>Ga0209918_1001772_pt1 | contig 11025 bp, 8 predicted proteins | sample SalPonD_shore_MG_FD_185712 | JGI IMG/M metagenome (GOLD analysis project Ga0209918, IMG submission 185712) | Salt pond soil microbial communities from South San Francisco under conditions of wetland restoration - Salt Pond MetaG... | ecosystem: Environmental > Aquatic > Marine > Intertidal zone >...
AAAGTTGAATTGACTTAAAATGCCCGGATGCATCACCCGGGCATACATCAAGGTCAGATATTGAGATTAAACCAGAAGAAAAATTTGGATCACGGGAAAATACCCATCTGCTCGTAAATGGTTCCGATTTTCTCGATCGCATCAATGAAAGCAGCGGTACGGAGATCCACGTTATGTTTCTTCCGGAGCTCGTTAATATCCTGGTAAGCGTCGATCATGGTTTCTTCCAGCCCGGAATCTACCAGATCGCTTTCGCTGGGGCCGTGGGCGATATGATATTTTTCGTCTTCCGTAAAATGTTTGTTCGAGATATTTTCAATAACCTGGATAATGCGGCGATAACTTCCTTCTTCAAATCGCTTACCCAGTCGACCAAAACGAACGTGAGAAAGATTCTTCAACCATTCAAAATAAGAAACAACCACCCCCCCGGCATTCAGGTAATTATCGGGAATGATCAGGCAGCCTTTGTCCTTCAGCGTTTCATGCGCATCGGAAGTGGTGGGTCCGTTGGCGGCTTCGGCAATAATTTTAGCCTTGACTTGATCTGCATTATCCGAATTTAACTGATTCTCCAGGGCGGCAGGAACCAGGATATCACATTCTGCTTCGAGTATTTTTCCGGGATCGCCAAGATGCTGTGTATCTTCAAAACCGATAATGGAACCGGTATCCTTGCGATAGTCCATTAACTTTTCCAGGTCAATACCGTTTTCATCATAGATGGAGCCTTCTCGCTCGGAAACACCAATCAATTTGGCCCCGCCTTCGGTCAAGTATTTGGCCGCATGGTATCCTACATTACCCAGGCCCTGTATACAAAATGTTTTACCTTCAATTCCGGGTTCCAGGCCGAGTTCTTTCATATCATCCTTGTCGTTGCAGGCTTCCGTCACCCCGAAAAATACGCCACGACCGGTCGCTTCGGTACGGCCACGGATTCCGCCCTGAGGCAGGGGTTTGCCGGTCACACAGGCTTCATTGTCAATATCGGGGTTGAATTGACGATAAGTGTCCAATATCCAGCCCATTTCCTGTGCTCCGGTTCCGTAGTCGGGAGCGGGGACATCTTCTCCGGGTCCGATAAATCCTTTTTTGATCAACTCGTAGGTATAGCGACGGGTAATGCGTTCTATTTCACCCTTGGAATAATCGCTGCGGCGAATTTGAACCCCGCCTTTGGCCCCGCCGAAGGGGACATTGACCACGGCACATTTGTAAGACATCAATGCTGAAAGTGCCATGATTTCATCTTCATTTACGTTCATACTGTAGCGGATGCCGCCTTTGGTGGGCATTTTGTGCTGACTGTGTTCAACCCGCCAGCCTTCAATAACTTTGATGGACCCGTCGTCCCGGCGCAGGGGAAAAGTGATGTGGTAAACGTTATTACAAATTTTTATCTGATCAAGCAGCCCTTTGTCATATTTCGTGAATTGGGCCGCCTTGTCAAAATTCTTATTGACCTGATCATAAAATTTAAATTTCGCCATAAATAATTCTCCGGTTTAAGCATGATAAATAATATCCGAATGTCAAATCCATACGTGGAGAAGGGACCTGGTTGACTGAAAAGTAGAAATTGGTATTGAAAACATTATCACCATAGCTCCTTTTCCAAGAACGATATATAACAAAAAACCATGACTTCTCATTCCTTAATTTTTCTTAAGGCGGATGGGGCTAATATTATACAGGGCAGGGGAATAGTATTTACTTATACGAACTAGATAATGTCAACTATAAATCCCCTCTTGAGAGGGGCAGAATTTCAGCTTGTCTGAAATTCGGGGTGTGTTCACAAAGCGTTTTTCGTGTCATTAAGGTAAATTAAGCCTCTAATTCGATCTACTAGACACACCCCGCTTTTTCGTTTCACATCCGTTTCGCTCAAAACCACCCCTCCCCGAAAGCGTTCGGGACAGGCTCAACAGGCTGTGAAAAAATATAAAATCAAATAAAACGGGCTTAAAAAAATAAGGATATTCACCTTTAAAACGCTGGGGTCATCCCCCAAACCCCCTTCGAAGGGGGACTTTTTTCGATTTTAGCTATTAATACGGTTTAGAGCCTTAATAATTAAAGTTAAGTGAAATTTGCAAACTTATTTTTCACAGCCCGTTAAGATTGGGTTATTTTTAAGGGTTGCTTAACTCCCAGATTTCACCTTCTATAAATAATGGAGGGATTTGCAAAACCAGGGATTTTGGTCAAAGTCAAAGCCTGAGTGATTTCAAAACCTCCCGAAAACTTCGGGAAGAATTTGGACAAAAGCACGGTTTTGCAAAGTCCTCTAATGATCTATTCCAATATTTAAACTCCGCGCTCTCCGCGAACTCAGCGGTTCCCCTCAGCTTGAACACCGTTTTTGAGATGATGATAGAATAAGAGCCAGCTCCCCCAGAGAATCATAGCGGTAGCCTGGTGCAGCACACCAAGCACAACGGGCACGTGATAAAGCAGCGTTAAGACCCCCAGCAGGTATTGAACGAGAACAACTCCGAGCAGGACGGAAGTCAGCCGCATGGTTTTCTTATCCAGCTCCAGCGTGAGGTTGCGTACCCAGAACAGGATGATGACCGCCCCCAGGATGGTACCGATAAACCGGTGGGTCCATTGAACAGTCGTTGGATTTTGAAAAAAGTTGAGAATCCACGGCTTGAGGCTCGTAAAATGCTGGGGAATCCACGATCCGTTCATTTTTGGGAAGGTGTTAAAGATTTTTCCCGCTTTGAGTCCGGCTACATAGCCGCCCCAAATGACTTGAATAATAATTAGAGCTCCAATAGAGCGCGACCATCGTGTGAGCGAAGTAAAAGTGTCTTTACCAATTTTTTTTATACGATCTTTTAGATGAAGGTCAAGGGCAAACCAAACGCAAAATGCAAAAATGGTGAAGGCCAGGATCAGGTGCATGGTGAGCCGGTAATGGCTGACGTATGGTTTATTCACCAGGCCGCTTTTTACCATGATCCAGCCCATGAGACCCTGGAAAGCTCCCAGCCCAAGCAGGTACAGCGAACGTTTTTTGAGTGCTTTATTGAATTTTCCCGAAATCCAAAACCAGGCAAAGGGGATAATGAATACGAGACCGATGGTCCGGGCGATGAGCCGGTGCAGGTATTCCCAGAAAAAGATCGATTTAAACTCTGAAAGCGTCATGCCTACATTCAGCTGTTGATATTCCGGAAACTGCTTGTATTGATTGAACGCATCCAACCACTGGACGTGATTCATCGGCGGAATAATACCCATGATGGGTTCCCAATTAACCATGGACAGGCCGGAATGCGTGAGCCGGGTAATGCCGCCGACGACGAGCATCAGGAAGACTAAAATCGCCCCGCTCCAAAACCAGATGCGAATGGGACGTTTGCGGGGTTTGGAGATTTGGAACCGCCAGTTGCCGGATGGAGATGTTGAATATTCGGCCGGCTGGTTGTTTTGATCGATTACTGTTGGGTTGCTATCAGATTCAATCATGTACTACTCAAAATAGTTCGCTTAAATATCGTCATATCTTCGGTATTTCGAAGATGTCTAATATAAGATTTTAATTTCGATATCACTTGTAAAATCTGTCAAAAAATTCAAGATGTTATAAATGAACTACAGTTGATTAAGTTCATAAATGCTTTCAACATTCACCAATACCTCTTTCCTGTCGCCCGTCTCCAGACTGGTGACAAGTTACACTTAGAGTCTCCAGACTCGATTGGGAAAAAAAGTGTATAATGCCACTAATTTTATAACTAAATGATATTCGAATTTTTTTAATCTAGGAGTCTGTCGGATTTAGGGAATGAAAGCGAGAAAAAACTGATTTGAGTCAGATTTTGGGGTCTTTTAAGGCGAATAGCGGTCTATTTAACGAAAAAGACCCCAAAATCTGGCCAAATTCAGGATTTTCGCAGTAAATTATCAAAAGTCCGACAGGCTCCTAGTGTTAGCTGTCTGAAGCGAGTCTGGAGACTCGCAAATTATCGTCACCAGTCTGGAGACTGGCGACAGGCATGGATCTTAGCATTGTTCACAGATCCTTCGACTTCGATTCCACTCACTCCGTTCGTTTCATCTGCGCTCAGGAATGACGATTTAGATATTTCACTTTTACAGTTAACTAGTTAAGGCAAAATTGCGTAAAACCATCAAATCGTTTTGGAAAAAGTTTTGCCGGCGCGTTTTTCCTGCAGGTAGCGGTCGAATTGCATGGCGATGTTGCGAATGAACAGCCTTCCCTGGCCGGTAATTTGGATTCCACCATCCGAGCGTTTTAGGAGTTCATCCTGTTCCAGGGCATCGAGCGCCTGAATTTCCGGTGCAAAATAAGTGGCAGCATCGATATCCCATTTTTGGGAAATTTGTTGGTATGAGAGCTTCGATTTGCACATAATTTGCATAATCACATCCCGCCGTATTTTATCATCCTTGCTCAGCCAGCACGTCTTTTCCACGGCCCATTTTTGCTCATCCAGGGAACCATAATAGTGATCCATATTTTTCGTGTTCTGGTAGTACAGTCCGTCCACCTGGGAGATACCGGACATTCCAAGAGCATAGAGATCCGTACCGCCGTGCGTGCTGTATCCCTGAAAATTGCGCTGCAGGGTCCCGTTTTCCAGGGCGTGCGTGAGTTCATCATCTGCCACCGAAAAATGATCCATCCCGATATAGGTATAGCCACTGTTAGTTAAAAATTCGATCGCCGTTTTCAGCATATTCAACTTTTCATCTGTGGAGGGAAACTCATCTTCATTTAATAGTTTTTGCGATGGCTTGATCCAGGGGACGTGCGCATAGCTGTATACCGCCAGGCGATCTGGATTCAATTTGCTGATATCCGAAAGTGTTTTTACAAAAGTTTCCAGGGTCTGGCGCGGGAGCCCGTAAATAAGATCAAAATTGACGGATTGGAATCCTGCTTCCCGCAACCATTCCGTGGCATCGCGGTTCATTTCAAACGGCTGAATCCGGTGAATGGCCTGCTGTACTTCCGAATTGGTATCCTGCACGCCGATGGAAGCCCGGTTGAATCCCACTTCACGCAGGGCGGTGATATGCTCTTTGGTCAAGCGCCTTGGGTCGATTTCAATACTGATTTCCGCCTGTTCATCAAAAGTAAAACGGCTGTGAATGGCTTCTCCGAGCCGACGTAATTCATCCGGTTTCAGAAAAGTGGGAGTCCCTCCACCGAAATGCAGTTGAACGACTTTGCTTTCGGGATGTATCCTGGATTTCAGCAAATCCATTTCCTTTTCCAGGTAATCGATATACAAGGTGCCGCGGCTGGCGTCGCGGGTGATAATTTTGGTGCAGCCGCAGTACCAGCAAAGTGAGAAACAGAAAGGAACATGAACATACAACGATATTTCGCGAGGGGTGCTATTTCGCTGCTCCAGGTAGAGGAGGTGTTCTTCAGGGGAGAAGTGCTCCTCAAATTGGACGGCCGTCGGGTAAGATGTGTAGCGGGGACCCGGGATATTGTATTTGCGGATCAGATCCATATTAACTTTAATCGAGCTCATAAGGAGACCTTTCTCTTTCAATGTTTATGAAAGTAAAATTTTCAGATATTCAACTATCGTTGTTAAAAAAGATGACTTTTGAATTATTTATTCATAATTGCTTTACCAAACCTCCCCTCCCTTGCAAGGAGGGGATACAGGGGTGGTAAGATTTTGGTTCCAAGTAAAAACTTTAGAAATATGTGTTACATAGCCATTCACACGACATTTGTAAATATCCTGCAATCTATTGCTTGTTAACTTAATCAAGTATCAAAAATCCGGGTATAAACAGATTCTCATTTAAACCTCGTTGTTTGCGGAATCACCCCCAGCCCCTTCTTGGAAAGGAGGGGAGTTTGTTGGTTGCTTCTTCACTGGTTAAAAATCTTTTTTGGCAAAAACTTTTACGCCCCGCCACAACGGGATGGCCAGCCATAACAGGATGAACCCGAAGGCAACGGCCATTCCCACCCAGCTTCCGAAGAAGCGGTTAAACACGGCGCCCGTATAACCCATCAGTGCGGATACTTCGAACTTCAACAGCACGATGATCCGGGCCAAATCAATGGGGTTGAGCATTGAGATGGCCAGGATAGGTTTTTCGAGGGGATAGTCTCCCAGGATATAGACGATGAACAGGATGAACCCGTCGTACAGTACCGCCAGAAAAAGCCAAATGACCAGAGAGAATCCGAGGCCTTTGATCCGGTCCTCATAAAACGAGAGTCCCAGGAGGAAACCCAGCCCGATGAATATCAGGGTCAGGGCCGCTCCCAGGCCCAGCACCATGAGTGCCGAACCGGCATCAGCCGATAGTAATATGCCGTGCGAACCCAGGGGAATGGCCGCACCAACTACGTATGATAAAATCAATGGAATGGAAAGCCCCCCATACAGACCCCAGAACAAGCTCTTGCGGTCCAGGGGCTGAGCCAGCAGCAGCTCCACAAACTCGCGGGCCTGGTACAGGTAAAGTACCCCGTACACCATGCTGATGAGCGGGATAAATAGCAACATCACGTTGGTCAGGCTCAACAGGGCCTTGGGGCCGCTCCCGCCAAAACGAATAAGGGCATCGGTTAACAGCAGGTAGATCAGGCCGTACCCGATAATCCACTTCCCGCGGAACAGGTCTTTCCATTCATATTCTAAAATTTTTAAAGTCTTCATACTCCAGCTCCTTCCATCATGCTTGCTACGGCGCTTTCCAGTTTCCTTCCGGCACTTTTTGAGATTAATTCCTGCATCGGACCGTTATAGCGGACCTTCCCATCCAGGATAAAAATGAGATGATCCGTCAATTCCTCAATTTCACTCATTATGTGAGAGGTGAGTAAGACGGTTTTCCCATTCTTCTTCTCTTCGTGGACCAATTCCTTAAAAGTGGTACTTGCCCGCGGATCCAGACCTGCGGTAGGTTCATCCAGGATCAATATTTCGGGATTGAACATCATGGCCAGCGTGGCGCCCACTTTCTGCCGGTTCCCACCGGAGAGTACCCGCAACGGCTTTTCCAATTCGGAGTCCAGGCCGAAATGGTCAACCAGTTTCTCTTCAAAAATCGCTTCAGTGCCACGGACACTTTTAATAAATTCCAACAGTTCGTTCACCGTCATGTTTTCGGGATAGCGGGCCACCTGCGGCATATAGCCGATTTGATGGCGGTAGGCGTAATTCCCGTTGAGTTTTACGCCGTTGACTTCGATCCGTCCGGAGTCGGGCTTTACGAGTCCTAATACGGTTTTGATCATCGTGGTTTTACCCGATCCGTTGGGGCCTACGATACCAGTAGCCTGGCCACGGGGGATATCCAGGTTGATACCGTTAAGTACTCCTTTTTTACCGAAGCTTTTTTGTAAATCTTCGATTTTTATCATTGTATAATCCTCATTCTTGGTTTGGAATCGACCAGTGTTTCGGGGGTCAACACCGGCATGAAGCGTTCCGCCGTATCCAGCAGTTCGATGAGCAGGCTCCGTAACAAGATCAGAGCCTGCGGCTGGCGTTCTACCATATAAGAGAACAGACGGACCGGCCGGTAGGGGACATCTCCGATGCCGTTTCGATCCAGGTCATATCCTTCGTATTCGCTCCAGTAATTGCCGTCGAAATGGTTGAAATTCTGCCGGCTGTTGGTGGAGACTTCGAAGGTATTGGCTATAAAATTATTGCGTTCAAAATGGTTATCGACCGAGTTGGCCATGATTTTGGCTGCCCAGCCGTTTTGTATAAAATCGTTGTGTTCTACCTGTATGCGGTTGGAGGCTTCCGTGTAAATGCCGATTGTATTGTGCTCGAATACATTGTTTTTGATGGAACTGTCGGTGATCTCTTTCAACAATAATCCATAGGATGCGGCCCCCCAGTTGTAGATAAAATGATTGCCTTCCATGGTGACATGATGTGTGTACATCACCGCTACACCGGCGCTGTTATCCCGGAAAGTATTATTGGTGTAGGTACAGTTGTCGGAAAACATGAAATGCAGGCCATAGCGAAGATTGTGTGTGCTGTAATTATCCCGGATATGGCTTTGCTCAACGAATTCGAAATAGATGCCGTCGCGCTGCCCGTCAATGCGATTATTTTCTATCGTTATATTTTTGCTGTACCAGAGATGGATACCATTACCGGAAGCACTTTCGCTGGTGAAATGTCCGCTGATATCATTATTGCGGACGATCGAATCATAGGATTTGGCCAGGTAGATACCGAAAAAATTGTCTTTCAGCGTATTGTTTTCAATCACACAGTGACCCACTTCATCAAGCAGAATAGCCGCGTTGTCGTTGATAAAGCTTACTTTGGCATGCTGCACATTCAGTCCACGGATAGTTACGCTGTCGGAGCGGACAATCAGCACAAAGCCCTGCCGGTCGCCGTCAATAATGACGTTGCCTTCGCCCTCAATGGTTACCGGTTTGTCGATGATCACATCATGTTCTTTATAAGTACCCTCTTCCAGGATAATACGATCACCTTTTCGTGCTTGCTCCAGCCCTTGTTTCAGGCTCGTTATGCTTCCATTTTTGGAAACACGGATATCATCGGCACGGGATTGATCGGGATTAGCCACAAATAGGAGGCCGAATAAAAGGAATCCGGGTATGACAGGATAGGAGAAGGGGGATACCCGGTAAATGTCAGCAGAATGATCACCGGGTACCGCTCTTCGCACATGAAGCATGGCCGTCTTATAAATTGCTATAAAACGGGTTAGCGTTTTTAAAATCCATATGTCGATTAACAACATCACACCATTCAGGTTATAAAATCCTCGTTCGTTCCAGGGCCGATGAAATTCCACCGGCATATTTAAAGCCGGTTGTTCGTTTATAGCCTACGGGGCCCTGGATTTTATAAGTCAAAGTATCGAGTCACCAGCCTTTGGCAGCCAGTGATTTTATTTGTTCCCAGGTGATTTTCCTCCCTGGAAACTGATCCAGGTGTTCCTTCACCTGTTCATCGCTCTTCAATGCCAGCAGTGATTTACCCATCGGGCTTTGTACTTTCTCGCTTTGGATGAAGATCGCTTTATTTTGATCAATCCAGCTGCCGGGTTCTGCAAAATTACTGACCCACAAGGCGGCTGATTTTTCATTTATTTCAGGATGATCATGCAGGTAAGCGGCCATACATTCAATGGCATCGAACTTGATGGCTTTGCCTTTGGAAGTCACAATTTCTGCGGCAAACCGTGAATCGGTGATCACCATTTTACAGTGAGCGCACTGCTCCTCGCCATAACGAACCTTTTGCGGCTTCTGGCTGCATCCGCCTAAGAATAAAACAGCCAGCACAATCAGCCAGGTTATATGTTTAAATTTGAAACTTTTCATCGGTTTAGCTCCCACTGGGTTACGATTTGTGAGTGGGTACACGTTTATCCTTTTTAGATTTCCACAACACCCATCCGCCGAGACCCATGGAGATCAAAGCGATGAAAAAGCCGATATGGGGCAGGGAAATGGCCGTGATATTCAGCAACTGCTTTTTCCCCAGGAGCGGGGGCTGGTACGACATCCCCGGTACTTTAATGGGGGCGTCGGGACTCAGGTCGTGCCCGTAGTTATACTCCCAGATATAGAAATCGACCAATCCGGCAATGGCCAGTAAAACAAAAAGGATCAGCCAGGCGGCAATTAATTTGCGGTTGCCCAGAGCAGCGGCAATAAGCCCGAAGATAATCATGAACCCAAAAATAAGGGGCATGATTTTTAACTCGGGAATAGTATCGGCTGAAATGTGCTTCATCCCGATATAGTGATTCAATCCGTTGATATTCTGAAGGTCGTGGGGGGTTTTCCCTTCCACATTGTTAATGGAAATGTTCATCCCAATGCCTTCAGGATATTGGGGAGCATGTAGCTGAATACTCCATATCGGGAAAAAATACACCGAAACCAGGAGTAGGGCAGCTAGCGCCATCCACAATTTATTCGAAGTTTTCATAGCCTACACACAATTTTTTATATAAATAACAGTACGTTTGAAAATAGGACGGGGGATTTCACACCCCCGCCCAATGAGGATTTTAGGTCATTATTGACCTGTACCGTAGGCTATCTTCACGTTCGAACCACGTGGAGATACTCTTACATATCCTTGCATTTCCTGGTGCAGGGCTGAGCAGAAGTCGGTGCAGTAGAAAGGTTGCACACCCACTTCTTTGGGCTCCCAAACGAGGGTACGTGTTTGGCCCGGCATGACCAGCAATTCGCCGGTATTGGCCCCTTTCATAGCAAAACCGTGCGGAATATCCCAGTCTTGCTCAAGGTTGGTCATGTGGAAATAAACTTTGTCGCCCACTTTCACCCCTTCAATATTGTCAGGGGTAAAGTGACTGCGAATGGCTGTCAGATAAACATGTACATCGTTTCCTTTACGGACAACTTTGGCATCCGCTTCGCTGGTAGTTTTGTATGGATTTTTGTTGTTATCCAGCTTATAAAAACGAACTGAGTTTTTGGAGATTATTTCCTGGGGGATGGCTTGCGCATAGTGTGGTTCCCCTTCCGTTGGGAAATCGAGCAAAAGCTTCATCTTATCACCCGAAATATCTATCAGCTGAGCCGAGTGGAACAGTTCCGGACCTGTAGGCAGATAGCGGTCTTTGGTAATCTTATTTAGCGCTACCAGGTATTTACCCCACGGTTTTTGACTGTCGCCACCGGGAATCATCAGGTGACCCGGGGAATAATAAGTTTTGATACGATCAACCACTTTGGTGCTTTCGATGTCCCATTTTACAATTTCTGAGGAGATAAAGGCTGTGGTATAAGCGTAGCCTTTGCCATCAAATTCGGTATGAAGCGGGCCAAGACCCGGGTTTTTTACTTCCCCATGTAGAATAGCTTCATACTGTAATACCGGTATACCGCCTACTTCACCTTCAAATTTCTTCTCGTCAATAGCTTTGATCATCTTGGCAAAAGAGTGTACCGGAATAATCGTGGAAAGTTTACCTCCGGCTGCGATATATTTGCCGTCCGGTGTTACGTCTACACCATGCGGCGAT
>Ga0209918_1001776_pt1 | contig 11004 bp, 9 predicted proteins | sample SalPonD_shore_MG_FD_185712 | JGI IMG/M metagenome (GOLD analysis project Ga0209918, IMG submission 185712) | Salt pond soil microbial communities from South San Francisco under conditions of wetland restoration - Salt Pond MetaG... | ecosystem: Environmental > Aquatic > Marine > Intertidal zone >...
AATCGATTGGAATACTGAAAATCAGGATTTATATGCCAGGCTTATTGCCGGACTTGTTAAAAAATATAATCTTAAACCACTGGATAAGGGGGGAGTGGGGAGAGTTATAGAACATGCTTCGCGCCTAGTGAACGATAACCAAAAAGTGAGTACGCACATTCGGGAGATCGTTGATCTTTTGAGAGAATCTGATTTCTGGGCTGGTGAAGCTGATAAAAAGCTTACAGATTGGGAAGCCGTGGATAAAGCTATTGACCAGCAGATATACCGATCAGCTCGTTTGCGGGATCGTTACCTGGAAGAAATTGTTAGAAAAACCATATTTATTGATACCAAAGGCAGCAAAGTCGGACAGGTAAACGGACTTTCGGTTGTTACTATGGGGAATCTGACATTCGGGCATCCTACGCGTATTACAGCCCGTGTTCAACTGGGTCGGGGAGAGGTCATCAATATCGAACGGGAGGTAGAAATGAGCGGTCCCATTCATTCCAAAGGAGTGTTGATTCTGTCGGCATTCCTGGGCGCTCGTTATGCATTGGAAAAACCGCTTTCACTTTCGGCCAGCCTGGTATTTGAGCAATCTTATGGCGGGGTAGAGGGCGACAGCGCTTCTTCCACAGAGCTTTATGCGTTACTTTCTGCGATAGCAGAAGTGCCGTTGAAACAATATATAGCGGTTACCGGATCGGTAAACCAGCATGGGGAAGTCCAACCGATTGGCGGAGTAAACGAGAAAATTGAAGGTTTCTTTGACCTTTGTAAAAAAAGAGGACTTACCGGTGATCAGGGCGTAATCATTCCGGAGTCGAATATCAAGAACCTTATGCTGAAACAGGAAGTTGTGGAGGCGGTCAGGCAGGAGCAATTTCATATTTACCCGGTAAGTACTATTAATGAAGGAATGGAACTGTTGACTGGAATCGAAATGGGAGAACGAACCACAGAAGATTTATACCCGGTGGGTACCATTAATTACATCGTTGAGGATAGACTGAACCGGTTTGCCTTAATTCGTAAAGAATATGCAATAAAAACCAACGGGGAAAAAGGTAACAAGTGAAACAGCAAATATCTTCTATATTAGTGGCTCTCGATTCCTCTTCAGGTTCCGGTAAGATATTAAAACCGGCTTCTGAATTAGCCCATAGAGCTCATGCAGAATTAAAGGCTGTTTATGTTGAGGATATCGAATGGTTTGAAGCCAGTAAATACGAATTTACCCAGCTTGTTAGTAGCTATACGGGCACAGTTATCCCTTTTTCAGAGAAGCATATCACTAAACATTCTCGTGCATTGGGTTCTACCTTGCAGAATTTGTTCGTCAGCGTAAGTGAGCAGAAGAAGATCAAATATTCCTACCATTCGTCAAAGGGGGTTGTCAGTAAGGAGTTGTTGGATGCAGCCTTGGAAGCTGGTTTAATTATTATCAATAGAACAAGTCATATTGGCATTCCCAAAAAGAAGATAATTGGCGGTACTGCTCGCTATTTGATTGAAAATAGTATCCAACCGGTTCTCATATGGAATGATAAACTTGAATGGCCGAGAAATGTTATAGGTCTTTGTTATAATTCAATGCAGGGGAAGGAAATCATAGAATGGACTGTTTATATTGGAAGATTATTGGATCAGAAAATACGTTTTTTGTTTCCCTCGGAAGAATCGCTTGCTACAATAGAACAATCGAATAAAGATAAATGGTTGTTGAGCGGGGAAGAGTTAAGAAATTTTAGTGAATTTTATTCTGAAATCACGCTGGAATTACTAGGTAAATATAAAGATACCCTCTTTATTGTGCGTCGTTCAGAATTGATGCAAGACCCTGCTGATCTTTTATCAAAACTATTGAATCCCGTTTTATTTATTTAAGGAAGGTTCTGCAAAGCCTTCCTAAGGTGAGTTTCAACTTCAGTTTTAGCTTAATCAGGAAATATCCTGATGCATGATACCGGGATGGTGCTATTTAAGATACAGAGACTTTAATGACATTAATTTTATTAGGCATTCAGTAGAACCTATCAAGCTTCTTGCAGGTATCCAGAGTTGTAGCAATAGGTTTTAAATCAGGATAGTATTATGAGCTAATAAGCTCTTTGTCTAAGTCGGTAGTTTGCCAGTAGAGATGTTTTTCAAACCAATATTTAGAATATTCATTAACATATTCCAGCTTGCCTGTTTCCTCAAATAGATGTGATGCGCCCTGAATAATTTTCAATTTCTTGGTGCAACTGAGTTTATCAATAGCATTTTCATTTAATTTCATAACCTCGGTATCCAAACCACCAACCATCAACAGGGTTGGACTTTTGACATATTTCAAATCGGTGCCCGCAAGGTCGGGTCTTCCGCCTAGAGAAACGATCCCCTTTATTAGGTTTGGTCCGAGTAGGGCTGCAGCCTTAAGGGCGGATGCCGAGCCCGTACTAGTACCGAAATAAGCGATGTTCCAATCAGGATAATCGGCTTGTTTGGTTAATCTCAGTGTTGCCAGGGTTAGCCTCAAAGTTAATAAGTGGATATCAAATCCATGTTCGGTATGAGCGTTTTCTTCTGGGGTTAATAGATCAAGAAGAAAAGTTGCAAATCCATTTTGCTGCATCTGTTCGGCTACATATAAATCTCGCGGACTTAACCGACTACTACTATTGCCATGCGAGAATATAATTAATCCTTTTGGATGCTCGGGAAAGGTTAAATCTCCTTTTAATGCGACGCCTTTAACGGGTATATCGAGTGTCTTTTTTACCATAATGAAATAGGTCTTACTTTTCTTTCACATACATTGTTGTAAAATTTCAACCGCCTTTCTAAGGGAAATATGCTTCTTTGCATGTAATGAAATCTCTTACAAAAGGTTTTAATAGAGGCCTTTGAAAAACCTCCTGCTTTGTTTGGAGGTGGCTATACCACCGACGTTTTTAATCATAAAACGGGAGTTCAACTCCCTTATAACAGTGGATTTATGGGTTTTGCAAAGGCCTCTAAAAATAATTAATGATCTTTGATTTGCCTTAAACCAATGTGGCTGTTCTATATTAAAAAGCAGTATCAAAATCTTGTATTTAACGGACGGTCTGGTAGTATAAATGAGGCAATATAATCCTAAGCACCTTCGTGTCATGCCGGATCTGATTTAGGACCTGTTGCACGATCTGTGAGAAAGCAGCAAGTTCACCAACGATTATTGCCTGCCGAAGAAGCGTTGATATAACTAACCAGCTACTGGTAAACCTATTGCCTATGAAAAGCTCCCTGCCAGTGGCTTGTAGGAAATATATCTACAACAAAAGGATAGATCCCCTCTGTAAGATGTTTGCCAGTATTAGATATACTTTTAAAACAGAACAAATAATTGCGAGTACAAATGTCTAAAGCAGAAACTATTGAACATGCTGTTCACAATATCACACCCAATTTAGTCGATTATGAGGATACTTATGCTTCCTTTAATTGGGATAAGGTGAGACTAGAGTTATCCGGATTTTCCAAAGGCGGCCTAAATATAGCTTATGAAGCCGTTGATCGACATGCGATCGGTTCGCTTTCGGATAAGATAGCCTTAAGATGGCTGGGCGAAAATGGGAAGATAAAAGATTTTACCTTTAAAACGTTAAAGACCGAAACCAACCGATTTGCAAATGTCCTGCATAATCTGGGGGTTGGCCAGGAAGAGGTGGTTAGCTCTTTGCTCGGACGTATCCCCGAATTGTATATAACCGCCTTGGGAACACTCAAAAATGGTAGTGTCTATTGTCCGTTATTTTCCATCTATGGACCTGAGCCCATCTATCAACGATTGAGCAAAGGCAAAATAAAAGTACTGGTCACAACTAAAGAGCTTTTTGAGAAAAAAGTAAAAAGCTTACTCGATCGTCTTAAGGATCTGGAATTCATCCTGCTGACAGATATTCGTAAAGATCAGGATCATTATATTAAATCGCTGCCTCGTTTACTGGATGAGGCCGAAGACGAGTTTCAAATAGTAGAAACAGATCCCGAGGATAGGGCTCTTCTGCATTTTACCAGCGGTACAACCGGTATGCCCAAGGGAGTGATTCACGTGCATAAGGCGGCCCTTACCCATTATATCACCGGGAAATATGTATTGGATTTTCATCCCGACGATATTTTTTGGTGTACCGCCGATCCAGGCTGGGTGACCGGCACTTCGTATGGTATTTTGTCTCCTCTGATGCACGGTATCACCAACCTAGTGGTAGAAGCTGAGTTTGATGCTCGGCAGTGGTATCAAATACTACAAGACCAAAAAGTGACGGTGTGGTACACAGCTCCAACAGCCATCCGCAGGCTTATGCGAATGCATATAGATGTGCTTGGGGAATATGATTTGAGCGCCCTGAGGCTGATTCACAGTGTGGGCGAACCGTTGAATCCCGAAGCAGTGCGCTGGAGCCAAAAGACGCTGGATATGCCCATTCTCGATAACTGGTGGCAGACCGAGACGGGCGGGATTATGATCGCTAACTATCCGTCTATGCCGGTAAAGCCGGGATCTATGGGGAAACCATTGCCGGGCATCGAGGCAAACATCCTCAAACATACCGATTTGAGAGATCACCTATCACCAGTGGAAGATCCGGATGAAGACGGAGAGCTTGCGCTTAAGGCAGGGTGGCCATCTATGTTCAGGGGGTACCTGGATGAGGAGGAGCGCTACAAACAATGTTTCAAGGGCGATTGGTACCTGACAGGCGACCTGGCCAAAAGAGACGAAGATGGCTATTTCTGGTTTGTCGGAAGAGCCGATGATATCATTAAAACAGCAGGACATATGGTGGGACCATTTGAAGTGGAAAATGTACTGATGGAGCATCCGGCGGTAGCGGAAACAGCCGTTATTGGTAAGCCCGACCCAATGATGGGAGAACTGGTTAAGGCTTTTGTAACTTTACAGAAAAATTATAATGCCAACGATGAGCTCAATTTGGAGCTTAAAGGCTTTGCAAGGGAGCGCCTGGGATCTGCTGTAGCCCCTCGTGAAATTGAATTTACGGATGAGTTGCCCAAGACCCGGAGTGGCAAAATCATGCGGCGCTTGCTCCGGGATCAGGAACGAGAAAAGGGAAACAAACAGTCTTGAGATTTTAATAAAACGATTGGTACTAATATGGCAACGAAAAAGAAAACACAAAAAAAAGAGCCTAAAGAGGGCACAGCAGAGAGTAAGAAAAAGCTTCATTTACTTCATCAGATGATGCGTATCCGACAGATGGAGGAGAAGGCTTATGAACTTTATACCCAGGAAAAAATACGGGGATTTTTGCATCTCTACGATGGTGAGGAAGCGGTGGCTGTTGGCGTGATTGAAAATCTCGAAAAAGAAGATAGCATTGTAGGCACTTACCGCGAGCACGGCCACGCACTTATCCGCGGCGTTTCTATGGAACGTATTATGGCTGAATTATTCGGAAAAGCAGAAGGGTGTAGTGGCGGGCGCGGGGGCTCTATGCACTTGTACGACAAAGAGACCAACTTCTATGGGGGTTCGGCTATCGTTGCCAATGGATTGCCAATGGCTGCAGGGGTTGCTTTTGCTTACAAGAGACAGAAAAAAGATGCTATTGCCTGTTGTTTCTTCGGAGAAGGGGCGGTTGACGAAGGGGAATTCCACGAGTCAATGAATCTGGCTTCGCTTTGGGATTTACCGGTACTCTTTGTTTGTGAAAATAATCTTTATTCCATGGGTATGCCGTTTGAGCTGGCCGAGGCCGAGACAGATTTGGTGACAAAGGCTAAGGCATACAAAATGGAAGGGTCTAGCGTGGATGGGATGGACGTTTTGGCTGTACAAAAGGCTTCGAAAAAGGCGGTGAATTATATCCGCAAAAATAAGAAGCCTTACTTCCTGGAATGTAAAACCTATCGCTACCGGGCGCATTCGATGTTTGACCCGGAACGGTATCGGGACAAATCGGAGGTGGAAGAATGGGAGGAGCGCGATCCTATTGAGACGTTCTCCGAAAAGCTTAGAAACGAGAAGATATTAAATGATGCTGACTGGAAGAAGTTGAACGATGAGGTAGCTGAAGAAGTGCAAGCTGCGGTTCAGTTTGCAGAAGAAGGTACCGAAGAGCCGTTGGAGAATCTGACGAAGTATGTGTATAGCGATTAAATACTGGTGACAATATGAATAAGGTAACCCAACAAACCATTACTTATCGAGAGGCCGTCCGGGATGCTATGCGAGAGGCTATGAAAAAAGATGAACGTGTCTTTTTGATGGGAGAAGATGTAGGACGATATGGGGGCTGTTACAACGTAAGCCAGGGTATGCTGGAAGAGTTTGGAGAAGAAAGAGTGATCGATACTCCGCTTTCGGAATCGGGTTTTACCGGTTGTGGGATCGGTGCTGCCGTTGCGGGCCTGCGTCCGATTGTTGAAATTATGACCGTTAACTTTAGTCTGTTAGCTGCCGACCAGATTATCAACACGGCAGCTAAATTACTGTACATGTCCGGTGGACAGTTTAACGTACCGCTGGTAATCCGCATTGCTACCGGTGGGGGTAAGCAGCTGGCTGCCCAGCATTCGCACAGTCTCGAAGGATGGTATGCCCATATCCCCGGATTGAAGATTTTGACGCCTGCTACTGTAGAAGATGCTTATGGGATGCTCGGCCCAGCACTGGAGGATCCGGATCCAGTACTGATCTTTGAAAATACGCTTTTGTATAATTATGAGGGAGAATTCTTCAATGATGGCAGTACGGTTGATATATCAAAAGCAAAAGTTCGTCGAGAAGGCAGTGATGTAAGTATTATTACTTATGGGATAGGCTTACATAAGTCGTTGCAGGCGGCAGAACAGCTGGCAAAAGATGGGATTGAAGCCGAAATTGTTGATCTGCGTCTGTTGCGTCCTTTGGACGATGAGACGATCTTTTCATCGGTATCCAAAACTCATCGTGCGGTAATCGTAGATGAGGGCTGGAAAAGCGTGGGGATTTCTGCAGAATTGAGTGCGCAAATTACGGGAGAGCTTTTCTATGATCTGGATAGTCCGGTCGAACGCATTTGCGGTGCTGAGGTACCGGCCCCATACGCCAAACACCTAGAGGAAATATCATTGCCCAGAGTTGATGATATTGTAGAAAGCGTTAAACAGATGGGAGGAATTTATGGGTGAGTTTAAAATGCCGAGTTTGGGTTCGCAAATGATTGATGCCAAACTGACTCAGTGGTTTGTGGAGCCGGGCGATATTGTTAAAAAAGGTGATATTATTGGTGAAATCGATACCGAGAAGGGATTGATTGATATTGAAGTATTTGAAGAGGGGACCATAACTGAGCTTTGTGCAAAAGAGGGAGAAACTATAGCTGTGGGTTCGGTAATGGCAGTAATTGATGGCCAGAAGGAAAATAAGGAAAAGACAAAACCAAAGGCTGAGACCAAGGCCAAGGAGGTTACAACCACGAAGAAGGCTAAAAAGAATGGAGAACAAAAAGGCAAGGCAGAAGCTAAAGTAAAAGAGAGAGGTTCAGCTCGACCGAAGGCTTCACCACTGGCCCGAAGAGTTGCCGAAGACCTGCAGGTGGATTTAAGCAAGGTTGAAGGATCGGGGCCTGAAGGCACGATTCATAAAAAAGATGTAGAGGCTTTTGCACAGGAAGCCAAGGGCGAAGAGACTTTTGAAAAAGAAATCGAGATGGCTGAACATATTTCAGCCGAAGAAGCTCCTAAAAATATGCGTCAGGCCATTGCGAAGGCGATGAGTCAATCAAACAGTGAGATTCCTCACTACTACCTGGAATCAGAAATAGATATGAAGGTTGCTCTGGACTGGCTGGAATCGGCTAATGGCAAACGGTCGGTAAAGGAGCGTATTTTGCCGCCAATGTTACTAATTAAAGCGGTAGCCAATGCCCTGACCGAAGTACCGGAGCTTAATGGGTTCTGGACTGATGAGGCTGTTCATATAGAAGAAGGGATTCATATTGGTTTTGCCATCTCATTGCGCCAGGGCGGATTGGTTATTCCCGCAATAATGAACGCAGATATGAAATCGCTGGAGCAGATTAGGGGTGAATTTGTTGATATGATCATGCGAGCTAGGGATGGACACCTTAAAAGCCGGGAGATTAGCAGTGCAACCATCACTATAACGAGCTTGGGAGAACGGGGCGCCGAAAAAGTCTATGGCGTTATTTATCCGCCTCAAGTGGCGTTGGTTGGCTTCGGTCGGATATCCCACAAACCATGGGCCGTAGAAGAAACCATTGGTATCCGTCCGGTAATGACAGCTACTTTGTCCGGAGATCATCGGGCGACCGACGGCCATACGGGATCTCGTTTCATGGAAAAATTGAATGAGCAACTTCAACATCCTGAGGACCTATGAGTAATACTGATTATTTAAAGGTTATTAAAAAGCATCTTCACAGGGTAGCACCGGAGGCAGATTTGGACAAGGTAAAGCCGACAGATGATCTGGGAGCAATATTAGACATTGATTCGATGGATTTTTACAACATGATGGTGGGTATCAGCGAAGAGATGCATGTTGATATACCTGAAGATGAATATGGTAAACTAAGAAGTTTGAAGGCTATTAAAGATTTTTTGGGAAATGCGGTAAGCGGTTAAATCATTTCCCGGCCTAAAGATATACGTTGAATTTTAACTGAAACAAAATAAATACAGTCATGATTAAACGAATATTAATTGCTTTGGATCCGGATCTGGATACAAAGATTGCAACCATGTATGGCATTACTTTGGCCAAAAAAAACAGTGCCAGTGTAACCGGACTTGCATTGGTGGATAATGAACAATTTGCTGTTACGAGTTATGAAGGAGGCGGAATGGGCTCTTTATATTATCCCGGCAATATTCAGGAACATTTTGCAGAAACGGAGCGAAAAGAAGCTAATAAATTGTTGGCATCCTTTAAAAAGAGTGTAACGACTGCCAAGGTGGATCATACGGAAGTCATGGAAGAGGGCGTTTCGTATCAGCGAATAATTGAAGATATGAAATATCACGATCTGCTGGTTATTGGAAGGGATTCCCACTTCTTTTATAATCGGCCGAAACATGATACCGACACGATGGCTAAAGTGGTTAAGAAGAGCAGTATGCCAACGCTTGTGGTAACCAAATCCTACCAAAAGGTCGAGAAGGTTTTGATTGCCTATGATGAAAGTATGGCATCGGCCCGAACCTTGCAATGGTTTGTCCATTTACAACCCTTTGGCACTGACTTGGAGGTAGAGCTGGTTAATGTTAATAATGACAATACGAAATTGTCGCTCCAGGAATCAAACCTGATTCTGCGGCTGGCGGAAGATTATCTAAAAAGCCATGGATTTAACCAGGTGAACAGAATCGTTTTGGATAATGGTTCTCCGGGTGAGTTGTTACATGAGCACCAAAAATGGATGGGAGCTGATCTTTTTGTCTTGGGAGCTCATTCGATGTCGGCATTGAAACGCCTGACTTTTGGATCTACAACGTATTACCTGGTAACTAAAAGCGATGTGCCGTTATTTATGTGCCATTGATTGGTAGTGTCCGAGAGATCACACAGTTTTTTTTAGAAGGCGTTATTTCGATTGAAGTGCAGCATAGCGAGAAATCTTTTTGCGATTTGGGATGGATGACCGGTGACTGGTTCATGGAGGGCGGGTCGGTAACCCGCCACCATGTTACCTTTCTTGCTTTCCTCCCGGCAGGGTGACATTGGAGTTACTACAAAAAGCCCCTCGCCGAAGTGATCGAAGGGTGAGACATTAGTTTTTTTAATGAATCTTGTTTTCCCAATTCTTATTCCTCAAAACCTTGGCAAAATAGAGCTCTGCTTTGGGAATCCCTCTTATGCATCGCGCAGACACCGGCGGTCAACGGTTTGATAACGGACTGTGCCCAATGTGACGCAGAGCCCAATTATACCAAGGTTTCGTAGGATATACGCCTAACGACCATCAGCCGCGGAGCTATCTTAGAAAAAGAGGACGCTCCGAGTTGGTTACCTTATAAAACACAACAACCGGGAACCAAACCGAGGGACCTTCTTATAAGTACATACAAGCAAATATTAATAGCCATAGACTTACATCACAAATAATCAGTGGTCGGATATATGGACCAGCAGGGACAGTATATCGAACAACGATAGGTTCACCCAATAGGAAGTTGTATATACTTGTGAAGATGATACCCTCCGGCCACTTACTGCTCCGTGTCTGATCCCCTTTCCGGAATATTGCAATGACCAAAGCTTAGAAGCCGGAAAGCCTTTGTTTCTACCACATTAAGAAATTCTAATGTAACAAAACAGGCAGCCGACACTCTTAATGGTATATACCGAGAGCCAGCAATGGGAACCTACTTGAGTCGCCATGCCGAATGCGAGAAAATATATTCACCAATTATTAAACGACTATCGCAAGAAGTTACCAGAACCACCACCCGATGCCCCATCCAACGTACACCGGGTATACAGCTGCATGAAAGCACATTTGTTATCTCTGTTCCAATGCTCCGCCTTGGAACCCTTTCCTGCGCTCCGCGCACATACCGGCAGTTCACTGTTTTAAAATGGAGCGTGCCACATGGGACGCAGAGCGCCGGATGGGCCATCAGCTGCAGAGCAACTGATGGGAGATATTTAGGAGAAAATTTTAAACGACGTAGCAATGGCTGGGAAAATCCAAAACTTATATACCTATCTCGCTCCCAATGCTCTGCGTTGGGGTAGCCCCCCTCCATGCTCTGCATACCTCCCGGCAGTTACTTTTTAAAGTTTACCTGACCATGAAACGGAAGGGAACAGCTTGTAACCGGACCAATGCCAAACAGGCTATCAGCCGCAACAGCTGATGAGAGATAGATGGCTAAGGTTTTTGAGTCTAATATCCATTCTTCTTGCCCCTCTACGAAATAAATACTACAATACTCGTATAAATATGAATTTGATGTGATGAAAGAAATAGTTTCCATGTCATTCCGACGAACCGGCGAAAGCGGGAGGAGAAATCTCAA
>Ga0209918_1001780_pt1 | contig 10978 bp, 7 predicted proteins | sample SalPonD_shore_MG_FD_185712 | JGI IMG/M metagenome (GOLD analysis project Ga0209918, IMG submission 185712) | Salt pond soil microbial communities from South San Francisco under conditions of wetland restoration - Salt Pond MetaG... | ecosystem: Environmental > Aquatic > Marine > Intertidal zone >...
ATTAAAGGATATCTAAGTAAATCATATATAAACAACTTATGAACATTGGGAAGATACATGTAAGATCATGTTTAAAAACCTATGAAAATACAAGTTTTAAAAAAGATATATACTTACAGATAAGAGTTTAAAAATTGTAAATGGAGATGTTATAAGATTTAAATAGCACTATATTTAATTAATGATCAATCCGGTATGTTGTGGAAAAGATCATCAAGAGGTACGTAACGTTTTAGCTTAAATAAAAAATGGGGAAGTCCTTTCCTTCCTAATTCATAAAAACCCGTTCTAACTGTTTATTCAATATGAAATGTAAAATAGGTACCCTCGGGTTCTCTTTATTGCTTATCTTTTTTACGGCATGTTCATCAAAGCAAGGGAATCCAGGTAATAATAAAGGTAATCAATCTGCATCCGGTGTTCCCATCCCTGCTGTTGAATCCGTACAAGCTCATTATGGCAGTTTACCGTTAAAGGAACGACTGACCGGTATCGTAGTTGCCGACAACCATGTCTCTATTTTTCCTGAAGTAAATGCACCTGTAACCAGGGTATTGGTCAATGACGGTGACAAGGTTAAAAAAAATGAGCCTTTAGTACGTTTGCGGAATCTGGATTACCGCAAACAACTTGATCAGGCAAAAGCGCAGTATAATATGGCACAAGCCCGGGTACAACAGGCTCAGGCGTCTTTATCTCAAATCGAGTCTCAATATAAACGTACAAAGATATTGGGTGAACAAAAGATGGTTAGTGCACAGGAAGTGGAGAATCAGAAAGCCCAGTTAGAATCAGCTAAGGCGAATTTTCAAATGGCTAAAGCACAGGAAGCACAAGCGAAAGCAAATATGCAACAGGCCGAAATGAATTTATCATACACTATTGTACGGGCCCCGGTGTCCGGTTATGTGGGACGCAGAAATGCTGAAGTGGGTATGCAGGTAACCCCATCAACCCGGCTTTTTGATATTGGTAATATTGATAAGGTGAAAGTTCGGGTTAAGCTGACAGAACAGATGGTGAATGCCATCAAAGTGGGACAGCGGGTGAATATTATAACCGATAACACAAAGAGTGATAAAACCGTTACTGCTAAAGTATCAAGAATATCACCTTTTTTGGATCCGGTCTCACATACAACACAGGCAGAAATTGATGTTATTAACAAAGACGAATATCTCAAACCGGGCATGTTTGTATCGGTTGATGTTTTTTATGGTGAGAGTCAACAGGCAACGTTAGTACCTAATAGTGCACTCTACCAGCAACCTGTGTCCGGTGAAACGGGAGTATATGTGGCATCTTCGCTTGGTAAAGAAATCAAACCGGTTAAGACGATAGATCCCGGTAATGATGCCTCTCTCACGGATGCTACACCGGTTAAATTTATAAAAGTAAAATTGATTGCCCGTGGAGCTATGGTTAGCGCCGTCGAAGGTATCAGGAGCGGTGACTGGGTGATAACGGTCGGCCAGGATTTACTGGAAAATATTAATAATGCCCGGATTCGCCCGGTTACATGGAATCGCATCATGAGTTTACAGGAAATTCAACAGGAAGATTTACTTGATTCTCTCATGAACAGGGAAAATGATGCTAAAGACTCTACCTATCGGTCATCCTCAGCTAACTTAATGTTATAATATTATGTCTCTTACCCAAACAGCAATTCGTCGGCCGATAGCTACAGCAATGATTTATCTTATTATCATTACTGTGGGCATCCTTGGATTTTACTATCTATCTGTAGATTTACTACCTCCGATTGAATATCCAAGATTAACGGTACATGTGAGTTATCCGAATGTCGGTCCGGAAGAAATGGAGAAGATTATTACCGAACCGATAGAGAATGCTGTGGCCGGTGTTCCAAATGTGGAGAAAATGACTTCCCGTTCCGATGAAGGGCGCAGTTATGTATCACTGAGTTTTGCACAGGGTACCAATCTGGATGAAGCAGCCAATGATGTTCGCGCCGCACTCGACCGGGTACGGGATGACCTACCACTCGAAGCAGAAGCACCGGGGATCTGGAAGTTCGATCCGAATAATAGTCCTATAGTAATTCTGGGAGTATCCTCAAAAACAAAAAACCTCGAGCAGTTGACCCAAATCATAGATCGCGATTTGCGGAACCGGTTTGAACAGATACCCGGCGTGGGAACCATTGATATTTGGGGAGGTGTGAACCGGCAGATAAATGTTTTTCTCAAACGAGACCGGTTGATGGCCGGTGACCTTACTTCGCGGGATGTGACCCAGGCCATCGCCCGGGAAAACAGTACTCTACCGGCTGGTAATGTAAAAAGTGGCATTTCTGATCTCTATATGCGTAGTCTGGGCGAATATAAATCACTCGACCAGATACGAAATACTGTTATCACGAATGTTAATGGAGATCCAATACGAATTGGGGATGTTGCCAATGTCGTGGACGGTTATGCTGATCTGGGACGCTATGTTCAGGTCGATGGACAACCCATGATACGTGTAGCCATCCGGAAACAGTCGGGTGCCAATACGGTTGACGTTGCCAGGCAAGTCAAAAATGAGGTGAAACGTATCAATCAGGATCGTAACGACCTTTCCATATTAGCGGTAAGCGATCAGAGCACGTTTATTAAAAATTCGATAAGTAATGTACTTAGTTCGGCCATGTGGGGCGGACTCCTGGCGATTTTTATCCTCTATTTATTCTTGAGAAACGGTTCTTCTACTTTTATCATCGCCCTCTCAATTCCGATTTCAATAATTGCGACTTTTGCATTGCTCTATCTGAATGGAATGACCTTGAATTTAATGAGTCTTGGTGGTCTGGCACTTGGGGTCGGGATGATGGTGGATAACTCGATAGTGGTGATTGAGAATATTGTGCATATCCGGCATACCGGGAAAGATCTGAAGGAGAGCGCCGATATAGGGACAAAGCAGGTTGCAGGGGCTATCATATCCTCAACTTTGACAACCATTGTGATTTTCCTGCCGGTGGTTTTCATGCAAAGTGTTTCAGGGATGTTATTCCAGGAGCTGGCTTTAGTGATCGTTTTCTCACTACTCTGTTCCCTCTTGGTTGCGTTGACATTGGTACCGATGCTCAGCAGTCGTTTCATGGATGTACAGGAAGGACATAAACATCAGATAGCCGCCAAATCGAAGATCGCCCGTTTTTTGAATAAGATGGAAGATAAATATGCCGATTTTCTTGGCAAAGCCATAAGCAAAAGAGGGCTCGTCTTTGGTATTTGCGCAGTAGCGGTTATCGCCACGGCCTTGTTGTTCCGTGACATCCCGGTTGAACTGGCGCCGAAAACGGATGCGGATGAAATAGAAGTCCAGCTGGAAATGGCGCAAGGTACGAATATCGCCGTTGTGAATCAGTTTACAAAAGAATTGGACGGTTATGTCAAGTCTATCATTCCTAAGGATCAGGTGGAGCATATTTCCCGGGATGTTCGTAACGGAAACACCGATATTACGCTAACGTTGGTTGACGCCAAAAAACGGACCATTTCACCAACAAAACTTGCCGATGAAATACGCTCGAAAGTTGAAGGGCTTATACCTGGAGCTACCATCCGGGTACAGGCACAGCCGGGACTTTGGATATTACGGCGTATTTTTAGTTCGGGTGATAGCAATTCGGCTATCGAAATTGAATTACGGGGCAATGATCTGAAAAAAGCTCAGGAATTATCCCTTGCATTAAAACAAAAGATTGAGGCGGTGCCGGGCGTCACGGATGTTCAGGTTGGTGACAGGGAAGGACGGCCACAACAGGATATTATTTTTAACCGGGAAAAAATAGCACAACTTGGACTTTCGGTTCAGGATGTTTCCCGGATATTGGAAACCAATGTTGGCGGAACGCAAGCCGGACAATATCGAGAAGGGGGAGATCAGTATCCGATCATGGTCCGCCTGGCTCCCGATGACCGATTGACGAGTCAGGATCTGGATAACATTTCAATAAAGGCCTCCGATGGACGTATTCTGCCGATATCTGCCGTGGTTAATAAAGTAGACACCCGGGGCCCGACCAGTATCAATCATATCGACGGCCTGCGTGTAACTTACATTACAGCCGGTTTAAAAGGTGGTGTGGCATTAGGTGATGGGGTCAATAGAATACGCAGCTCCATTTCCGGGATAAACCTTCCAAAAGGATTTTCCATTGTCTTCGGAGGTGAATATGAAGAACAACAAAAAGCAGCAGCAGACTTCCGAATGTCAATCATAATAGCGATTATCCTTGTTTATATGGTGATGGCCGGTCAGTTCGAACGGTTTATAGATCCGTTGATCGTGATGTTTTCGGTCCCTCTTGCCATTGTCGGTGTGGTTCCTGTTATGATGTTAACCGGAACAACATTGAATATGCAAAGCCTGATGGGTATCGTAATGCTTGCTGGTATCGTGGTGAATAATGCCATTGTGTTGGTCGATTATATTAACCTGATGATACGGGAAGAGGGATTACCTGTCTACCAGGCTGTTATTGAAGCCGGAAGATTACGTCTTCGTCCCATACTCATGACCATGTTGACTACCGTACTTGGACTGCTGCCGATGTCCTTCGGCTGGGGAGCCGGCGGTGCTATTCAGGCTTCGCTGGCACGTGTCGTTATTGGTGGTTTGATCGCCTCAACGCTGATTACGCTGATTCTTATTCCTGTAATTTATATCAATGTCGCCAAGCTTCGTGAGAAGGCCAAAGTCATTAATTTCTCACCCATTCAACTGCTCAAAGCAAGGTTTGGAACAAATTAATAATACCGGAGAACGGAATACGGAGAACGGAAACCGGAAAAAAACAATATGTCATTAAAAATTGTTATATCTGGTTTTAATGAGATTATATAGCATGGCAGATATTTTATGAGTTTTATCTAGATAAGTTGAAAAAATTTCTTTTGATAAAACATCTGTCTTATATGCTATATAAAGTTGTGTCCTTAATTCACCGCATGAACCTTTGGCGATGTACAAAAATTGAATGTATTCTTTATTAGATTGACGTTCAAAACCTTCCGCAATATTAGATGAGATAGAAACGGCTGAACGCGTAATTTGATCTTTTAATCCATAGTCTTTGCAACTATTTAATTCATTAGTAAGATCTATTGCAAGATTAATAGCCTCTTGCCATACTTCCAAATCTTCAAACTTTTGAATTTGATTACTCATAATTAATTCACATTTTTCCGTATTCCGTATATGTTAATTTCCGATCGGGGAGCCCGGTGGTGGATTGAGCGGTTTGCTGGTTTTGAGCTCTGCCGGGTGTTGTTCGTATTGTTGAATTTGTGAGAGTGCAAATTCAACATGGGCTTTTTGAGGAGTATCCGTAAAGCTGTTTTCATGGTCTTTCAGCCAGCCGGCCAATTCTTTGATCTTATAATCGGCTATGGCGCGTACTTCTGTGGAAGTGTTCTCATTCTCTGCCAGGTTGATCAAATCAGATAAAACCACATTATCCACAACACGGTAAATAGCACCGTTATAATCTGTTTTACGGGAAGTCTTCCAGCTGGAGTCGATGAGTTTATCGATGACATCACTCAATCCCGGATATTTACTGTCCCTGGCATGGAATTCGACCAATCGGGTATCACGCTCAGGATTCAGAATTAAATCAACCGTCATTTTTGTGGCGGTTTGTGCAGCTCCCAGTGGGTCGAAGACGACGCCGGTGTGCCCTTTGAATAATTCCCGGTGGTCATAGTAACCCGGAGGCCTCGGTGCTATTTTCTCGATCAATGATTCCGGCAGGGCGAGCACATTGGGCGTGATCGTTTTAAGGAGAGCGGCCAGGGCGGCTTCCTGATTATCAGGCGACACGATTTTTGTAACCATTTGACCGTCTCCACGTTCGGCATAGGTGTAATCCATTCCACCGAGCATCTTCGAGGTAGCGATGACCTGGTAGCGGTGATAGAGATAAATAGGTACAAGCACATCTTGCAAAGTAGCCATCGGTTCACCCGGCTTGATGTTATTTTCGCCGAATTGAGCCAATGCGATCTGACGCACTTTAAGCATGCGATTTAATTCCTTATATGGAAGCTTGCCATTATCCCAAAGATGTGCATAGGGGTTTGCACTTCCGGCCGGCCGTGCATCGGCATCCGATATATATTTTAGTCCGTTATGGATGCCGCTTTCGATAATGTTATTAAGCGCTTTGTGAACATCCGTTCCCTTCGGGAATTTCGTATACCCGTATTTAATAGCCTGGATATCCCATTTTCCTACGCCAACTGCATAGGCATCACTGAAATCAAGCTTGCCATTTTTGCCAATTTTGATGTAGGGCTGCGGATAATCCATCACGGATGCACGGTCGTTGTAGCTCGAGGCAAAATTATGGGCCAGACCAAGCGTATGTCCTGTTTCATGTGCGGCCAATTGACGTATACGGGCCAGCGCCATCTTCAACATGGGGTTATCCTTATCGGAAGGCACTCCATTTTTAAAAGGGGCCATCAGCCCCTGGGCTATCAGGTAGTCCTGGCGCACACGTAGCGAACCAAGCAGTACATTTGCTTTGATGATTTCACCTGTACGCGGATCGACCACGCTGGATCCATACGACCAACCTCGTGTAGAACGGTGTACCCAATTTATGACATTATAACGTATATCGAGAGGATCCACACCTTTGGGCAGTACTTTAACCTGGAATGCATTTTTAAAACCTGCTGCTTCGAATGCCTTGTTCCACCAGGAAGCGCCTTCCATCAACGCTGAACGAATAGGCTGAGGAACGCCGCTGTCAACGTAATAAATGATCGGTTTAACCGGAACACTGAGCTTCTTATCGGGATATTTTTTCACCAGGTTATGACGGATGATATATCGCTTAACCAGCGACTGGGAAATAGGAGAACTGTAATCTTTGTAATTGATTTCGAAATAGCCGGCCCGGGGATCGAATACTCTGGGTTTATATCCGTCGTTTGGCAGTTCAACAAAGGAATGGTGCACACGAACTGTGACATAATCGGGATCAGGCGTCACAGATCGAAGAAAGTGGCCTGCACCTGAACCGGTGAGAGTAAGAGTTACTTCCAGTTCCGAATTTTTTGGGAAATTCTTTGTGTCAGGTAAATAAACGGCAGAACGGGATTTATCCACATGATAATTACCTTGCCTGGTTCTTTTTAAGCGTTCGACAAGATGATGCGGATCCTGCATCATGAAATCAGTGATATCGATCAATACTTTATCCCCGCTTTCGGCGGCTACTTTGAATCCATAAAGGACCGATTTAGCGAAGGCCTCATTTACAGAGAGTATCTCTTCCTCATTGTTGGTATTGGCTGCCCGGTATCCAAGATTTTTTTGTATGAGTAATACCTTTGGTCCGATGCGCTTGAAGATAACCACGTGTTCGGGTCCCAATTGACTACGGTCCAGGCCAATATCATTCGACCCGACACCCGCTGCGAGGGCGTCCATATACAGGAATTCCTTATTCCATTTATCAACGACCATCCAGATCTTTCCATGTGTACTATCCCAATAAAAATCAAAATAGCCGGGATATTTTTTCATTCCCTTTGTTTTTTCAGCAATGGAAGGGAGGTTTTGTGCTTTTGCCGGAACGGTTCCGGCAATTGTCGCGAATAATAGACATACGAATAAGCTAAGTACCGATAAACGTTTCATAATAATCCCATTTAAGTATTGGATAAATTTATAACCCCTAATATAGTTGTGAATTTGAGTTAATAAAGCGGTAAGCTTGGGATGTGACTTCTTTTTACAAAATCTCCGGAATAAATCTGGTCCTCACAGAATTTTGAACCGGGATTTTAATGTGTGGTTTGATAAAAAGTATTCAACATTAAAAAATATTCGAGTGCATTTATATTTTCACTGAAAATTATCAATAATCTTTTAGGGGATTTAGCCCATTTTACAGAAGCCGGCGATTTTTGGGTAGAATGCAGCGTTAAAAAAAATCCATACCGCATGATTCCTTAAAACAGGCAAGCCCGGTAGTGGAGCATTGGATTTTTTTAGCGAAATGGAGACAGATTTAGCCCATTTTACATAAGCCGGCGATTTTTGGTTACTTTTCATCGTTGAAAAGTAACATTCTCTAAATATGATGTAAGTAGGGAATTGATGAATTAACCAATTTAATAAAGACTCATGGTTCATTAGAAATAATATTCCAATTGTGTGATTCATAGAATGTTTCATTTAAATGATTTGTTCATAAGACAGAGATTAGAATAATCACGAAGTGACATTTAATTCAATGATTAATAATAAGTTTTAATAGTACACAGAAGGTGTTTTATCAAGACGATTTTTTAAACCTTAAATCGGTAAGAAATCATTAATTGAAAGTATTTAAAGAAAGTTGATCATTCATTATTAAATATAAGAGAGGTATTAGTATGACTGTTGTTCAACGAATGGCATCGTTCATAACTAACCAGACATTTGATAACCTATCCGAGGCAGCAAAAGAGCAAATAAAAATCAGGATCCTTGATTCTCTGGGTACAGCTATAGGGGCTGTGGAAGGAGAACCGGTGCGTTTAATCAGGGAACAAATCGAAGAATTCTCACATAATCAAAATGGTAAATGTACCCTTATTGGCGGGGGTTCCACTTCACCGGATTATGCCGCTTTATATAACAGTGCCCTGGTCAGGTATCTCGATTTTAACGACAGTTATTTGGCTAAAGGAGAGACTTGTCACCCCAGCGATAACTTCGGGTCGGTTCTGGCAGCCGGCGAGTATAATAAGATTACCGGCAAGGAACTGATGCTGGCATTTGCCATCGCTTACCAGGTTCAATGCCGCCTGAGCGATGAGGCACCGGTTCGGGATAAAGGGTTTGATCATACAACGCAAGGCGCCTATGCTGTTGCGGCCGGTGTATCATCTGCTTTGAATCTGGATGATGAGAGAACTGCTAATGCATTAGCTATCAGTGGAACACCTCTTAATGCCCTTCGGGTAACACGAACAGGAGCATTATCTCATTGGAAGGGCCTGGCCTATCCTTATACCGCTTTTGGTGCAACAACTTCTACTTTTCTGGCGATGCGTGGTATCACCGGACCTATGGAGGTTTTTGAAGGGAATAAGGGATTCCAGGAATCCATAGCCGGTAATTTCCAGATTAACTGGAGTAAGGAAAATCTTGAAAAAGTAACCCAAACGATTATCAAGCAATTTAATGCCGAGATTCACTCGCAGGCCACACTTGAAGGAGCTCTTGAATTAAAGAATAAGTACAGTATTGATCCCGAAGATATAAATCATATTGAAATCGTGACCTTCAGTGTAGCTTATAACATTATTGGAGGTGGAGAAGAAGGCGATAAAACCATCGTTCGAATTAAAGAAGAAGCAGATCACAGCCTGCAGTATATGACTGCAGTAGCATTGATCGATGGACAGGTATTACCGGATCAGTATAAACCGGACCGGATAACCAGGGAGGATGTTCAGACACTCCTTAAAAAAATAAAAGTAACTGCTGCGGATGAATATAGTGCCCGGTTTCCGGATGAAATGCCTTGTCATATTACGATTCATATGGAAAATGGTGATAAATATGAGATCGATAAGTCAGATTACGAAGGATTTCATACGCGTCCGATGAGCTGGGATACGATCACGGAAAAATTCAAACAGCTGGCAAGACCATATACAACCGAACGTCTTAGAAATCATATCATCGATTTGATTCATAATCTGGAAGATCATAAAGTCAAAGATCTGACACATCTGCTGGCACAAGTGAAGATTCCGGAATACAGGGTGGCAAATCAGGGAACGGTGAACAGGTAGCAGTATACAGATTGTTGATAAATATCAGCATATATTAATTTTAAAGGCACAAATGCACAAAGGCACAAAGGCACAAAGGGATATTGAGGGAATAAAAATTTAATTCAAAATTCATCATTTAACATTCCACTGTCGTCTATCCTCCGTTGTCAGTGATATTTTTAAAAATCTATTCATTCGAATTTTAGAAAAAAGGAGACATTTATGGCTAAGAAGAGAGAAGAGGGATTATTCGATTTTTTGAATAAAAATGAAAGAGAAGAAAAACCGCGGAAGCATGGGATTACTGAAATACGTGGTCCCTATTATAGTGTAATGGGTAAACGATATCTGCAGGATATCCTGGAAACGATGGGTGAATATGTCGATTCTCTGAAATTTTCAGGTGGTTCTTTTTCGTTGATGCCGCCGGCCAGGGTGAAAGAGATTACGGATCTGGCTCACGACTATAACGTGCTGGTTTCAACCGGGGGCTTCATGGAATATGTATTGACACAGGGCAAGGAAGCGGTAAATAAATATATCGAGGCCTGTAAATCACTCGGTTTTGATATTATCGAACTTTCTGCCGGTTTCATTACAATCCCGACAGACGACTGGCTTAGATTGATCGAGAAGGTTCAAAAAACAGGACTGAAAGCCAAGCCGGAGATTGGGATACAGTTTGGTGCCGGAGGGGACACACCGGAGGCCGCCTTGCGGGCAGAAGGAGAAATGGATCCCGAATGGGCTGTAAAACAGGCAAAAGAATTCATTGATGCCGGAGCTTACATGATTATGATCGAATCGGAAGGTATCACGGAAAATATCGAACCATGGCGCACCGATGTTCCGGCCCGTTTCATCAATGAGCTCGGCCTGGAAAAATTGATGTTCGAAGCGGCTGATCCTGATGTATTTGCCTGGTATATCAAGAATTATGGTGCGGAGGTAAACGTATTTGTAGATCACAGCCAAATTGTTCAGCTCGAATGCCTGCGCGAAGGAATCTGGGGTACGAAAAGTTTGTGGGGACGTGTATTGACGTATAAAGGAGATAAATAAGTACTTAAAATTTTCTTCGGATAACGGAGAACGGATTTATGTTTATATCCGTAGGGACATGCCATGGCATGTCCCTACTACCGCTTTGGGCCTTCATATGTTTAGAAATAAGATCA
>Ga0209918_1001782_pt1 | contig 10962 bp, 9 predicted proteins | sample SalPonD_shore_MG_FD_185712 | JGI IMG/M metagenome (GOLD analysis project Ga0209918, IMG submission 185712) | Salt pond soil microbial communities from South San Francisco under conditions of wetland restoration - Salt Pond MetaG... | ecosystem: Environmental > Aquatic > Marine > Intertidal zone >...
ATCCAGCTTGCCGGCCTCGATCTGCTCGGCCAGCTGCTTGCCGGCTTCCTGGAATTTCTCCTGCAGAGCCTTGGCGTCTTTCTCCTCCGTGACATTGGCGACGGAGGCCTTGAACGATTCACTGAGCGTGGCAATGGCGCCCTCGCCCAGCTGGGTGAATTTTTTCAGCTGCTCTTCGAGCTGCTTGATGAGCTGTTCCCACATGGCGGTGATCTCCTCTGAGAGCATTCGGGTAACGTTGGGTAACACGATGATCGGCGTATCGTCGTCGATATTCTCGGAGAGCATGATCAGCTTCTCCGGGTTGATGGGATCCAGTCGCTTGACCCGCGGCCGAATAGTCAGAGCCGCCCCCAGCAATACTGCCCCATGCCGCTTTTCCGTCTCCGGATCTTCCCAGTTCTCGGCGAACTCGGCGGAGAAATAACGGAAACCGCGGTTGTTGATGGCATCCAGGCCCATTGCCGTCCAGTCGATCTCGCCACGCATCTTGTTTCCTTCCTGGAAAATCCGGGTAAATTTCCCGGCGGCGCCTTCCCAGTCGTGATGCGCGATATTGACGTAGATTTCCTGCCCGTAAACGTTGGCCTTAAAATTCTTTATCATCTCCGCCATCATCTTTCGGTTGATCTCCAGCTCACCGTAGAAATGGTCGGCGTTGTACTTGAAGGTACGGGTAATGGTTTCCACGGAATGCGCCTTGCCATCGGCAAGGTTGATCCGATCACTCATGACCCTGATCAGCCCATCCGGGCGATCACCTTCCAGCTTGATGATGAGAGAATTTTTTCTCATGCCATAAACGCAAAAAGGCCGGGGCCCCTTCCGGGGCTCCGGCCTCTCGCTCAGTTGCTCGCGTTACGCCTTGATTCAGATTACAGGATTAGCCTATCTGTCTGAAAAGTCAAGGGGACCAGGGGGAGGACGCTGGAGAATTTTTGCTGCTCCATTAAAAATGGTTGCTGCTTCAGCGGCAGTTATACCAAGTTTACGGGCTGCTTTTGCTAACTTCAGACTGGAGCGAATTATTCTATGTTCAAGCTCCTCATCGGATAAGCGGCTTGTATCATAGCCAAAAAAAAGCATGGATTCCCGAATATTCCGGAGAATCCTCCTTTTTTTCGTATGCTCGCGCCATGCATTTAATTTATTCAGCATAATTACCGTTCCCTGCTATTCAGTATATTTCAAGGGCAGTCGCACCCAGCGCTTGCAGCGGCATTTTCCTTCCGCCGTGCCGTCCGGGTTCACGCGCACCACGCGGGCGCGGACCACCAGACGATCGAAGACGACGCGGTTGCAGCGGCAGCGCACTTCCTGCCGCTCCGGCATGATATAGGCTGTATCATTAGCTACTCCCATTTTTTACTCTATCCAGATAATCATTGAATTTTTCTAAGGAAGCCGGGTGTATTTTAGACCAGCCCAAAATAATTAATTTTGATATTTGCTTACTAAAAGCAATACAAAATAATCCCAGAATTGCCAAATCAATTGGAGACATCATTGCCCTCCCCCTCGATAACGTCGCCTTTCGGCAGCACGCCCAGCTCGACATCGGCGGCGAACTCGGCCTCCTTCCGGGTCATATTATGGTTTTCCATGAGCTGCTTGATCAGCGTTTCACGGTCTATTTTTTCTGCCATCCCAGTTTCACCATGAGTTTATCGATTTCCCTGGATATATTCACAAAACTCTCCTCGCTCCATTGCCGCGGCAGTGAAAGTTTTGCATCCGAATCCTGCCGGCGGATCATATCCAGCTGATCCAGCATCTGCTTGTTGCCGGATTTCCTGGCAATATATTGCGCATAGCTGCGGGCCCAGATCTCCTCGTAGGTAAGCAGATAATCCACATAAGCCGTGGGCACGGGAATGCGTCCGCCCGGGACCTCGGCGGATCCGCCGCCACTCAATATGGCCCGAAGATGCGCCACTTCCGCGCTGTTGTCCACCGCCCTGCGCCAGTCCTCGAAATCCGCGTGACGGATGGAATTAAACCCCTTCCCGGGCGTGCCGGAATGGTCCAGGAAATGCCCTATTTCATGCGCCATCGTCAATTCCTGGTGGTTGCCGCCGGCGGTAATATCAATACGCAGGGGATCGCCGGCACGGGTATGCCAGAAGGCACCGTAATAGTTGGTCCGCGCCGGCGTGGTCCGCACCGGGATCATGGGCAGCCGGCCGTCACCGTGTACGGCATCGATGGCGCCCAGGGTCCGGTCCGCCACGTCCTTGGGAATATGGATATCCAGGGCCTCGGAAACCTGGGCACCGCTGACGGTATAGGCCTTCGGCACCAGGCCGCTGTCTATGCCCAGGGGCTCCGCCGGCGTCGGCACCAGGTTCTCCACGTCGATGCCCTGGCGGATATAACGCTGTTTCAGCACCCGCCAGGGCGTAGTGATCTGGCTTTTTCTCAGCAGGCCCTTTTCCAGGGCCGCGCGTTTCTTGCTGGCGCCGAGTACCGCCTGCTGCACCCCCGGCGTCTGCTTTTTCAGCCATGCCAGCGGATCCTCCTTGCCCTTGCGGTCCTCACTGCTCACCTCGTCGGAAAATACCACCTCGATAGTGCAGTTGTCGTTCGGGTGGGCGGGATATGGGCTCTGTCCCTTCGGATAGACGCCAGGACCGAGACCGTATTCATTCACCGAAGCATACATATCGCAAATATCCGGCCGTATATGATTCGGCGAAAGGGTGAAGCGCACGCCGATGACATCCGGATGCTCGAAGGCCGCGCTCTCGTAGGCCTTGTTGTGGGCCCGGTTGATCTCCGTGCGGAATACCCGCAGGGCGTTGCTGTAGGGATTGCCCTCGCCGGTCATCAGGGCCTGCCCGGCTGCCCTGGCCACCTTGTCGGCGCCGGCGGCGCCCAGCTTGGCCTGGATATCCGCCGGCACCGGTTCGCCGCGGTTGAGGAAGTCCTGGGCCGCCACGCTGGCGCTGTGCCCCAGGATAATATTGCGCTCGATGGCATTGCCCACCAGGTCCCGGGCATGGCGATCTACGCGCCAGAGCCGATCTGAGAGCTGCAGGCCGTCCGCGCCCACCAGGTTATGCACAAACTGGACGGATTCATCGTGGATCCGCGTGAACGAGGTCGCTGCGGCCGCCTGGGTGCCGCGGAACGGCTCGGTGCCGGTCTCCGCGCCGGCGGCCAGGCCCTGGTTCAGCAGATCGTTCCTGGCGTTCTCCAGCTCGCGCAGGCGGCCGTTCACCTGGCCGCGCAGGTCCTGCAGCACCTGCAGGCGCAGGGTGTTCTCCGAATCCGCATAGCTGCGGATGGCGGCCTCCAGGTCGGCCCGCGCCTGGCGGTAAAGCTCCGAGGCCTGGTCGATGTAATCCTGCTCGGTCTGCCGCAGCTTCGCCGCGGCCTTGCGCGTGCCGCGCTTGATGGCCGCCTTGCGGGCAGTGCGGACGTTGAGCCGATCGGCGGGGACGGACACGCCGGCGTTCAGTTGCGCGTGGAAATGGTCGTGGCGCTTTGTCCCTTTGGAGCATTGCCGGGCGTGACGCTGACATTGCCGGATCCAGGCGCGTCCGGATAGGGATCATTGCTGTTGGCCTCGTCTTCCAGGCGCGCCAGCTCCTGGTCCGGATCCAGGCCGGCAGTCTCCCAGATGGTGCGTCGGCTGGCGCTCAGGGCCTGGTACTTGAGCGAGCGGTCCGCGGCCTGGTTCGCCGTTTCCGTGCGCCGCTCGGCGAACTGCACCTGGAAATCGGAGGCCTCCGGATTGATGCCCTTGAGCAGCAGCTGCAGCTCGAAACCAAACTGATAGACGTCGGCGAGCTCGTCCTGCAGGGCGTCGATCTCCTCGTAGAAGTCGCGCTTGATATCCTCGAGGATGTCCCGCGCCATGCCGCCGGTATAGCCGAACAGGGCCTTGTCACCGGGGGCGCCGCTGAAGAACGTATCCACCATGTGAATGACGTCCTTGATGGCCTCCAGATTCTCGTCGCCCTGCAGCGCATTGACCGACAATTTGCTGTTGCTGTAGAAGTCCCTGGCATCGCCGTTTTTCCGCGCCTGCTCGTTTTTTTCCTCGTAGTCATCCAGCTGGTCATCACTGGCGCCCTCCAGGGCATGGGCCAGGCGCAGTGGCGCGCGTTCGTGCCGGCGGATCACCAGGTCGGTTTCCGTCATGATCAGTTTCTGCCAGATCACGCGGGAGGCGTCCAGGTAGGGCCGGCCCATGGATCCCATGTCATCGTAATTTTGCGGTGTCAGCCGCCCCAGGGTGAGCTGCCAGAGCGGGAAGGTGGTGGCATGGCGCCCCGTATTCAGATCGATCTGCGCATAGGCCTGAGTGACGTCCTTGAACAGACCGTCTGCGCCGATCAGGGGCAGGATGGTTTCCGATGGCATGCGCACACCGCCGACAATGTTTCTGCCTTCGATATCCAGGATCCACTGCAGCGGCAGATTGCCCTCCATGACAAAGCCGCTGGCATCCGACGTCAGTTTCTGGCGCTTGTTCAGTTTCAGCCGGCGCACGAAATCATTCCATTCATTGGAAATCCGCTTGTTTTCGCGCTTCTGCTTGAGGATCAGGCCGCCCTTGATGGCCGCCGAGGCGGTGCGCCGGTGGATCTTCTTCACGCGCGGATCCTCCTGGTCCATTTTGCGCAGGTCCAGGATCTTGGCGCGCAGCCCGCTGTCCACCCAGAGCAGGCGGTTGAGATATTGCATCCGGTTTTCCGGCGTCGGCCGGTAACCGATCTCGTTAAAGCCGCGGCCGGATTCGCCGGGAAGATAGATGCCGGCGCCGCCGGCGAAACGGGATCCGGTGCGCTCGATGAAATTGCTGATCGCCGTCATTGTCTCTGCCTCGTCAGTAGGAACCAGTGGGTGGCAGGGCCTGCTCGACCCCGGCCGCGGCGCTGCGTGACGTCATACGCACCACCGTATGAATATCACCGATGCCGCGCGTCATCAGGGCCCAGACCGCGGCCATGAATGCATCGAAACCGTCATCGCCGATCTTCGGATTCACCATCTTGTAAAGCGAGTAACCAGCCTTGCTTTTCTCGGGCACGATATTGGTTAATTGCCGCGTCACCTGGCGCAGGTCATCCGTGCCCGGGTCCTTCATGTCATAGTCGTCAAAATAGGGAATCGCAACCCGGATCGGGTTTTTATTGAACAGCGCCCGCACGGCCTGGGCCATGGCATGCTTGACCATGCCCTCGAAACGCAGCGGCGAAAAAGCCCAGTCTTTCCAGGTGCTGGCCACGGACTCGCCGCCGCCGATGGTCTGGCGATTGATGGTGATCAGACCCTGCTGGTAGAGCATATCGTTGACGTCCGTAATCAGGCCGATGCCGAAGGCGTCACCGATGCCATAGTCCGGCCGGAAGTACCGCCAGATCTCCACCAGCTCCCGTTTTATCTCCACCTCATCCGTTCCGGGTGGCCAGAAGCGGGCGAAAATCAGGCAGGTGAAATTGCCCAGCTGCTCCAGCACGACGCAGCTGGACCGGGAGGCATGAGGGTTTTCGCCGTGGCCGGTATGGTCGTAGCCCAGGGAGGTCAGGCCGCGCTTGCGATATTCCACGCCGGGCATGGGCTCCTGCAGCTGGATCCCGGCCTTGAGCCCGAAGGTCATGGCACGCCGCACCCATATCTGCCATATCAGATTGCGCGAGGTAACGTTTTTGCAGAGCAGCTGCCGGATATATTCGTCCGGCGCCAGCTGATCGCGCATTTCTTCCATGAAGCTCCGATGCAGGATCCCCATTTCGATGCCCAGATAGACATTGACGATGGGCAGGACCTTGTAAACGCTGCTGTCGATCAGCTCGGTGAGCGTATCGTTGCCCTTGAATACGCCGGTGATCCGGATCTGCGGCTTGTTATGGCTATCCTTGGCCGCGCCCAGGCGCCGCTTGGAACCCAGCATCAGCAGGAAACGTGAATACAGCCGATCTTTCGGCATATCATCCACCTCCTCCAGAGAGGCGGAAGTCAGATCGCCGCCGTCCACATTGGCCATGATGCCAAAGGCATCCGCACGCGAACGGTTGGCAAACTGGTAATAGGTATCGGCAATCTGTCGCCGGCCGCTTTTATAGTCGATAAATGCGCTCAGAATCTCGGAGCGCCGGATGGCATCCAGATGGTAATTGATATTCACGATGGACTGGGCCTGCCGCGGCGCCACCACACCCTCCTGCTGGTCCGGGGTGCAGGCATTATGCTTGAGTTGATAAAGCTCCTTGACCGCAGTTTTGCCTGTACGCCGGCAGGAATAATCAAGCGTATTAGGATTCTCATCCATTTCCAGGCACTTCAGCACCTGAATGGAATCCAGCTCCACGTTATGGATATGCTTATGCCAGGCCGCATGATCATCGGCATAACGCCGTATCTCGACCTCGGCCAGGTTGCGCAGCTGGATCCGCTTTGCCTGAGAGAGACGTTCAGCCACTATCTTCACCCTGGTTATATTCGATAAGCACGGGATCCTTCTCCGTGCTGCTCTGACTGCGCTCAATCATCTTCCGCAAATCAGTCATTTGCTTCCGTTGCTCCGCCTGGAACTCCAGCGCATCCTGCTGCGGCCGCTCGCCGGCAGGCGCATCCAGGAAGCCCTTCAGCGCATCCTGCTCGTCCTTGGCCTTGGGCGTCATTTCCAGGTCGGCCATGGTGATATTGTTTTTATGGATGTAATCCATCAGATGCCGCAGCAGCGGGTGCGCCTTGATTTCCTCGAGATATTTCCGCTGGCCGGTATTGTCATCGATGAAGGAAACCAGCCTGGTCCTGCCCTTGCTGTCCGTGGTCCAGACCGGCTGCCGGATTGACGGCCCGCCGTCCAGGGCAATCGCCAGAAACATCTGGTTAATCATCGCGGAAATCGCCGCCTGGTTGGCGGCATGGATATCCATCAGCGCCGACGGATCCCGGCTGTCGAAAGCAATATGATGCTTCATGAACAGCTCGGTTTTTTTCAGGCAGGCCCGTTCCGAGGGGCAGATCGTATCCCGAAGTTCACAATCCTGGCATTCCGGATAGGCGCCAGGCTTGGCAGGGAAATAGGTGGCGGTCTGGGCGTAAATACCATGCTTGACCGCATTGAACCGGGTCCGTAACGCCTCCTCCGGCGTCGGATGCCCCTCGAGGTTTGAGGCGGATCGCTGCCGCCCCTCCGGCGTCCGCGGTCCGGTAGAATTCGCCCAGGCCTTCAACAGGTTCCGCTCCCACCAGGCCTGTTCCACCAGTTCATGACAGCTGGGGCAATAAGCGAAATAACGCCAGGGATGATAATCATCATCCGGCGCATCATTGATGAGCTCAGGCCGGTCCCGGAACTGCTCCCCGCAGGGCCTGCAGAGAAAAGTAACGGAATCCTTCGGCGCCGGCGCCGCATTCCCGGCCGTCATGCGGCCTTCTTCCTCTGCAGCTCAGGCGGCAGCTCCAGCACCAGTTCCTTGGTTCGCAGGAGCAATAGATTGGCTCCCCGCGCACCGCTTCCTGCGAACCCATGGCGGTCAAAAATCATATCAGGGCGGTAATAAATCACTATAATTGTGTCTTGTACCACTATTCTCTGAATGATAGACGAAAAAATAGCCCTTGCTGTCTTCACGCAAGTATCTGTTTTAATTATACGTTCTATTTCATGCCTTATTCTAGCAATCTCGGCTTTATTGATTTTTAATTTTTCTGGCTTATTGGCCTTGAGCTCCATTAATTCCAGTTCCAGCTGCTGAATCCGCTTCTCGTTCAGATTAATCCTGGAGAGGATGGCACCCACGTCGGCACCCTGGCCCTGCGATTCCATGATGCCGAATAACCGATCATTTTTTTCATGTAATGATTTCAGCTCAGCCGACGCTTTCGCATGCCTGGTTGATGCCTGCCTGGACCACTGCCCCATGGATTTATTCATATCCCGGAGCAATAGCAGCATGTTTTTTTCATCCAGTAATTTATCCAAGATCTCGGAGCTCAGGAATTCATCCAGCTTATCCGCAGAACGGCGCTTATTGCTGCATGTGCCGTTAACAATGGCATTGCGGCAGTTGTAGTAAGAATAGGTTTTATTTCTTCCAGTCGCTGTTTGTATCTGCATCGATGCCCCGCAATCGCCGCAGGTAAGCAGGCCCGTAAACATAAAATTGCTTAATACGGATCCGCCTGTATTGGTTATTTGTCCATCCATCATTTCCTGGACTTTATTGAATATTTTCTCACTGATTATCGGTTCATGGCTTTTCACAATTATCCAGTTTTCACGCGGCTGCATTTTCCCAGTCCTTTTATCTTTTCTGCCATAGACCTGGTAGCCGATAATTTTCTGATTTCTCAGCAGATCGCAGATTGAGCTTTTTGACCATTTTTTACCGCGATTCAATAATTTCCTTTCATTCAGATATACAGATATTGCCTTTCCACCCATACCTTTGAGCCGCATCTGGAATATCTTTTTTACAATTTCAGCCTCTGCATCATTAATTTTTAAATATTTTTTCTTTTTATCCTGCGAGCTAGTTTCAGCATCATAGCCGAACGGCGTATGCCCGCCGTTAAAATATCCATTTTTCGCATTCAATATCATGCTGCGCTTTGTATTTTTTGAGTTGCTGCGGCTGGCCAGCTCCCCCATAAGCCTGCGCATGCCCACATTCAGGAACCTGGAATCAGGATCCTCACCGGCATTAAAACCGGAATAGATTATTTCGGTGCCTACTCGCTCCAGCCGCTCCTCCGCGGAATAGCCTACTGCTACACGTCGCGAGAATCGCTCCGTATCCCAGGTAATGAAGTAGTTCGGCAGGTATCTTTCGCAGTAAACCAGCGCCTTCTGGAATTCCGTCCGTTTATCGTGATAGGCGGACCGACCTGGTTCCACGAATTCAGCCATAACCGTGGCGCCAAGCTCACGCGCCGACCGCCGGCATTCATGCATCTGACTCTCGAGCGGCAGTTCCCGTTCTGCCTGCTTACCGGTCGATACGCGGACGTAAATCACCGCCGTTTTCGCGGCGGCCGTCATCGCGCAGGCCTGCGCGCATTTTTTTTAAACGCGCACCTGACAAACTGCAGATATCCAGGTACCCACCCCCCCGGCTGGCCGGCGAGCCCTGGGGTGCCGACCCCCCACCCCTGCGGCACCAGGGCCGGCCGCGGCTGCCGGCGGGCATGGATCCGCTGATTGAACTGCGCACTACTGCGGCCGCGGCATTCGTAAGCCCTTGAGCCTGCTGATCCTGCACTGCTACGAACTGCGCATTTATGCGAAGTGCGCAGCTGATGCATTACGTGCCCCGGATTGTTTTTGCCCGTTCTCCAAGCGATTTTCCCAGCAGGCCGCGGGCGCGCCAAAACATAGAGCCTGCCTAGTGCCACGGTTTCAGGAATGGGAGGCCTTGTTGAATTACATACCCTACATGAGGACGGGGAGACGCACATGGCCGCAGCCTGGATATCTGTCATGGTCTAAGCGCTACCTTACTTTGCTGAGGTCGGTAATGACCGGGATGGAAACCTTGGCCAGCGGATTGGCCTGCTCGATTGCCTTGCGGGCCTTACGCATTGCCAGGTGGGTATACATGGTCTGGGACTTGATGTCGGCGTGACCCATGAGTGCCTGACTGAGCCGTATGTCCACGTCGCTCTCATGGAGCTCGGTACCATACAGATGCCGCAGGGCCTTAGGTGTGCACTGATCCACTGGGATGCCGGCCTTCTTCCCGTAGTAGAGCATGAGCTTATTGATGCGCTGGATGGATAGGCGGCGCGCCTCGCCGTGGAAATCGGCGGGGCTGATGCCGGTATCCGCCGTCTTAATGAACAGCACCTGGTCGCCATCGGCCAGAGAGCGATCGATGCCGACGAGATAAGGATGGCCCAGGTAGGCCCGCAGCAAGGCCCGGCATTCATCCGGCGCCGGCACGATCCGCTCCTTCTTGCCCTTCTCCCGGAAGCGCAGATAGAGCTTTTCCACCTGATCGTTCGGCTCACCCTCGAGGCTGAACAGGAGATCGGATTGATTCAGGCCGACGATGCCCGACGGCCGCGGTCCGCAGCCGGCCAGGATGGTAAATATCGTTGTATCCCGCACGCCTTTGAAGGTGCTGAGCCCGGGGGCCATGATGAGTTTCTGCATATATTGCAGGTCCATTTTCTGGCCGAGTTTCCGGCCGGTTTTCGGCTGTTTCAGGTTGCGGGCCGGGTCGCCGTCGATGACGCCGGCGCGATCCAGCCAGGCGTAGAACTTGCGCACCGCGGAGACCACCACCTTGCGAGCCTGGGGACTGAGGCCCAGCTCGTGCATATATAGGCCGGTGAAATGCTCGAGCTGTTCCTGGTCGACGGCCAGGGGATCCAGGTTGCGTTCCCGGCAATACTCGGCCAGGCGCAGCAGGTAACCCTGGTATTTGCTCGCCGTTGCCGGCGCCAGGCCCTGGTTGACCTCGAGCTGTATGCAGAATTTCTCCAGCAGCAGCGGCATATCAGCGGGCATCGGCGTCTCCAAAAAAAATAATAGGGGAGAAAAAAAAGTGTGGAACTGTGGATCCGGGGCCATTTCTCACATAAGCCCTTGAACCGCCTGGAATAGTGACTGCACGGAAGTCCCACACTTTTTGCAGATCTGGGCGAAAAAAGTGTGGGACTGTGATTTTTACAACAAAAAAAACTGTGGGACTGCCCTGCCCCACTTCCATGCCTCTCTTTTTATATCTTTCTCTCTTTAAATCATAAAGATAAGAGAGAGAGAGGCAGGCAGCGACGGAAAAGGGCGATGTGGGGCTATATAAATAATATGTGGGACTTTTGTAAAAAAGTGTGGGACTACAGAGAAAAAGCGTTCCCACCGTTCTGGGCAAACACAGATATATCAAAAAGTTATAAAACGGTCCCACTAAAAAGAGAACATCTGGCCTGCAGTCTCCGCCTTTATTTTTCAAAAACGGGCATGGAGCGTGCTGTCCTGCTTCTCCACTGCTCCATTTC
>Ga0209918_1001788_pt1 | contig 10946 bp, 7 predicted proteins | sample SalPonD_shore_MG_FD_185712 | JGI IMG/M metagenome (GOLD analysis project Ga0209918, IMG submission 185712) | Salt pond soil microbial communities from South San Francisco under conditions of wetland restoration - Salt Pond MetaG... | ecosystem: Environmental > Aquatic > Marine > Intertidal zone >...
GTATTTATTTAAAGAGTGTAATAAAAGATTTTTTTACTAAAATTCAGCCCTGGTAGTTAATTATCACGATCCGGAACGGGAGTTCAACCTGCAGAAAATGTCGGATATGCAAAGGGTTGAACCTCTTAAAGGAGTAGATTTGACGCAGCACCACTGGGCAAAATACTAAACTTGGCTAGGAATCTGACTAAATCTGGCGAATTTGATGTAGATTTAGCTAAGTCCGACAGGCTCCTAGTTTGCCTTTCCAGAATGTTAGATTTAACGCGTTTTGCGGTTGAATAATAGGATTAAATAGTAGTTTAAAGCTCATAATAGAATTTGTTTTCCAATAATCCCCTGTTGAGCCTGTCCCGAACGCTCGGGGAGGGGTGGTTTTGAGCGTAACGAATGTGAAGCGAAAAAGCGGGGTGTGTCTAACAAGGTGAAATATAGCTAATTCATCAGGTGTAAGTTTCAAAACGCTACGTTGAACACATCCCGAATTTCAGACAAGCTGAATTTCTGCCCCTCTCCAGAGGGGATTTTATATATTTTACTTTCACCTAACTCATAAATCTACTAGTAGTAGATTTATATTCACGTGATAAAAATATGTTTTTTGTTTTAATCAAAATAGATAGCCGGGATCTTGAATAAATATTTTTAACCGCAAAACGCGTTAGATTTAATCATATCCTGCCGGACGAGTCTTAAAATTCTGAATAAATATATCACGAGACTGAAGTCTTGCGATAGGAATAATATTTTCAAGTGTACTATTCATGTTATAATTCTGCATCCTATTGCCTATACTGCACTCATCATCCACGCAGAACATTTAAAAGAAATCGATTGATTCTCACATGGCGCGCAAAAAACGCGAATTTTATATCGTTGACCAGGATAAACACCTGATTGTAGTAGATAAACCGGCGGGATTACTAGCGGTGCCCATTCCAGGAAGTAAGGCTAAAAATTTATACGAGCTGGTTGCCCGGCACCTGGGAAAACATGGTGTAAAAGTATGGACGGTTCATCGTATCGACCGGTATACCAGTGGATTGATGGTTTTTGCCAAACGACATAAAACCTACAAACAGTTAGTTGAGCAATTTAAAGAACACGCTCCAGAACGTACCTACCTGGCATTGGTTCGCGGCGAACTGGAGCAAGATGAAGGCGAGTTGGTCCATTATTTAAAGTTGATCAAGGACGGGTTTAAAAATGTGGTCGTAAATAAATCACAGAAGGATGCAACTTTTGCCCGGTTGACCTTTAAAGTTAAAGAACGTTTCAAGGGGGCTACACTGGTTGAGATTCAGCTTGATACCGGGCTAAAAAACCAGATCAGGGTACAATTTAATGAAATCGGACATCCGCTGGTTGGAGATCAGCATTATGCCCCGGAAGAAAAACGGGAAAAATTAATTAATCGACAGGCTCTGCATGCCTATAAGCTGAAATTTTATCATCCCGCTAAACACTCGGAAGTGAGCTATAAAGCTAAAATACCGGGCGATATGAGACGATTAATTAAACGGTATCGGAGAAAATAATGAACTTAACCCGAATTATTCACGAATAGAAGATAATTTGTATGTTAAGTTAATGTAAAAATTATATTTGTGAGTAACCATTAATAGCCCAAATTTGGATACGAGTAAATGCGCTGCGAAATTTGCCGCTGTCCCGAACGCTTTCGGGATTGCCCACCAACAAATTTCTTGGTGAATAATCCGGGTTAAGTTCAGGCAAAATATAAAAGTCCTTCTCCCCGTGGGAGAAGGATTTAGGATGAGGGCGATAAGCAAGAGCCGTGAATTGGCAAGTTTAGATTAAAAATCTGTAGATATGTATGAACCTACAGAAGTATGATCCATTTTCTTTTTTAATAGAGGGCTTTGAAAAACCAGGGCTTTTGGTCATCCCGAACGCTTTCGGGAAGAGAAATTTTATAACCGCAAGCATATTGGTCATATGTGAGGATTTTAAAATTTCGATAACGCAGATATTGATCAAAAGAACGGTTTTGCAAAGTTCTCTTGTTAATAGAAGCTGATTTTTGTTGTCCATTCCTTTCTCATAAAAAGTATGGGATGAAATGGACCATTTCTTTGTTAACCGTATAGGACCATAATAAAGAAATGAGTGAATAGAGGGCTTTGCAAAACCAGGGATTTTGTTCAATCCCGAATGCTTTCGGGGTGAGTGATTTCAAAAGCACGGTTTTGCAAAGTCCTCTGAATATAAGATTTGCTGAACATGTCCTATGAAGGGAAAAATGATAAAATGAGAAAATCGGTTTGGAAATGGATCATCAGTCTAGGTGCCGGCCTTTTCATTATGATTTTGTTAGGGGGCATTGGGTTTGAATACGTCATTGAACCTTATATTAGCCGTAAAATTAAGGATGTCGTTCATGAATCAACAGGAAAAGCGTATGAAGTTGATTTTGAGTCATTGGATCTGGGACTGTTACACGGTGATATAACTATTCGTAAAATTAATTTTTATCCGGATTCAGCCCGATTAGATAGTATATCGTTATGGAATAAAGTTAATTTTAGAACCCGGATATCTGCAGATAAACTGGAGATAAAGTCCGTTGGCTATTGGCAGTTGGTAATATATAAGAAACTGTCGATTCATGAACTTGATATTTCGAGGCCGCAAATCGATTATGGGTTAATCAAATCAAGCCAACAGGATGCAGATGAATCCAGGATAAATTCTTTCAGTCGATATCTCTATAAAGCCATGGGTACCTATCTGAATTTGGCAGCAATTGAGCAAATTCATGTTGGAAATGCTTCGGTTACCATTTTTCCTCCTTCTGAAAGGGATACAATGTTCGTCTTAAATGATCTTGATCTAATTTTGAGTGATGTGAAGATTGATTCCCAATATGCGAGTAAAGAATTACCATTGATGAAGGATATAAAAATCCGCGGGAAATCTTTAAAATGGAATATTCCCGGCAAATTTTATCGGTTTACAACGGGTAAGTTTGGGTTATCAACTTTTGAACAACGGATTTATGTCGATTCTTTGAGGCTTAAACCAACTTTACCAAAGTATACTTTTTCGCAAACAAAGGGGGTAGAAACCGACCGAATTAACCTTCAGGTAAAACACGTGGAAATTAATAAATTAAACAAACTATTATTATTGAATTGGGAAGAGCTCAATGCTCAGTATATGATCATTGATGATGCATCTCTGCATGTGTTTCATGATAAAAAAATGCCTGCAGCTCCAAATCAGAGAACAATATTTCCGCGTAGTATGTTGCAGAAAATACCTGTACCATTTCATTTCGATTCCCTGCATATCAAGCATTCCCTGATAAGTTATTCGGAACAGGAGAATTTAGTACCGGAACCGGGTGTCATTACTTTTGGAAATGTAAATGCTGGAATTTTTAATTTGGCAAACAGGCGGCAAAACCTTCAAGGGGATGGCGTCACTATTATTAATACGAGATCCAGAGTGATGAAAGAGGGAAAGCTGCAAGTAAAGATTATTATTCCGCCCAATGATACTCTGGAGACCCATAAAATCAAAGGAACACTGGGGCCTATACCGTTTACGACCTTCAATCAGCCGCTCGAGAAACTTGCATTTATTCATCTAAACAGCGGCCAGATTCATTCTCTGCATTTTCAGATGAAGTTAGACAGAGATAAGGCCGTGGGTGCTGTTACCATGAATTATGAAGACTTAAACGTCGATCTTCTTGATAAAAAATCACTTAAAGAAAAAGGGGTGAATAACCTGAAAGCCTTACTGGCCAATACTTTTATTATTAATAAAAATAATCACGGAAAATCATTGCGTACCAGTAAAATACGCTATGATAATGACCAAAAGAAATCAATATTTACGTATTGGTGGAAATCCCTACTGAGTGGGTTGATAGCCAATATCAAGAAATAGCTTTTAGCAATTTAATTACCAGTATAACTCGCTGAAATTGAAAGGTTATAGTTTTAGGAGAATAGATTTAACCCGGAATATTCACGAGTAGATGATGATTAACTTATTAAATTATTGAAGATATTTTATTTGTGTGAAACTATCTGTAGCCCATATTTGGATATAGGTGAATACGCTGCGAAATTTGCTGCCGGACTGCGTTAAAGTTGAAATAGCACTTCAACGTATGTAAATACGTCTCAGTTGCTATTCCAACCCTTGTCCCGATCCCGAACACTCGGGCCGGGGGGGCAACAATTTTCTTGGTGAATAATCCGGATTAATAACAATGAATGGCATAATCTTCTGTGTGTATGGAATGATAACCCGGTTTGGATTGTATGATATAATGTAAGCAAGTGGAAAGGAACGGTAAGAAAGTATTCATAACTGAGTGATCTGTACAGTTATTCAAGCGTTTTAAAAAGTTAAAACAAAACTATAACAGGAGGATGATTGGTATGACAACTACCAAGACTCCAAGCATCGACGGAACGATGGATGTGATTGTTGACATCGGAATTTCAGAAGATAACAGAAAACAAATCGCTAAGGGACTATCACGCCTGTTGGCGGATTCGTATATGCTTTATCTGAAAACCCATAATTATCACTGGAATGTGACGGGAGAACATTTCCATTCCCTGCACGAACAGTTTGAAGAGCAATATACTGAACTTGCTGAAGCAGTAGATGAGATTGCCGAGCGCATTCGTGCACTCGGATTTAAGGCTCCGGGTTCATTTATAGAATTTAAGGATTTGGCGTCGGTTGAAGAAGACACCGGAAAACCAAAGGCCATGGAAATGGTTCGGAGACTCGCCAAAGCGAATGAGAAAGTGATTCGAACGGCCCGGGAAGCTTTGAAACCATGTCATGATGCCGATGATGAAGCAACCATAGATTTGATTACTCAGCGGCTGCATATACATTCGAAATCGGCATGGATGCTGCGGAGTCATCTCGAAGAGTAATTCAACAAGCCAAAAAGAACATTTTATACAGGCAGAATGTTTGATTACATATCTGCCTGCTTTTTAATCTCAATCAGAGTTATTAACATTTAAGGAAATTTTAAATTATGGCGACAAGAGAAGAATATATTGACAAACTGGAAACTCAACTGAGAGAATGGAATAAACAGATCGATAAATTCCAGGATCGGGCTGACAAACAAACGCAGGATGTGAAAAAGCGTTTGGATACGCGTATGAAAGAACTTCGGAAAAAGCGGGATGAAATGCAGAAAAAACTCGATAAAATCCGTGACACCAGCGGCGATGCATTTGAAAAAATCCGTAAAGATTCCGAAACGTTGTGGAACGATATACGTGATGGGGTAAGTGATGTCCGTTCTATTCTTCAAGAATAAATGTTATTTGAGCTATATCATTAATGCGGACATTGGTCCCGTTCTATCTCTCTGACGACGATATCAATACTGATTTGCGGTGGAGATAGGTGTCAGGATTTTATTCCATGGCCGGCAATATTTTACAATTTTATAATAAAGGCAGTGTGCCAATCACTGCCTTTATTTTTACATGAACTGGTTTATTCAAATTTTCAAACCGAATGACCAGGAAAAAAATAAACCAATTCAACTTAAAAATATCATATGGAAAATTTTAACGAACTGGCAAATACAGCATTACCAATACTCATTAAATATGGGATGAAAGTTCTGGGGGCTCTGGTCATACTGATCCTGGGATGGGGCGCTGCCAATTGGTTCAGTCAAAAAGCAAGAAAGGCGGCGGAGCGTTCGTCTAAAGTGGATGAGACGTTGACGCCCATTCTTTCTTCCACTACAAAAATAATCATACTCATTGTCACCATATTGGCCGTATTAAATCAGTTCGGTGTGGCAACAACCAGCATTATAGCATTGCTCGGTGCTGCCGGACTGGCCATTGGTTTGGCCCTGCAGGGTACGTTGAGCAATATCGCATCTGGCATAATGCTATTAGTGTTGCGGCCCTTTAAAGTGGGTGATGCAGTTGATATCGGCGGCACCGTTGGTGTTATAGATGAAATTGGACTGTTTGTGACGCATATGCATACATTCGATAATATTGGTGTTGTGATGCCGAATTCGCAGGCATGGGGCGGGCAGATTAAAAATTTTTCGTCTAACGACAATCGTCGCCTGGATATGATAATTGGAATCGGGTACGACGATGATATGGATAAAGCCATATCTATTATTAAGGATGTTCTATCCAATGAATCGAGAGTGCTGGATGAACCGGAGCCTCTTATTGCCATTGGGGAACTTGGAGATAGTGCCGTAAATATTTATGTACGTCCCTGGACTCGCAAGGAAGATTTATGGCCAACCCGTTTTGATCTGACCAAACGAATCAAAGAACGTTTTGATACTGAAGGCGTCTCCTTTCCCTTCCCACAGCGTGATGTTCACTTTTTTAAAGAAGAATAAAGAAATAATAATTTACAGATTGATATTCAGAAGGGTCATGTATTTGAAAAGTTCATGGCCCTCTTTTTTCTAGAGAACTTTGCAAAACCGTTCTTTTGCTCAATATCTGCGTTATCGAAATTTTGAAATCCTCACATATGGTTAATATGCTGCGGTTTCAAAATTTCTCTTCCCGAAGGCGTTCGGGATTGACCAAAAGCCCTGGTTTTTCAAAGCCCTCTTCTAATAGCCGTTCAAAAATATTTTTTTGCGCTATTATCATGGATTGACTATTCCGCAAATAAATGGGATTCGCTAATACAGAAAAATCTATGATTAAACTTAAAAGTGATACAAAATATTCCTTAAATTACATCTGAGTACATTTATTGGCTATTTACACCTAGTTGTAATAAATTGCTTAGATCTATTAACTTCCTTAAACTAATTTAGGAATAGATAAGAGGCATTAGCCTTGTAATTAGCAACCAAAGACAGTAAGTAAAGGAGTAAGACCCTTGTCTGGCAACGTAATGAATGATAATGTGACCGATCAGGAATATTTATTTGAAGATGAATATGTTTTTGTGACAGCAGAAGGCAAGCTGTTTCAAAAGGATAACAAGTATTTCAAAGGTCGCGAACTGGATACCGTAGAACAAGAAAAAATCCAACAAAAGGTGGAGGAACTCCGCGATTCTTTCAAAGCTTTAGAAAAAAAGAAAAAAGCTTTGTTTGAAGAGATCGAAAAATCGGAAGATGCTTCTGCTGAATCCACTCTCGAAAAATTAGACGCCTTTGTGGATGAAATATCAGCGACCGATGCGGTTGGAGATTTTGAAACGTTGCTGGATGACATAGATGCAAAGAAGAACGCATTGCAAACTATGGAAGAATTTGAACAGGATTCGGAAGCTTCCGAATTTGAAAAGTCAGAGGATTTGGGCGATACCCGGGAAGATGTAAGTTCCGTTGCTTTGGATGGGCAGCAGGAATCATCTGCAGAAGCGGGTAGCGAGACTGAAGATTCGGACGAGTCGGAATCTGATGAAGCTGAAACAGAAGAAAAAGTTCAAACTGATTCTGATACCACTTCTGAAAAAACAGAAGAACCGATTAAAGAAGAATCGGCCGAAGAAACGGTTGAGACGACAGAAGAAAGCAATGAAGTTGTAGCTTTCTATAAAGAATTATTAGAAAAGGCGGAAAGCATCGCCAAAATGTCGGATTGGTCGTATGTATCGATGGAGCTCGACAACCTGAGCCATCGCTGGTTGGAAGGACCTGATTATGAAGGCGAAGATTTCCAGGATGAGGTCAAACAGCTGTTTCATAAGCTTGAAGAGATTAAGAAAAATTTCGAGGAACGGAAGCGCAAGCATTATGAAAAACTGAACCGCCAGAAAGAAGAAAATCTGCAGAAGAAAAAGGATCTGTTGGAAAGGATGCAGTCCATTGTCAATGAAGAACAGTGGCAGGCCCAAAGCGAAGTGGGCAAAATTCGTGGAAAGTGGGATAACATAAATATGTTGCCTGCGGACAAAGGCGAAGGACTTGACGAAAAATTTCAAAAGCTGGTTGATGAATTTGAAGAGCATAAAGTTGATTACCTGGTCCAAAAAGCTCAGCAGGAAGAGGACAATTTAGCCGGTAAACTGCTGGTGCTCGATAAAATGGAACAGCTGGCCAAATCTATCGACAGTAAGGACCAAGACTGGAAAGATCTGCATAAACAGTTTAAAAACCTAACGCGTCAATGGAAGAAAATCGGTCGGGTACCCAAAGATAAATCGCACCAAGTTTGGGAACGATACAAAAATGCCCAAGATGAGTATTATGATCGTAAATACGAGTACGATGACATTTTCCGCAAGAAGATAGACAAGTACCTAAGCAAGAAAAAGAAATTAATTTCTGAAGCTGAAGCGCTGCTCGAGCAGGAAGACCTGGCAGAAGCGGCTCGTGAAATTAACAGGCTGCACCGCCGGTGGAAAAAAGCAGGTAACCTGCCCCAGAAGAAAGAGAACGAGCTCTGGAAAAGATTCAAGGCCGCTACTGATGCGTTCAATCAGAAAAAATCAGAAAATATTGATCTGCTGCGCGATCAGGAAGAAGAAAATTACCAGGAAAAACTGGGTTTGATTGAAACGGCCAATGAAGTAAAAGAGACGACCGATTGGAAGTCGGGACACGATAAAATGCAGTCTCTGATGAAGAAGTGGAAGGAGATTGGCCCGGTTCCGAAAAAGAAATCACGGAAGATCTGGAAGAAGTTTAAAAAGGCGATGGATTATTTCTACGATCGCCGCCGTGAGCACTTTAAGGAAGTGCATGAAGAGCAGGAGAAGAACCTGGAAGAAAAGAAACGGATCCTGGAAAAGTTGCGTGAGCTCGGTAACCATGAAGACCCGATCGAAGCGGTTAATCAGGCTAAACCACTGCAGGAAGAGTTCAAGAACGTAGGGTATGTTCCGATTAAACAGAAAAATAAAATCTGGAAACAGTACCGGAAAGCATGTGATGTGATTTATGATCGTTTCCGTGCTGCCAAATCGAATCGTCGGGATGATACCGACCTTTCTGCCAAGGGCGTGGATCCGGAAACACGAGCCGAAATTCGTAAAAAGCAGAAAGAATACGGACGGATCAAAAAAGAGATTTCCAGACTGGAGGAAGACGTTATGCAGTTTAAAGATGCAAAAACATATTTTAAACCGAGCAAGAAAGGAAATGCTCTTCGCGACGAAATTCAGGATAAAATTGATAAAGCAGAAGATGAGCTTCAGAAGAAGCAGGATAAACTGGACGCTATCAGCGATGAAATAGAAGATCTGAAGAATGAAGGCGAAGAATAATCTTTTAGCCTTATCTGCTTGATTTAGGATTTACAATTCTTGAAGGGGAATCATCTCAGGTGGTTCCCCTTTTTGGGATACAGCAGATTTTTACGGGGTGAATAAAATGGGTAAAAAGCTCATTCACCGATTTGAAACATTGTTTTAAAGAGGGCTTTGAAATACTGGGAAATATTTCGACTCCGCTTCGCTGCGCTCAATATGACGTCAGTCTGAGCGCAATGAGGAGGTACGACGAATGAAGTCGAAGACTCGTTGGTAGTTTTGCAAAGCCCTCTTTTAAAAAGAGAGTAACTGCCTGCCATTATTGAAATTACAAAGTATATATTGAATTTTAATTTCCTTTTATTACCTTCATTCAAGACTAGGAGTCTGTCGGACTTAGGGAATGAAAGCGAGAAAAAACTGATTTGAGTCAGATTTTGGGGTCTTTTGAGGCGAATAGCGGGACTATTTAACGAAAAAGAGCCCGAAATCTAGCCAAATTCAGGATTTTCGTAGTAAATTATCATAAGTCCGACAGGCTCCTAACCCGGTTATTTCACATAATAATCGGATAAAGATTTGATTTTTGGAACCCATAAAAATGAGGTCTCGGTCCAAAATTCCATACAGACGATGATTTGATGATAGCTAAGAGGTAATTTCTTTATCTAATACATTGGGCAATGAAACAGGCGAACTACATGGGGGAAGCTGACGGAAAAATTGGTATAAAATTCTGGGGGGTCAGAGGTTCAACACCTTGTGCGAATACTGAAAACATGCATTATGGGGGGAATACGACGTGTTTTCAGGTGCTCTTGCCTGGTACAAATGACTATCTGATCATAGACAGCGGGACCGGCATTCGCAACCTGGGTAATGAAATTGAAAACATGGTCAAGAATATCAAAGCCCATATTTTCCTGACTCACCCCCACTGGGATCATATCCAGGGCTTTCCCTTTTTCAAGCCAATATATCAGTCAGGGAATAAAATATCGGTCCATTTACCGCTACAGAAAGATGGGAATTGCCGTAAAATTTTATCCGGCCATATGATTAAGACCTACTTTCCCGTAACTCCCGAAATGTTGGCCGCCGACATCGATTATGTGACCCAGGAGTTTGGACGTAAGGCTTATTCCGGTTTTGATGTTGAATTTATGCTGGCTAATCATCCCACCAATACAGCGGTTTACAAAATTCATGCAGGAGGTCGTGAAATCATCTTTTGCCCGGATAATGAGTTACAACCTGTGGCTGATAGAGCGAATACTGCATTTTACGAACAACTAAAAAAATTTTTCAACGGGGCAGACGTGCTTATTCACGATGGTCAGTATAGCCGGGAATCATATAAAGAACGAAAAAATTGGGGACATTCCGCCTGGGAGGAAGTAGTTGAATTTGCCCGGAAATGCAATATTAAACAGTTGTATTTAACGCATCATGATCCGGATTCTGACGACCCGTATTTATCGGAAGTGGATCATGCGATCAGGGAAACGTATGTGCAGGATTTTGATCGCATTCAGCTGGCACGGGAATCTGAATTTATCCATATTTGAATAACAACCAGCGTTCGATTAAAGAAACATTAGTTCTTTAGTGTCATCCCGAACGAATGTGCTTGTCCCGCTCCCGAACCCTTTCGGGGCGGGGAGGGATCTATTCACTTCAACTTTCGAATCCCGCTTGCGGTATGAGAAAGCTCACCAACGTGAATTAAA
>Ga0209918_1001789_pt1 | contig 10944 bp, 9 predicted proteins | sample SalPonD_shore_MG_FD_185712 | JGI IMG/M metagenome (GOLD analysis project Ga0209918, IMG submission 185712) | Salt pond soil microbial communities from South San Francisco under conditions of wetland restoration - Salt Pond MetaG... | ecosystem: Environmental > Aquatic > Marine > Intertidal zone >...
CGCCAGCTTGCGGACCTCCTCGTTGACTTCGCCGAGGGGTTTGCCGTACATCCCCTTGAGATAGGACTTGGTCTCGTTGGTGATGACCTTGTACTTCTTGCCGGAGACGACATTGAGGACGGCCTGAGTACCGACGATCTGGCTGGTCGGTGTGACCAGCGGCGGATAACCGAAATCGGCACGCACACGTGGCACCTCCTCGAGCACCTCATCCATCTTTTCGATGGCGCCCTGTTCCTTCAGCTGATTGGCGAGGTTGGAAATCATGCCGCCCGGAATCTGATTGATCTGCACGCGGGTATCGACGCCGGTGACATCCGACTCGAAGCGCTTGTATTTCTTGCGGACCTCGCGGAAATAGGCCGCGATATCCTGCAACAGCTCCAGATCGAGTCCGGTGTCGTATTCGGTGCCGGCAAAGGCGGCGACCATCGCCTCGGTCGGTGCATGCGAGGTGCCGCCGGCGAGTGGCGAGATGGCGGTGTCGATGATGTCGCAGCCGGCGTGCACGGCCTCCCACTGCACCAGCTCCGCCATGCCCGCAGTGGCGTGGCAGTGAAGGTGGATCGGAATGGAGACGGCCTCCTTCAGGGCGAGAACCAGCTCACGTGTCGATGTAGGGGTCAGCAGGCCGGCCATGTCCTTGATGGCCAGCGTATCGCAACCCATATCCTCGATTCCGCGGCCCAGATCAACGAAATGCTCCAGCGTATGCACGGGGCTGGTGGTGTAGCAGATTGTGCCCTCGGCATGCTTGCCGTTCTCCTTCACTTGGGCGACGGCGACGCGCAGGTTGCGCAGGTCGTTCATCGCATCGAAGGTGCGGAAGACGTCGACCCCGTTGGCGGCGGCCATGTCGACGAACTTGCGGACCACGTCGTCGGCGTAGTGACGATATCCGAGCAGGTTCTGGCCCCGCAGTAGCATCTGGATCGGGGTGTTGGGCAGCGCCTTCTTGAGTTCGCGTAGCCGCACCCACGGGCCCTCCTTGAGGTAGCGCAGGCAGGTGTCGAAGGTGGCACCGCCCCAAGCCTCGATCGACCAGTAGCCGACCTTGTCGAGCTTGTCACAGATGGGGAGCATGTCGTCGAGACGCATGCGCGTCGCCAGCAGGGACTGGTGCCCGTCCCTGAGAGCCAGTTCAGAAATCGCTAGTTTTCGCTTCGTGTCAGTCATTGCTCCATCCTATCGGTATTGCTCAGTATGGGGTAGTGGCGATGCCGCAATCGGATGTCTCAAAGCCCGGCATTGACGGCAATGGCGGTGGCCACGGCCGCGGCGATATCCTCGCGACGATCATAAGGCTGGTAGTCGAGCAGCTCCGGGTGTGATTCCAGGAAACCGGTGTGAAAGATGCCCGACATGAAAGGCTCCGATGCCGCGATATGCCTGTAGAGCGGCAGGGTCGTGCGCACGCCACGGATGTCGTACTCGTTCAGTGCGCGCCGGGCACGGGAAACCGTATGCTGCCAGTCCGAGCCCCAGACGGTCAGCTTGGCGCACATCGAATCGTAGTAGGGCGGAATGATGTAGCCGGGGTAGACGCAGCCATCCACGCGAATCCCCATGCCGCCCGGCGAGAAGTAGCGCGTGATAGTTCCCAGCGTGGGCAGGAAGTTGTTCTTCGGATCCTCCGCGTTGATGCGGAACTCGATGGCGTGGCCCGAGAGCTTGATATCCTTCTGGGAGAACTCCAGCGGCAGCCCCTCGGCAATGCGGATCTGCTCGGTGACGATGTCGATGCCGGTGACCGCCTCGGTGATGGGGTGCTCCACCTGAAGGCGGGTATTCATCTCCATGAAGTAGTAGTTGAGATCCGCATCCACCAGAAACTCGACAGTGCCGGCGTTGACATAGTCGACCGCTTTGGCGGCGCGGACGGCGGCTTGGCCCATCTCCTCGCGCAGCTCGGGCGTCAGGTAGTTGGAGGGGGCGATCTCGATCAGTTTCTGGTTACGGCGCTGGATCGAGCAGTCGCGCTCGAAGAGGTGGACGACGTTGCCATGCTTGTCGGCCAGTATCTGGAACTCGATATGGTGCGGCTCGACGATGCACTTCTCGATGAATATGGCGTCGTCGCCGAAGGCGGCCAATGCCTCGCGCTGGGTGACGACGAAGTTCTCGCGCAGTTCCTTCTCGTTGTCGCAGCGTCGGATGCCGCGGCCACCGCCGCCGGCTGCCGCCTTGAGCATGACCGGATAGCCGATTCCTTCGGCCAGTGGTACCGCCTCGTCGATATCCTTCAGCTTGCCCTCGGAGCCAGGCACTACCGGGATGTCGGCGGCGATCATCGCCTCACGTGCCTTGGTTTTGTCACCCATGTCCCGGATCGCATCAGGGCTGGGACCGATATAGGCGAGTCCCGCCTCGGTGACCCTGGCGGCGAATTCGGAATTTTCGGAGAGGAAGCCGTAGCCGGGATGGATGGCATCGCATCCGCTCTTGAGTGCTGCATCCACGATGCGGTGGATATTCAGATAGCTTTTAACCGGGTCCGGTCCGATGAGGATGGCTTGGTCTGCTTTTTTGACATGCAGGGACTGGGCATCCGCTTCGGTGTAGATGGCGACCGCCTCAATGCCGAGTTCGCGGCATGAACGGATGATGCGGATGGCGCATTCACCTCGATTGGCGATCATGATGCGTTTGAACAAAGGCCATACTCCTTCTTTGTCGAGGATTTCGGGACTCGGCGAGCGCCGCAATCCTAACCGCAGTCGGTATGCCGGAGCAAATGCCGCTTGATACATGCCGGCTGCATGTGAATACCGGTATTACTCCAGGATGAGAACGCGCTCTCCGGAGCGTACATGGGCATACAGTTCCGCCATGTCGAGGTTGTCCATTCGGATGCAGCCGTGCGAGACGGGCGTTCCGAGACTCGCCTCGTCATGGGTGCCGTGGATGTAGATGAAGCGTCCCTTGGTATCGACCGTACCACGCCTGTTTCGCCCCGGTTCTGTGCCTGTAAGCCAGAGAATGCGGCTGAGGATCCAGTCGCTGCTTTGCAGATGCGCGGGCAGGGGATGGATCGTTCGCCTGTGGAGCGGGCGTCCGCTCTTTTTTCCCAGGCGCGGAAAGGTGAAGGCGCTCTGCCGTGCGGGATCGTAGATGCCGACCGGTCTGCGACCCCTGAAGATGGTGAAAAGCGGGTATCCGCCGCCGATCTTGGCGCAAATGCGGTGCCGGCCGAGCGGGGTCTGCAGACTGCCCTCGTGGTTGCCCGCGCCCCGGGCCGCGGTGGAGACCGGATAGCAGCGCCGGACGCCGCTTCGGCGGCGATGACAGAGCACCTGCGCCTTAATAGATACAACGATCATGCCCCGATCATAACCGACAAGACACCCGATGGCTTGTGTCGCGGATGGAGTTGTCTACAATCCGCCCCAATCCAATATTTGAGGAGCGGCAATGGATATTTCGAAGATTCCGGCAGGGGAAAACGCGCCGGAGGATATCAATGTAGTGATCGAGATCCCCCAGCACGGCGATCCGATCAAGTACGAGGTGGACAAGGATTCCGGTGCGATCTTCGTCGACCGGTTCATGCATACCGCCATGCATTATCCCTGCAACTACGGCTTCATCCCCAACACGCTGTCCGAGGACGGTGATCCCACCGATGCGCTGGTGGTTTCCAACTTCGCGCTGATGCCGGGTTGCGTAGTGCGATGCCGTCCGGTTGGCATACTGAATATGGAGGACGAGGCCGGCGTCGATGCGAAGCTGATTGCCGTTCCCGTCTCCAAGCTAAATCCCTCTTATGACGGCATTCAGGAGGCGACCGACCTGCCCGATTTCCTGTTAAAGCAGATTCAGCACTTCTTCGAGCACTACAAGGATCTCGAGAGCGGCAAATGGGTCAAGGTAACCGGCTGGGCACCTGCCGCTGACGCCAAGACCGAGATCTGTGTCTCGATCGAACGTTTTAATAGCCAGAGCTGATTACGCACTGCTGGTTAGGGTATCCGCGAGGGCGGGGGGCTGGCACTGTGCTGGCTTTCCGTCCGGAGCGGTGTTCGGCTATCCGGTGCTCTGAAACGTTATCTCCTCGACTTGGTTGTTGACAAACCGGGCCGCCATGCCCTGGCTGACATCAACCTCCATCGGCCTTTTGTCTTTCAGGTAGAAATATCCCGCACAACCGCCGAAATCGCGCGCGAGCTGCATGATATCCCGCTGGCCTTTTTTGCAGATGGCGTAAGGGATGATGGAAGGGTGGTAGTTCTTGCACCAGATCATGACCGCCAGCCCGCCGATGTTCTGCGATTCGATGTCCGTGATGATGATGTCCACGTTTCTTTGGTGAATGGCCTGGTAGGCCTCGCGGTCGCTGTAGACGACATGCGTCCACCATCCGTTATGACGTAGCAGTGATGCGACCTGGTTCCCAATGGTGACGTTCCCGGCCAGAATCAGACCGTAGGTGGGAATTGTCCTACCCATGATGCTGCTCATGGTTCCGCATGGGCTGTGCACTCTGTTTGCCAAGTGCAGACGCCGACGTGGCATGGATAACATAGTGGCTCATTGAAACAGGCGATCATACCGGCATCGCGCTGGGTGGCCCTGATCCGGGCAGTTTTGTTTTTTCCGACAGCATGTGCAACACCGGTCTTGTCCGCATGCAGTGTGACCTCAGTAGTGAACACTCTTCTTCTCCTGTTCGGGGAAGAGTGGCCTTCCTAGCTCCCCATACCTTGATTATGGGTTAGGAGCAATATCTATTGATATAGGCATATTATCGTTCTTTTATTAGGCATTTGTTTAAAATTCTGTCCAGGCTGGATTGAGGTTTTGGTGGATCAGGAGCTGCGGATATGGATGTAGTCGGTGGCGAAGGCCATTTGAGCCAGTTGAACCATGTTTCGGATACCAAGTTTCTTCATGATGTTGCTTTTGTGGCAGCGCACCGTTTTGGGGCTGATGTGTAGCGTGTCGGCAATCTCCTGAATGGAGTGGCCCTGGACGAGATGCATGAAGACCTCGTGTTCTCGCCGTGACAATTTTTCATAGGGGCTGTCGTTACCCGCAATCTGTTTGATTGCATATTCCTGAGCTGCATCTGTGCCGATATATATATGATTATGCATGACCGAGTGGATCGCCGTCACCAACTCTCTGGCGGCGTGGCGCTTGGTCAGGAATCCGCGGGCTCCCGCTTTCATTGCCTGATTGATGGTTTCCCCTATCATGGTCAGGATGATGACGCGTGCTGATGGATCTTTCGTCAGGATTCTTCTGGTGGCTTCCAGGCCGCTGATGCCATTCATGATGAGATCCATTAGTACGACATCGGGCCTGTATTTGACGAAACTGTCGATGCCCTCATGTCCGGTCTCGGCCTCAGCGACGATTTCGAAACCGCCGCCCTCATTCAGGAGATGGCGGAGACCGATGCGTATCAAGGGGTGGTCATCAACGACCAGTACACGTATCGGGTGTCCGCTATTAAGGGGTGTGAATGACGGCGGCTTGTCGTTCTCTTCATCGTAATCCATTCAGATATTCCTCTACTTGATAGTAGACCAATATCATCCTCTTTGTTGGATGGCTCAATGTCCTGAAGTGTATGATATCGCGCTTTGCAGTCGGCGGTCCGGAATGTATCCTCCGCCGCCTCAATTCGGAGGTTTCAGCAGCATGACACAGCGTACGTATTGCGGCGAATTTCGCGCCGACCACATCGGACAGAGCGTTCGGCTATGCGGTTGGGTACAGACCAATCGGGATCATGGCGGTGTCGTCTTCCTTGATGTGCGGGATCGCAGCGGTTTGGTGCAGGTGGTGGTCCATCCTGATACGCCCGAGATGCACAAGCTGGCCCACAGCCTCCGAAACCAGGATGTCATCGAGGTGGCCGGCGAGGTGGTGCCGCGCTCGCCCGAAACGGTCAATCCCAAGCTCGATACCGGTGCGATCGAGGTGAAGGCGAGTGTGATCCATGTGCTGAACCGCTCCGAGACACCGCCGTTCCAGATCGAGGAGGAGTGCGACGCCGGCGAACAGCATCGTCTGCAGTACCGTTATCTCGATCTGCGTCGCAGCAATATGCAGTCCTACATGGCATTGCGCCACAAGGTGACGCACGCCGCGCGCAACTATCTTGACGAGCAGGGCTTTCTTGAGGTCGAGACGCCCATCCTGAACAAATCCACGCCGGAGGGCGCGCGCGATTATCTGGTGCCGTCGCGCATCTATCCCGGCGAATTCTACGCTCTGCCTCAGAGCCCGCAGATCTTCAAACAGCTGTTGATGGTCGCCGGCATGGATCGTTATTACCAGATCGCCCGCTGTTTCCGCGATGAGGACCTCAGGGCCGATCGTCAGCCGGAATTCACGCAGGTCGATCTGGAGATGTCCTTCGTGACCGCCGAGGAGGTGATGGCGCAGGCAGAGGGGCTGATCGCTGCGATGTTCGAGGCGGGTCTCGGCATCAGGCTCAATCTCCCGTTTCCGCGTATCGCCTACCATGAGGCGATCGAACGCTTCGGACTGGACCGGCCTGACATGCGTTTCGGACTGGAGCATGTGACGATCACCGAGCTGATGAAGCGGGTTGAGTTCAAGGTGTTCCGTGAGCCGGCGGAGAAGGGTGGACTGGTCAAGGTGCTCCGTGTGCCGGGTGGTGCTGCGCTGACCCGGAAGCAGATCGACGACTATACCGATTTTGCCGCCATTTACGGCGCCAAGGGGCTGGCTTGGATCAAGGTCAACGATGTGAGCGACGTGCCGGGTGGATTGCAGTCGCCGATCGTCAAGTTTCTGCCCGAGGATGTGTTGAGTGAGCTGCTCACGACCTGCGATGCGGAGAACGGCGATCTGCTCTTCTTCGGCGCCGGTGATGCCGATACGGTCAACGATGTACTCGGACACCTGCGCGTCAAACTGGGGCACGATCTCGACCTGATCGACGGCAAGGAGCACGGCTTCGTCTGGGTGGTCGATTTCCCGATGTTCGGCTGGAATGCCGATGAGAAGCGTCCGGAGGCGTTGCATCACCCCTTTACAGCGCCGGATCCCGAAGGTGTGGCAATGCTCGAGAGCGATCCGCTGAGCGTGCTTTCGCAGGCTTACGATTTGGTGTGGAACGGTACGGAGATTGGCGGTGGTTCGATCCGTATCCATGACCGCGAGACGCAGTCCCGGGTCTTCCAGGCGCTCAAGATCAGTGAGGAGGAGGCGGAGGCCAAGTTTGGCTTCCTGCTGGAGGCGCTGAAGTACGGTGCACCGCCGCACGGCGGACTCGCCTTCGGACTGGATCGCGTGCTGGCACTGATGGTCGATGCCGATTCGATCCGCGATGTCATCGCTTTCCCCAAGACACAGAAGGCGGCCGACATCATGTGCAAGGCCCCCTCCGGTGTCGATGAGGCGCAGCTGCGGGAGCTGGGGCTGCGTATCCGTCGTACGCAGCTTCAGTAGGTGCGCGTTTTCGTTCTTCTCTCGCTGCATTTGACAAGCGTTCGCGGGCATCCGATGCTTACAATCCCGCGCCTTTGAAACCGTCGGTGGCAGGTCGTTTCCATCTAGGGCATGGGCCGGGGTCTTTTTTATGCTGAAACAGAACGAGGGGATATGGATCGCAAAGCGAGCAGGATGGCAGTAATGAGAGCGGTACTGCTTTTTGTGGTGTTGCTAACGATGGGTGCTTGTGCCACAAAAGCGCCGGTGCAGGAGATGGCGGCGGCACGTTCGGCGATCGAAACGGCTAAATCGCTTCCGGCCGATGGCAAGGAGGCGGATGAGGCACTCAAGAGTGCCGAACAGTCGCTTCAGGAGGCGGCCGATGCGATCGAGCATCAGCGCTTCGATCACGCCCGCAGTAAAGCGCTGGAGGCGCAGCGTCAGGCGCAGCGCGCTGCTAGAATGAAGCAGGCACACCCTTCTTCCTCCGGGCAGTGATCCGGGGCCGGGGGAAGACCTCACATTATTTGAATAATTCGCGTAACAGGGAGCAAGTCAATGAGCGGTAGAATCCAGAAGCCCGAGCACGGTGAAAAGATTCGCATGGGTGAGGACGGCAACCTGATTGTGCCGGATCAACCTGTGGTGACCTTTATCGAAGGCGACGGCACCGGCCCTGATATCTGGGCTGCAGCCCGGCATGTGCTCGATGCGGCCGTGGAGAAGGCGTACGGATCGAAGCGCAAGATTGCCTGGATGGAGGTCTTCGCCGGCGAGAAGGCATGGAACATGTACGGCCAGACGGACGATGCCTGGCTGCCGCAGGAGACTCTGGATGCCTTCAAGGAGTACCTGGTGGGAATCAAGGGCCCCCTGACCACGCCGGTCGGCGGTGGTATCACCTCGCTCAATGTGGCGCTGCGTCAGAAGCTCGACCTCTACACCTGCCTCCGCCCGGTCAAATATTTCGATGGCGTGCCGAGCCCGGTCAAGCGTCCGCAGGATGTCGATATGGTCGTGTTCCGCGAGAACACCGAGGATATCTATGCCGGTGTGGAGTGGGCGGAAGGCTCCCCCGAGGTAAAAAAGGTCATCGATTTCCTGCAGAAGGAGATGGGAGTGAACAAGATTCGCTTCCCGGAGAGCTCCGGTATCGGTATCAAGCCGATATCGCGCGAGGGTACCGAGCGGCTCGTCCGTAGTGCGATCCAGTATGCCATCGACAATAATCGCAAGTCCGTGACCCTGGTGCACAAGGGCAACATCATGAAGTTCACGGAAGGGGCTTTCCGTAACTGGGGTTATGAGCTGGCCAAGCGCGAATTCGGTGCGGAAGAGATCGACGGTGGCCCATGGTGCAGGCTGCCGAACGGCATCGTTATCAAGGATGCGATCGCCGATATCGCACTGCAGCAGGTGCTGACGCGGGCACAGGAGTTCGATGTCATCGCTACGCTGAACCTTAACGGTGATTACCTCTCCGATGCATTGGCGGCCCAGGTTGGCGGCATCGGTATCGCGCCGGGTGCCAACATCAACTACCAGAGCGGCCATGCAATTTTCGAGGCGACGCATGGTACGGCGCCCAAGTATGCCGGTCAGGATGTGGTCAATCCCTCCTCTGTCATCCTCTCCGGCGAGATGATGTTGCGCTACATGGGCTGGACCGAGGCAGCCAATCTGGTCATCAAGGGAATGAACCGCGCCATCGCATCGAAGCGGGTCACCTACGATTTCGAGCGTTTGATGGAGGGGGCGACCAAGGTTTCCACGTCCGAGTTTGGCGATGTCATCATTGAGAAGATGTCCAGTGAGTTCGGTGCCGGTGTCGAGGATGAGGAGAAGTACGACAAGCTGGCAGCCCGTTTTATCGAGTTATTCGAGGCCGGGACTGGCAAGGGTACCGAGTTCGTTAACGCCACGCTGGAGCGGGCACGCCAGCAGCTGACATCGGCCGGTGAGTTTTCCGAGGAGCAGGGAAAGCGGCTGCAATCCTTCCTGGAGCGCGATCTGGGCGAGGCTGTCTCACAGGCCAGGAAGTTCGGCTCCGAAACTCGTGAGCGCCTGAACCCTTCCCGTCTGGGGGTTGGTGCGCTCGCCTCGATCACCTCGCTGCTTAACATGGCCGGGAGCACCCTGTCGGGCATGGCCAATCGTGCCGGCAAGGCACTGACCTACCATTCGGGCGAGATTACCAGTGCAGGCACGTTGAAGTGCACTGCCTGCGGCAAGAGGATGCATTTCAAGAAGACGGGTCGCATTCCGCCCTGTCCCAACTGTCACAGCACTGAGTTCCGAAAGAGCTACTAGTCTCGGAAATACGAAAAAGCCACAAAAAAGGGCGCGGAGAGATCCGCGCCCTTTTTTATACCGTCTTGTGCGGATGGTGTCAGAATGCGTAGCGCAGCGTCGCGACATACCCCTGCATATTCATGCCGCTGTAGGTGGTTGTTGTCAGGGTCGCATGGCTTTCGCTCGATGCGTAGCGCATCCATTCGGCGCCGACGTATAGGTTGTCGTCGTTCGGCGAGTACTCCATGCCGACGCCGTAACTGAAATCGGTGTTGGTCTTGCTGACCTTGGTGCTGCCGGTTGCGGTGATGCTGCTTTTCAGCGTCGTGGCGCCGAGCAGGCCGTAGAAGCGGAGTCCACGGGCCAGGATCACCTGCGGCTTGAAGAGGTAGGAGGCAAACCAGTCGACCTGATTCTTGACGTTGGCGCCGACGACTGCATCGTATTTGGTCTTGCTGCCGGCGGTGCCGAAACGCCCCTCGATGGCCATGTACTGGGCCAGCTTGGCGCCGATCTCGCCGTATCCGCCAAAGACGAAGTTGCTGCCGTTGCCGTCGTTGAGCAAAAAGCCGCCGACACCGGCACCGGCATAGGGTTCGAACATGAATTCCTGCGCCGAAGCCGCGGCAGGTGCCGTCAGCAGGCCAAGCGCCACGGGGATTGCATAGATGAGCTGCCGCATGGGATTTCCTCCTAGGTATGGGTTCAATACGGGACCATCCTATAATGTAGTACAGGAAAGGAAAGCGGCCGGGCGGTTGAAAATAAATATGCGCCTACTAATTTGCTATGCTGATCAACGTGGGTCGGACGATGGCGGATCCGGCGGCAGAAAGGCATATATGAAGAGTAATCCCGATGTGGAACTTGGAACGATCCTGACAGCTGGCCAGATGCGCTGGGCCGACGAATATACTATCGATCGGATCGGTCTGCCCGGTTCGGTGTTGATGGAGAATGCCGGGCGTTGCGTGGCGGAGCAGGTGATGCGCCTGCTGCCGCCGGGAAGGCGGGTCCTGGTGCTGGCAGGGCCCGGCAACAATGGCGGGGACGGTTTTTCAGCGGCCCGACAGCTTGCCGCTCAAGGTTTCGATGTCGAGGTGGTGCTGACAGGCGAGACGGATACATTGAACGGGGATGCGCTGCTACATGCCGGGGCTGCGATTGCCAGTGGCGTGACGGTGCGGGAACAGGCACGTGACGATGCGGCGCTGCGGCACCGGATCGGCCATGCAGGTGTGGTGG
>Ga0209918_1001792_pt1 | contig 10925 bp, 9 predicted proteins | sample SalPonD_shore_MG_FD_185712 | JGI IMG/M metagenome (GOLD analysis project Ga0209918, IMG submission 185712) | Salt pond soil microbial communities from South San Francisco under conditions of wetland restoration - Salt Pond MetaG... | ecosystem: Environmental > Aquatic > Marine > Intertidal zone >...
AAATACTTAAGATTAAGATTTAATTGTCCTGATTCTATTTTTGAAATATCTAAAATCTCATTAATCATATTTAATAAATCTTCAGAAGAAGTATTAATATCATAAAGAAATCCTTTTTGAGTTTTATTGATGCACCCGTAATTTTCTTCCATAAGTAATTTAGAAAAACCTATTATTGCATTTAAGGGTGTCCGTAATTCATGAGACATATTTGCAAGGAATTCTGACTTAAATTCTGAATCTTTTATTATTTGATCTAAAAATCGTTTTTGCTTTTTTAAAGTTTCATTCAATTTCTTTGTTCTTTTTTTTACCTTCTCTTCTAGTTCCTTTTGAAAATTTTGTTGAATTAGTTCAGCTTTTTTTCTTTCAGAAATATCTTGTATTAATCCAAAAAATCCAATTAATTTATCATTTTCATCATATAATGGATAAGCAGAACTCTCTATATAAGTAATTTTCCTATTTTTCTTTTTTAGCTCAATTTCAATTTCATTTTTTCCTTTTTGGGTTTTATATATTTCCGAAAATTCTTTTTTTAATTTATTTGCTATATCACTTGTGTGAAACTCACTATATTGACGTCCTAAAATCTCTACATTCTTAAATCCAGTAATTTTATGAAGTGTTTCATTAAAAAATCTAAAATTTCCTTCTAAATCGACTTCATAGTAAGCCATTTTAATATTCTTCAAAAAATTATGATATTTTCTCTCTGAATTTATCAATAAATTTTCTACTTTTTTTCTTTCTTTCTCTTCTTTTTTACTTCTTAATCTAAAATTTAAGATTAAAGCAATTTTTTTAGAAATTGTTTCTAACAGTTTAATATCTTCATTTTTGAATCCATCTATTTTATTTGCTAGTGAAAATTGTCCAATAATTTCATTATTGAAAATAATTGGGACAAAAATGATATTATTTAATAAAAAAACTTCATTAGGAGGATTATAAGATTCATTAGAGACTAAAATCTTTTTTTCTTTCAGAGAATCACCCCACAAATCACCCCAAGATTCTTTAGGAAAAATGAGATTCTTTTTGTTAATATTTTCTCTTTTCAAAAAATTCCTTTCCACAGTTGGAACTATAAAATCTTCATCATCATTGATATATCCAAAATATCCAATTTTGCAATTAAAAACATCAAGTAAATATTCTAAAAGTCTATTATACAGAATATCATCTCGATTAATTAAAAAGATATTAGAAATCTTATTTCTTATTTTTAATTCTCTTTCAGATTTAAGTAGTTTTTTTTTAATTTTTCTTTTATCAGTTAAATCTATTGATAAACCTACTATTCCAATAATTTTTCCAATCCAAGATTGGAGTACTCTCTTGATATTCCTAATCCCTAATTTCATCCGTTTATTTTCAGCTCATTACAGTTAAATCCGCATCGGAACGTTATACAATTGTTGGAATGTTTTAAAAAGAGGGAACTTTTCCTCTTTCTTAATTTTCTCTACTTTATTTATTTCTTTCTGAAAACCTTCTTTAAAAAATTCACATCTTTTAGTGAACTGAAACAACTCACCGCTTTCAGCTATAAATTCCAAAAAACCCAATCTTTCTAATCTTTTTAGATGGAAATATAAATATTTTTTATTCAATTTTAGTCTCTTAGATAAATTATTTATATCATATCTTTTAGACGACTGAGTTTCAAGGATAATAAACAGGTCTTTTTTCAGAAGATTAAATTGTTTGTCACTAATTGGAATTAAGCCTTCTTTAATGATTAAATTAAGACAGTCTACAATGATCATATAGGTACGATAAAAGAACTCTTTTGCGATGGATGTGGCAAAAACTTTAATATCAAGTCCTAAGGGATAATGCTCTTTGAAGAAAGTTTTGAGAGCTTTTACTTTATGCGCAATATAAGAGGAGCTCACTAGATCAATTTTGTGGAGAAAAGTCATTATATTACAATTAGATAATGTAGAGGTTTTCTTTTTGATTTTAAGAAGCCTAACTAAAAAAGATATAATTTCTTCTAAAGAATTATTGATATCAAACACACATAAAATTATATCAGAATTTTCAAAAATCTCCGTATCTGTAGAGAACCAATTTTTATTCTCTTGTCCAGCAAGGTCAAATATGCCTAATTCAGAGTTAAATAGTGTGAAATTATCAGTATTTACACCTCTTGAGGGTGTTAGAGAATTCTTTAGAAGGTTCAAAGGATTGGCTTGTTTAAGAAAAACCTCCATTAAAGTAGTTTTACCAGTACCAGTAGGTCCGCAGATTACTATTTTTTTGCTATTTTTCAGAATGCTATTTTTCAGAATTAAAAAACCTCACTTTTTATATTACCTTTAAATGAACTTTGAAGGTCATCTTTCAAAGCTTTTATTATTTCACCGCAAGAATCAAGCATCAAATTAATGTAATCAATCACAGTATCATCTGATAATTTTCCCTTTTTATCTTTCTGTTCCAGAATTAGTTCACAAAATCCTTGGATTGTATTCACTCCACTTCTTAATTTTAGATTAGCAGATTCAAGTGGGAGCAATTCACTCTTATTAAAATAGGTATTCTGAATCTCTTGAGCAAATTTTTTAAATACAGATGCTTCCTCCTTTAATATTTCTGCCTCCCCTGATTTTCGAAATAGCATTTCCATTTTTTTAAAATGAACTGTTGGGATCAGGGGTTTTTCAATATGTCTTAATAATATAATAGCAAATAATTGACTTCTTCCACGTGCTTGCTCATCTTTGATATTAACTTTACAAATTTGTGAATAAAAAGAATTATGATTTAAAATGACAAGCTTATTCTTTGTATTAAGTGCATCACGTAGCAAATTTTTAATAAATTGATCATTTTGAAGTTTAAATGGAGCGTATAACGCTTTTGGCCCCAAAATATGGTCATATTTACCTAAAATTGTTACAAAAGGATACTTGTCTAAATATTCATCCAATTCTTTATAATTAAACTCATTTATATAGGTTTTATCAATTTTGGTGTAATTAGTCATTATTTTCCTATATTACATTCTTGTTTTTTTGGTTAATAAGAATAACTTATTTACATAAAAATAATTATCTCTTATAAAAAGTTGGATTTTCTTAGTTCATCATAGGAAAAAGTGGAATTTTTTACACAAAAATCTCAAGACCGAAATATTTTTTACAAAAAACCACTGATAAAAGGATGATATGTGTTACTGGAGTGATTTTCCAACTGAAAACTTCGTTTCTGCTTGCTAATACTTCTATCGATCAAGAACAATTAAAAAATACAAGAAATTTACTACCAAATGATGGGTTGGAGTGTCAGTGGTATTCTAACCGAAATTAAAATAGCCGAACTGGATATTACTTGGATTGCAAAATATTTTCTGTAATCCTCTTTCTTGTTTTGAAGTATACTATTAGATAATAAAGTTCTGATAAGCTCTCATTAGTTTTATACGATAAATAATGTTTATATTATTTGTAGATTCCTAAAATACCCTTTATCATACATATGGATGATAGTCATAATCTGACCAAAAGTTTAAATATAATACATCTTTTTTATAATTAATGACTTTTGGTCATAAACTGAACTTAAGTCACAATAAAAATAAAGACCTCAAAAGTACGGATAAAAAAATGAACAAAAGCAGAAAAGAACGTGAGAAGGAACGACATAGAAATGAGATTATTGATGCAGGTGAAAGTTTATTTCTTTCTCAAGGTTATGATAATACGACTATGGAAGAAATCGCCCAAGAAGCTGAATTTGCAAAAGGAACACTTTATAACTACTTTGAATCAAAAGAGGACCTTTATCTCGCAATAGGAACGAAAGCATACGAATTCATGGTTAATATTACCAAAAAATTCACTCAAGAAAAGGATCCGGGGATTGAACAACTAATGGCAGTAGGATATGCCTATTATGAATTTACTAAAACATATCCTCAATATGCCACTATTTTTCATGACATCGCATCAAGAATGCCAGAATTATCGTTGAAGAAAAAAGATGATTTAACCAAGGCAGAAAAAAAGTATTTTGAGAAAGTTGAAGAGTATAGAGATATTTTTATTGGTGTAATATCAGCGTCGATTCAGAACAAGAAAATACGAGCAGATGTGGATCCTATGATGATTGGCATAGCATTATCAAGTATATCAAGTGGATTCATTAAAGAAATAACGCAGAATCGCGATTTTTTGAACAATGTGAATTTAGATCGAGATGAGGTTGTAGATTTTGTGTTTGATATGATTGCAGAAGGCTTAAAGCCAAAGAAAAATAAAAATAACAAATAAAAAGGAGGAAAAAGTTATGGCAAAGGTATTAGTAGTGTATTATTCGTTAACGGGTAATACAAAATTTATTGCTGAACACATAAGCAAGGAACTTAATGCAGATATCGAAGAAGTAAAACCTATCAAAGATTTAGACCCAGATAGTGGGACGAAATACCTCTGGGGGGGAATGAAAGCAACGATGAAGAGCAAGCCTAAATTGGAGGATTTAAAATACAATCCTTTGGAATATGATTTTATAATTCTCGGCACTCCCGTATGGGCGTGGACGCTTTCCCCTCCAATTCGATCCTACTGCTCAAAATTCGATTTAGATGACAAAAAGGTCGCTTTATTCACCTCTAGTGCTGGTGATGGTAAAAAAGCGATGGGAAGGTTTAAAGGTTTTATGAAAAAAAGTAATATAATAGGCGAAATTCGCTTTACAGATCCCTTAACCACAAATCCTGAACAAGCGAAGACTCAAGCAACTGAATGGGCAAACGGATTAAAGAGCAAAATACAATAACACAATAAGAAGGGAAAATAAAATGGGAACACACAAAAGATTATACAAATTCAGGAAATTTCTGATGTATCTATGGATGATGATCCTTCCAATAACGTTAAACTGGATGTCTCCAGTATTGATTATTATGGGTGGATTTGAAGGGTATATTACTTTAAGTTTTATCATTTTCGCAATATGGTTTATATCTTCATTGTTTATTGGACGTGCGTATTGTGCGTATGGATGTCAATGGGGTGCTGCCCAAGAAGTATTGGGCGATGTAGTGCCTAAACAACTTGATCCGAATAAAAAAGGAAGGAATAGAAAAATCAAGTATCCTATATTTGTTCTATGGATTGCTTTCATTATTTTGGGACCAATAATGACTGCGGGATATATTAATGGATTGAATATATTTTTTCCCGGGGAACCTGGTGACCCCTTAAGTCTCGTTTCATTTGATCCCTCGGCAATTGGACAATTAATCTTCTACTTTGGAATTCTTTCAACAGTAGTAGTCCTTTTCACTCTTGTGGGTGGAAAACGAGCATTTTGCGCTTATGCGTGTCCTATGGGCGTACTTGGAATAATAGGTACTAAAATTAAGAATTTTTTCAAGTATCCTTCACTTCATTTGGAAGCGGATATTGAGAAATGTACGCAATGTAAACAATGTAGCAAGGCATGTGTGATGAGTCTTGATGTGAACGAGTTATTTAAAGAGGGAAATATGTATGATCCTGATTGTATCTTGTGTGGAAGTTGTATCTCACACTGCCCTCAAAAAGTTATCTCTTACGCGTGGAAATGGAAAAAAACCAAAAATTCTCATAAAGAAGAACCCATAAAAGAAGCATTAGAAATTAGGAAACCTCTCCAACAAATTTAAATCTTTTTTTGCACTTCTATTTTTTCTCATATTATTTTTTTTTAGTATTCAGGCTAATTTTATACTAAAAATTTCCTAGATCTTACTAGTTGCTAAAATGAAAATTGATCCAATTTTTTATTAAAAAAAACTTTAAAATCAATAAGACCTAATTAAATTTAGAATTATTATGCGAGATATTGAAAATTACATCCGTGAATTGAGTAAGGGATATGCTCCTCAGCGAGAAAATGCGAAACCTCGAATAATGAAAGTATATGATAAAACATTTAAACCTCTTGTAAAACGAAAAGATTTGGATGCGTTCTTTGATCTCTATGAATATGACGACCCCATCATTAAAGCATGGGCTTTTTTAGGTATATATAAAATTTTAGAGAATAAAGAATATTTATATGGAGAAGCCAAAGAGAAGTTGGAAAATATTATTGTTGATATCCTTGATAATAATGAAAAGATTAGTTATTATAGTGGGGATATCGAAACTACTGTCTCTATTAGAACGCATCACGGTCGTAGAATAAGTTGGCTGCACCCAGATATCGTTTTTGGACCTGTGTATGAATATGTCAAATCAAAGGCTCCTGAAATGGATAAAGTGATTGGCGAACTTTTAGAAGAACTCCTCTCTAAAGCAAATGAACCTAAAGTTGAAGATTTATTATTAGAATATGCTCAAAATATCTATTCCAGTGATATTGAAGGGAAACGCATAATTCTTCAAGCATTCAAAAATTTTAGTGAAAATACAGATTTAGCTCATAAAAAACAAGTCACGGAAATCTTTAAAACATATCTACAAGAAATAGGACAGAAACGAAAAAGTTCTAAAAATAATATACTATCTAATGATCAACAGGAGTTAGAACAAGAAATTATCAAGACTGGAGCACTTTTGGAAATTGATCTTGAAGCAGAAACACTGAAATTTTTGGAAAATTTAAATGGCCCCTTCGCTGCTCTCGATCAGGTCGCGGAACATTACAAAGAAAATAACACTTTTCAATCTCTCTTAATGGAAAAATTAGGAAATACAAATAATCAGCGCTTTATTAAGGATATTTTGAAGGCAATTTCTTTAATCAAGGATCAGATCCCTAATTGTCAAGAACTTGTCATAGAAAAAATAGAGAAATATGAATTTGCGGATACCGGCTTAATTGTGAACTTAATGGAGGCTAACCTTTTAGATGAGCACATTCTTGTAGAAATGCTTAAACAAGGAGAGGAATGGCAGTTAGAATTTGTACGTGAATTTTTAAATCTATACTCAGAAAAATTAGATGATTGGAACAATTTATATAATAAGATCACCTCAATTTTAACTTCATTTCCGGATGACGGATCCTTTGAAAATTCTGATTCTGAACTTTATCGAAAAAAGGAATTTGCTTTACGAGTTATAATTGATTTGAAACACGAGCATTTGGTACAACATACATTAGTTAACTTTTCAAAATTGCAGGATGACAAACTGCGAAAAATGGTTTTGTTCGCAATAATTACCTTTGGAGATGATGACATTTTGTTAGATCTCCGTAAATTAATGGAGAAAGATGAAAAGACTCAAGAATATGTGAAAAAGTTCTGGAAACAACTTGAACGTCGAGATTGGAAATTTTATTATTAGAAATAATACAAAATATATCCTTATAGGGTAATAATTCTCTACCTTAATATTTACTTTGATATTTTTCAAAATTATTACTCAAAATAAAGATCTTAAAAAAATTATAGATATTTCAAGGGAGTTCTTAGGCCCCCTCTGAGGATCTCCCTTATATCTGTGGTTTGAGGATCTTATAAACACCACAAATCCCTGTTAAAAGGATGTCTTTTGGTATTCCTCACTCCCTTGAAATATATAATATTATTGTCGGCAAAAGTATATAACAATTATGCACTTAACAAATTTAACAACTTTTGTCGTTATTTAATGACCCCCTATAGGCATCATTAAAAAAATCCTAATTAAGAAGTTAAATATGATTTTATAGACTCTTAATTGGATTCAAGAGAGATCTCATCAGAAGGGGGTTTTAAAACATCTATTTTTGAGTCGGTTCATATAGAAGTGGTTCTCCACACTTAGGACAATATTTAGCTTTTGTTAAACAAAGAGTCCCACAAATAGGGCATACAATTTTCTTGATCTTACTAAATTCGAAATTTTTCTCTTTACTCATAAGACACCTCCCTCACATTTGGATAAATGATACTAACCTAATTTACACTAATTGATCGAGGAATAATTATTTTAAGTCCTAATAAAATTATTTCTTTCCAGATGATTGGATTTTTTTAATTAATTTTTTTGCTCCCTTATAGAAATAGTCCTCCGAAAGTTTCATGAAATTCCCATTAGAATGTGCTTCATAAAACTTTTCGAATAGGGAAACGGAATTATTCAGATGAGTCAAAGAATTTTGCGTGTTATTCATTATATAGTATATTTTACCAATATTATAATGGCATACACCAGATTCCGCTACCTTCCTCGATTTCTTATAGATTCTCAAGGCTTCTTTATAAGATTTTAGGGATTTAGAATATTTTTTAAGTTTAAAATCCATATCAGCAATATCGCTCAAAACTTCCGCTCTTCCGTATAAATTCCCGTGCCTGTTATGCAATTGGAGCACTTTATGATAAAGCTTTCTCGCTTCAGAATAGTTTTTTAATTGTTTTTGGACATCCGCCATAGTATCTAAGAGAAAAAGTTTGCTTTCAAAAAGTTGAGTTTGGGATTTGCTGTCTAATTTATTGAATGTGTTTAGAGCATTTCCATAATACTGAGTTGAAGTTTGGAAGTTATTCATTAGATAATGAATTCTTCCTATAGATGTATAGGTTTCATAAAGCTCATATATATCTCCTTTTTCTTTAGTTGGTAATCTGTCTTTTACCAAGTGGAGTATTTGCATATATAATTCTAATGAAAGTGCTAATTGATTCTGTATATAAAATATCTCTGCTTTTATTTTTAGTGCGGTTATATTATCCGGATCCTCTTTTAAGATAGAGTTCAAGATAGTTAAAGCTTCTTCATACTCTCCGGATTCAATAAGTTCCTCCACTTCTTGAATCAATTTCACATTCTGAACCTTGCCTGGCGAATCTCGCCATTTTGTCTAATTTTTGATTTTAGCTAAGAATTATAAGATTCTTATCTACTAATATTATTTGTCAAATTGTTTTTAAATATGTTTGTATTTGATTCAGTTTTATAAGTGGTAAAATTTTACTCTTTGCTTGATAGATCCTTATACATTCCCTCTCTGAAAATTAAAACCTCTCATTCCAATTTTGTATAAAAAAAGATGGATGCTTAATCAAATTCCAAAATCTTTTGATTAGTGGAAACAAATCTAAGGGTTTTATAGATACGTTCCTAATTGGTACCATATTAAATTGACATTTGCGTCAAATATATTTATAAATAAAAGTGGTATATTTTTTTCTAATTCAAAAATTTTATTTGTTGATAATATAAATAAAATGGAAACGTAAACCAGCAATAATATTTTTCTTCTTTATGTGTGTCTTATTATGCTCCCTAACGTTCTATAACGTACTATTATTCGGTAGAGAAACCAATATCCCGCTGAAAACTGCAAATGGTACTCTCACTCAAGGAATTTTAAATGGAGGATTTGAAACAGGCACCCTCACTCCTTGGAGGACCGGCGGAGATCATCTTGCACGAGTACATGAGGGTTCTGAATATGTCACCCATTCCGGTAGTTATGGATGTATCATTTCGGTTTATGGAGGAGTTCATTACAATGACGCTTGGATTGAACAAGATTTAAGGTATGCTGTTATCGTTTCGGAAAATATAACTTCATTCACGTGTTGGAGAAAAATTAATTCAGCTAATGTACGCGTAACCATAACTTATTGGGATGATACTACTACTCACCAAAATTTTAATGCACCTCCTCAGTGGACGATGTGTAATATAACTGAAATAACTCCGGGAAAAAGACTCAAAAAAGTAAGATTCGAAACAATTTCGGATCCGATTGCTGTTGGAGGTATTGATGATATTTATATGAATGGCACCTTTACCCTCTCCGAGGATTTGCCTGGTATTCCGGGATATCCCATCGGAATAATTTTGACGATGACGATTTCCATATTGGTAATAATTTATTATCAGAAGTTTAGAAAAATAAAATCTAATTAATTTTTTTTTTATTCTCTTACTAAAACTTTTAGGAAGTAATTCATTATATATTATAGGGGTAATTGATATAGCAACTATTAGTGCTGATGATTTCCGATATTTAATTCCAGAACCCTTATTTCAAGATATCACTCAAAAGGCAGCGGAAACATATCCATACATAGTACATGGCTGGCTCTTTGCTGATCGAAGAGAAAATTTTGGTATCTGTACTAAGTTCGAAGTCAATGACGATATCAATATTAAGAAATCGAAAACGCATGAAAAACCGAGATCATGGATGCGATACCAGAAATCTAAACTTTATAATATGCGGAAATTTAAAAATAACCTAGATGTCGATATTGTGTGGCAATGGCATTCGCACCCATCTACTAAGAAAAAACTGCATGCGATGGATAAAAGAATTCTTAAATATATGAGTCAAGGCGTTATGATTATTGTAATCCCACCCGTGCCAGAAAAAAACCAAAAAGCCCACATTCTTGGCTGGTATTACGATAAACGGCATCGAAAAAAGCCCGATATCAAGAAAATGGTCTTTGAGATGATCTCTGAATAAGATCTAATTATAATTTTTAATTCTCTTTTTTTACATCAAAATTCAATGAGTTAGGGCATAACTCTCTTTTTGGGTTATTATGAATTTAAAAATTGCTTTTACTCACTCGAATCGATTTAAATATCCAATATTAAGAAATCTTTTCTATTTTGTAGTATCTAAGCAATCCAATTTTTCGACAAGGTATTCCATTTTTAATTAAAAAAAAAATGGAATATTTTGGGAGGGATATTAAGGGAGATCATCTTTATAATCTTTTGATGAGTGGAAACAAATCTAAGGGTTTTATCAATACGTTCCTAATTAGTACCAAGTTAAATTGATATTTGCGTCAAATATATTTATAAATTAAGTGGTAGAAAAATTCCTGTTTTATAATGAATAAATATAAATATCTATATAAATATATATACTCAAAGAAAAATTATAATTTTTATCAAATATGACTTCGAAATTAATCTCAGTAAGGGAAGAGATATATCTAAAGCTGAAAAAGCTGAAAAATCCAGATG
>Ga0209918_1001794_pt1 | contig 10920 bp, 7 predicted proteins | sample SalPonD_shore_MG_FD_185712 | JGI IMG/M metagenome (GOLD analysis project Ga0209918, IMG submission 185712) | Salt pond soil microbial communities from South San Francisco under conditions of wetland restoration - Salt Pond MetaG... | ecosystem: Environmental > Aquatic > Marine > Intertidal zone >...
GACCTCCTCCAGCGTTGCCCGAAAGGCATCCACCAATTCGTGCGGCAAATCCTGCACGAAACCCACCGTATCGGAGAGCATCAGTCGTCCTCCCTCCTTCAGCTCCACCATGCGAAGGGTCGGATCTAGGGTGGCGAAGAGCTGATCGGCGGCACGCACGTCGGCCTCGGTCAGCCGGTTAAAGAGCGTCGACTTGCCGGCGTTGGTGTAGCCGACCAGCGCCACGGTCGGAATCTCCTTGCGCCGACGACCGGCACGCTGCGTGGCACGCATGCGCCGTACCTGGGCCAGATCCTTCTCCACCGACTTGATTCGGGTGCGGATCATGCGGCGGTCGAGTTCAATCTGCCGCTCACCGGGACCGCCCATGAATCCGAAGCCGCCACGCTGCCGCTCCAGATGGGTCCATGAACGGACCAGCCGGCTGATTTGGTATTTGAGGCTGGCCAGTTCGACCTGCAGCACGCCCTCCCGCGTATGGGCCCGGGCCGCGAATATCTCGAGAATCAGTCCGGTACGGTCGACCACCTTGGCATCCCAGGCCTTCTCCAGGTTGCGCTGCTGCACAGGCGAAAGCTGATGGTCGACGAAAACCACCGCCGCCCTGTGTTCCCTAACCTTCTCCGCGATCGAGGCCACCTGCCCCTTGCCAAGCAGCATGCCGGCAAAGGCACGACGCAGCAGCACCGGGATGGAACAGAGCAGTTCGCAGTCGCTGGAGATCACCAAACGGTCGAACTCCTCCCGGCGGGCATCACGGGCATAGCCGTCCCCCTGATCGGCCGGCCACGGATGCACGCTAACCACCCGATCCTTCTCCGTGGCCGTCTCGATCATACCCATGTCGTACAAGCCTCCGTCATCGTCCTGCCGATCGTCGCCGCATCGCCGAAGGTCGCCCCGGCGGCCTGATGGCGGAACCATGTTCCCTGCCGCTTGGCATAACGACGGGTCGCAGTGATACCGGCCTCCACCGCCGCTTTCAGTGAACATTCGTCGCGCAAGTGACGGATCAGCTGACGATAGCCGACGGCACGCATGGCGGGATGGCTATCGTCCACCCCCTGCGCCATAAGCCATCGCACCTCGTCCAACCAGCCCGCATCGATCATGACATGGAAACGCTGCGCCAGCCGTTTTCTGAGCGCCTCGCGCGGCAGCTCCAGCACGAAGACAGGACAGTCGATCCGGCAACCGATGGCGCGTCCCCGCCGCTGCCACTCGGAGAGCGGCACGCCGCTACTCTCGTAGACGGAGAGAGCACGCAGGATGCGCTGCGTATCGTTGGAGGCAAGCCGCCCGGCCGTCGCCGCATCGACCTCGCGCAGCCTCGCATGCAGCGCCGGTGCCCCCTCGCTGGCCGCCTGCGCCGCAAGACGTTCGCGCACCGTCTCCCGCTCGGGCGGAATCTCGGCAAAGCCCTCCAGCAGCGCGCGCAGATAGAGGCCCGTGCCGCCGGTGATGATCGGCCGACGACCGGCTGTATTCTCATACCGGATAGCCTCGGCCGCGCCCGCCGCCCAGCGTGCGGCCGAGAAGGTCTCGTCGATATCGGCGCAGTCGATCATGAAGTGTGGCACACGCGCCCGTTCCACGGCATCCGGTTTGGCCGTGCCGATATCGAGCCCACGGTAGACCTGCATGGAGTCGCAGGAGACGATGCTCGTGTCCAAGCGCTCGGCCAGCGACAACGCCAGCGTCGACTTACCCACACCGGTGGCACCCATCAGGGCAACGGCTTGCAACGGTTCACTCATTGGAGGCAAAACGGAGAAGATGCATCATTCCTTGCGCCCGAAGAGGCGCTCCAGGTCCCCCAGCCCCAACCGCACATAGGTGGGGCGGCCGTGGTTGCACTGGGCAATGTTGGGCGTACGTTCCATCCGGCGCAGCAGCGCCTCCTGCTCCTCCGAACCAAGCAAACGACCGGATTTGATCGACCCCTTGCAGGCACGGTTGCCGAGCCAGCGCTCCAGCACTCGACCTCGCCCCTCAGCATCGACGCCGATCAGCATGCTGGCCTCGACCAGCTCGGCCACCAGCCCCTCCGGCGATTCGTCAGCTAGCATGGCCGGTACGGCACGAATGGTGAAGGACTCCTCTCCGGCAGCCTCCACCTCGACACCGAAAACCGAAAGCGCACCGTCGTGATCGTGTAACCAGGCGGCGGCCCGTCCACTGAGTCGGAATCCAAGCGGCGTCAGCAACATCTGCATGGCGATACCGTTCCGCTGCAACTGCGCTTTCGCTTCTTCATAGCGGATGCGCTCGTGCGCAGCGTGCTGGTCGACCAGCACAATCCCCTCATCAGTCTGCGCGAGGATGTAGCAGCGGTGAATCTGCGTCAGCGGCCGACCCAGATCCAGCGACGCATCGGCAACCGATCGGTTCGGCGATGCAACCGAGTAATCTCTTGTCGGCTCCGAAGCATATGCGGCGTCGAACAGACCCTGCATCGCCGCCGGCGAGAAGGCGGGTGACGGGCGACGATCCGGCCCCGACGAGGAGGCAGGCGCACGCATCGCCTGCATGGCCTGATCGGTGGAGAGCGAGGAGACCTGCTGCCCCATCCGTTCGATGGCGGCCCGCGCGCAGGAGACCAACGCGGCACGCACCGTCTGCGGCGACTTGAAACGCACCTCGCGCTTGGTCGGGTGGACGTTGACGTCGACATCAGCCGGATCCATCTCCAGCCAGACCACCGCCTGCGGAAAACGGTCGTGGAACAATACGTCACGGTAGCCCGCCTTCAGGGCGGCGATCAGCTGCCGGTCCCGCACCACGCGACCATTGATGAAGAAGAGCATGCGACTGCCATCGCGGTAATGGAAGGTCGGCAGACCGAAATGGCCGGCCACGAGAATCCCCTCATGCTCAAGAGCGCACTCGATGCTATTGTCGCCGAACTCCTGTCCCATAACGGCGGCAATGCGTCCGGCGCGCGATTGGCCGGCAGGCATATCGAAGCGGCGGCGTCCGTCCAGTTCCAGTCTCATGCCGGTGGCGTGGTTGGCCAATGCCAGCGAGCGCATCGACTCGACAACCGCTGCCTCCTCGGTGCGGTCGGTGCGCAGGAAGCGCTGGCGGGCAGGGGTGTTGAAGAAGATATCGCGGATACGGATGCGTGTACCCTTTCTGGGCGGTGCCGGGCGTTCCTCCGGCGCCGCCCCTTCGGCCTGTAGCAGCAGGCCGGCCGAAGACTCGGGAAGACAGGTATGCAGCTCCAATCGACTGACCGATGCGATCGAGGGCAGTGCCTCGCCACGGAAGCCGTGACTGGCAATGGCTGCGAGATCGGCGGCGCGGCTGATCTTGCTGGTGGCATGGCGCTGCAAGGCCAGGCGCGCATCCACATCGGACATGCCACAGCCGTCATCGTCCACCTCGATCAGCCGCTTTCCAGCCTGCTCGATGCGCACACGAATATGGACGGCACCGGCATCAAGACTGTTTTCCACCAGCTCCTTGACCACTGAGGCGGGACGCTCGACCACCTCGCCAGCGGCAATCTGGTTGGCCACTTCAGGAGGCAGCAGATGTACGGTCTGTTCAGGCATACGCCCTCATCATCATGGCAGTCATTCTCGGCAGCCTCACGCTTTTCTCAAGCAGGCAATGAAGAAACCGTCATGCGCTTCATCCGGAAAGAGTCGCGCCATCCCCTCTCCCGCCGCAAACGGTTGCAGTGCATCGCCCAGGATATCCGGGGTCACCGCGCCCGATTCCAGCAACGGCATCACCACACCCTCGTTCTCGTCGGGATGGATCGAACAGACCGTGTAGACGACACGACCGCCCGGACGCAGTACGCGCAGCGCCTCGTGAAGCATGGCCGACTGATGTACAGTATGACGTTCGAGATCCGCTTCGGCGTGCAGGAACTTCGCATCGGGATGGCGGCGCAGCACCCCGGAGGCGGAACAGGGAGCATCAAGCAGCACGCCATCGACGATTTGATCCGGCATCGGAAGGCTGGCCGCATCGGCCTGCAGCAGCGAGACATTGCCGACACGCAGCCGCGACAGATTCTGCCGCAGCCTCGGGAAGCGGGAGGCGCTGAACTCTACCGCCGTCACATGTTCCACCCGTGAAGCCAGAAGTGCCGTCTTGCCACCAGGAGCAGCACAGAGATCGAGCACATGCCCACGCTCCTCTCCCAGCGCCAGGGCGGCCAGCTGTGCGGCCTGATCCATCACCAGGCATCGTCCCTCGGCAAACCCCGGCAGGGAGACAACATCAATGCCGGACTCAAGCAACACACAGCGCGGCGACAGACGACCAGGCTGAGCCTCGATACCGCGCTTATCGGCCTCGGCAATCCACGCCTCGCGGTCGGTATCGCCAGACAGTGCGATGGAGAGTGCGGGCGCATGCAGGCAGTGAGCGGCGATCGTCTGCACCACCTCCGCACCGAAGGCATCGCGCCACTTCGCATAGAGCCACTTCGGCAGTTCGCAGCGTTGGTGCGGTTTGAGCCGCGTCGGCGGTTCGGCATCGGCAACCCTTCGGAGAATCGCATTGACCATGCCGCCATCGCGGACGACAGGGGAACGCTTGACCGACTCGACCGTCTCGTGCACTGCTGCATGTACCGGCACACGCATATGACGCAACTGGTAGGTACCGGCCAGCAGCGCCATGCGTGTCCAAAGCGCCGGCTTGTTGCGGATGAAGCGGCTGGCATCCGCTTCCAGAGAGAAGAAACGGCGCAACACGCCGTAGACGAGCTCGTGAACGAATCCTCGGTCGGCAGAAGACAATTCGCCGGAAGCGAAAACCTCGTCGAGCACGCGATCGGCCCTATCGCCCCGATCCAGAATACGGACCAGGCATTCGATCGCGATCCCTCTCGTATTGTTCATCGGAGGGTGCTAGTCCGGTCCGACAGGCTCGTACGATCGGTCAAACGGTCACCACGGCGTCAAAGGCGGCGCCCGATTTCACCGCATACCCACGGAGAAAGTCCTCGGCATCCATCGCTCTCTTGCCTTCTGGTTGCAGCGTGTGGATGCGATAGCACCCCTCCCCGCAAGCTACATCGAGCCTATCATGATCCATACTGATGCTTCCGGGCGCACCGGAAGTACCGGCTACCAACGCCTCGCCACGGAGCACCTTGATCCATTTTCCATTAAGCTTCGTGCGGGCACCGGGCTTCGGCGTGAAGGCACGCACCGTTCGGTCGATCCTGGAGGCCGACTCATGCCAGTCGATCAGGCGGTCGGCTGCAGTGAGCTTGGCGGCGTAGGTAATCCGCGCCTCGTCCTGAGGCACAGGCTGAAGAGAGCCGGTAACTATCTGGGGTAGTGTCTCTACCAACAGTGACGCACCCTTCTCTGCCAGCGCCTCGCGTAATCCGTCGATGGTCGTCTCGTCCGCGATCGGCAGCCGGGCCTCAGCATAGACCGGCCCGGTATCGAGCCCCTCCTCCATACGCATGATGCCGACGCCGGTCTCCGTGTCACCAGCCAGCATGGCCCGTTCGATCGGCGCCGCTCCTCGCCACCGAGGCAGCAACGAGGCGTGGACATTGATGGCTCCATGACCCGGAGTCTCCAGCCATGGAATCGGAAGCAGCATGCCGAAGGCGACCACCACCAGCACATCCGGGGCCTTGCCACGAAGCCATGCCGCAGCCTCATCGTTGCCACGCAGGCGTTCCGGCGTGATCACCTCGATGCCAGCATCGAGCGCCGCCTGTTTGACCGGTGAGGGGAGCAGCTTCATACCGCGGCCTGCGCGGCGATCCGGCTGTGAGACCACACCCACCACATCCATCCCATCGGCATTGATCAACGCCTTCAGACAGGGCAGCGAAAAGGCAGGTGTGCCAGCAAAAACGATCCGTATCACGCGGCAGTTTTCTTCTGTTTGCGCAACCGCTTCTTCAGCAGCTTCTGTTTCATTGGGGGTAGCAAGTCGATGAAGAGCCTGCCATCGAGATGGTCGAACTCATGCTGCAAGGCCACCGCCTGAAACCCCTCAAAATCGGCAGTATGACGGTTCCCCTCGAGATCGAACCAACTGGCCGTAACCTGCCCCGGACGGGTGACATCCTCGTAGATGCCGGGTACGGAGAGGCAACCCTCCTCGAAGGTCTCCTCCCCCTCGTGACAGGTCACGTCCGGATTGATCCAGACTTTCAGGTCGGGAACGGCCCCCTCCTGACGCCAGTTGGTATCGGTCACAGCGATGCGCAACGGCTCGCCCAGCTGTGTAGCGGCAAGCCCCACGCCGGGGGCATCGTACATCGTATCGGCCAAATCCTGCACGAGCTGGCGCACCTCATCGGATACGGGAAAGGTCACGGGCCGGGCCACCTCGCGCAGCCGTTTGTCCGGGAATGTCAGGATCTCGCGAATCGCCATATATGAATCATATCGCGCCGGACGGCCAAAATCATCCTCAACAGAGAAGATGAAAAGGCATGACTACATCATGTCGACCGGATCGACGTCGACCCGCCGCCGCACTCCCGACGGTACCGGCTGCATCCTCAGCAATGGCTCGAGGCACCAGGGAAGCTGGGCACGGCTCTCATCGCGCACGATCACCTCGAAACGGTAGCGCGATGCCAACCGTTCGAGCGCGCACGGCATCGGCCCGACCGGCTGTACCACCTCGGGCAGGTGTCCACACGCCTCAACGAAGGCCTCGGCCGCCCGCCGAGCCCTGTCGGCATGGCCAGCCGAGAAGATCACCCGCACCCAGCGGGAGAAGGGGGGGTAACAAAGCGCCTCACGCAGGGCCAGTTCCTCGTCCAGCGTGCTGCGCGCCTGTTCGTCACCAATGCGGTCCAGCCAGGGTGATTGTGGATCTCGGGTCTGCACGATGACACGGCCGGGAGCATCACCCCGCCCGGCCCTTCCCAGCACTTGCGTGAGTTGCTGCCACCAGCGCTCACCGGCACGGAAATCGGGCAGGTTGAGGCCGAGATCGGCATTAACCACGCCGACCAGCGACACATGCGGGAAGTGGTGACCCTTGACCACCATCTGCGTGCCGATCAGGCAATCCACGCGGCGCGCAGCCACATCGGCAAGCAGTTGCTGCAGCCGGGCGGCGCTACGCACAACATCGCGATCGAACCGGGCAATGCGCAGACCGGGCAGTGCCGCCAGAAGCTGTTCCTCTACCTTCTCGGTCCCCTCGCCCAGCGGCAATAGAGCCTCCTCTCCGCATGCCTCGCAGACGACCGGCACCGGCCGGACGAAACCACAGGCATGGCATCGGAGCTGTTTACGACGGCGATGCAACGTCAACCGGAGCGAACAGGCCGGGCATTCCGGCACATCGCCGCAGGCAGAACAGATCAGCGCAGGCGCATAACCACGACGGTTCAGAAAGAGAAGAGACTGCCCACCGGCCTCCCAAACCTCGCCCAGCGCCTTCAGCAGAACCTCCGATATCGGAGACTCGGTGCCGCGCATGTCGACCCTCTTCACCTTCGGCGATGCATGCGCACTGATCCGCTGCGGCAGTTCGAGAAGCTGATAACGGTCCTGTGCTACCTGCCGCCACGACTCAAGCGCGGGCGTAGCCGAACCCAGTACAACCGGGATATCCAGCTCCTGCGCCAACAGAATGGAGAGATCACGGGCGGAGTAACAGACCCCCTCCTGCTGTTTGAAACTACCGTCGTGCTCCTCATCCACCACGATCATGGCGAGCCTCGGCAGCGGTAAGAAAAGTGCCGAACGCGTTCCGACCAGCACATCCACTTTACCCAGCTGTTGTCTGACCTGCAGACGCTGCGTCTCAGTCAGGGCTGAGTGCCAGACAGCCACCTTGCCGAACCGGGCGGTCAACCTTGCCAGCCATTGCGGCGTCAGGCCGATCTCTGGCACAAGAATCAGCACCTGCCCGTCAGCCTCGACGCGCGCCTGCGCGGCACGCAGGTAGACCTCCGTCTTGCCGGAGCCGGTACGGCCGAACAGCAGATGGGTAGCAAATCCGTCCGATGCCAGCAGGGCATCCAGTGCCATCTCCTGTGCCTGCGTCAACTGCTCGGGAATCGACTCCCCGGAAAAAGCGGTATGCATATCCGCGGCATCACCGCCATCAATCGTCACCTCCTGAACCAGACCGGATCGGGCCGCCTGCCGGAGACGGTGATACACGGGATGACTGGGCAACTTGCGCCGCATCGTCCCGACCGAGAGGGCATGACGACCGCCAAAGACAGCGGCAAGCTCCGGATCCGATTCTTCAAGACCATCGAGCCGCTGCCACCGCCGCTTATCCTCCCCGGCGGCCCATGCAAGGGCCAGCTCATTCATCTCCCCCGGTGCCGCCAGGTAGTAGCGCCGCGCGCGCTCCAGCCAGGCACGGCGGCGACCATCATAAAGGGGGTCGGCATCGAGCCGGTCGAGCACCGTTTTGCACTCGATATCAGGGGAGGCATCCACATTGATGGAAAGCACCACGCCCGTGCGGCTTCCGCGACCAAACGGCACCCGCACCCGAATGCCTGGCTCCGGCTGGCCAAGCGCATCGGGCCAAAGATAGGTAAAGGTCTTGAACAGCGGGCAGAACACCGCCACTTCCACCTGGGAGGGCATCGAAATCAGTGCAGTACGGTCCCTTCGGAGACCGGCGGATGCTGGCTGCGCGAAAACTCCGGCACCAGCGTATGAAGCTGCGCCAGAAGCACGTCCACATCACGGCGGGCACAGGCATCCTGAAGATGTGAAAGCATGCGATTCATCGCCTTCCACTCCATCTCTCGCGACTCGGCCAGAAGGATCTTCGGATGTCGGGTGCCAATCAGGTGCTCGGAGGTGTGAAACAACTCCTCAAATAGCTTCTCGCCCGGCCGTAGTCCCGTGAAGACAATCTCGATATCGCGTTTCGGCTCCAGCCCCGAGAGACGGATCATCTGCTCAGCAAGATCGACGATCTTGATCGGCTCTCCCATATCGAGCACGAAAATCTCGCCCCCCTCGCCCATGGCACCGGCTTGCATGATCAGGCTGACTGCCTCGGGGATGGTCATGAAGTAGCGCGTGATCTCCGGGTGCGTTACCGTCACCGGTCCGCCCGCCTCGATCTGTCTCTGAAACAGGGGAACAACCGAACCAGCCGAGCCGAGCACATTGCCGAACCGGGTCGTGATAAAACGCGTGGATGTGCGCTTGTCGAGGTTCTGGCAGTAGATCTCGGCGGCACGCTTTGAGGCGCCCATCACATTGGCCGGGTTGACTGCCTTGTCGGTCGAAACCAACACGAATCGCTCCACTCCCGATGCCGCCGCCAGATCGGCTACCGTCCGGGTACCCAATACATTGGTCTTGATCCCTTCGGCCGGATTCTCTTCGACCAGCGGCACATGCTTGTAGGCTGCGGCATGGAACACGACCTCGGGCCTGAAATGCTGGAACACCCATTCCATGCGCGCCGTGTCCCGGACATCGGCAAGGATAGGCTGGGCGATATCGCCATGTATCGGCTGCATCTCTTGATCGATGGTGTAGAGGTTGTGCTCGCTGTGATCCAGCATCAGCAAACGACCGGGATGACAGCGGGCGATCTGCCGGCACAGCTCCGAGCCAATGGAGCCTCCTGCTCCCGTCACCAGTACGCACCTGCCCTCCAGCAGACGATGTACAGCCTCGTCGTTCAATGCCACCACATCACGTCCCAGAAGATCGTCGATCCGGATCGGCCGCAAACGGGAAACCTCGACCTGCCCATCCGCCAATTCCAGCACTGAAGGCAAGGTTCTACAGGGGATCTCAAGATCTTGGCAGACTGAAACGACATGACGAAGGGTCGCATGTGATGCCGACGGCATCGCCAGCATAACCAGATCGGCGGATGTGCCGCTCACTACTTCGGAAAGATCGTCAATGGCGCCCAAAATACGGACACCGTGAATCTCCCTCCCCTGTTTGTGAATGTCATCGTCGAGGAATCCGACCGGTTTATAGGCATGCTCCTTGAGCAGATCCCGGACAAGCATCTCACCAGCTCCACCGGCCCCGATAATCAACGCCCGAACTCCCTCTGATTTCTCAAGCACCACATGACGATCCTTCAACCAACGATAGATCAACCGCGGGCCGGCAAGACCGAGAAAAAGCAGTAACGGATAGAGCAGAAGAACCGAACGCGGAATCCCTTGCATTCGCTGTAGGATGAACACGAGAAGCCCCGAGCAGAGTACCCCGAGGGCAACCGCCTTGAAGATACGCACCAGGTCGGGAACAGAAGCAAATCGCCAGAACCCGCGATAAAGCCCGAAGAACCAGAAGAAGAACCCCTGTACCGGAAAAACTACGGCAAAGAGCCAGTACATACCGGACCAGAAGGCGGAGGGGATCGGTTCGAGATTGAAACGTATCCAGTATGCCAGCAGGAGAGCAACTGGTACCCACACCATATCGTGCAGAAATGCCGACCAGCGACTAAACAGAAGACGGAAAGAAGATTTATACATCCCGCACCAACCCCGTGCTCAATAACAACATGGCCAAGACACCTTCGAAGTGCTCCTCTAGGCTTGGTGACGTAAGACCGTGAACAGCCAACGCAAGACCGGACAGTGCAACCAATCCACCGGTCTCTGCACGCCAATCCATACGCCAACCTGTACGAACCCATGCATAGATGAGCAGAAGAAGCGCTGCCACACCCCAAACACTCCATCTGGCCAAGGCAAGCAGATACATATTGTGAGGATGCGCCGCCACATGACCAGTCAGCCCACCGTAATTCAGCTCCGGATGCAGTTTCGCAACCTCTGTCGAGGAGACAGGAAACCCGCCCGTACCGACACCCAGAACCGGATGCATCCGCCATGCATCCAATGCGCCAACCCATAATGACCAGCGTGGGCCTGCAGAGCTCATATCACCACGCTGGATAGCTTGTAGATTATGCCAGGTTGTCTGCATACGCCCTTTCGCTGGGCCCATGAGC
>Ga0209918_1001795_pt1 | contig 10911 bp, 10 predicted proteins | sample SalPonD_shore_MG_FD_185712 | JGI IMG/M metagenome (GOLD analysis project Ga0209918, IMG submission 185712) | Salt pond soil microbial communities from South San Francisco under conditions of wetland restoration - Salt Pond MetaG... | ecosystem: Environmental > Aquatic > Marine > Intertidal zone...
GACCCGGGGCGAACGGCATCTTCGTCCGGCGCTCCCCCGACGGCGGGAAGACCTGGGACGCGCGGGAGACCTCGGAGCGCTCGTGGACGGGGACCGAGGACACCGTGTGGCTCGAGGACATGCCCAGGATCTGGGCGGACACCCGCCCGGAGAGTCCCCACCGCGGGAACCTGTACGCGGCGTGGATCGAGTGGCGGCTCACCGAGTCCGTCATCCTGTTCAGCCGGTCGACCGACCACGGGCGGACCTGGTCGGACCCGATCGAGATCAGCACGCAGCCGGGCTGGCCGCGCGATGACAACGGCGCGGTGGTGGGCGTCATCGGCACGGTGGCCCCCGACGGCACCCAGTACGTCGTGTGGAATACGGGCCTGGACGTCACGATGGCGGTGTCGCGGGACGGAGGACGGACCTTCGAGCCCTCCCGTCCCATCTTCGAGGTGGGACCGCCCTACTTCGGGGGCGCCGTCTCCATCCCGGGCCTGTCGCGCGCCATGGGCTTCCCGCAGGTCGGCGTCGACGGGAGGACGGGCACGCTGTACGTGACCTGGAGCGACTTCCGCAACGGGGACGTGGACGTCTTCCTCCGCCGCTCGGAGGACCACGGGAAGACGTGGTCGCCCATGCTCCGGGTGAACGACGACCCGGTCCACGACGGCGCCGACCAGTTCCTTCAGTGGATGGCCGTCGACCCCGTGGACGGCTCCGTGTACGTGCAGTTCTACGACCGGCGCGAGAACCCGGGTAGCCTCGAGACGCGCGTGACGCTCGCCCGCTCGACCGACGGCGGCCGGACCTTCACCAACTACGCCTGGTCGGCCGAGCCGTTCTCGGGACGGAGCATGTTCCTGGGCGACTACACCTGGATGACGGCCTACGGCGGCCGGGTCTACGGCGTGTGGTCGGAGAGCGCGCCGGAAGGCTGGATGCCGGACGAGGAGGGGCGGAGCGGCTCGCGGTCCCGCCGGACCCCGACCATCGTCAGGGTGGGCACGGCGGAGTTTCCGCTGCGCGAGGAGCGCTGAGGCGAGGCTCATCCACCGGGCACGTGCCCGGGGGCGTCACGCCACCGGCGTCACCGCCCCTTCGCCACCCCCACCAGGAAGTCCCTCGCCACCCCGAGGAACGCGTCCGGCCGCTCCAGGAAGGAGAAGTGTCCGGCGCCCGGGATGGCCTCGACCCGGACGTCGGAAATAAGCGCCCGCAACGTGTCCGCGGTGCGGGCCGCCGCCGTCTCGGCCGCGCCGTACACGACCAGCGTGGGCACGCGGAGACCGGGGAGCCGCCCGGTGAGGTCGTAGGTCATCAGCTCTGGGAGCAGGTACCCGAACTGCCGCGACCGCTCCCCGTAGTCCGGCTCGATGTGGAAGCGCAGGGAGGACGCGAGCGTCGGGTCGGCGAGCTGGCTCCGGAACGAGAGCCGCAGCCTCTGCTCGATCGCCGCGGGATCGCCGGCGCGGAACGCCCCGGACGCCCGGAGCCCACCCATCCCCGCCGTGTCCTCCGGGGCGAGGGACGCGGCCACCGCCGCCTGCTCCTGCTGCCACAGCCCGACCGACGGCGGCATGGGGCTCACCAGGACGAGCGAGCGGAGACGGTCCGGATGGGCCAGCGCGTACTCCATGGCCAGGAGTCCGCCCCACGAGTGGCCGAGCAGGTGGATCCGGCCGAGCCCCAGCTCCCGGCGGATCCCCTCCAGGTCGTCCACGAAGCTCGCCAGCGTGACCGACGCGCTGTCCACTGAGCCCTCGGAGCGGCCGCTCAGACGCTGGTCGTAGAACACCAGCTCGTGGTCCGTCCCCAGCGGCCGCAGCGGCCCCACCAGGTAGCCCTGGTCCAGCACCGGCCCGCCGTGGACCACCACGATCGGCTCGCCCGAGCCCTCCACGTGGACGAAGAGGCGCGTCCCGTTCACGGCGAGGAGAGTGTCCATGGCGCCCGCGGCGCCGCCGGGCGACCCCGAGCCCCCGCAGGCGGTGAGGAGGAGGCCGAGGGCGGCGAGGAGGGTGGACGCGCCCGACGTCCCCCGCGGCGCGGCCCGGGCGGGAGCGCCCTCCTCCCTCGTCGGCAGCCCGGCCGCGGGGCCGCCCCTCACCGCCCGTCCCCGGGCAGGCTCTCGACCACCCGGCCGTCGGCGTCCAGGAACTCCAGCCGCGCCGCGCTGGCCGAATCCACGACCATCCGGATCCTCGGCCTGCCGTCCGTCCCGGCCAGGACCAGCACCGCGTTCCGGTGGTCGACGCCCAGGACCACCCGGTTCGCCACCTCCTTCCCGCCGCGGTAGTGCTCCTCGAACCAGCGGCGCGCCGCGGCCTGCTGGGCCGAGTCGCCCTCGCGCAGCCTCGAGGCCGTCTCGATGAACTGGCAGCCTTCGATGTCGGCCGTGCGGTCCACGAAGCGGAGCGCCTTGGTCATCCCGTCCGCGTCCTCGCTCTGCGAGAGGACGATGGTCTGGTCGTCGAACTGTCGGTCGAAGGACAGGTGCCGCGAGGCCGAGTACCCGCCGTCCTCCCCCTCGCTCAGGCCGAAGATCATCCCGCCGACCTCGGTCCCGTGGCCGTCGAAGAAGATCATCCCGCCCGCCCCCTTCCTCGTCTGCACGTACGCCTTCCCTTCGCATGTCACCGGCGGGATCCGCTGGCTGTTGGCCAGGACCAGGGTCGGCTGGCCGTCGGGCTCCACGACGTTCAGGCGATGGACCGTCAGCTCGTCGAAGCGGCCGTCCTGCCTCGGCGCGAACGCCACGACCGCCAGGACCATGACGCCGATCGTGGCCCCGATGGCCCAGCGCTTCACGCGACGGATCTCCCGGACGAGCTCTTCCTGGGTGGGCATGGATCCTCCTGGTCGGGACGGGAATGCGCGGCGCGATGGCGGTCCTGCCGTGACGACGGATCCAAGATACGCCTGCACGGGTCCCCGCCGGCAGCGGGGCGAGGTGGGCCGCGGCATCCGAGGGACGCCGGTCCCTCAATGCCGCTCTTCCCTTCCGGCGTTCCCGTCGCCTCGAAGGCCCCGTCGCCGGGAGCGAGCCCGTCCGGCCGCCGCCATCGAGGGGGCGGACTCGTCGCGGGAACCTCACGGCCCGTCCCGCCACGTCACGGTTCGTCCCGGACACCCTCCCGCCGGCGCGGGCCGGCGCCGAGGGTGAGCTCCGTCGGCTCGTGAACTCACCTCGACCCGGAGGTCACCATGAGAAGGATCGGCCCCATCCCGCTGGCCCTGGCGGCCGCCGTCGCGCTCGCCGCCTGCGACACCCCGACCGGAGCGCCCGGCCAGGGCCCCGCGGCCGCGCCGCCCTCGGCCTCGAGCACCCCTGCGGCGTCGGTCGCAGGACCGCGGCTCCTCGCGGTCACGGCGTCGGGCCCCGACCGCTATCAGACGATCGAGTTCCTCCTGCACCTCGACGCAGAGCACGGCCTGATGGCCGTCCACGCGCCCTCCAACTTCTGCCAGACCTTCCAGGTGGGCGTCGTGGACGTGCAGGAGGTGAGCACGCCCTCCGCGATCGAGCAGCGCATCGTGCAGACGAAGGGCGAGGGCCTTCCCCTCACGGTCTACCGGGCCTCCTCGTTCGCGGACGCCGGGATCGAGGGGAGCTTCGACTTCGCGGGCTTCGGGAACGTGCTCGCGAACCTTCCCGCCTTCTGCGCGTTCCTGGCCGGGCCCGACCGGGTCGCCGAGGGCACGGTGCGCCGCGTGGCGAGCCTGTCGAACGCCAGCTTCGCGGTCAGCTGGACCGGCAAGCTGGAGCGCGTCGGCGGAGGCACGGTGCAGCTCACCGAGCTCTACCAGCTGGTCGGCGACGCACAGGAGCCATCCGACGCATCGCAGTGGTCCGTGAGCGCGTCGAAGGTTCTCCTCCACTAGCGTTGGACCGACGACGCCCTGACGACCGGGACCGGGGCGGCCGCGGCCGCCCCGGTCCCGCGTCCGCATCCGCCTCCCGGAGCCACGTGACGACCAGCGACGGCCTCTCCGACCGCGAGCTCCGCTTCTGGGCCCTCGCCCTGGCGCTCCTCCTCGGAGCGATGGAGTCCGTGAAGGGCTGGGTGGCCGGCCGCGACGCCCCCAACGACTTCGGCTGGACCAAGGCGCTGATCACGAACCTCCCCTGGTGGCTCCTGTGGGGGCTGGCGGCGCTGCTGGTCTTCGGGCTGGTCCGCCGCTTCCCGCTGCGGCGGGAAGGCGGGCTCCGGAACCTGGCCGTCCACGTCGCCGCCAGCGTCGGGATCTCCGCGGCCCACCTGGCGGGCTCGGCCCTCATCGTGTGGCTGACGGTCTCGCACGTCTTCCTCTCGCTGGAGACGCAGATCCGCCAGCTCGTGGTCGGCTACCTGGTGACCGACCTCGTCACCTACTGGGCCATCGCCGCGGGGTACGGGGCCTGGATCACGAACGCCCGGGCCCGGGCGGCCGAGCGGGAGCGGCAGGCGCTCGAGCTCCGGAACGCCCGCCTCGAGGCGCAGATGGGCGAGGCCCGGCTCTCGGCCCTGCGCCGCGAGCTCAACCCCCACTTCCTGTTCAACACCCTGAACACCGTCTCCGCCCTCGCCCAGCGCGGCGACGGGAAGCGCGCCGTCACCGCCATCGCGCGCCTCTCGGAGCTCCTGCGCCGCGTGCTGGACGACGAGCTGGACGACGTGATCACGGTCGAGGAGGAGATCGAGCTCCTGGAGCTGTACCTGGACATCGTCCGGCTCCGCTTCGGGAGCCGCCTCACCATCGACGTCCGCGTGGAGCCGGCCGCGCGGGAGGCGCTCGTGCCGAGCCTGATCCTCCAGCCCCTGGCGGAGAACGCGGTCCGTCACGGGGTGGAATCGACACGCGGCGCCTGCGAGCTCCGCGTCGAGGCCTCGGCGGCCGGGAGGCACCTGGAGCTCAGCGTCCGGAACACCGCCGCGCCGCGGGGCCGGCCCGCGTCGGCGGGCGGGCGCGGGGAGCGCCCGGGCCTCGGGTCGAGCGCCCCCGGAAGCCCGCGCGGGGCCGGGGGCGGCGTGGGCCTCAGGAACACGAGCGAGCGGCTCCGCACCCTGTACGGGCGGGCCGCGGACCTCGCGCTCCGAAGCGTGGACGACGGACGGGCGGTGGAGGCCGCCATCACCCTGCCGCTGAATGTGGAGAGCGAGGTGAGGCTCCGTGCCTGACGGCGATCTCCGCGTCCTCATCGTCGACGACGAGCCTCTGGCCCGGGAGCTCGTGCGCGAGGTGCTCGCGCCGCTCGCCCCGGTGCGCATCGTGGGCGAGTGCGGCGACGGGCTCACGGCCGTCCGGGAGATCGCGAGGCTCGAGCCCGACCTGGTGCTCCTGGACGTGCGGATGCCGGAGGTCGACGGCTTCGGGGTCCTGCGCCGCGTGGGCCCGAACGCCATGCCCGAGGTGATCTTCGTGACGGCCCACGAAGACTACACGCTCCGGGCGTTCGACGTCCACGCGCTCGACTACGTCCTCAAGCCGATCGATCCCGACCGGCTGGAGGAAGCCGTCAGCCGCGCCCGGGAGCGGATGCTGGCCGGCCGGAACGGCCAGCTGGTCGACCGTCTGGCCGCGCTCCTGGAGCGGGAGGGCGGCGGGAGCGGCGCGGCCACGGGCCCCCGGACGCTCACGGTGCGGAAGGGGGATGCCATCCGGTTCATCGACCTGGACGACGTGGACTGGCTCGAGTCGGCCAGGAACTACGTCCGGGTCCACGCCGGCGGCGACGCCCACCTCGTGCGCGCCACGCTGAAGGGGCTGGCTCGCCGGCTCGACGCCTCCCGGTTCGTCCGCATCCACCGCTCGGCCGTGGTGAACCTGGACCGGGTCCGGGAGCTCCGGGCCCTCCCCGGCGGGGACTACGCGGTCTCCATGAGCACCGGCCAGGAGCTCCGGGCCAGCCGGACCTACGCGGACCGGCTCCTCGAGCTGGTGCGCTGAGCGGCCCGGTCCTCGAGCTGGTGCACTGAGCGGCGCGGTCCTCGAACGTACACGCATCTTGACAAAGGATTTCGCGTGGCTATTCTTCCCGCGGAGCCTTTCGCCGGATCGTCCGATCCGACGGGCTCCCGGGACAGAGCGCCGCCCGAAGGGCCCGGCGCGGCCGGTCGCGTCACCAGCGGGTCGTCGATGCGCGACCGGCCATCGTGGAGCGGGGCCCTCCTTCGGCCGCCGCCCCCGGGCCGCCGCCGCGCGACCCCGCGATGTCCACGAGGTCGTGAGATCGATGAGCACCGCAACCACTCCCGGGGGACCGCTGCGCCTCGGCGCCAGGCGGACGGCCCGGATCCGTCTGGCCGGCGCGCTCCTGCCGCTCCTGTCCGCCTGCGGCGATACGGCCGGTCCGGCCTCGCCCGACGAGGTGGCCGCCGTCCACGTGTCACCGTCCGCGGCCGAGCTCACCGTGGGGGACTCCGTGCAGCTCACCGCCGTGCCTGTGAACGCCTCCGGCCAGCCCCTGAGCGGACACCCCGTCTCCTGGTCGACGGACGACGAAGCCGTGGCCACCGTGTCGGGCTCGGGCCTCGTCCGGGCCGTGGGCTCGGGAGACGCGCGGATCACGGCCTCCAGCCGCGGCCGGGAGGGCCGGGCCACGATCGGCGTACCGACGCCGGCGGTCACGACGGTCGTCATCGAGCCGTCCTCCGGGTCCCTCGCGGAGGGCGACGAGGCGCCGTTCGGGGCCAGGGCGCTGGACGCCGACGGGCACGAGGTCACGGGCCGGGTCGTGCAGTGGACCTCTTCCGACGCGGAAGTCGCGATGGTGGCGCCCGACGGTCGCGTCACGGCAGTGCGCTCGGGGAGCGCCGTCGTCCGCGCCCGCGTGGATGGCGCCCGGGCGGAGGCCCCGGTGAGCGTGTCGGCCGACTACGGCGCGGACCTCGTGTTCACGCGCTGGTTCGGCGTGGCCGGCTTGGCCCCCGAGCTCCACGTGCAGGATCCCGGCGATCCGGACCGGGCCGCCGCCCCGCTCCATCCCACGGGCATCCGCGGCGTGGCTCCGAGCCCGTCACCCGATGGCTCGACGATCGCGTTCACGGCCAGGATGGACGGCCAGCGGGGCATCTACGTCGTGAGCCGCGACGGCACGGGGCTCCGGGCCCTCACGTCCGACGAGGCCGACGACCAGGCGGCCTGGAGCCCGGCCGGAGACAGGATCGCCTTCGTCCGCTGGCCGCTGGGCGCCGACGCCGACATCTGGATCATGGACGCCGCCGACGGCGGGAACGCCGTGAACCTCACCGCCGCGTTCGGCGACTCGGGCCAGATCTCGCCCGCCTGGTCTCCCGCCCTGCCGGGGGGCGGCCACCGCATCGCGTTCGCGCAGGTCGCCGACGGACTGGCGCACATCTTCACCGTGAACCCGGACGGGACGGACGTGCGGCAGGTGACGTTCGGGCAGGTCTACGACGACCAGCCCGCCTGGAGCCCGGACGGCACGACCATCGTCTTCCAGAGGCACTCGGACACCGTGGTGGGCGACCTGTGGCTCGTCGACGCCGGGGGCGGGAACGAGCGTCCGCTGGTCTCGCTGCCCATGGGCCAGTTCGATCCCGCATGGTCGCCGGACGGCCGCCTCGTCGCGTTCACCTCGAAGCACGCGAGCGGGGGGCGGTACGACGTCTACACGGTGTGGGCCGACGGCTCCAAGCTGGCGCGCCGCTCGTACGAGACGGACACGGACAACGAGAGCCCGGCCTGGATCATCCGGCCCTGAGGCGACGAACGCGCGCCGGTGGGGCGTGAGCGGGCTCGCTCGCCCGCCCCACCGTCCGCGCGTCCCGGAGACGGGGCGCGGCGCGGCCACCCCGGTGAAGCTCCGTCGGGCCCTGCCGCGGCGGGGGCCCTCCTGATCAGAACGGCAGGTCGTCGTCCAGGTCGGAGGGAGGCGCGGGGAACGGCTCCTCGGAGGGGGGCGGGCCCGGGGAAGCCTGCTCCGGAGCGCGCTCCACGCGCCACGCCTTCACGTCGGTGTACCAGCGTCCCTTGTACTCGCGGCTCTGGATGTCCACGTGGACGGTGAGCCGCTCGCCCTCGTCGACGTCGAACTCGTCGATGTTGTCGCCCCACTGGACGATGCAGACATCCTTCGGGTAGTCGCCCTCGGTCTCGAGGATGAACTCCTGCTTCCGCCAGGGGCCGTTCCTCCCCTCCCCCGACTGCTCCTCCAGCACCTGCTTGACCTTCCCCGTGATCTGTATGTCCATCCCGACGTCCCGTGGCGAGTGAATGCGTCCCCTGGCGTGCTCCGACGCCCCTCAACCTAGCGGAGAGGGCGCCGGGCTCAAGGCGGGAGGGGCTCGCCCGGGACGAGCCTCGCACCCGCCGGAGCCCTCCCGTAGCTTGTCGCCGACCCCGGCCGGGAGGACGCACGGTGCGCATCGGCGACATGAACTGGATGCAGGTGGAGGACTACCTCGGGCGCGACGACCGCGCCGTGCTCCCGCTCGGGAGCACCGAGCAGCACGCGCAGCTCCGGCTCACGGTGGACTGCATCCTCCCCGAGCGGGTGGCGGCCGAAGCGGCCGAGCCGCTCGGCGTGCCCGTGTTCCCCGTCCTCGCCTACGGGGTGACGCCCTACTTCGCCGCGTATCCGGGCAGCGTCTCGCTCCGCGTCTCCACGCACCTGGCCGTCGTCCGCGACATCCTGGACGGGCTGGCCGAGAGCGGCTTCCGGAGGATCCTCGTCGTGAACGGGCACGGCGGGAACGGCGCCATCCACCCGCTGGTGCCGGAGTGGACCGCCGCCCACCCCGGCTGCCGGCTCGTCGTCCACGACTGGTGGAAGGCCCCCAGGACCTGGGCGAAGGTGCAGGAGATCGACCCGGCGGCCTCGCACGGCTCGTGGATGGAGAGCTTCCCGTGGACGCGCCTGCCGGGGGTCGAGGCGCCCGACGAGCCGAAGCCCATGGCTGACCACGCCAGGATCCGGCAGCTGGGCCCGGAGGCCCTCCGCGACCACCTGGGAGACGGGAACTTCGGCGGCCGGTACCGGCGGCCGGACGAGGACGTGCTCGCGATCTGGGAGGTCGCGGTCGAGGAGACGCGCGAAGTCCTCGAGGAGGGCTGGAAGTGAGCGGAGGGTCGCGGCGGGCGGCCGGACGCCCGGGCGTCGGAGGAGGCCCGTGCGCTTCCTGATCTGGGGCGCCGGCGCGATCGGGGGGACCATCGGCGCCTTCCTCTCCCGCGCCGGCCACGACGTCACCTTCGTGGACGTGGACGCGGAGCACGTGGCCGCGATCGGGCGGGACGGGCTCCGCATCACGGGTCCGATCGAGGAGCTCACGGCCCGGGCGCCCGCCTTCGTGCCCGACGGCGTCGAGGGCGAGTGGGAGCGCGTCGTGCTCGCGACCAAGGCGCACCACACGGAGGACGCCCTGCCGGACCTCCTCCCGCACGTGGCCGCCTCCGGCTGCGTGATCTCGGCGCAGAACGGGCTGAACGAGCTGGCGATCGCGGACGCGGTCGGGGCCGCGCGCACCGTCGGAGCCTTCCTCAACTTCGGAGCCGACGTCGTGGGGCCCGGCGTCATCCACTTCGGCGGCCGGGGCGCCGTCGTGCTCGGCGAGATCGACGGGCGGATCACGCCCCGGGTCCGGGCCCTCCGCGACGCGTGGGCGGACTTCGACGAGCGGGCGAAGGTGACGGAGAACCTCTGGGGCTACCTGTGGGGGAAGGAGGCCTACGGCGCCATGCTGTTCGCGACGGCCCTCGGGAACGACGCCATCGCCGACGCGCTCGCGCAGCCCGCTGACCGCGATGTCTACGTGGCGCTGGCCCGCGAGGTGCTGGCCGTGGCCGCGGCCCGCGGCGTCGAGCCCGAGGCGTTCGACGGCTTCGACCCGGCGGCCTACCTGCCGGAGGCGGAGCCGGGCGCCTCCGAGGCCTCGCTGGACGCCCTGGTGGCCTTCAACCGCCGCTCGGCCAAGACGCACAGCGGCATCTGGCGGGACCTCGCCGTGCGGAAGCGCCCCACCGAGGTCGACGCGCAGCTCGGGATCGTGGCCCGCCTCGGCGCGGAGGCGGGCGTTCCGACGCCGCTCACCGACCGGCTGGTCGAGCTCGTCCACGAGGTCGAGAGGGGAGCCCGGGGGCAGGGGCGCGACGCGCTCGAGGCGCTGGCCGCGGCGGCGGCCGGGGAGGAGCCGACATGACCCACGACTTCACGGGCCGGACGGCCATCGTCACCGGAGCGGCGCACGGCTTCGGCCGGGCCATCGCGCTCGCCTTCGCCCGGGCCGGGGCCAGCGTGTGGGCGTGCGACGTCCTGGAGGAGGAGCTCGAGGAGACCGCGCGCCTGTGCCGGGAGGCGGGCGGGGCCTGCGAGGCGCGGGTGGTCGACGTCACCGACCGGCCGGCCGTGGGGAGCTTCGTCGACGAGGTCGCGTCCGCCGACGGAGGGATCGACGTCCTCGTGAACAACGCCGGCGGCGTCCTCGGGCAGGTGGGCCGCCCGCTGGAGGAGGTGGGCCCCGAGGAGTGGCGGGCGATCTTCGAGGTGAACACGGACGCCGCGTTCTGGTTCGCCCAGGCCGTGGCGCCCTACATGAAGGAGGCGGGCCGGGGCCGGATCGTGAACATCTCCAGCGGCGCCGGCCTCGGCGTGAGCCTCACCGGGATCCAGGCCTACGCCTCCGCCAAGGCGGCGCAGATCGGCCTCACCCGCCAGCTGGCCCACGAGCTGGGCCCCTGGGACATCACCGTGAACAACGTCGCGCCCGGCTTCGTGCGCTCGAATCCGACCACCGAGCGCCAGTGGGAGTCCTACGGCGAGGAGGGGCAGCGCGCCCTCGTCGAGCGCGTCGCCCTGAGGCGTCTGGGGACGCCGGAGGACATCGCCCACGGCGTCCTGTTCTTCGCTTCGGACGAGGCGGGGTGGATCACCGGACAGGTGCTCCCGATCGACGGGGGCAAGTGATGGCCCTGGAAGACGTG
>Ga0209918_1001801_pt1 | contig 10901 bp, 10 predicted proteins | sample SalPonD_shore_MG_FD_185712 | JGI IMG/M metagenome (GOLD analysis project Ga0209918, IMG submission 185712) | Salt pond soil microbial communities from South San Francisco under conditions of wetland restoration - Salt Pond MetaG... | ecosystem: Environmental > Aquatic > Marine > Intertidal zone...
TATAAACCCAGGAGTGATGTCAACGCCCGATCGGCGTTCGAGCCGGCCGGCAGCGAGGCGCCTTGCTGTTGTATCGATTGCCACGTCTCCCGCGCGCCCTCGAGGTCGGCGGCCAAATCGGTACGCAGCGAGACGTCGCCCTCGTCGAAGCGGCGGAAGGTTCGATCGATGTCGATCACCAACTGTTTGTATTGGCGCAGCGCGGCGGGGTCGCGTCGAATCAGGGCGGGCTCGACGAGGAGCCGACCGCGCTGGACCGCGGTGCTGAGCTTGGACAACGGCACCATCTGGTCGAAAACCCGCGTCACGACGTGGTCCATGCCGGCGGTCACGCTCTGGAAAAACAGGTATCCCACAACGGCGAGCGCCAGCAAAGGCAGCAGCATAGCGCCGGTGCCCAGAATCAGGCGTGCGCGCAACGAGCGCCAACGGGAAAAGCGGTGCATCGGGCCGGCGGCCGCTGCGGCCGGACGATTGTTTTGAGTGTCGGTCATGGTCACAGGACGGGGGAGTCGATCGACAGGGCGCGCGTGGCTCCCGGATCGGGTTCGTCGCGGTCCAACATCCAGGTCAGGATGTCGTAGTAGCTTCGGATGTTTTCCACGTAACGCACTGGCTCGTTGCCGCGCGCGTAGCCGTGGCGCGTATGGCGGTACCACTTACGCCGGCGCAGCAGCGGCAGGTTCTGTTTGACGTCAGCCCAGACGTTCGGGTCGCCGCCGCGCTTGCGGGTGATCTCGCGGGCATCTTCCACGTGCCCCATGCCGACGTTGTAGGCGGCCAGCGCAAACCACGTGCGGTCCGGTTCCTTGATGGAGTCGGGCAGAGCGTCGAGCAGAGCGCGCAGGTATTGGGCCCCACCCTGGATGCTTTGGATGGGATCGGTGCGCTTGTCCACGCCCAGGTGTCGTGCCGTGGCAATGGTCAGCATCATGATGCCGCGCACGCCGGTCGGAGAGACTGCATCGGGATTCCAATGCGACTCCTGATACGCCATGGCCGCCAACAGGCGCCAGTCCAGTTTGTACTCGCGGGCCGCGTCCTGGAATTCGGCGCGGTAGTCGGGCAGGCGCATACGCACGTGGCGCATGTATGTCGTCGTTCCGGCATAGTCGTAGTCCTCGACATGGCCGTAGTAGCGGTCGAGCAGGGCGTCGAGCTCGCCACTGGACTTGAGCTGGTCGAAGAATTTGACGGCGGCCTTGTACAGGCTGTCGTCGCCATCGCGGGGAAAGGCCCAGGCAAGCGGCTGGGGTTTGGTCAGATCAAAAGCCACACGAAGCTCAGGGTAATAACGGCGGTTGATCGCGACTTCGTTGGAGTCGGCCACCGTATAGTCGATCAGCTGCTGCCAGACCAGTGTCAGGAGCTCTTCCGTCGAGGCCTTTGGGTTGGCGGTCCATTCCAGCTTCGGGTGTTTCTTTTTGAGCTGGCGCAGCCGCTCGGCATGGCTGCTGCCGGCGACGACCTCCACACGGCCGGCCGTCAGGTCGTCGATACTTTTCGGAGTCGGTGTGCCGAGCCGGTAGACCAGCTGCTGTGTGATGTATTGGTACGGGGGGCCGAACAGGACCGTCTTTTCGCGTGTCTTGGTGACGGTCAGGCCCGCGGCGGCCACGTCGGCGTCACCGTTTTCAATTTCGGTGAGGATGTCCTCGAAGGTATCCGGGGTTTCGAGCTTGAGCTTGACGCCCAGGTAGTCGGCGAAGCGCTTGGCCAGATCGTATTCCAGACCCGTGGGCCCCAGCGGACCTTCATAATAGGTGGTCGCCGACTTGCGGGTGAGGACGTGGATCTCGCCTGCCGCCTTGATCCGCGCCAACCGGTCTTGGTGCGGAGCACAGGCGTTCAGGGCGACGCCAATCACTACGGCGCCCACGGCGATGCCGGCAATTATCCGCAACCTGGACCTCCGCGGTCATCTGCGCTAAATCATTAGAATTCGGGCTATTTATCGGCTCTGGCCACCGAATCTGAAGGGCGAAATGCCAGGCCCGCGGGACCGCGACGGGAGCCCGGGGGTGGGGCGGCGGACGCGGCGCTATAAAATAATTATATCACGACCTATTGTTGGAGCCCCCCCAAATCCGTATCCTATGCGGCTTCGTGGAGAGGTGCCTGAGTGGCCGAAAGGGCTTGACTCGAAATCAAGTGACCCCTTCTGGGGTCCGTGGGTTCGAATCCCACCCTCTCCGCCAAAATAGAAAAGGGGCCTGTTTAGGCCCCTTTTCTATTTTTATGGTGCGCTGGATTGGAACCCACGGACCGCCGCCCTCTGGGCGGAGCGGTCAGCAATCAGTTGGCAGTTTTCAGAAAGAGAACAGCGTTTAAGATTTTACTGCCAACTGCCAACTGCCAACTGCCAACTGCCAACTGCCAACTGCCAACTGCCAACTGCCAACTGCCAACTGCCCGCCGGCCAGTCAACCTCCATTTCCCCACTCCAGACGCAGGATTACCACCCGGCGACGGCGTGAACCCGTACGCCAGAGACTGGTCAAATGGGATAAGTATTGGCACGCAGGGAGAACGCGGCCGATGTATGCCAGTCAGCAGGGAGCTTCAATTCACGAAGAGCGCCAAGTTATTTGACGCAAAATTCGCATGGGAAAATATGCGGGAGGTGCATCATGGCTGAACGCGCAAATACTCGATGGCAAGATTGGGTCAATCTGATCCTGGGCATCTGGTTGTTCCTGGCACCGGTATTCATGCTGGCCCCCACGGGCAGCGGGGTGGTGGCCTGGAACGGCTACATCTTCGGTGCGGCGGTGGTGGTCTTCTCCGCCTGGGCGCTGGCTCAGCCCCATCGTTGGGAGGAGTGGATCAACCTGGTGATCGGCGTGTGGCTGATTATCTCGCCGTTCATTCTGGGTTTCAGCGGCCACACCGGGGCGATGTGGAATCACATCGTGGTCGGCATCATCGTCGGAGCCGATGCCCTGTGGGCGATGGCGGCGCCGTCACCGACCCATCGGGCCGTATGACCCATCCGGTGCAGTGGGCGTCTCCGGCGGGAGACGCCGCCGCATCGGCGTAACGATAAAGGGGCCCTCAAGGGTCCCTTCTTCTTTGCCGGCGCCGCTTGGCCCGGCGAGTCCGGGCGGCGTCCCGGTTTATTGGCTCACTGCCGCTTCCAGCTTGGGTCGCTGCTCCGGAAAGGTCCCGTAGAAGCATTCGTCGCGAATGACGGTCACCGGCGCGATGCGCACCCCGCACCGTTCCTTGGCTTCCTCGGCCATTCCGGGCTGGCTCAAGTCGCGCTCCTCATAAGTGAGGCCGCGGTCGGCCAGCCAGTGTTTGAGGGCGGCGCAATCCGGGCAGCCCGGCGTGGTGTAGATCAAGATATCCGGTTGCATCGGTGCGGCCGCCTTACTGCACCTCGGCTTCGTAACCTTCCTCTTTGACCGCGGCCACCATCGCCTGAGTATCGGCATCGCCGGAGACGACGGCCTGTGCCTTTTCCAGGCTGACGTCGGCCTTCTCCACGCCCGGAATGCCTTCCAGCGCCTTTGTGACGGCGGCAACGCAGTGGCCGCAGGTCATGCCGGTTACCTTGAGAGTCGTTTGCATCGTGTGATCTCCTTGTGTCGGTTGCTTGCTCAATGACTGGGTTTGGCCGCGGCCGTCGCGTGAGCGACGGCGACGCGATGGGAGTGTTCGCCCGCCGGTGCCAGCGCGGCCGCACTCAGCTTGCGAAGGCGCAGGCTGTTGCTGACCACGAAGACGCTGGACAGACCCATGGCCACGCCGGCGACCATCGGGTTGAGGTGCCAGCCGAGGGCGGGGTAAAACACGCCGGCGGCCAGCGGAATCAGCAGAATATTGTAGAAAAATGCCCAGAACAGGTTGCCGCGAATCGTCGACATGGTTCGCTGCGCGGCGTGCAGCGCCGTGACCACACCCGACAGGTCACCGCGCGTGAGCGTCACGTCGGCGGCCTCGATGGCGATGTCGGTGCCTGAGCCCACGGCGATGCCGACCTCGGCCTGCGCCAATGCCGGCGCGTCGTTGATGCCGTCGCCCACGAAGGCGACTTGGCGGCCCTCGCGCTGCAGACCCTGCACCGCCGCGGCCTTGCCGTCGGGCAGGACCTCGGCTTGCACCTGGGCGATGCCGGCGCGCCGGGCGATGGCCTCGGCGGTGCGGCGGCTGTCGCCGGTGAGCATGACCACCTGAAGCCCGCGCCGTTTGAGCTCGGCGACCACGGCAATCGATTCGTCCTTCAAGGGATCGGCCACGGCCAACAGTGCCTGGAGCTGCCCGTTCACGGCCAGGTAAACGGGCGTCTTGCCGTCGGCGGCCAGCGCCGCCGCCCGCTCGGCGAGCGCGCCGGTGTCGATACCCTCGCGCTGCATCAGGCGCTCGGCGCCGACCTTGACCTCGCGTCCCTCCACGCGGGCGTGCACGCCGTAACCGGGAATCGCCTCGAAGGACTCGACCTGCGGCAGTGTCACGTCTTCGCTGCGCGCGGCCTCGACAATGGCTAGGCCCAGCGGGTGCTCGCTGCCGGCCTCCACCGCGCCGGCCAGGCGCAGCGTCTCAGTGCGATCGCCAAGTGCGGTCTCGACGTCGGTCAGCCGCGGCCGGCCCTCGGTCAGGGTGCCGGTCTTGTCGAATACCACGGTATCCACGTGCGACAGGGCCTCCAGTGCCTCGCCCTTGCGGTAGAGCACGCCGAGCTCGGCGGCGCGGCCGGTGCCGACCATGATGGCGGCCGGCGTGGCCAGGCCCATGGCGCAGGGGCAGGCCACCACCAGCACGGCCACGGCGCTCACCAGTGCCAGGGTGATGGCCGGAGCGGGGCCGAATGCCAGCCAGACCACGAACGTGAGCGTGGCCAGGGCGATCACCGTCGGCGTGAAGACTCGCACGACACGGTCGGCCAGCCCCTGAATCGGCAGCTTGGATCCCTGGGCACGTTCGACGAGGCGAATGATCTGGGCCAGCACCGTTTCCTTGCCGACCTGGGTGGCCTCGATTTCCAACACGCCGTGCTGATTGACGGTGCCGCCGACGACCGAATCGCCGGTGCGTTTGGCCGCCGGTACCGGCTCGCCGGTAAGCATGGACTCGTCGACATAGCTCTGGCCGCTTTGCACCGTGCCGTCGACCGGAATGCGCTCGCCGGGTCGGACCCGTACGCGGTCGCCGCTGTGCAGCTGCGAGACCGGCACGTCGTGCTCTTCGCCGTCGCGCAGCACATGGGCCGTCTTGGCCTGCAGGCCGATCAGTTTCTTGATGGCCGAGGAGGTGCGCCCCTTGGCCAGCTCTTCGAGATACTTGCCGAACAGGATCACGGTCACGATGACGCCGGCCGAATCGAAGTACAGGTTGCGCGCCTCGGCGGGGAACCAGTTGGGGAAGATCAGCACCATCAGGCTGAACAGCCATGCCGCGCCGGTACCGGTCATCACCAGGCTGTTCATGTCCGGCGACAGATGCCGGTACGCGATCCAGCCCGGGCGAAAGAAGCGCCGGCCGGGACCGAACAGGACCAGGGTCGTGAGCAGCGCCTGACCCCAGTCCCAGAAGCTCTGAGAGGGCACGATCGCCTTGAGCGCGTGTTCGAGGCCGGGCACGAACGTGGCGCCCATGGACACGACAATGACCGGAATCGTCAGTATGGCCGCCAGCCACAGGTCGCGGCGCATGGCGTGCAGCGTACGCGCGCGCGCCGCTTCCTCGGAGGCCTCTTGCTGTTCGGCGCCTTCCAACGGCCTCGGCTCGTAGCCGGTATCGCGAATGGTCGCGGCAATGTCGTCCGCATCCACCATGGCGGGAAAATAACGCACAGTCGCGCGTTCGGTGGCCAGGTTGACATTGGCTTCGAGCACGCCGGGCAGCTTGTTCAGCGCGCGTTCCACGCGGGCCGAGCACGAGGCGCAGGTCATGCCGCCCACGCCGATTTCATAGTCGGCGACAACCGGGGTGTAGCCGACGTCGGTAATGGCCTCGGCGAGTTCGGAGGCGTTGACGGCACTCTCATCGTATGAGACCTGCGCGCGCTCGGTGGCCAGGTTGACCGAGGCCTGCTCGACGCCGGGAAGTTTGTTCAGGGTCCGTTCGACCCGGGCCGAGCACGAGGCGCAGGTCATGCCGTCGACGCCGATCTCGATTTGTTTCATATCGCGTTCCCTCTCTCTGGTTGCGCGCCGCCGCGGTCAGTCCTCCTCGGCGTTGAGCGCGCCGAGGATGGGGCACTCGCTGGTCGAGCCGTGCCCGGGACAGCGTTCTTCCAGCGCCGTCAGTCCCTGCTTCATCCGCTCCAGGTCGCGAATGCGCGACTCGATGTCGTGGATCTTGGTGCGGGTGAACTGCTTGACGGCGGCGGCGTCGTTGTTCGGATCGTCGCTCAGGGCGAGCAGCTCGGCGATCTCGTCGAGCGAGAAGCCCAACGCTTGGGCCCGCCGGATGAACCGCAGGCGCTGAAAGGCCTCCGGGCGATACAGGCGATAGCCCGAGGCCGTGCGCTGGCTTGGCGCGAGCAGGCCGCGGCGCTCGTAATAGCGCAGCGTCTCCGTGGCGAGGCCGGATTGTCTGGCCAGCCGGCCGATGGTCAGCTCACTCATGGCGACGTCCTCAGAATCCGGGGAAAAGGTTACACCTTAAAGTATAGTACAAGGTCAACCATTTAATTTATATGGTAATTTGCGCGTGAGGTGTGAGGTGTGAGGTGTGAGGTGTGAGGTGTGAGGTGTGAGGTGTGAGGTGTGAGGTGTGAGGTGTGAGGTGTGAGGTGTGAGGTGTGAGGTGTGAGGTGTGAGGTGTGAGGCGTGAGGTGTGAGGCGTGAGGTGTGAGGCGTGAGGCGTGAGGTGTGAGGCGTGAGGTGCGCGTCCGCGGCGCGGACGAGTCGGCAGTTTGCAGGAAAAGGCGGGGATTCGTCGGAGCCAGGATTTAAGGCGGGAGCGGCGAAGGCCCGTGCCGGGCCTTCGCGTGCGGTGTTCAGGGTCTCGCTACTTGCCCCTGCGAAGCTAAGCCGCTTCGTCGGAGGAACGGAAGTCGTGGCGCAGATTCTTCTCGATCTGTTTTTCTTTTTCGACGAGCTGCTTGAAGCGGGCGGTGTTGTTCATGAACTCGCGTGCGCCGATCACGAAGACCACCACGCCCAGGGCCATCAACACGAAGCCGGAGACCTCGAAGAACTGATGGTGGATGAGCTTCACGAAGGCAATGCCCAGGGCGAACATGGCGATGGAGGTACGCCCGTAGGCGAGGAAGGTTCGCTTGTTGGCCAGTACGGTACGGTCTAGGGCCAGCCAATCGCGTAGGATCATCTCCTCGCGTTTGAATTCTTCGTAAGGATCGTCGATCACGTCAACCTCTGCGTCTGTCGGTGACACCACCCGGACGCGGCCGGTATGCACAAAACGGCATGGGCTTAAGTCGAAAACGGCAGTGTCGGAAGGGCGCTTGCTCGGCGCTGTGCGCCGCACAGTTGCCCCAAAGGGGTTCAATACAAGCGGGTGGAAAGCATACGCTTTTGCTTATATGGCGTCAAGATGACAGGATTATGCGGTCTTCGGTCGCTAAGATTTCGTAAAGAACACTGGCGTTGCGCGTGATCGCGTTTGCCGCGCGGAGCAATGCGGCGCACGACTCAGGGAGGGAATTATGTTCGCCGACTTATGGAAAGGACGGGAAAATCTGGTATTCGCGTTTTCAGTGTTGCTCGTGGGTGGGCCATCGTTTCGCGCACGACAGCAATGTTGGCGCTCTCATTCGAGTCGCAGGAGCCGATACGGACGACGGCAACGGTGTTCGTGCTGCGTTTGGCATTTTTTGTTTATTCATGGGTAGCCGTGTGGCGCTGCGCGCCCAACGCGCCGCTGCCGGTGCTGACCCGCATTGCCCGTTTGCTGGTCGTCCTGCACATCATCATATTCAGCTCGGTGTACTGGGTGATATTCTCTACCTGGGCCCGGATTGCGACGAGCTGACCGGGTTCGGAGCAGCATATATTAAGGTGGGTGAACGCGGGTCGCACTGACCGGCGGGATAGCCACCACTTACGAAAGGTCAACTATGCGACACCTACGGATTGGCAGCATCAGCACGACGCGGCTCGCGCTGATCAGTCTGTTGTGGCTGGTCACCGGCGTGGGCGCGGGCGTGATGCTCGACCGCCAGCTCCTGGCCGACGCCGTTCCCAATGCCGATGTCCCCGATTCGGTGATGCCCGAGTTCAAGCTGATAGGCGAGGCCTGGAATATGATCGACAAGGTCTACGTCGATCGCTCGGCGGTCAAGCCGCGCAGGATGGCTTACGGCGCCATCAGCGGCATGGTCGATTCCCTGGGCGATACCGGCCACAGCACTTTTCTGACGCCCCAGGAGCTCAAGGAGGCGCACGACTCCATCGAGGGTCACTTCGCCGGCATCGGCGCCGAGATTCGGATGCAGGGCAAACACGTTGTTGTCGTCGCACCGCTGGACGGATCGCCGGCCCTCGAGTCCGGCCTGCGCCCCGGCGACGTGATTTTCAAGGTCGACGGCAAGGACGTCGTCGGACAAACTCTGGAGCAGGTGGTGCGCAAGATCCGGGGGCCGGCCGGCAGCAAGGTGACCCTCACCATACACGAACCCAAAGCCGAGCATCTTCACGACGTGACGATTACCCGCGCCGTGATCCACGTGCACAGCGTCACCTGGCACATGCTGCCGGGCACGAAGATCGCCGATGTGCGAATTGCCTCGTTCAGCCAGAATACGACCAAGGAGTTGATGAAGGCGGTCGACGAGCTGCGTGCGGCCGGCGCTCACGGCATCGTGCTCGACCTTCGCAGTGACCCGGGCGGTCTGCTCGATCAGGCGGTCAATGTGGCGAGCCTGTTCCTCAGCGGCGGCAACGTGCTGTTGGAAAAGGACGCCCAGGGCAAGATCCATCCGGTCCCCGTCGACGACAACATCCCGACCGTGGAAATGCCGATGGTCGTGCTGACCAACATCGGCACGGCCAGCGCTTCGGAGATTTTGGCCGGTGCATTGCAGGATGCCGATCGGGCCACGATCGTCGGCGAGTCGACCTTCGGCACCGGCACGGTGCTCCAGCAGTTTCCCTTGAGCGACGGCTCGGCGGTGCTGCTGGCGGTGGAGGAGTGGCTGACCCCCAAGGGCCATACCATCTGGCACAAGGGCATCAAGCCCGACGATGTGGTGGCGCTCGGCCAGGACGTCACTCCGGTGCTGCCGCTGGACCTGCGCCACATGACCGCCGAGCAGTTCAAGGCCCGCAAGGATACACAACTGCTGAAGGCGATAGAACTGCTCGGGAAGGGGCGCTGGTAACGACGGAGATCGGCGGCGGCGTGCCTTAGCGCCGTTGCCGCCGAATACGACGTGAGGGAGCTGTGGAGATCATCATAGACCGGGCACGTACGGAGGATGCGCCGATCGTTGCGGCACTGGTAGGCGAATTGCTTGCCGAGATTACGCAGGCGGTCGGCGCAACTGCCTTCCGGTTCGAGCTGGCCAAGAGCAATGTCGAGGCGAGGCGCCTGATCGAGGCGGGCAGTTACATCGCCTTCCTCGCCCGGTGCGACGGCGAGGCCATTGGTCTTATCTCCTTGTACGAGAGCTACGCCCTCTACGCCGAGGGAACCTTCGGGACCATTGCCGAGCTGTACGTGCGCCCGGCCTTTCGCAGCGCCGGGGTGGGCCGGCTGCTCGCCGGGGCCGCCCGGGACTTCGGCGCCGGGCGCGGTTGGACTCGCCTGGAGGTCACCACGCCGCCGCTGCCCGCCTTCGACCGCACCCTGGCCTTCTACGAGCGCGAGGGCTTCGCCGTTACCGGCGGGCGCAAGCTCAAGGCGCCGCTGTCGTAACTGGCGCGCTTGAACGGGACCGCGGTACCTGTTCCAATAGCGCGGTCTCAACCTCTGCCCGCCCACGGCGGTGCCGCAATCGATACCGTTTCATGCCCCTGTTGACCCTGGATCGTGTTTCGCTGGCCTACGGCCTGCGCCCGCTGCTCGATACCGTCGAATTCGGCATCGAGCCGGGCGAGCGCGTGTCGCTCATCGGGCGCAACGGCGCCGGCAAGTCGACGCTGCTGCGCGTCATCGCCGGGGAGATCGCCCCGGACGACGGCACGCTCTGGCGACAGCCGGCGCTTCGCATCGCCACCCTGGAGCAGGAGCTGCCCCGCGGCGAGCACCGCACGGTCTACGATCTGGTGGCCGAGGGCCTGGGCAATGTGGGCGCGCTGCTGGCCGACTATCATGCCTGCGCGGCCGCGGTCACCGACGACCCGACTCAGATGAGCCGCCTGGAGCGGCTGCAACACGATCTGGAAGCCGCCGACGGTTGGCGTCTGGGCCAGCGGATCGAGACCGTCATCACCCGGTTGGATCTGCCGGCCGATGCACCGATGTCCAGCCTCTCGGGCGGCTGGCAGCGCCGCGTGCTGCTCGCCCGGGCCCTGGTGGCCGAGCCCGACCTGCTGCTGCTCGACGAGCCGACCAATCACCTCGACATCGAGATGATCACCTGGCTGGAGGAGTTCCTGCTGGGTTTCGGCGGGGCGCTCATCTTCATCACCCACGACCGCGCCTTCCTGCGCCGCCTCGCCACGCGCATCGTCGAGCTCGACCGCGGGCGCCTGACCTCCTGGCCCGGCGACTACGACAACTTCCTGCGCCGCAAGGCCGAGCAGCTCGCCGCCGAGGAACAGGCCAACGCCCGCTTCGACAAGAAGCTGGCCGAGGAGGAGCGCTGGATCCGCCAGGGCATCAAGGCGCGGCGCACGCGCAACGAGGGTCGCGTGCGCGCCCTGAAGGCCATGCGCGAAGAGCGTGCCCAGCGCCGCGAGCGCGGCGGCCAGGCCAAGATGCAGGTCGATGCCGGCGAGCTCAGCGGGCGCCTGGTGCTCGAGGCCGAGCGCCTGAACAAGGCCTACGAT
>Ga0209918_1001803_pt1 | contig 10899 bp, 16 predicted proteins | sample SalPonD_shore_MG_FD_185712 | JGI IMG/M metagenome (GOLD analysis project Ga0209918, IMG submission 185712) | Salt pond soil microbial communities from South San Francisco under conditions of wetland restoration - Salt Pond MetaG... | ecosystem: Environmental > Aquatic > Marine > Intertidal zone...
GGCCAATTTTTTTAAATATACCCTTACGGCCTGAAAGTAACCGGCCAATTTTTTTAAAAAGTTTCATGGTTTTATTATTAAAATTATGGTTTTTTAAACTTCTTTTTTTTCGGCGTCGATTAACTTTGTAATGTTTTCGTTTGCCAATACTTTTTTATTCCAGTCGGAAATGTCTATGGAATTATCGAATTTAGAATTAATAACGTCCGGGTTAAACTCGAAATGATCGGTATCATTTATATTTTTAAAGTCGCCGCCCCAAACGCAATTTGGGTGTAAACTTTTCCATATTTCGGCCAGTTCCTTAATTTTATCTTTCTCATAACATGGCTTCTCACTTTCCGGCTCAAAAAAATTTAAATCCATTGCAAGGCGTTTGCAGTGAAAAGAGTTCATACCTTTAGACAATCCTCTATTGACGTAAATTTTTTCAACAAACGTCGGCCGGTATGCTTCGCCGGCCGTTACTGTCCATTTCTTAGACTGAACAATTAATATAAATTGAGCAATCAAAGCCATAAATATATTTTGCTTAGGTTGTAACATCGTTTTTTTCCTCTGTGTTATTGTTTTCTGTGGCTCTCGTAAACAAGGCGGCGGCGGCCGTCAGAATAAAAAGACCGCCTAAAATTAAATAAGAGTCGGCGCCTTTTTTTTGGGTTAAAGGCTCCGACTCTTTGACGGCTTCCGGCGTGGTTGGTGGGCTTGCCGGCGCCGGTTCCGGCTTTTTATTTTCGTTATTTAAATCCTTTTGAATAAGTTGTTTAATATACGCATTCTTTGACATGCCAGACGCCGCCAACTTGTCTAAAACAGCGTTGTATGTTTCCGTTTTTAATCCTGCCCCTATTGTTTTCATAAAGCATATTTAATTGATTTAACAAATTTATGCTAAAATCAGAAAACAAAGCGAAAGAAACAACAACACCACTTAAATTTTTAAACCTCATTACCATACCTTGTTTAATATATTCAGTATATAGATCAATTAGGCCGGTATCGTGTTTAAAAGCATTTAGCATTATTGTTTGCATTATTGCAATTGTTACCGGCTCCCATTCGACTTTAATTTCTTTATCTAACGTGCTATAAAGAGCATTTAAACGATTTATATTTGTAGTTTCTCTTAAATATTCTACTAATAATAAATCATCGGTATTAACTTGTATTAATCGCATGTAATCCCCTTTTTAATTGTTTTTATAATACATTCGAGACTTTAATAAATGACTGGCGACAACCTCTTTAACCGGTATAACTAAAAAGTTGTCAAACTCTGCCGGCAAGCCATAGGCCAGTACCTTATTAAAAATAAAGTCCGGTATTTCTATTTTTTCTGTAGCTGTTGAAAAATGATTAAACCATTTATTAACCTTTTTGCGAACGCCATACTCATTGCATAAATCAAATTTAAAGGCCGGCTCCTCTTTTACGTCTATATATCTTTGAATGGCCATAAATACTCTAAATAATCGAATAGATTTTTTATAATCTGACTGTAATAACTCACCGGTTGTGTAGTCTAAATACTCCTCAAATTGATCTGATTTTACCAGGACATAAAACATTTTTACTCCTCTTCATTATTATTACATTTTTTTTTAAATAGTTAGCATTGAATCATAAATAAGTATATTTATGATATTATTTGACCTGAAAAGCGGCTCAGTATATTCAAACTTTCCATAGACAATTTTAATACCCCGTTGGCCGGCCTGTCTTAAAATTATTTCTAATGCTTTACTAAACTGATATTGCGACGCATGAACCGCCTTGCAAAATTTGTTTAGCCGTTCAATGGTTAAAGGTTGATAGCCGCTTTCAATCTTTGATAAGCTAGGTTGCTTAATTTCCATTACTTTACAAATATCGCCTTGAGCAATATTTCTTTCCTGTCTGTAATACTTCATTAACCGGCCGACTATAAAATTAAAATTTAAAATTTCCATTAAAACTTACTCCATTAAGAATTTATAATTTATACGTACTCCGATTATAATAATTAAGAATGTTTATATCAATTTGATATACTCGAGTATATCAAATTAGAATATACATACTAAATTCTTATAATATATTTCGGATTTTTTCTAGACTGAGATTAAATAATGTTTTTAACTAGCGCCTGTATTTTGGCTGTAGGCTCGTAAGTTGTAAGTTGTTCGCCGGTCAAATCATTAAACCAATCCTTACCTTGCCATTTATACATGCCGTCGCTAGGTATGGCCGTCAAATTTTCCGCTAGTGGCTCGATCTCGTCGAGTATGGATACCTCACTAGGCTTGTTTTCCTGTTCCTGATATGCTTCTATCTCGCCGGCGTAGTCGGATTTTTTAAAGCCATAAGTTCTTAGTGTTCTTTTGTTGTACATGGCCTGAAAAATCGTATCTAATTTTTCAACGTTTGCGACGTGGCCGCCGCCCTCCACTTTGGTAAATATCTTTGTAAAATACTTAAATAGTTCCTTTAGTGAATCCATATCTACCGGCTTAATATTTTGTGCTTTAATATTTGCCGTTGGGAATTTTTCAAGCCAGTTATCCATTATGCGGCTTGCCGCCGTGAATGAATCTACAATTAAATGATAATGCGGGTGGTATGTATTTTCTTTAAGATTAACGGTACACTCAATTTTTCGTATGGCCTTATATTTTATGCTTTCCGTTCGTTTTAGCCGCCTGTTTATACTCGAATAAACATTACCCATTGTTTTAATGGCCGCCGGCAAATGGCCGGCCGGCATGTTTGGAATTGTAAGCGTTAAAAAATGAGCGTCCGGCCATTGGTTGACAATCGGAAAATATGTGTTAATGGCTTGTGCTGTCCTTATACGGTTACATACCAGGCACCAACGATTGCCACAATATTTGGCCTGTGCCCTGCCGTCAACTACTCTTATCTGAGAGCCACAACTTAATGTATTTGCATAGCTTTTGTGTAGTGGGCTGTCTAGTTCTGATAATTTTCGGGCTAAATGATACGAAACATATTTTGCTTGAGCTCTAGACTGAAGTTTTTTGTTTTCCGTTACCGGTACGCCGCCAGTTAGTATATCGTCAAATTCTTTTTTTTGGTCGAGTTGTGCTAACTTATCAAGGCCGGCGTAATCGCCGCCGGTTGCCTGATCGCTATGTTCGCACTTTTTACACAAATTACAAGCCCTTTAAATTTCAAATTTGCTTTTTTAAAATTTGCTTTTTTAACCGTCGTGTCTTATTCTCTTATATGCCCCCGGTAAAAATTACCGGCTAGGTATATCAAACTGAATGACACACAGTTAAATGCCCCTATTATAGGGGCATTTTTTATTTCCCTATCTAAATAATCAATTTTAAAACTAACTACAAGTAACAACGCCCGGAATGACAACGGCTTGTTGATAACGTGCTACCGTCGAATAATAAACTCGATTGCCGTTCTCGTCATACCCTCTTATCCCACCGTCTGACTGATTAGAGACAACACTACAATTATTATATTTGTCATAAGTAACCGGACAATTTGGAACGGGTGCATTAGAACCGACCACAGAATTATTAAAATTATTTTTGTCATACAATCTCAATTGATAGTGACCATATACGGCGATATGTCTTTTAGTATATCCTATTGAATAAGTTGTAAAAGGCACATTTGCGACACTATAAAAATTAACGCCGTCACTAGATTGCATTATACTATTAGAAGTTCCCAAATAGTAATATTTTTGTTCATACGGGTCATACGTTACGCCGTAATTTTGATTGGCTGAATAACCTAGTTTTATTTCTTTATGATCGGTTGTAAATATATAGGCCGAACTCTCAGAAAAAAGCAAAGTATTATGGCCGGCTACCATTGCCATATTATCATTAATTGAAACAAGGCGGATAACCTGTAAATATTTCCCACTATCAATATCGCATATATTTAATGTCTGACCTGATAGCCAAATAAAATTATTTTGCCATACCGCCATACGCATTAAATTATTAGCATTACAACCAAGCGTAAAAATGAACCTATTTTTATATAAATCGACTTTAGATATATAAGCGTTTAATGTGGAGTGCTGTACCCAATGAATGTATATAAATCGTGGGTTGTCCGGGTGTGCTATGGCTTTGACTATTTCATCATCGTTGGCTATTGGTAACTGTCCGGCGCCATTGGTAAAGGTTAGTGTTTTTAGATCTCCATAACCCCACACATAACCGACGCCGGCGCCATTTCCTCCAAAGATCATTGTATTAAAATCATGGTATAAATTTTGGCCTTTTGACCGGCGGCCATACGTCGATATACTATAATTATTCATAGATTAAAGTAATTGATATATAGCCTACAGTTGCGGCAACGTCGTTTATATATCTGAAATCTTCAATTAAGTGCTGACCCTCAATTTTAATAGGCTGTGCGGCCGGGTCTAGTTTATACCCTAATTGCGGCGCCGGTTGTGTTGGGTCTGCCCCAAATGAATACCTTACAGCATTTCCAACGGCCTGAATAATCATCTGACTAGGGTGTCTATTATTGTATAAATAATCGGCCGGCGCCAATGTTTGTACATTGTCTGTACCGGTCAACTGGAAAGTTGGTTTATAAACCGCCGTGTATGTAGTTCTTATGATTGAGCTATCTAAACATTCATTACTAAACAGTAAATAAATTGTATCGCCGGCGCTTTGAGTAGTTCCTTTTATTATTACCCTATCAAATTCTTGTTCACCGTTAAATATAAAGCCCTCATATAATGGCGTTTCTTTGTCCGTTTCATTCTCAATGAAAATTAGCGGAGCATCGGCGGCCGAATCGTAGTCATTCATTTTTTCAACGGCTATACTTACGCCGGCCATTTGTACATACTCTAATTGGGCGGCGGCCGGTACTATTACTTTTTGACGTTTAAACATTTTTTTCTATTTCCTAACGGTTTTAATGTATTCGACCGGCCGGACCGGATCGGCGACCTGGCGAATATACAAAACGACCTTTATTTTTCATATTGGCCGATTCTTTTTTTAGTGTTAAAATTGCGCCTTATCTTTTGCGGCGGCGTCGTTTCTTTGCGGCGGCTGATCGTTTACCGAGTAACCTGTAATATTTTTTCGTACCGTACTTTGCTGAAATTTTACGCTTTTTACGTCGTGGCATGTTTGAACCTCAAGAGTTTTTTTAGTGTTATGTAAAATGAGCCAGTAATTGTATTACTGTACTTGCGGCGCTGATAAACGCCGTTATTAATATTGCCCATAGTCGCCCGTCCAGTTCTTCTATTTTTTTCATTGTTGTTTTTACTTGACTCTCTAAAACGGCTAAGCGTTCTTTATCTGAAAGATCATCCATATAAATCTGAAAGTTTTAATACCCTATTAGCATAATCTATGTTTTCTTTTGACGACGCCGCCCGGTGGTATCCCTCTAGCATTTGAAACATTGTATATTTTCCGTAGCGGCTTTTTTGTAATGCCAAATATTTAGCGCCACAAAGAATATTATCTTTAGGGTTCAACGGTACAAATTTATATCCGGCGTCCCTTGCCGCACCTGTCTTTAACTGCATTAAGCCTAATTCCCCGCTTGTACCAATGGCCGCCGGGTTGCCTTTGCTCTCGTCGTCAATCATGCCTAAAATAATTTTAGTAGGTATGCCGGTTTTTTGACTGGCCGCCGTTGCTTCCGGCCGCCAACGGTTTACATTTGGTTTACCAATTAAAGACCATGTTCCAGTTGCGCCGCTTGCAATCGGTTTTTTCTTTTTGGAAAAAAGAAGTAACACAATGCCTATTAAAATTATATACACTATTTGCATTATTACCCCTTTTTATGTTTCGGCCAAAGTAAAAAAATACCTAGCGCCGTCAATGCAAGCGTAGTAATTTCCCCGCCGGTCGTTTTTTGATACTCTTGTACTTTATCAACGAAAAAATAACCGGCCGTTAAACTGCCAATGGCTGAGAGTCCCCAAACGATCGGCAAAATTAAAATTTGATTATCCAATAAAAGAAATACACTTGTAACTTTTATTAATTTATTGCCGTTTTTGTCCTTATGATCGGTTGGCACTATATCAATTTTATAAAAGAGTACCCTTTTATTTTCGTTATCAATTGGTAATGTTTTTTCGACATTTTTAAAATGCTGTTCCTTTGCGTTGCCGGTCGTATCCGGGAAATATACTATTACCCTGTATTGCTTCCGTACTAACCCAAGCTTTGCCACTTCTTCCGGCGTACTGGCAATGGTCTTTAATTGTCCGACAATCTCTCGTGGATATGTTGAACCAATTTTTTCAACAACGGTATTATTATTCGTTGTCATTACCTTACTACTTTGATTTTTTGACGTATTACAAGACATAAATTATCCTATTAAGAAAGCGGCGGCGGCGGCGGCGGCTAGCGCTATAACTGTACTTTTACTTTTTGTTTGTGCAGGTATCCCATGCCCCTGGACATTTGCGGCGGCTTTTGGATTGCTCGTTAATTCCGGGAATGCAAAAATAATTCTAGGAGCATTCCCGCCGGTACCGGGGAAACCCCGAACAAGTCTAATTTTTTGTAAAGCATCTACAACGCCGGCGGCGCCCTTTTCGTTATGATCTAAATTAGATATAATTGCGGCGGCTAATTTTTTTACAAGTTTCTGCATATCATCATATCTATATTTATTTGACAATATGAACGGCCGTTCAACTCTCAGACTTTGTAAATTCTTTTGTTTTATATCATCGTTTGGAAATGCTTTAATAAAAATATCTTTCCATTGATTTATCAAAACTTCGTCAAATATAGGCGGCTTGCTATGGTGGCCGAAAATACTTTCGCCTAGTCCCAATACGCTACCAATGGCCGTACCAATGGCCGTACCTGCGCCCGGAAATATAGAACCTACAGTTGCACCTAATCCGGCGCCGGAACCAATCCCCGATAAGGCACTCTTTAACGCCGACGCCGAACCGCCAAGCCTGTTATCTATTTCATGTGGTGGACATACTACGTAAACCATGCCACCGGTTGGCTTGCCGGCTGTCTGTTTTGGTGGTGGTGGTGGTGGCCGTCGTTGCAATGTAGGATTATAAACCGGGTCAACGGGTATATGTGCCGGTTCCCATACTGGCAACGATTGGCCGCCCGGCGGCATTGCGCCGGCGCCAATGTTGCCATTGTTTATGGCTGTAAATGACATGTTAATTTTTCCTGAATAGAAGTAAACCGCCTATAGCCAACAAGGCTAATATAAAACCATTACTTGAAAACAAGTTTCCAAAATTTTGGCCAATAGTAGCTCCTTTTTGACTATAAGCATTTTGTTTAAGGTTGGTTGCGGCCGTCTGTCCTGACTTTTGAAAGAAATTTCTTTCAATATTTCCCAAGTCATAGCCGGCTTTACTCAACTTGTTAGGTAACGACGTTGTAAAGTCAACGACTTTATTTACGTCATTACCTAACGTTGAGATTGTTCGACTAAAACCGGTACCGCCAAGCCCTAGAAAACCGGAACCGCCAAAGAGAGACATAATAACCTTTCTTTTTAGTTCAGATTTTGAAAGCTACCGGCCGGTTGGCTGTGCATATTTCCAACAATGGAATGGTAACGATTATTCAACTGCTCATTAACTCTCTGTACATTCGTTGCGGCGTCAACTTCATTTAGTCTAATAATCGTTTGTTGCAATGTTCCCGAACCTGTGAATTTAATTTGTCCGGTTATGTTTTTTGAAATCGCATTACTTCGATTGCCCGCCGGCACAAAATTAATAAATACAAGTGGGTTACCTGAAGTTTCCAAGTTCATCATCATATTAGTAGTATCTTTCAACACTTCTAACGGAACATCACCGATTGCCGTTTCGCCGTCTCTCGACAGGTTTACATTGCTTACGATTCCCCCATCATCTCGATAATACAAGCCAATTACATTTGACTCGTTTATCTCAACCGGCAATTTACCGGCGCCGCCGGGTTGCATGTTCTTTTCATAGATCTCAAGCTCATACTTTTCCGGGACAGCGTCGGCCGTTAATCCCCAAAGTTCAAAGTATGACGGATTGGCTCCAAACCGAGTGGCCAACGTTGCGGCGTCAAAATTCAGAAATATTTTAAGTTCCTGATTATCTTGTACATCCATAGAATTTGGCATCCGGATATGTTGGAATGGTATATACGCAACAATGCGACTGGCGCCGGCGGCCGGCGTGGTCGATGTTGGATAACCGCCCATTAGGTCGCTTAGATCGTGATAGAAATCAAATGTTTCTGATTGCTTTTCCCTGCCGTGACGTGTTAAGCGTATGCGGCCGACGTCCTCTTTAGTCAATGTTTGACCGGCGTCCGTTGTGCCGTAAATTACCAAATACAAAGCGACATAGCGCCCTTTTTGTATGTACTTACTTGTATTGCCGACCGTTGGGTCGCCGGAAAAAATAAATTCATGTTTCATGTCTTCCCCTTATTTCTTTGTTCCAGTATGACCGAGTAAACCAAGCAATGTCGGGCTTACAAATTCCCATACAACCATACCGAGAACAACGGCTCCCGCTATAAAGCCAAATGTTTTTGCGTCTTTTTTCATGACAATAACCTAAAAAATTTAAATGTTAAGCATTTGCCGGTGTTTCCGGCCTTATAAATTTAGCCTAAATGAATGCTTAACTTTACTTTTTTTAGTGTTCTTTGTCAACAAGGCGTTAAATTTTTTTGGTAATTCCCCTAATATTATAAATTCATGTGGTTCAAGCTCTGAGACATTTATGGCGTCGTCGCTTCGTGTTTTTAATGCTTTTAAGTCGTTGCTTTCTGTCTGTCTGAATGTAATTACTTCTGACTGGCTTGTTATCGACCGGCTTATAGTTGCCGCCCTTTGTGTAACAAAAACGAGATTTATACCCCAATGCGCCCCCCTAAATACTAACGTTTCCAAATCCTCTTGCATATGATTTGGCTTCGTATAGTGCCATGCTTCTTCGATCAATAAGGTACATGGTCGCTTTAAATACCGTATCAATTTAAACAATTCTACGTCGTCGGCGTTATGTTCAAAGTCAAACGCTACCCTATAAGGGTAATTGCCGGCGGCAATCCATTTTTTAAACGCTTTCATGGTCTTAAAACGTACCGGCGCTTCATACTCATGATTGACGTCGAGTATAAAAAGCGGCTCCGGGAAATACGGTAACAAAAACTTAATAAAAGCTGACTTGCCAGTGTGTGTCATGCCTAATACCGTAAAAATAAACCTACCTACTTTTTTATACATTATTCCCCTTTTTTCAATTCTCTGTCTTTTCTTAAACGTTTTAATAATAGACCGGAAACATAGCCGCCGCCCATTACTCCTATTGTTGCTTCCCCACTTGTCGGCATTATTTTTTTTATATAATAAGTAGCAAAATAACTTGATGTTTTTATCTCGTTTTCGGTTAGTTCCCAGTGCTGCCCCTTTCTTGAGGCCATAGCTGAAAAGATCGAGCGAATCAACTCCTGTGTAGCTTCCTGAATGGTCGCATCGTCCGGTAATGGCAAGTTGTTTGAAGTCTCTTTCGAGTCGTTTGTATTCTCGTCGTCGAATTGAAAGATACTGTCTTTTAGATCGTCCGACACCCAAGAGTTGCCAGCGGCGGCGTTCTCTTTCGTCGTCGAGTTTTCGGAGTTCGTCGGCTCCTTTTTTTCTGACTTTCCTAGTAATCCCATATGTAAAAATTCTAATTGATATATCAATAATTTTGCCGGCAAGCCATTTGATTAGGCCGGCCGGCATTTTTTTAATTCCCCAGGCGAAAGCCTTTTTTATCATTGTAGCAAGTGCATAATATTATGCAAGTTCCAGTCGCCCGTATGAATGGCATAAATTACATATGCAACTAGCGGCAAAAATTGTACTGTTAAACTTATAGCGCTTTTTGCCCGTTGGCTTAAAGGGTCTTCACTATTATTTATTCGGCCGTCGTCTAAAATATCCCTTATTCGGTTTACGCTTTGTTCAATAAACTGCTCTTTATCGGATAACTTCCCCATGTGCATTGTAGACTGTAAAGTCTTTGTAATTTCAACGACGTTTCGGACATCGTTTTTTAATGTTTCGGCCTTATGTTCGGGAAATGGCGAAACGGCTTTTATACCTTGTATTATGGCCGTCGCTACCTGCCCGGCCGCCCGTACATGCTTTGGAAAAATGCGGCCAATTTTTTTAAATATACCCTTACGGCCTGAAAGTAACCGGCCAATTTTTTTAAAAAGTTTCATGGTTTTATTATTAAAATTATGGTTTTTTAAACTTCTTTTTTTTCGGCGTCGATTAACTTTATAATGTTTTCGTTTGCCAATACTTTTTTATTCCAGTCGGCAATGTCTATGGAATTATCGAATTTAGAATTAATAACGTCCGGGTTAAACTCGAAATGATCGGTGTCGTTTATATTTTTGAAGTCGCCGCCCCAAATACAATTTGGGTGTAAACTTTTCCATATTCCGGCCAGTTCCTTAATCTTTTCTTTCTCATAACATGGCTTTTCGCTTTCCGGCTCGAAAAAATTTAAATCCATTGCAAGGCGTTTGCAATGAAAAGAGTTCATACTTTTAGATAATCCCCTATTGACGTAAATTTTTTCAACAAACGTTGGCCGGTATGCTTCGCCGGCCGTAACTGTCCATTTCTTAGATTGAACAATTAATATAAATTGAGCGATCAAAGCTATAAATAAGTTTTGCTTAGGTTGTAACATTGTTTTTTTCCTCTGTGTTGTTGTTGTTTTCTGTGGCTCTCGTAAACAAGGCGGCGGCGGCCGTTAAAATAAAAATACCGCCTAGAATTAAATAAGAGTCGGCGCCTTTTTTTTGGGTTAAAGGCTCCGACTCTTTGACGGCTTCCGGCGTGGTTGGTGGGCTTGCCGGCGCCGGTTCCGGCTTTTTATTTTCGTTA
>Ga0209918_1001805_pt1 | contig 10897 bp, 11 predicted proteins | sample SalPonD_shore_MG_FD_185712 | JGI IMG/M metagenome (GOLD analysis project Ga0209918, IMG submission 185712) | Salt pond soil microbial communities from South San Francisco under conditions of wetland restoration - Salt Pond MetaG... | ecosystem: Environmental > Aquatic > Marine > Intertidal zone...
ATCCCTTTTATCCATGCTAATTCCTCAGGTTTGGAATTGGCTATCTCTTCAATTGAATTTACACCTGCCTGTTGTAAACGTGATGCGGAAGTTGGACCTATTCCCTTTACGCGAATTAGTTCATCAGACATAAAGTATGATTAAATATGTAATTTATTATTAAAACCCAAATTTGGATATTCCTTTAATTATATATATAATTTAAGGATAAATAATTCCTTATAATTTATAATAAGAAAAATAAAAGAAAAAATTTAGTATCTTTTTAGATTTGTTTTTACTCCAGTTGTCTTCCCACTCCATAGTAGAGAAGTATTGAGGCGGATATCGTTAAAATCAATCCAATCAAAGCAAATAAAGTTCTAAAAATCGATTTTGGATCATTCGTATTATTTATAAAGAGCGTATATATGAAAATATATAAAATTATACATCCAGCGAGAAAATATTTCCATCTCTGCTTAAGTCTTTCATCTCCAAATTGACTATAGATTTTCCAAGAATAATATAGGGTAGGAATAGTTGAGAATATACTAAAGATAGCTGTCACGTAAACAAAGAAGATCAAACCCCATCGAGGTGCACCATCGATGATTTCCACACCAATATCTGGAATAACTGCAATAAAAATCATTAAGAACAAAAGAATTCCATAACTTGTTAGTATTATAAGTTGTTTATTAGGGGTAATTGCTTTCTCTGATCTTAGAAGTATTAAGATAAAGATAAGCAAAAATATTGGAGCATAAAATGAAAACCAATTCGTAATAAAATTTAATACCCTCACAATTGATGGTTCTGCTATTGGAGCATAGATAAAATTGATTAAGAGTCCAATAGCTTCACAAATATAAAAGGCACTGAATAAGTAGTTCAGTTTTTTGCTTTCTCGTTTTATTATTCTAAATGCTAAATAGAGGAAGAAGAAAAACAGAGATCCTTGAACAAAATATACGGTAATAATCCTAGTTAGTGTTAAAGTAGTTAAAATCATATTTTTTAAACCTAATTAAATTTCATTTTATAATAATATGCAACTTTTTTCTTATTAAAATTTGTGCCAAATTTTGAAGATAGTTTAGAATATTTTAAACTTGATTCTCTTCTGAAAAAATTAATTAAGTGTCTTTCCAATTGAAGTATAAATGAGATAAACAAACGGAAGAGAGAGAATTGACATATATGACCAAACCTGCCTTATTAAATGGTTATTTAAGACAAGGTTGATGCAATTTCCATAGAATAAGAAAAAATATCCCAAAATTCCCACTAAGAAATATTTCCATTTATTTTTTAATATTATATCCGAGAATTGTTGATAGGTTTTAATAGAATAGAATAACGTGGGGAGTATTGCTACATTGCCTATTATTAATACGAAAATAAAAAACTCTACACTCCACACGGGTTTCCAATTATTTGTTTCATTTATAATTACTCCATTTGGTATAAAAAAAGTAGATAAAACGAGACATAAATATATTATAAATATAATAATCATAAACCGCAAATTAACTAATTTTTCTGACTTTCTGAGAGCAAAAATGAAGAGGAATAAGAAAATTAAAGATAAGAAGAGAAAAAATATCGTTATATAGTATAAAATTATTACAACACTTTCGATATAAATTAAAGTATATATGATATTAAAAATAACCCCCAGTCCACTATTGATATAAAACCCTCCTAAAAGATAGCTTAAACGATTTGGGTTTCTTCTAAGAATTTTAAATGACATGAATAAATAAGATATTGCATATCCTCCATATACAATATAAACTAAAATAATTCGCGCTAGATCTAATGCAAGATGGATTTGATACAAATTATTTTTACCCCATGAATGTAATATACTATTTCTTTTAATCTTTCAGTGAATCTATTAGTATTTTTATTATCTTTTAAAGATGCTGGTTTTCTCTTTGCAATAACATTTATATGTTGATGCTAATAAAGATTACTTCTAGTTTAAAAAATAAATCCCATTAAGTATTTTCCTACTAATGTTTAAAGTAAAAAACTACCATATATATATTTTTACATCAGTGAAAAAAAGTTCTTCTTTTACGTTAAAATGACTTTTTATCAAAATGAGAACTCTTTTTAAAGCGAGCATATCAGCTAAAACAAATGCATTAAAAAATATGAAATGATTTATCTAAATACAAATACCTAATTTTTTCTAATTATGACGGAGTCAACTGATTCAAAATCGACCGATCAAAAAGAAAAATTCAGACAGGAAATACTTAAGAAAGTAGAACGTAATGTGAATTATTGCTATAATTGTAATCGCTGTGTGAATGTGTGTCCCCTGGCTAAGTTAAATATCTTCTCACCTCGTAGGTTAATTAACGATCTTGCGTTTTTGTCTTTAAAACAAGCTTTAGAGAATAATAATATTTGGCGATGTCTAACATGTGGTCAGTGTAGCGAATATTGCCCAATGACAACAGCAAAAGAGGGAGTAAATATTCCAGAATTAATTATTGAATTAAGAAAAATCGCTAAAGATTTAGATTTTGAAAAAGAAAAAATAGAAAAATGCGAAACTCATGAAGGTATCTTCCCTTTAATTGCCAGAATTCAAGCAAATAATCCCGATCCGCCAGATAAACTTAATTTCCTTGAAGGAACAGGATTATCAATAGCAGAATCGGGTGAGATCGCATATTTTGTTGGATGCCTTCCAATTATGGAAGATGTAATATATCGATTTCCGCTGAACTACACCAATAGCGCAAAATCAATAATTGGATTGCTTAATGAAGCAAACATTACCCCTGTTGTGTTAAATGAGAAATGCTGTGGTCATGATCTACTATGGGGTCAGGCTGATGAAGAGAATTATAAAAAATTAGCTGAATATAATGTGAATTTATATAAAAATGCTGGAGTAAAAACCATTATTTTTGGATGTGCTGAAGGCTATAAAACTTGGAAATATGATTATCCGAAATATATAGAAGATATGGATTTTGAAATTCTGCATTTTACTGAATTTTTTCTTAATAATGACATTTTTGAGCACCTTCGATTCCCTCATGAATTAAATATTAAGGTTACTTATCATGATGCGTGCCGATTAGGGCGTCTTGGAGCCAAATTATATGATCCGCCTCGAGAAATAATTAAAAAGATACCCGGAGTCAAATTAGTAGAAATGGAAAATATCAAAGATGATGCAAATTGCTGTGGAGTGTCTGCTTTTTCCGGATGTAATGAATTTACTCGAATACTCAGAAAAAATAGAATTGAAGAAGCTGTTAATACTGGCGCAGATTATTTACTTGTATCATGCCCAAAATGTTTAACACATTTTAATTGTTATCTTAATGAGCCTTTATTAGAAAACAAACCAAAAATCAGAGTAATGGATTTAGCTAGTTTTATCGGGGAAGTTCTTTTTTTGTTTTGAAAATGAAAAAATTAAGTAATTCAACTTGGAATTCTTTTTTTGGCGGTTTAATATTAAATTCAATATGATTCAATAATCATGATTAATCTGTAAATTCAAAATCTGAAGAAATAAAGTACATATTCTATCCTTAATTATCGAAATCACTCATATAATTAAAATCAGTGGTTAATATTTTTTTCAGAAGTAAAGAATCTAAACATCTTACTCATGATTTTAACTCAATGATACAGATAGTTATTTTAAATAGTGTTGGATTTTATTTTTTGGAATTTTTAGTTCAATATTTCACTAGCCAGCAGCTGAGTGCTTCAGGTCTTCAGATCGGATTGATTTATTCGATTTTAGTCGTGGGCCATATTTTTAGTTCGACATTTGTTGGTTGGATAACTGATAAAACAAAATCAAAAACCACTCTAATTGTAATTGGGTCTTTTGGACGCGGTGTTTCATATTTTATTATTTATTTTTCAATAGTTTATAGTAATTTAGTATCAATAGCAACTGGTATGTTTACATTAGGGCTTTTTGCTGGATTTTTCTGGATTCCATTTGATACTTTAATCGCTGAAAAATCAGATAAAAATGCGCGTTCATATGCATATGGAAAGAGAGATTCCTCAATAGGAATTGGTATCTTAGTAGGATCTGTTATAGGATTTAATATTTTTGGTATCTTGAACTTTCTTATCCCTACAAACTGGTATCTTGTATATATAGGCATTCCAATATTCGGATTCTCTAATTTCATTGCCGGGATTCAATTTATCCGCAAAGTGGATGAAAACATAAAATATTCAGATGGATCTGTTGAAATTGAGAATCAAAAAATCCAAAAAAATCCAAATAATGTAAAAATTTATTTCTATGTTGGATTAATTTTTCTTTTAATTGCATTAACTTTTAGCAATATAAATGGATCTCTAGCTAAGCCATTCTTGAATATTTATTTATTAGAACATATTGAAAGTAATCCGATTTTGGCAGTTATAGGTTTCCTTCCTGGATATATAATTTCATTGCTAATTGCCCCAAAACTGGGAAATTACATTGATAAAATCAATCCTGCTGTGGGAATCATAGTTTCGAGTTCATTAGGGGCATTATTTACATTTTTGCTTATAAGTACTTCAAATCTTTGGATCTTCTCTATTCTATTAATCTTTGATTATACGATAGTTAATTCAGCTAACTTAGTTTTAAATAATTTTTTGAGTAGAATTTCACTAAAGCACCGTGGGAAAATTCTAAGCTTAAATTCAATGTGTAAAAATTTAGGAAATTTTACTGGACCTATAATTGGTGGTTTAGTTTGGGATTATATTAATATTACTGCACCCTTCATAATTTCCATTTTTGTGGAATTAGCGTTGATCCCTATTTATATAATAGCAATTTTCTATCTAAAACCTCACTTAACTGAAACTTATGAAGAGGTTAAAGAAACTATAGTAGAAAATGTATAAAAAAAATTGATTTATGCTTCATAGAACTTGTAAAAAAATAGGAATAAAAAATACTAAGTAATATTTTCAAAGCTGATTATTTTTCACGCCATTCGGTCCCACATTTTCCACATTTATACTTTCGGCCATAAACGCGTGGATAATCCATGATTATATTATTTTTATCCGTGCTTTCATGTATCATATTTGGATTCTCTTCGCCGCATTGAGGACAAACTCTTCTTCCCTCGGTTTTTTCAATTGTTAATATGTCATCGCGTTCTCCCATGTTGAGTTTTCATCTCTTTTTATTTTATTGATATTTTAAAATTAGTTCAATTCTATAATAAATCTTTTGATTTAATTTAAAATAAATCTATAACATTTTGCAATAAGGTTTCATTATTTTAAATTTATCTCCTTTAACAATTAAAAACACTTTATTACTTTTTATTCGACTTCAATTTAATAAAGAATTAATATATCTCTAAATAAGGTTTTTCTTCTTCACTAAGCTTTTTTCCATAAGCTTTTGCTCTTTCAAAAAGTTCAGGGCTTGAATATTTGAATTGAAATTCAAAATCGCTCAATATACGTTTAAATAAATGCGATAATTCTGGATAACTTTTGTCTAATAAGAAACAATAGAGCATATCGAGTTTTTTACTTACTGAAATAAGCGAATCATTGAACTCGTTTTGAATCTCCTTCTCAACTGAAGTAAAATGTATTAATATATACATCGTGTCTTTTTTTGAAAATTCCCGAATTTGTTCATATCGTTGCTGTAATTTTTCTAGAGGATTATTTTCAGCTAGATTAACTGTCAGAAAGATAATATCGAAATAATCCTTATAACTTAATTCCTCCAAAATCGATTCTGCCGTTTCAAAAAATGTTATTTCTAAATTGAATGGTACATCATGGAATAGTACCAAGCAATTCCATTTATCTTGAGAAATTAAATTCTTTTGTAGATTGTGGCGATTCTCTAAGTTTGTGACTACATAATCCCCTATAATATGTTTACTAAATTCTTTTAATCCTATTATCGCGCAATGTAAATTATATAATATCTTCTTCAAGATTAATTCCAAAATAAATTATTTTAGTTTTAATTAAATAAATTAATGTAAATTTACTTTAAAACTTCCATAAATAGTTATTTCTAATATCTGATTATGAAAAGAATATATCTTCAATTAACACTTATGATTTTAATTTGGGGGTTTTCTTTCATAACTGTCGATATAGGAGTGGATTATATCACTCCTTTATCATTAGCATTATACAGATTTATAATATCCTCAATTGCTTTTATATTTATTCGTATTTTTAATTATCTTAAATCTCCTAAGGAGAGTTCGGGAAAGAATTCCATAATGAATCATAAAATTTCAGTGCGTGATTTGATTTTTTTAATAATTGCAAGTTTCTCTGGTGTTTCTTTATTTTTCTTCACCCAATATTCTTCCATTCAGATAATTGGGCCATCTTTACCAGCATTATTTGTGTGTCTTTTAGCTCCTGTGATAATCACTATTTTAGCATTAATTTTTTTCAATGAGCGATTAAATAAATTAAAAATTATCGGCTTTATCATCGCCACCTTTGGAGGGTTTTTATTGGTGACAGGTGGTGATATCAATGTTTTAAATCCTGAAACCGCTACTTTCTTAGGATATTTTTATGCTATATTTACACCCTTTTTATGGGCATTCTATTCTATAATTTCCAAGCAGCTTACCAAGAAATTAGAAACGATGAAATTTTTAGAGATAATTACTTATTTGGGTACTTTCGAATTATTTCTTATTGTTTTATTCACAAACCAACTTTCGATATTATTCATGAATCTTTTTCGCATTGAATTACTTTTAAGCGTTCTCTATTTAGGATTATTTTGCCATATTATCGGATATTTTATCTGGACTGATTCTCAACATAAAATTAACTCCTCCAAGGCTGCTTCTTTTTTATATATTGAACCTTTTGTAACTCTATTATTTTCTTTCTTATTACAGAGAGAAGAAACAATATTAATTTTAAATATTGTAGGAGGAATTATTGTTTTGATTGCAGTTCTAATAATTAACTATGAATAAGGCTAAATTTTTAATTAATGATAACTCAAAGGAGTTTTTCCTCATTACTTTTAAACAAAATATCCTTTTATTTTGGGGATTATAAAAATATTAAATTGAACTTTTACTTTTTTGTCGAATATCTTATAAATGATTTTTTATTATATTACACATAAGAACTTAGTTGGATATTATTGTTTTCATCTGTTTCCATTACCAATTAAAATTAATTAACATATAATAAGCACATTTAACCCAAATATATCGCATCAACTATTATTAAAAAGTAATTCTTAATAAATTTAAGATATGATAAAGTATAGAACAGTTAGGATACCAGAAGATCTCGTGGAATCAATACTTAAAATTATGGAAGAACGTAAAGAATTAGGATACCGATCTCACTCTGAATTTATTATTGATGCTGTAAGACGAAGAGTAGAGGGGTTATTAAATCCTAAAGCAAAAAAATCAAAATAATATTTTTATCTTTTAATTATTAAAAACAATTCTTAAAATTCTTCGCTTTTGATTTTTTTTAAAATAAAATTCTTTTTTTCTAAATTTGAGTCATTAGGTGATTATAGCATTAAATATTATAAAGTATAATGTAGATTAATAACTAAATTTTTAAATTATGGCCAAAAATTTTGACGTAATTGTAATAGGGGCTGGTTTTGGAGGACCAGTCGCTGCGAAAATTTGTGTTGATGCAGGTTATCGTACGCTATTAATTGAAAGAGCAGAAAAACCTGGAGAAAAAGTTATATCAGGATTAACGATTCCTTTTTATGGATTTCTCTTTGGACCAGAATTTATCGTCAACGGAAATCCTCCTATTGAAAGACCAGCTGATGGGATTATTAATTATATTATTTTGGATATAGAAAAAGAAACCATTGAGATTGATGATTCACTTAAAATTCCAAAACCATTTTCACCTATCATAGCTTTTGGATATAATACATATTGCCAGCCATTTTGTGAGTGGGAAACTGACATAGCTATTAAATCAGGAGTAACTTTCCTTAATGCAACTACGGTAGTAGATATTATAAAAGAAGATGGTTTTGTTAAAGGAGTTGAAACTGATAAGGGAGAAAAATTTTATTCTAAAATCTTAATTGACGCGGAAGGGTCTCAAGGATTATTGGCCATTAAGGCGGGAGTCAGGGAAAAATACCCCCCAGAGATGATTTCTCTCGCTGATACTTATGATTATATAATATCAAAGAAATTACTTGATAATATTTTTGGTTACACGGTAAGTTTCTGTTGGGGATGGGACGAGGAAAAAATTGCTCCTCCACTTGGTTATGGGAATGGATTAATGCTTTGGCCTTATAGAGAGAGTATACATTTTATTCAAGATCAATGTCTTGTTTTGGAAAATAATAAAATTCCAAATCTCAAGAAAAATTTTCAAACCTATCATAAAAATATTACTTCAAAATTACCTTTTTGGAAAAATAATGTCGCTCCGTATGCGAAGCTTCGAGCTAAAATGTTTCAAGGATTTGAGATCTTTGTAGGTTTAAAGAAAAATCTCAGAAATATGCCGAATTATACAGATGGAATGTTATTAATTGGAGATGCGGCTGGATTAGAAAGTACAGAGTTATGTGATGGTGTCCCGAGTGCTTGGTTTTCGGCAGAAATTGCTGCTAAAGTTGCTATTTCCGCTATAGAGGCTAATGATTTTTCAGCTTCATTTCTATCCATTTATGATATGCAGATTAAAGACCATCCAATTATTCAATGGTCTATATCTGGTAGAAATAGACACGATTTGCGATTTGCCCAGAAAAGTCATGATAAGGAGGAATTGAAAAAATATGTCCATAATGGTTGGGGATTAGGTGCTTTAACACACTTTTCAACACCATTAATTCAAATGATTGTAAAAATCTTAAGAGAACACCCTGAAATAGTTAAAAGATGGATTAAAATGTATTTCCGCTATTTCCAAAATTATCTCTATAATGATTATGGAACAAAGATATCTAAATATCGCTACAATCAAATCAGGAAGAATAGAAATAGTAAAAATGAAGTGTTATTTAGGTGTTTTCTTATTTTCATAGATCTTATAATGAAAATTATAGTGACGTTTTATAAAATGTTTAAAAGACTTATCCCATCGGTAGAATTTATCAATCCTTTCGTTAAGAGAATTTTACCTCAATTTGAACCACTATTTATAAAATTAATCAATTTATTGGAGCCCCTTTTAAATTTACTAAGTAAGAAAATAATAAAATTTACTCAATATGCCAATCCATATTTATTTTCATAAAGGTGATAAAATAGATGGAAAAAAAATTTGAAGAGTTTCCAGGAGTTAGCTGGACCCCTTGCCCTGAACAATTCATAACGATTGAAGAGAAACTATGTACTGGATGTGCTGCGTGTATAATGGTTTGTTTAGCAGACTGTTTTGAAATTAAAAATAAAAAGGCTAAAGTAAAGAGCTTAGAAAAATGTATGGAATGCAGTTCATGTTGGTATATTTGTCCAGCAGACGCAATTCAATTTTCTTTTCCTTCAGGAGGTACAGGATTTAAAACTCAATACGGGTAATTAAGTCCATTAATGTATATGATTTCCTTTTGAATAATTGGAAAGGGCAATGTTCTAAGGCTGAAAAATATTAAATATGATTCATTTAATTAAATGAATTAATTTGTTATCAACAGAAAAATTAGTTTTTTAATTAGAAAAAATAGAAATTACCTTCCTTTTTTATTTTATGGAGTGCTGTTAAATATAGATGATTGCTCACACATTAGTTATAGAAATTTTTGTCTCACCTGAGGAAAATGTCCATGCTATCAGAGATAAATTCATTAACCTATTTCCATTTGACTTTGAAAAGGAAGAGATTAACCTTCAAGAAGATACTGCTACTGGGTTTAGTCAAAAAAAAATTAAAATCTTTAGAGTGAATTTATCTAAAAATAGACATGTGAAAACTTTCTTATTAAATATGGTTAAAAATTTACAGAATGATACTAAAGAAATTATTTTAAATCAAGCAGAGAAAAGATTGGACGAGAATTTTAACTTCTTTTTACGTTTTGATAAAAATAAATTATTAAATCAAAATATGTTTCAATTAACGGAACAAGGAGATTGTATTTTGATAAGATTTAAAATTGCAGCTTTCCCTAAAAATAAGCAAAACGCGTTAGCTGTCATAAATGAATTGTTAGATTAGGTAACTCGATTAGTTAGATCAATCTTTTTTATAAATTGTAATTAGAATATTTTAAAAAATCAAATTTGAAAAAAACAAAAAAACAATTTATCTAATTATTTCTCTATCATTAATAATTCTTCCTGGAGGATTTTTAGGAAAATCAACTTTCCCTTATCTTTAATATATTTAATCTAACTAATAAATGCTTTGCTTTAATTAATGATACTTTATGTATGCTTTATGCAATTACAATAATTAGAAGAATTATAAAACTTAGAAACTTTATAACTTAATATTTATAAAAGTTTGTCTTGACACAAATATAGATCTATATCTCGAATCTTAAAGAAATTAACGGAAAGAATTGGATTTGAAGGTATAGAAAAAAGAAAAAAGAAGATTATGAATTTAATGATACAATAATTCCTGAATTCGATTCTTTTTTAAAAATTTCCTTAGATTCTAATAGTTTCCTATACATTTGTGTCAAGAACAACTCAAGATTTATTAGGTTTAATTGAGATTTGTGACATAACAAAAATCTAAAGGAGATTAAGAATGAAAAATTATTATAAGCTTAGTATGTTATGTCTTCTTCTTTTAGGATCTACATTCTTTCTTCTCATACAAATACGTTCCACTGTTGCATTAGATGATCCTGATTATACTTTTACACTATCGCCACAAGAATATGCTGAAACACATTATTCACAAGAGCTTCCAGTAAATACGATTATTCAATGCGAGTTTG
>Ga0209918_1001807_pt1 | contig 10887 bp, 5 predicted proteins | sample SalPonD_shore_MG_FD_185712 | JGI IMG/M metagenome (GOLD analysis project Ga0209918, IMG submission 185712) | Salt pond soil microbial communities from South San Francisco under conditions of wetland restoration - Salt Pond MetaG... | ecosystem: Environmental > Aquatic > Marine > Intertidal zone >...
ATAGCAGGAATTTTTTCCAACGTAAAATAACATTTACGTATAGGGCCAACTTAATGGATGATTCCCTGCGTTTTTCGGGCTTATTGCTCATTTTATGAAATGATTACGATAGTAAATTGATTGTTTGCTGGATTCGATAGCGAACTTTGCGTAAGTAAGCTAGAAAACTAAGATATCTCTTACAAAAGTATATAGAGGACTTTGCAAAACCGTGCTTTTGTCCAAATTCTTCCCGAAAGTTTTCGGGAGGTTTTGAAATCACTCACCCCGAAAGCATTCGGGATTGACCAAAATCCCTGGTTTTGCAAAGCTCTCTATTTATTAAACTTGAATCGTCCGTAAAATAAATTGTTTAAATTTGAAATTACTGATCTTATAATTAAATGATTGCGATAACAAATTAATTAAAAAACATTTCATAAATAATTGATGATCAATTATTTTGGTATGATTCAATGGTACTTTTATATGAATCAGCGATAAGTTTATGGTTTTAGAATGTTTTTTAGCAAATCTGATAATTTTTTTGCCAAATCCCGACGAGAATAATGACTTTCTACAAATCTGCGAGCATTCTGCGATAGGTTTTTGAGCTTATCCGGATGCCATTTCAAGTATTTAATTTTATCGGCCAATAGCCTGGGGTCACCAGCGGGGATGGTGACGGCGGCATTACTCAGGTCTCCAATATCTTTTAGTGCACCATTGGCCGCTGATAATACGGGGGTTTCACATGCCAGGTATTCGTAAAATTTAACGGTAACGATAGACCGGAAAGCTTTTGAATCGTTTACCGGATTTATAGCCAAGTCAAAAGAGGAAATATAATAAGGTATTTGTTGATGTTTTTTGAGGCCAACCCATTGTAAATTACTTGGTTGAATTTCCTCAATAATTTTATGTAGCTGGTTATTTTGTCCCCCATCTCCAACGATAATAAATTCAATGTCAGGGTCATTTTCACATAGTTTGGCTGCTTGTACAAAGGTATGGAGATCATGAATTACACCCAATGATCCCACATAACCGACCCTAAATTTTTCGCCATCAAATTGTTCGTCGATGCCCTCTTCAGGTTTTTCTTTTTTATTGAAAAGTGATATATCAACCCCGTTTGGTATGACGGTAGTTTTAGCCTGCTTGCTTTTGGCCTTTATTATTTGTTCAGATTCGTGGGTCACTGGTATGAGCATGTCGGCCTGATTATATAACCAACGCTCAATTTTGTGGCCAATCCTGACAAACATTGATTGGGATTGGAGGGTATGATCATCAACTACAGAATCCGGCCATAGATCGCGTATCTCCATAACAAATGGAGCACCAAATATTTTACTCAACAGGCATCCTGATATAGCTGCAAAAATGGGGGGAGAGGTTACATAAATGAGATCATATTTACGGGGATGAATCAGTGCATAGAAAAAACAACTTATCATAAACGATAGGAAAAACTGAAATTGTTGTATCAAACTCCGTCGCCTGTTGGCCCAAACCCAGACCCGATGCACCCATACATTGTCTATGTATTTTTCTCTGTAAAACCAATACTTACGATAATTCGGTTGTATTTTACCAGTTGGATAATTGGGGATTTCTGTCAACACATCAATTTCCCAACCATCATCGGATAGATAACGAACCATAGCATCGCTACGGACGGCACCGGCACCGACCTCGGGAGGAAAGTACTGTGTTAAATAAAGTAATTTCATTGAGCTTATAAATCGTGCTTATACTTTTTATCCGGTTCGAACCTACTTTGTTAACGCTATATAAGTAGTGACGATAGCCGTTATGGTTGATACCGTTGACAGTATAATTCTGAAGTTATTTCTTTTTAACTCGGACTGTCGAATTTTGTAGTCCCGATGTGCGGTAAAATCTTCAAATGGCTGCCGATCTACAAATATGATATCCCCTGAATTGATTTTAGTTTCATTGGGCTGTACCCATGCTTTGCTTCCGGCTTTTATTATATATATACGATCGTGATTGGCAGCGATGGTCAATCCTTCAGCTTTCTGAATATAGTCCTGATAGCTTAAATTTTGATCATATTTATAGTAGCCTGGATTATTTACTTGCCCAAATAAGATTACCGTATGATAGTTCTTGGGAATGTATAAATGATCTCCATCCGATAATTTGAAATTTTGAAAACTCTGTTTGTCCGAAAGATCAATAGGAACACGATTGGCCCCCAAAGCTTCCTCCAGCTTTAAATAATCAAAACCCTGCAAAAATAAATCGGATGACCGGCTTAATTCAGTTGGGGAAAATGATACCGGGGGTTTAACATTTCGGTCATCGGTAGCGTTTCTTACCAAATAAGCAGCTGTAGGCAAAGCCTCATCGTTAAGGCCGCCTGCAGCATCCAGTATATCTCCTATAGTTGTTACTCCTTCATTTATAGGAAAATTACCGGGTGCGTTAACCTGGCCGGATATCCATGCAGAAGCGGATTTCTGTTCTCCTTGATTAAAATAGGGAACAACCACCCGATCATTGGGATGCAGTGAATAATTTTTTACAACAGATTGATCTACTACAATCTTTTCATTGGAAGTGGAACGATACACATAAAAACGGGTGGTATCGGCATTCGTCTGATAGGATCCAGCTATTTTCAATAATTTTTGAATATTATCTGTTTTATTATAAGCCATTTCTATAGGCGCATTAACAGCACCTGAAATACTAATTCGCGGTGTTGAAGGAGATTTTTGATCAATATTAATGATATCCCCGTCACGTAAATAGGGGTTATCTTTTAAATTTCCAGTACGTAAATAGGAAACCAGATCGGCATTAATAGTGGTACTGTCATTACGGTGGATACGAATATTTCGTAAATTAAAAACTTGCCGATATTGATTGATTTTACTCTTTAGCGCTTCTGAACCAGTGGAAGGACTTTGGGTTTTGAGAAATTCAGTGGGTTGAAGTGAACGATAACTACCTGCTTTCGACATTCGAAAAACATCTGGTTGAACAGATGTATTATCTTTATCCGATTCGGGATCTTTTTCTTTTACCAGGTTCATTCCGGAATTCACAATAATATCGGCTCGAGTGCCGGCTGGAAGTATATATTTGCCCGGTTTGGGGATATCGCCCGCAACATGGACAAAAACGGGACGAGGGCTGTCTAATGAAATATGGACATTAATATCTTTAAAACTTTCAGAAAATAGTCGCTGCAATTTTTTTTGGGTTTTATCAATAGTTAAATTTTTAACGGGTACTTTTCCGATATAAGGAAGCTCCAAATCCCCCTGGGCGTTAACGGTGATGCCCCTAAGCTGTAATGCCCTGGAACCTTGAATATTTACTGTAAGCATGTCATATGGACCCAGAATGTAGGTTTCGGAATTTATGAAATCTTCTAAAGGGGGGACTTCTGTGATGAGTTTAAGTCCTAACTGATCTATGTATAAGTTGTTATCTATACTATTTTCATTACCTGTCGAAAATGAAAAACCATAATTGGATGCTGGACTTCCGCTGTTTTGTGCAAGGGCAGTACCAGGAATAGATATGAAACTGAGTAAAAGAATTAATATGCAAGAAAGGGTCGAATCAGACCGGGTTAACATACAGATAAATATTTATTAATTGTAATTTAAGCCAATCAATTTAATGGTAAATTGTACCAAAACAAATGGTGTTTATTTCTACAATATAATACATATAACGTGTTATGCGGTTAAAATCTTAATTAAAAACCCATTTGTACATTCATAATCAAGCTTCTATAAAATTCGTATAAATTGTTAAATAAGGATTAATTAACTAACAAAAGGCCAAGTTTTGAGTTGAAGGCAAAGTCTTTATTAAAATCCCCTCTGGAGAGGGGCAGAATTTCAGCTTGTCTGAAATTCGGGGTGTGTCCGACGTAGCGCTTTGAAGCTTATACCTGATGAGTAAGTTATATAACACCCTCTTAGACACCCCCCGCTTTTTCACTTCACATTCGTGACGCTCCCCCCTATCAACAGGCTGTGAAAAATCCAAAATCAAATAAAATGGACTTAAATAAATAAGGATATTCGCCCTTAAAACGCTGGGGTCATCCCCCAAACCCCCTTCGAAGGGGGACTTTTTTCGATTTTAGCTATTATTACGGTTTAGAGCCTTAATATTAAAGTTGAGTTAAATTTGCGAACTTATTTTTTTACAGCCTGTCAAGAGGGGATTATCAGTAAATATTCCATTATGAGCTTAAAACTGCTATTTAATCCTATAATTCAACCGCAAAACGCGTTACATATAGAAATTGTTCAATAAGTTATTCATAACTGTAAGAGTGCTTTGAAAAACCAGGGCTTTTGCTCAAGATTCGATAACGAAGATATTGAGCAAAAGAATGGTTTTGCAAAGTTCTCTGTAAAGTAATAAATGGTCGTCAAGAGCATAAGATTAATCAAATTATTTTTAACACCACTCTTGTTCAGAAGTAGTCATTTTGTTAACTTCTATTCAATAAATGACCCATAGTCATAATTCATAGTCACCAAGTTTAAGCAATGGGAATTGAAGAACGAAAAGAACGGGAACGGCGTAAACGTAAAAACGATATTATAGACGCCGCCGAAGATGTGATCTTTCCAAAAGGCATTGAACATGCTACCATGGATGAGATCGCGGAAAAAGCGGAACTAAGTAAAGGAACACTTTACCTGTATTTCAAGAATAAAACCGATCTGTACCTGGCTATAAACATACGAGGATTAACATTACTGAACCAGCGGTTTGCCGAAGTGCTGACCGAAAATCGCCCGGGTATTGAACTGGTGGGACGTCTGGGGGAAACCTATATCGATTTTGTAAAAAATCAGCCGGAATATTTTAAGGCCATGCTTTTTTATGAGTCGTATGACGATGTAGAAGAGCTTAAAGAAAGCAAGGTGGCCAATGCTTGTGAAGATAAAGGGCGGGAAGCCTTGACTTATGCGATAAGGGCTCTTCAAATCGGTATGCAAGATGACACCATTGACGATACTTACGACCCCAAAATGTTAGCCGTGCAATTATGGGGCGGACTTCGTGGAATTATTCAACTCTACCACATGAAATCCCGTGGACATTATCTGAGTATGCTGGATGAATTTGAGCTGGACCTGGAAAAGATGTTTAAAAATTTTATGAACCTGATTCTGAAAGGGATATCCAAATCATCGAATACAGATAGTCCAAAAAAAATGTAATTCGGAATATTGCCACTCAGATGTGATATTCTCCTTTCGAATAATGACAGGGAAGCCCCTTTTCTTCTATGGGAATAAATCCGAGATTTAAACTTACGCAAAATATAAATGACTGTAAGTCATTTATTATGCAACAAAGTTTTGAACGTACCGTATGCTAATCATTCCTGAAATTAAATATAAACCTGAACATACATGAATTTTCAAGATCCCGGACCGGATCGTAATTTAGGGCATTTATCTATGTCTGCATTGAATATAAGAAAGTTTCGAAGTTATTTAAGAAGCGTTAAAGGGTCGTTTAGCGTTAGAACCACGGCTTTTTTTATGGCGCTGACTGTGTTCATGCTGGCCATTAATACCAATTGGGCCCAGGCTCAGGATGAAGCGGTGCAGGCCGCACAAAAGATCGAGCAGCAATCGAAGCCGGTAACGTTGACACAGGCAATCGATTTGGCATTGGCCAATAATACGCAGATCAAACGTGCGCTGTTGAATGTGAAGGATGCGGACGAACAAGTGCGCATTGCATGGAGCGAAGTGCTGCCCGATGTTTCAACTTCGGCATCGTATACCCGGAACCTGGAAATTCCGGTCAATTTTGTGCCGGCCAAGTTTTTTGATCCCAATGCTCCTGCAGACAAATTGGTCCCCCTGCAGTTCGGTACGGATAACAACTGGCTCGGTGGAATGACGGCTGAACAAAACCTGTTTAGCGGGGAAGCTTTTGTGGGCATCAGTACCTCGACGCTGTACAAAGCTGCGCAGCAGGAAAATTTGCGTCAGACTACTCAGCAGATTGTTACGCAAACCCGGCGAACTTACTACCAGGTGCTTATCGCGGAAGAGCAGGTTCGTTTGCAGGAAGCTACCATCAAACGCCTGGAGCAGAACCTGAAGGATAACCGGGCCCGTTATAAAGCCGGGTTGCTGGATGAATATAATGTGACCCAGGTGGAAGTGCAGCTTTCGAATCAACGGCCGCAGCTTACCGAAGCGCGTTATAATGTAAAACAAGCCTACCGGAATCTGCTTCTGCAAATCGGATTGCCAGTTGATCTGCAGATTCAGGTGCAGGGCAATTTAAACACCTTTAATATTACGGCGGAAGAAGCGAGTGATGACGCGAATGCCAATATCAAAAAGGTTGATCGAATGACGCCCATCGCTATGAAAAAAAGTAATAAGGTCATGGATCAGGCCATGGATTTGCGGGGTGATTTGCGCGTGCTCGATGTGCAGGGGCAGTTGAAGGACAAACAGATCAAGGCCATCAAAGCTCGTTTCCTGCCCACATTGTCTGCAACTTATAGCTTGCAGTGGACGGCGGCTCAGCCCGGCACCCCCAACTTTTTCGGTGCTAAAGATCAACGTGCACGTTATCAAACCCTGGGATTGAATTTGAGACTTCCCATTTTTGAAGGATTTGAGCGTCGTGCCAATCTACAGATTGCCGAGATTGAGAAAAAGGATATACAGGAGCAGAAATATTATGCTAAAAGAGCGGCGAAGAATGAAATTATTTCTGCTGAAGAATCGTTACAACAGGCATTCGAAACAGCTGCCGCCCGCAGAAAGGCACTTGATCAGGCGCAGCGCGGATACAATAACGCCCGAGCCCGGCTCAAACGGGGGGTGGGTTCTCAACTGGATGTAACAAACGCCGAATTGCAGCTCAGAGAAGCACAATTGAATTACGCCCGGATGGTGTATAACTATCTTACGGCCAAAGCGCAATACGACCAGGCCATCGGACTTGTTCCTTTTGCAAAAAAAGCAAACCCAGAAATTAAATAAATACTTTTTCGGATTTAGATGATGAAAAATTTTAAATCGATATTGTTGATCTTGATAATGAGTACCGCACTTATGTGGGGCTGTTCAGGCGGTGATAATGCGCAAAGCACGGATGATTTGGTTAAAACCGTGAATGTGGAAACCCGACAGCTTTCGCCTGAAACTTTTAACAGTTATCTGAAACTCATCGGAACCGTGGATGCCGCTAATGATGTACGTATATCGGCCGAGGAAAGTGGAAATATCGTTAAGTATTATGTGGATGAAGGCAGCCGCGTGAAAAAAGGGCAGCTCATCGCAAAAATTGATGACAGCCAGTTGCAACAGGAGAAAGCGCGGCTGCAGGCCATCACCAGTCAGGCTAAAGATACCTACGAGCGCCAAAAACGGTTGTGGGAACAGGACAGCGTGGGGTCGGAAATTGACTACCTGAATGCCAAATATACCTACGAGCAGAACGAAGCTAACTTGGAAGCGGTAAAAGTACGCATCAATAAAACGGAAGTACGTTCGCCCATCAACGCTGTGCTCGAAACCAAGCTGGTGGAGCAAGGCGAAATGGTAACCCCGGGCATGCCTATGTTGCGATTGATTGGAAATAACCAGATTAAAGTCGTCGCCGGCGTCCCGGCGCGCTATTCGGAAGTGATTCAGGTTGGGGATACGGCCGACGTTTGGTTTGATACCATAAACAGTGATACGCTGAAAGGCAAAATCACCTATGTAGCCAGCAGTATTGACCCGCAGGCGAGAACGTTCCGCATTGAAACGGTGTTGCCGAATAATAACAATCGGTACAAGGTGGACATGGTGGCGAATATCAATTTGAGAACCATGCACCGGCCCAATGTAATCATTGTTGGTGAGGAGTATGTTTATCAGAAAAACGGTGGTTATATTACCTATACGGTCGGTAAAAACGAAGAAGGCCACCTGGTAGCGAAGGAACAAAGAGTGACGCTCGGACCCTCCTATGAAAACCGTTCGGTTATAGACAAAGGGCTGAAGCCCGGTGATGATCTGATCACAGTCGGTTCATCCTATTTGAAAGATAATATGAGGATAAAAATTGTGAACAATCCTGATAATTCATTCACAGATGGAAAAGGAGTTCAATAACAGGGTTTATGGATAATTATTCACAAAATGGAAATCAAAAAACGTCGGAAGACGTCAGCAGTCGAAAGGAATTCGGACTGAGTTCGTTTTCTATCGATAACCGGATTAGCGTGCTGGTATTATTGCTGCTGATCGCAATTATCGGGATTCGATCGTACCTGGCTATACCCAAGGAAGCGCAGCCTGATATCACCATTCCCAACATCCTGGTGATTACCACTTATTCCGGGGTATCACCGGAAGATATGGAAAGCCTGGTGACTCGTAAGCTGGAGGATGAACTAAGTGGTATTTCAGATGTCAAGGAAATGACATCCACCTCTTCGGAGGGCTATTCAAATATCAATCTCGAGTTCAATACGGGTATTGATATGAGCGATGCCTTGCAGAAAGTGCGTGAGAAGGTGGATCTGGCTAAACCTGATTTACCGGAAGACGTGGATGATCCGGTGATACAGGAGATTAACCTGTCGGAATTCCCGATTATGCAGGTCAATGTCTCGGGTGATTATGAGTTGGACAAATTGAAGGATGTCGCCGAAGATCTGCAGGATCGCCTGGAGACGATACCGTCGGTGCTGGAAGTGGATCTTGCCGGTGGACTGGAGCGTGAAGTGAAGGTGGACGTGGATTTACCGCGACTGAAGTATTACGGATTGTCGTTGGGAGATTTAATCGCTGCGATTCAACAGGAAAACGTGACGGTGCCCGGTGGTACAATTGATGTGGGGACCAAGGAATTTTTACTTCGCGTGCCTGGTCAGTATAAAACACCGAAACCCATTCAGGATATTGTAATTGATGCCCCGGATGACAATCCCATATACATACGTGATGTAGCCAACGTTAAATTCGGCTACAAAGACCGCGACAGCTATGCCCGATTGGACGGAAGCCCGGTTATTACTTTGTCGGTGAAGAAACGAAGTGGCGAAAATATCATCGAAACCGCCAATAAGGTCAAATCGATTATCAATGAAGATTTGCCATCCATGCCGCCGACGACAAATATTAGTATTACGTCAGATCAAAGCACGGCGATTAATACCATGGTTGATAGCCTGGAGAATAATATTATATCCGGGTTGTTGCTGGTAATCGGGGTACTGTTGTTCTTCCTGGGTATTCGAAACGCCTCATTTGTCGGCGTATCCATCCCACTGTCCATGTTCCTGTCGTTTATCATTATTTATTCGGTGGGCATTACCATGAATATGGTGGTTCTGTTTTCCCTGATTCTGGCCCTGGGGATGTTGGTGGATAACGCCATTGTGGTGGTTGAAAATATCTATCGATACCTGGAAGAAGGGTTCGATAATTTCGAAGCCGCCAAAAAGGGTACGGGCGAAGTGGCTATACCGATTATTTCTGGGACGGCCACCACACTTGCCGCATTTTTCCCGATGGTTTTCTGGCCGGGAATTGTGGGCGAATTTATGTCGTACCTGCCCAAGACCCTGATCATTACCCTTAGTAGCTCGCTATTTGTGGCCCTGGTGATTAACCCGGTGCTCTGTGCTTTATTCATGAAACTGGATCAAAAAGATCAAAAAGGCAAGTTGACCCGAAATGGCCGCTTTGTATTGGGTGGTATTGGGGTATTCTTGCTTATCGTAGCTGTGCTGAGTGATGCGATGACCTGGTCGATGCTTATTGTATTGGGCATTTTGTTATGGTTATCCAATAAATACATTCTAGATCCGCTGGGTGATTGGTGGCAGAAGAAGGGACTTAACAAAGTACTCGATAATTATGAACGAAGCCTGCGGTGGTCGCTGCATAATGGCTGGAAAATAGTTGGTATTTCGGCTTTTGTATTGATGTTCAGCTTTGTGATCTTTGGATTTTTCAACAACGGAGTAGAATTTTTTCCGGAGGATATACCCCCGAATGATGCCTATGTTCAGGTTGAAGCCCCCGTGGGGACCAATGTCGATTTCACGAATAAAATTATTAAGAAGATGGAGCAGCGGGTTCCCACTATTCCACATGATAATGATATAAAATCGGTCGTAGCTACTTCAGGTAAAACCATTAGCGGCGGACTGGATTTTGGTGGCACTCAACCCAACCGGGGAACGGTGGCCATCAACTTTAAGGATTATCAACAACGGGAAGGAAGTACGTTCAACGCTCTTGAGTTTATGCGGAATAATTTCCCGGAAGGTATTGCCGGCGCCGACATTACGGTTGAAAAGCCGCAGGCAGGTCCTCCTACAGGGAAACCGATTAACCTGGAACTTGCCGGTCCGAACATGGATAAGCTCAAACAGATGTCAGAAAAAGTGATGAACATCCTGGAAAATAATCCGGTTTATTCAAAACTCGAAGGACTGGATACCGATCTACCCGAATCGCGACCTGAAGTTCAGATAACGGTAGACCGTCAAAAGGCAGCTATGTTCGGTTTATCAACCAGTCAGGTGGGGACGACGATACGCCAGGCTATTAACGGTGCAGAGGCTTCAAAATACCGGGATGGCAAGGATGAATATGATATCACTGTCCGGCTGGATGAAAAATACCGCCAAGATCTGGGTACCCTGGCCGATCTGAAAATTATGGAAGAGGGGCGCCAAATTCCCCTTTCCTCCGTGGCCGACTGGAAAGTTACGGAAGGCTATGGAGGCATCAAGCACAAGGAATCGGAACGGGTGATCACGGTTAGCGCCGCCGTCCGCTCCGAATACCAGGCAAATGCGGTGCTGAAAGAAGTTCAGGGCGTATTGGAACCGTATCTGAATAATATGCCCAGCGGGTA
>Ga0209918_1001809_pt1 | contig 10871 bp, 2 predicted proteins | sample SalPonD_shore_MG_FD_185712 | JGI IMG/M metagenome (GOLD analysis project Ga0209918, IMG submission 185712) | Salt pond soil microbial communities from South San Francisco under conditions of wetland restoration - Salt Pond MetaG... | ecosystem: Environmental > Aquatic > Marine > Intertidal zone >...
ACGTACCCCGGTTTCGGAGCCGATGAGCACCAGCCAGTCGTTGACTTCAATGCGCGTATCGCCGTGGGGTATCACCATCATCCCATTTCGTTCAATGAAGGCAATCAGGCAATCGGGATGCATCCAAAGTTGTCGTACCGGCTGTCCATGCAGGTAGTGATGATCGATATGCACTTCCCGAACGGCCTCGGAGTGGACAAAATGCTGTCGAATTTCAGCTGTGCTCCAGCTTCTCCATTCCTTTTCAAAGTCGATTCCTTCAGCACGATTCGCAATTTCGGCCAATAGTCGCAGATGCTGTTTCGGGGTATGCTCCGGGCTTAACAGAACAAACACTGCATAAATAGGATCAGCCCCGGTCCCAAACATGAATCCACTTCCCGATTTAATAATGGCAATTTCGTGGGCCTGAATACCGGGAATATAGGCATGAGGCAGGGCCAGGTGATGACTAGCAGGTGTTTTGCCCTGCTCATCGGAGGTTCGCAAGGCATCCAGAACCTCTTCCACAGATATTTGCAACCGTTCGGCAATGGGTTCCACTGCACGTTTTACGACTTCATAGTAGGCTTCGGCGGGGTTATGCTCTACCACCGGGGCACGATACATAATGTCATCCAGTGAATCTTCAGATTTTAAGCCACGCTCCCTCAGCGAAGTTCGCAGGTAAATATCAATATCATGATCGGCATATTTCCCGTATTTCGAGATCACATGCACCAGGGCGCTGCTCCGGTCTTCTTTCTCACCGCCGTACAGAAAATACCAGACCAATCCCAATGCGACGAGTCCCCCAGCCGCCAAACGCGGGACGAGCCCCAAGTAGGGAATCAGCAATACGGAAGTACCCAACCCCACAATCTGTACCCAGGGATAACCCGGTGATTTGAAACCGGGATCGTACGACCAAATACGGCTTTCCCGCATAACGATTACCGCAAGGTTTAAAAATCCGAAAATTACGAGCAGGAACGTACTCGCCAGTTTGGCTACTCCTTCTGGACTCAGAATTAAAACGAAAAATATCATAAACACCACCGTCAATGCAATAGCCGCCGTAGGAGTGTGATATTTACCGAGTTTGCTGAACCGTTCCGGCAATAGTTTATCGCGACTCAATGCGAAGGGATACCTTGAAGCGGCTGCCAAACCTGCATTAGCCGAAGCGCTAAAAGCCAGGAATGCCATCACCGAAAACAGGATGATTCCCACTTCACCAAACAATAAACCGGCGGCATCCGCCATGGGGGTAAGGGTTCCTTCGGCCAATTGAGCGGGAATTAATGCCATCAGAATTAACATCCCCAAAATATAGACCAGCATCGTAACGCCCACAGCTGCGAACATCCCCAGTGGAATGTTACGCTCAAGATCATCCACTTCTTCAGCCATGCTCAGAATCTTCGTCAAACTGGCGAAACTGACGTATACCAGTCCGATCGCTTCCATAAATGCCGTCAAATTCCACGACGCTTCCGTTGTGATCACCCCATGGTCCAGGTTTAACACGCCGGTAGCCAGAAAAAAGGCCAAACCGCCCAAAAGCAGGGCCACCATGGCAATTTGCAGACGCCCCACATGTTTGGTCCCGAATATACTTAACAGGCCAAACCCTATACATAATCCAATAGCCACCGGTTTGATGGGAAAGGCCAGGAATAACAAGATATAGGCTCCCAGCCCAATCAGGTCAAAACTGCTTTTGAAAATCAGGGAAAGCCAGGTACCAATACCCGCGATAGTACCAACGGCCGGACCCAAACTGCGGTCGAGCACGTAATAAGCTCCTCCCGATCGCGGCATGGCCGTAGCAAGTTCCGCTTTGCTCAACAGGGTTGGAATAATCAAAACCCCGGCCGCCAGGTACACCCAGTGGGCCGCATCCCCCACTTTGCCGTATACCAATCCCGGCAGCAGGAATATACCCGATGCAATCATGCCGGCAATACCAAAGGCGAATACAGATCTGCCGTTCAAGTGCTTTTGTAGTGATTGTGCGCTCATAAGTCTGGATCCAGGTGAATAAGTATCAGGTGTCTATACTTAAAATAATTAAATTAACACGATATAAACCAATAATTAATTACCCATTCTATCTAATAGAGTAAAATTATTTTAAATGATTTTAAAAGTTTAATTCCCGGTACTCAAATTTATAAAACATTATATCTGTAAATACTCCTCATGATATTCGATATTGTAGGCGACTTCATTGCTGACTCAAATGATTTTAATTAAGTTATGTTTCGCATCACTTTTAAATTGACACATGGATGCAATTTTTAATTATAATGAAACCCTAAATAATTGGTATAAATAATTGATATCTAATCGCTTGTATATATTTTATAGAACTTTGCAAAACCGTGCTTTTATCCAAATTAAGCAATTTCGTGATTTCAAAATCCCTGGTTTTGCAAAGCCCTTTTTTATTGAGAAAAACCCCGACCTGAGCCTTCGGGGTGGGACTAAAGAACTGCCAAAAAACTTACTGTAGAATTACCCTCGGGAAATTCCAAATTGACGTTATGTTGATATTAAAAAGGTATTGCATTCAGTTCATACTTTTGTCGCCGTTATCGCGCCTTACGAAGCAGAACTTCGTCTGAGATGGGTTACCAAGCGGAGCTTGGGAACCAGGTTCAAAATGGTGAACGTTAAACGAGTTGATCATGGAAAATGTCATTCCGACGAGCTTGTTATGTCAATAGTCGGTCTGTGGTCTGTGGTCGGTAGTCAATGCTCATTGAAAAGCTAAAAGGGAGGTCTCCTCCCGCTCGCGGAATGTTTCGATACCGTAAATAAAGGCAGAGCCTTCAGGATAGTATTACACGGCAGAACCATTTAGCAAGTAGTTGTCCTCCCTCAATCCCCTAAAATCCGTGCAAATCCGCGGGTAAATTATCTCCGCGAACTCCGCGGTAAAATTCTCCCATCTTATTAATATTTTTTAATGGAAGAACCCACCATACCCCGCTCATTCTTAATCATTTCTAACTTCATTAATTACAAATAATCTATAGATTGTATTCTCATTGGGTTAACCCGGATATTTTACCAAGAAATCAGTTCGTGAACAATCCCGCCCCGAAAGTGTTCGGGATCGGGACAAGGGCAAAATGGCGGTGGAAACGTACATGAAGTTCGTTCAGTAAGCCATTTTATCTTCAACGGGCTAAACGAGCTAATTTCACATCGCTCTACACCTTGTTATAATTTTAAGCGTATAAAAACATGCAAGTTATTATATATCAAAAGATTACATTAATTATTTAAAAAAGGGTGTGAAATATCCGGTTAAAATGGGTACTCAACAGGTTAGGATGCTAAAACGGTTTACGCTACAACAACGAATCTTCTTATTTACGTTGGTCATCATTATAGCTTCGCAGCTATTATTGTGGCTGGCGGTGCGCCCCCTATACCGGGATGCCCTCCTGAAGGAACGTTCAACGGTCATTTCCCAGCAGCAGGAATATGCCCTTTCTTCGGCTGACCATACGCTTCGCAACTGGATGAACGCAACCAATTACGCAGCCCGGCAAATTTCCGAACATCCGGCCCAGACTCAAACCATCCTGAAAAATTCCATTGGCCTCAATCATCAGTTAATGAGGGTAACCATTCACTCTGATTCATCGGACGAATACCTGGATCTGAAAAGAAGTAGTAAAAGATCCATGGATTTTACAATTCAACACCCCAACTGGATTACGTCGTCCATCGATCAAACCATTCGGGTTAACTGGCCCGCAGACAGTGTCAAATCGGCTAAATTGTTAATCACACAAAAGCTTTTTCAGTTCGCCGGCGAACCTTATCGCATGAATCTATATTTCGATGCGACCGAACTCCGTAAAAACCTGTTTGATATCCCCCTGAAAGATGCCCATTTCGAAAGCTTGATACAAAAAGACGGGAGCTATTTTGCCGGGGAAAATCATCTAACTGTACCCCCCTCTATTTTCGGTAAGGGGCCCTATTCCCAGGAACATGTGATTCATTATGATAATCAAGCCTGGTTTGTGACTACATCAGCCCTGCAAACCCTCCCGCTTTGGCACATCACCGGGGTCGGACAAAACGTGGCATTGAAGCCGTTACACCGCATCCTGATCTATTCTATATATGCAAGTGTTGGAATTCTTCTGTTAATGGCCGGAATAAGCTGGTACATCAGTCGTAAGCTTCAACAACCTATTACCCAGTTGATTCGTGATGTGGAGTATATGAGTGATCTGGATTTTGAACACCCGGTCCGGAATCCCGAACTGCCGGAATTTAACCTGATGCGCGACACCCTGGAGCAGGTACGCCTGTCGCTGTTGAGATATCAAAAAATTAATGTGGAAAAGATTATCCTGGAGGAATGGAAAAATAAATACCTGATGACCTACTCGGAGGATTTAATCGGAATCACTGATGAAGGCGAGTCCTTTACCTTTGTGAACAATCACCTGTCTGAGTTTTTTGATCAACTCGGTTTCGAAACCCAAACCGTATCCAAAGAACAGCTATTGAACCATGATTCCATGCAATTAAGCGAAACCAACAAGATCGTCCATCACCCCAAACCATTCAATATCCGTGTTGATAAAAGTGAGTTGTCGTACCGACCGAACCAGGAAAAAGCATTTTACTACGATTACCAGGATGTAACGATTCTTGATGAAGATGGCCATCCGCGGGGATCGCTGCTTATCCTTCACGACATTACTGAAGAGCGCAAGCTTGATAAAAAACGCATCGAAATGATCAACGTGATTGTCCATGAGCTGAAGAATCCAGTGGCGGGCGTGATCGGCCTGGCCGATCTTTTAATTGATGATCCTGACATGGACCGGCCTGTGCAACAAACGTTACTCGAAGAAGTTATGCAATCGGGGAACCGCATCAATGAGTTGATTAACCGTTTCCTGGATGTACAACGCCTCGAAGCCCGCGAAACCCCGCTGAATAAAGAACCATTGGATCTCAATCATATCACCCAACAGGTCTTGACCGGGCTCCGGGTGCAATTGAAGGATAAGAATCTGGAAACCGAAGTACATTCTCATTCTGACGTCCCCATTATCCTGGGTGATCAGCAGCTCATTTTCGATGCTCTCCAGAACATCCTTTCCAATGCGATCAAATATGGTTCATCTAACCGCACCATCGATATTGAACTGAACGATACGGAAGATGAAATCGCCATAGCCGTCACGGATCATGGGTATGGCATCAGCATGGAAGATCAGCAAAAAGTCTTTGAAAAATTCTACCGTGTAAAATCCAGTCATCCGGAACGCAACGAAAAAGGGACGGGACTCGGACTTCCCTATGTTAAAGAGATTATCAACAAGCACGACGGTTCCATCACGCTGGAATCCAATAAATCCATCGGCAGCCGATTCACCCTGCACTTCCCGAAAATCAAGGAGCTTTATGAAGTCTGATTTTCCAACCCCTCCCGGATCCCTTTTGGGCCTGATATTCTGCCTGGTTTTGGGTGGTTTATATGCTCCTGCACTTTACGCACAGGAACTGAGCTTCCCCGCATCCAAACTTCAGGAAATGACAATCCGGTATACGGGAAACTCCGTTAACTGGCCGGTCGTTGTTGCACTTGCAAATCATAACATCCGTAAAAATGTATTTCACCTGAGTGCCGATGATGTGCAACGACTCAAAAATTTTGGCGGAATTTCTCATAAAGTTTCTGCCCTGAAGGATAAAATCAATAAGTCCATTAAATCGGGGGCCACCGTTTTCGCCAAAGAGCCGCTCGATAAATCCAATGAGCTGCTTGATCAATACCAGGGAGCCATTAATAACGGTGACCTGGATCAAGCCAATAAGCTGGTTAAGGACCTTTCAAAATCTGTTTCCCGTCTGGATTCCACGCTGTCAAATAACCGGATGGTTAATATTCAGGCCAAGTTGGCTCGTAAAGAAGGCAATGTCGATAAAAGACGCGGACTGCTGGGTGCCTGGACCGATGCCCTGATCGGTGATCTTTTTAAAGAAGCGGATGGTATTAAAACCTACAAGAAAAGTTTTGCCAACTTATCGTTTGTCGATGGCAGTCAGGTGGTTGTCAATCCCCAAACTGTGGCTGTCATACGCAAGTCCCGCATCGATAAATTGGATAAAAGCGTGGACACCCAAATCTCCCTGAACGACGGTGGACTGCTTGCAAAATTATCGGCACAAGGTAAAGACAAGGGAAATTATGTGCTGAATGCCGGATCATCCCAAACCCAACTAAAATCCCAGAATTTTCTAGCCGAAGCCGAAGGTTCGAAACGGGTCAAATTAACCAATTATGACGGAACGGCCGAAGTTAATGCCCATGAGGTTTCCATAACCATTCACAAAAACGAAGGAACCATCGTAGAACCCGGGCGGGAGCCCATTCAACCGGTGAAACTCGTCGATCCCCCGGAACTGTTGTGGGCCAAACCCGATACCATCATTTACCAGGATTCGCTGATGATTCCATTTTTGCCCAAAAACCGGGCCCGCTCCTACCGGGTGGAAACAAGTTCGTCACGTACCTTTGATGAAAATGTTCACAGCTACACCACACACAGCACCTCCGTTTTGCTGCAAAATATTCCCATCGGCATCCGTTATGTACGGGTTCAGTCGGTAGACAGTCTGGGACTCCGCGGACCCCAAAGTCAAAATTACCGGATCATCCGTAACCGCGATACGCAACCCCCTCCCCTGTTCCTGACGGGCATCAATAATGAAACGTTGTATATCGGTGGTAATGCCATCACGCTCAAGGGAGTTTCTGAACCGGGTGCGAAAGTCGCGATTCGTGAGAAACGGGTAGACGTTCAGCCGGATGGAAGTTTTATCAAAAAAATTACGGTTTCACAGGATAAAACGGAGTTCCCTATCACCGCAACCGATCATTCGGATAATACCACCACCCGAAAAATCACCGTCATCCGGGTTAACCCGGCACACCTGCTCCAGCAAACGAAGTGGAATGCAACGGTAAAAGACGATCAAATTACATTGCAAGATACCAACCTGGTCATCTCAGGTATAGCCTACCCCGGGTTTGCTATAAAATTGCGGTCCGGCTCCACCCAAAAATCCGTGAAAACTGATATGCGTGGTCGCTGGGGCATGACCATTTCCGCTCCCGGAAAATCCCTTGAGCTCCAATTTATTAACAATAACACCGGGGAAGAAATTTTCTCCAAACAATACACCGTCGTTCAGTAATGCAAAAATTTGACCTGGATATGCATGTATCACGAATTTTAAAATCGCCTTTGCTTATACCCTGCCTGATCGGACTGTTTTTCCTGTTTTTTCAGGTAACACCGGCATCCGCCCAGGAAGTTTATCTATCCATTTCAGGTCGGCAGGTTATTGAAAAATCCGGCGACCAACAACATGTTTATGAATACTGGCTTCGTCCTGATTCCGGGGCGATTAACGGGAGCCTTCAGATTTTTGATGCCGGTCTTGGCGGACCCGCGGATTTGATCGCCGGCAAGCGGCCCGATACACAAACGCAGTTCCAGCTCTTCCCTTTTTCGACCCAATACAAATACGAAAATCACGAGCTGGTTAAACAGAATACGGGTGAGGAACCTATTCAAAAATTAACAGCGGACAATGAAGTGAGATTTAAAAATCGCTGGACCGCGTTGGCTTCCCTTTCAGCGGATGATGCCGGGAAAGGTTACCTGCTGCGCGTCCGGGCGGGTGATGGTAATGACATAAACAGCTTTAAATTAAGAGTGGTCGATGCCAACGGAGCGGTTTTGACCAAGACTTCCTGGCATCTCATTGCCATTGATTTATCCATCGGCTTATTCCATTCCACACCCGGCAATCAGTTTCAAATACGTCCTTACGACAAAACTATCTCTTCTGATATTTTGTTAAATGCGTCCGGACAGGAGGATTCCAAAGTACTGAAACTGGATTCCTTTGGCGCTCAAAACGCCGACCTTTCCAATCATACCACCTTTCCCGCTCAAAAATATGGAATGGAAAACCGCTGGGGTATTGAAATTACCGGCTCCGACCTGGACCTGAATAACCTGACCATAACAGGGGTCGAACATCCCGTACTCTGGGAGTTTGAACCGGTGTTACTACAGGAAGCAACGAAACCCGTGATCGGTATTAAACATACATTGTCGGGCTCCTGCAGTTCATACCAATTCAATTTAAATAGTCCTGACATTGGCCCGGGAGTCCTTCGCAAATCATTATGGTTGCGCGATGGAGAAACGATTGCGCATGGCGACCATCCATCCATTACGTTCCCATCCAGCGGAACCTTAAGTGTTACCGCACTTATCCCCAATAAGGAAAGTTACTTTCCACAATTCTGGATACACAGAGACTCCGTATTCATCAACCGTCCACCGACTGCTCAAATACAAACTGATAAAACCATTATATCGCCGGGTGAATCCGTTCAGCTTTCTGCATCCGGATCATCCGATCCCGATCAGGCAACTCTCTCCTATAGCTGGTACATCAATAATGAGATCCGCAGTCATAAAAAGGACTTCACTTTTCATAACTCCGTACCCGGCTTGTACCATATCAAACTGGTGGTAAACGACGGTGGAACCACGGCCGGATGCAGTGAAGCCACGGCGGAGAAGACCATCCGGGTCAATTCTCAGCCCTATGCTGAAATATCGCTGACTTCTTTATTTGGAACCGACGAGCCCGTTACCTTCTCCGTGGCAAATCAATCAGATGCGGATAACGACACGCTGGAATATCATTGGAAAGGATCCGGAATTGTGGAACCACCCGCCACCGGTACGACCGTTACCGTTCGGCAGCCGACCGCCGGCGATTATACCATAAGCTTGCTCGTGGATGATCAATCGGGAACGCAAAACGCCACCTACCAAACCACGGCCAGCTACAAGGTAAATGCCGCGCCGGTCCCTGTCTTTACGCTCCCAGAACAGGCCGCCCCGGGTGAAGAAATTTCGCTGGATGCCTTCGGTTCGCACGATACCAATCCCGACACGCTATCCTATACCTGGAAAATTGATAATAAGGAAATCACTCAAACCCCAAGAACTACCACATCGCTGGCTTCCGCCGGGGATTATACGGTGACGCTGATAGTTGATGATAACAAGGAGGTTTCCAATTCTGTACAGCAGCTTTCCAGATCCATTCATATTAATGCGGCACCGGAACCGGTAATTTCTGCAGTGGATTCAACGACATCCGCCCGTCAGTCGTTCAGTGCCTCCCGGAGTCAGGATGCCGACAATTCCATTGCCCAGTACCACTGGGATTTCGGGGATGGTACCACCGGAGAAGGTCCAAACATCGATCATATCTTCCCGGATGCAGGTCATTATAATATCACATTAACGGTTGATGATGGTCAAAATCAACCCAACAGTATTCAAAAAGCGCAACATTCACTCTTTATTAATGAATATCCCAAAGCTGCCTTTACACTTCCCGAAGTGGTGGGACCCGGGCAAAAGGTAACCCTGAATGCTCGCCGGAGCAGTGATCCGGATGGAAATATTATGTCCTTTAAATGGTGGGTAGACGGTGCATTTGAATCTCAAAATTCAAATGACACCTTTAATTTTCAAAAACCGGGCCTGCACACAGTCAAACTCTGGGTTCGTGATAACTCCGGTTTTGACGACGCCGTAAATTTCCTGACCCGCCAAATTCGTGTGAATGCGCCTCCTGTACCGCGCTGGAGTGTGAATAAACAGGAGCTTGTTGCCGGTCAAAAAATCCATTTCCGGGCCGATTCATCCTTCGATCCCGATGGAACCATTATTCAATATTCCTGGAAGTTTGACGATGGTAAAATCCTTACGGGGAAAGATATAACCCGATCTTTTAAGGAGAATGGAAACCACAAATTTACGCTTACGGTTACCGACGGCGACGGCGTGAATAATTCATCCCGGTCGATTGGTGGTTCCGTGAATCTGAATCATCAACCGTTTATTGTCACCCAAAAAACGATACGCACCAACGATCTCAGCGTAAACCTGGATGCGTCTTCCAGCTACGACCTGGACGACGATAATCTGTCCTTTGAATGGACCCTGCCGGATGGCTCCAAACGACATTCGGCGGCTTTCACCTGGGAAGCTCCATCGGCCGGTGTACATTTCATCGGACTAACTGTCAATGACGGCAAGCAACTGCCCAACAGCCAAAATGAAGAATCGGTTAAAGTGTTGATCAATCAGCCGGTTCAGGCGGTGGTCGATTCCTTGATTCGTTCGTGCACCGGACAAACCATCCTGTTCAACAGCTCCGACAGTTTTGATCCCGATGGAGATCCTTTTTCTGCCCAATGGAATTTTGGGGATGGGAGTCAGTCGGGCGCGGCCAATCCATCCCACTCATATGACGAGCCCGGTGTTTATGAAACCATTGTAAAGTTGAGCGATGGATTTTCGCAACAACCGACCGTCGCTAAAATTCCTGTGATTATTGAAGGTTCCCCCTTCGCCAAAATGAACCTTGCGGATACTACGATCTGCGTAAATTCACCGATGCAGTTCGATGGCAGTCAAAGCACGGATCCATCGGGGAATTTGTCGTCCTACCGCTGGGATTTTGGAGATGGACAAACGGCATCGGGTCCGCAGATCAATCATTTATATACGGAACCCGGAGATTATATGGTATCACTTACGGTGGAAGGATCCGGTTCCGGGCAGTGCAGCAATGTCAGCCAGGTGACCGGCAAGGTCCACGTGGTTGCCGGCCCAACTGCCGCTTTTGAAATTCCCGAATGGATTGCACCAAACCAATCACTGGAGCTCAATGCGTCAAAATCTCATTCACAGGATAATATTAACTCCACGCAATGGATTATTCAGCAAAAAGAAACCCCG
>Ga0209918_1001810_pt1 | contig 10867 bp, 8 predicted proteins | sample SalPonD_shore_MG_FD_185712 | JGI IMG/M metagenome (GOLD analysis project Ga0209918, IMG submission 185712) | Salt pond soil microbial communities from South San Francisco under conditions of wetland restoration - Salt Pond MetaG... | ecosystem: Environmental > Aquatic > Marine > Intertidal zone >...
CGCGTTAAATGAAAATGTATCATGTTTAATTTTAACAGGATATATAGAACCAGATTCTTCTATTATAACAAAAGCGACCGAGAAAAATATTCCCATTATATTAAGCCCTTCAGATACATATACTACTTTGAGAAATATTGAAAGAATTCGACCAAGTATTAAAGAAGATGAAGTTTATTTAGTTCATGACCTAGTTAAGGATAAAATTGATTGGGATTTATTACTTGAATAAATAGTTTTTTTCAATCTTATTCTATTAAGGAACCTACTAGCATTTGAGAAAATTCATTAAAAGCCTCTTCAACATTTTTCCCTGTTTTCGCACTCGTCTCAATGTAAGTACTGTTATGTGTTCTAGCAAATTCCTCGGCTTCTTCTTTTTCTATTACTCTTCCAATATGATCTAGTAAATCTGCTTTATTTCCAATTAAAATAAAAGGGACATTCCCCGCATAGTGTCTTATTTCATTTAGCCATTTTTCTATCGCATTATATGTTTCCATCCTCGTTAAATCAAATACTAATATAGCGCCAGACGCGCCTTTATAAAATTCAGTGCGCATTGACTGGAAACGTTCTTGGCCTCCGATATCCCATATCGTAAGTTTTACTTTTCCGTTTCCTCTAAGATCGATTAACTTAGATAAAAAATTAACCCCTATTGTTAACTTATAATTTTCTGAGAAACGATTATATACAAGTCTCTCTAAAATACTGGTTTTCCCGACTGCGGCGGGTCCTACGATGAGGATTTTAAAGAGATAGTTTTCCATACCTAAAAATTTTCTTAAATTTGTTTAGTAAATTAATATTGAATTGAACTTAAAAAATTATCCTCTAATAAGCCAATAATTTGTCAGCTAAAAAATTTGCTAAATAAAATTATTATATGGGATTTTCTTTTAAATAGAAATTAAGAAAGAGGACTTTATAAAATAGAAAATACTCTTTATTTCAAAATGTGAAAAAAAGAGATATATTACCATAAATACATTATAAATAAGTTGTTTTTCTCTCCTAATTTATTTTCCTTTTGAATAAGGTGTTTTTTTAATCTGATTTTATTATGGAATCCACTAGCATTTGAGAAAATTCATTAAAAGCCTCTTCAACATTTTTCCCTGTTTTCGCACTCGTCTCAATGTAAGTACTGTTATGTGTTCTGGCAAATTCCTCGGCTTCTTCTTTTTCTACTACTCTTACAAAATGTTCTAGTAAATCTGCTTTATTTCCAATTAAAATAAAGGGCACTTTCCCCGCATAGTGTTTTACTTCATTTAGCCATTTTTCTATCGCATTATATGTTTCCATCCTCGTTAAATCAAATACTAATACAGCGCCAGACGCACCTTTATAAAAATCGGTGCGCAGCATCTCAAAACGTTCTTGGCCTCCGATATCCCATATCGATAATTTCACTATTCCGTTTCCTATAAGATCGACAATCTTAGATAAAAAATTAACTCCAATTGTTAATTTATAATTTTCTGAAAAATGATTATATATAAATCTCTCTAAAATACTGGTTTTCCCGACTGCAGCGGGTCCTACGATGATGATTTTAAAGAAAAAAATTCTTCCTTCCATTTTAGGTTAGTAAATTAATATTAAATTGAACTTAAAAAATCATCCTCTAATAAATCAATAATATGTCAATTAAAAGTGTTGCGTATTAAAATTATTATATAGAATTTTCTTTTAAATAAAAATTAAATAAAAGACCAAAAGATTTAAATCAATTAAGCAAGAGGTTTTATAAGATTGGAGATACTCTTTACTTTAAGAATGAGAGTAAAAAACAGAAAATTATAGTATAAACATGTTATAAGAACTCATTTTTTTCTCCAAGTTTATTTTCCCTTGAATCTAGGCTCTCTCTTTTCTTTAAAAGCTCTCATTGCTTCCCGAAAGTCTCCAGTTTTATAGAGTTTCCTATTTCTTGTTTTTTCTAATTCATGAGTTCTCAAAATAACCTCTTGAAAGTTTTGGTGTATAAGTTTTTTCTTCAATTCAATGGAACAGGACGATTTACTTTGGGAAAGTAACTTTTCAGCCTGCTTTCTTGCATACTCTAATAATTTCCCATTAGGAAGTACTTTATTCACTAGGCCTAGCTGTTCAGCCTCAAATGCCGTAATTTTTCCTCCAAAAAAGAGTATTTCTTTTGCTTTTTGAAACCCTATATATAAGGGGAGGATATAAGACATTGCAGATTGAGCCATTACCCCTCTTTTCACAAAATTAAATTGTATCCATGCATCCTTAGCCATATAGATTAAATCTGCCCCCATTAGAATCATGGTGATTCCCGCCCCTATTGCATAACCATTTAAAGCAGCAATGATAGGTTTTGTAAAATTCCAAAACTTTACTTTAGGTTTTTTCCTTTTTATAGATTTTGAATTTTGACTAAAAAATTTTAAATCAAAATAACCTCCCGAAGAAAATGCATGAGCATCCCTTGCGCCTGTGATAATTAATACTCGCGCATTTTTATCCGCTTCCATGTCGGAAAGCACTGTCCCAATCTCAAAAAATGTACGCTGAGATAACGCATTTCTCCTCTCTGGTCTATTTATTGTTATAGTATAGATTCCGTTTTCCTCTTTTTCGTAAATAATATCTTTAAACTCATTAAGACTCATTTTAAGCCTTTTTTTATTTTCATAACTATTTTAGTGGGATAATTGAAGGTATTATTTCTCAATTAAATATATAAATATGAGAACTCATAGAGGAGGGCAATTCAATAATGAATCTGAAATCATTATAACTAGATCGTTTCATCTTTTATTTCTTCTTCATACTGCTTTCTCTTTTCCTTCAAATAAGCAGGGACTGGTACATCCCACCAACCCCATGCCGGAGATCCCTCATATTTGGGCAAATTATTTACAATAACCTCTATGACTGCAGGTCCATCTTGAGAAAATGCATCCTTTAATGCAGGTTGGATTTCATCTGCTTTTGATATACGAGTTGACCAACATCCGAATTCTGAGGCAATATTCGCAAAATTTGGAGAATAATACTTTCCATGTTTATCTCGAAATTCAGTTGCATGTCCCCTCTCATCTCCATATACATTCCATTGAAGATCTGTAATCGCTATCCAAGCAGCATTGTTGATGATCATAAGTACAACATTTATTCCAAGCTGTTTTGCCGTGTGGAGCTCTGCCATAGTCATCATGAAATCACCATCTCCAGCTAAACCAACCACTTGAGTATTTGGTTTTCCTAATTTGACACCGATAGAAGCGGGAAGAGTATAACCCATCGTACTAAACCCTCCAGCTGTAATGCATGTATTTGGTTTATAAAATTCAAGCTCTTGAATCATTTGAGCTTGTACATTTCCCGAGCTAGTGATTATTATAGCATCTCTATCTAGAAAAGCTCTTAGTTCCTTTAACACGCATGAGATCATAACTGGTTCTACATTATCATCGGCATATTCATTTAAAAAATCGTACCATTCCTTTCTTAAGGTTTGTATTTCCTTATAATACTCTGTATTTTCATAATTTACAGGTTCATAATTATTTTTAAGATATTCCAATAAATCTTGAAGAACTGCTTTAACATCTCCTATAATACCCACATCAACCGGATAATTTTTTCCAATTTCATGGGGATCGATATCAACTTGAATAAGACGAGTATCATCCGCTTCAGGTCCGAAATTCCATGCTTCCCCTTTTTTATAGGAACAGGTTGATTCATCGGCAAATCGAGTCCCTAAAGCGAATACCACATCAGCAGTTTTACTTAATTGTATACCTATTTTTGTTCCTTTGGCTCCTGTTGCCCAGCCAAAGAGAGGATGATCATTTGGAAATGCATCTTTTGCCATCATTGATGCTAATACAGCACTTCCCGTAAATTCAGCAAGTTCTTTCACTTCCTTATAAGCTTTCGAAGCCACCACACCACCACCTAACCATAATAAGGGCCGCTTAGCTTTCATATAAAGGTCTGCAGCCTTTTTAATTTGTTCCATATCACCCCGAATCCTTCCTTCTGGATGGTGTTTTTCTACAACTGGTACGGGTTTAATAGTCGGAGCACATTGAACATCCATGGGAAGATCAATATGAACTGGTCCAGGCCGCCCTTCTTGCATGATATTACATGCTCTTTGGATTATTCGAGGAAGTTGATCTGCATTAGCTACCTCAAATGAACGTTTCACAAGGGGCCTTAATGCACTGGGGAGATCACTATCTTTATTTCGTTCAATCTCTTGCAAAACACCAACTCCACGCATATGAACATGTGTATCTCCTGTGATAAGTAGAACTGGCATTGAATCTACAAATGCATCTGCTAATCCAATACATGTATTTAATGCTCCCGGGCCAATACTGGTAAATACTGCTAATGGCTGTTGGGTGGCACGATAATATCCTACTGCCATATGGACTCCTGCCTGCTCTTGTTTCGGTTGAATTACTTTAATTTTATCTTTACGTCGATAAAGAGCATCAGTAAAACCCAAATTTCCATGTCCCGGTATACCAATAATATAGGGCATTCCTTGGTCAATCAAATAATCTACAATAACCTCGGAACCTGTTTTAAAACTCTCTTCTTTATTAGAGCTCATATTTTAGAAAATGTTCATAACTTTTTTAAATGTTTGCTTTTAAAATCTAAAAATTTCGAGGCTTATTTTTATATGAATTCTTAGAATTACAATATTATTTCACTTTTTTATAATTCTGAAATGAAGTTTTTTAATAAAGATTAGTTTACGCGATTGGAATATTTTTGGGAAATTTTTAAATGAGCCGCCTGTGATTCTCGATAATATCATTGGTTAATTTAGAAATTCAATTTTGCCCAACAGAGATTACAGAATCGCCCCTTCTCACGAAAGTTTATGGTCCGCTGCTCCAATTTTGTCTTGCACCTGGGACAGAGGTAGACTTCGTTTTCTATCCTCTTTGTTACCCACCAATCCAATTTTCTCTGAAACAAGTCGGCATTATCTAAAGTTAGGCGAGAGCCGTCTTCAAAGCGATACGCTTTCTTGGAAAAATAATACTTAAATCTTCCCTTGTCTAAATGTACATAAAAAATTGTCATATCACATAAATCGCGATTTCGCGCATCTTGAAACATCGAATCTTTAATGTGCCGCTGCTGAATTGCCAAGTTTTTTTCAATGACGCCCTTTTCGATTAATTCGTGAACTGCGGTTTTATGAAATGTGGTAAAGACCCTCAAAAACAGCGTAAATTTATTTTCTTTACCAAAAACGCGACCGTCTTTCGTTTTCAGTATGCCCCTTATGAATGAGTAGCCAAATTCGTTTTGAAGCTTATTCTCTTCAAAAAAGGTGTCCAAAAGTGTGTCGTTAAGCGATTTCGAAGGCAAATAGATGAGCCAATTTTCCAACTCCATTAATTCGTAAGAAGGAATCGAACCCTCGATATAGTGATAGTTAAGATTATTAAGATAATCTATCATGTCATAAGAAGTCGCATCAAAAACTCTGTGGGTATCCGGTATTTGTACAAAAGTCTCTTCCATAAATTTATTATAATTCTCTTCATTTTCCGATTTATCGAATAAAAGTGCACGCTCTTCGACCACCACGTTCTTCTCGATCATATCTTTAATTCTATTCTTGCTCGCGACAAATTTCAGCACCACGGAAGGCATATCTTTTTCCCCGAAAATTCTACCATCATCTAGCGTAATAGGATCGAATAAAATTATGGAATAATCGTGAGGAAAATGAGTTTGAGGGTTCCAATAATACTCGTAAAAGGTGAGCCGTTCCTCCTCGCTTCGAACCCAATAAAACACGACAAACATTTTATATTAACCCTATTTTAGTTCATTAACAATTATATAATTATATAAATAATAGCAACCTCAATATTAATCTTTTATCTTTCATTTTTATCTTATTTTTTTAAATGGAGCGATAGTCTTTGCTAAAATAATATAAAAAGTAAACGAGAAAAAAGCCACAGAGTTTATCCCGTTTGTTTAAGGAAGTCCGATATGTCTCCCCATACTCTTCTCTGCTTTAACCAGGGAATATATTTGCCGTAAGGCATCAAGGAATTCTCCAAGATTTGTCGTATCTCCTTAAAGGATACGGTATCTTTTGAACCCGTTTTCTTTAGATGGGAATTTACGATCTCGGTAATCTGAGCGCAGAGGAATTGAAGCATTTGGTCAGGCTTTACGGTATGGTCCATTACCAGTAGATAGAACCCGTCTTCCTGATGATACTCAACCATGCGTTCTTCATAGAAAAAAGTTCACTTAATTGAAATCTTATTAGGGAAATCAAGCTCCAAAATTAACCTTTATTACCACCACGCATTTAGTCGAAGAGTTAGGTTATAACCGCACTTTAGCGTGGAACTATTTAGAAAGACTTGTGCAAAAAGGGGTTTTATGGAATATCCAATATGGCAAACCCTCAAAATATCAATTAAGTGAACTTTTTTCTATTATCTATGAAGAACGCATAATGAAAGAAATGGTAAAGACTTTTTTTTAATAGCTTTTTATTTATTTTTTTTATGATTTGAGAATACATAAGAGCATATCTTAACCTAACTCAGTTTTTATAAGTATGCTTAATTTATCCTTTTTCCTTTAATTCCAACAGTATATCACAAATTCACAGCTCTTATCCAAATTAGGGGAATATAAATTGATATTGAAATTTTAATACTAAGATTAATTTATTAGATTTAAATTTATTAGATCTATAAGAATATAAATACCTCAGTAAAAGTAAAAAAATTTACTAACCATGAATATAGGGTTTCTCAGCACGGGACTAAGTCAACAAATATTTGATTTACATATATTAGGGTACTTAGAAAGAAAAGATATAAGAATTAATGCCTTGTGCGATAAAACAACGGAGAAAGCAAAATATAGAGTAAAGCACTTAAATTTAGGAGATTCACTTAATTTTTATACTGATTATAAAAAAATGATTGATGATGAAAACTTAGATATTCTTGAAGTTCTTTTACCGCCCCCTTTCCACGCAGAAGCAACCATATATGCTGCAAAGAAAAATATTAATGCAATATCAGTTGAAAGCCCTATGGCAGCTTCAATAAAGGAAGCAGATAAGATGATTGAAGTATGTAAAAATAATAACGTCTTTTTATCCATATATGAAAATTCTCTTTTTTCTTCCCATATTAAAGAAGCAAAGAAATTAATTGAAAATGATTATATCGGTGATATTGCCTCAATTAGGATAAAAGTTGCAATTGGAATGAAACATGACAATAAGGAAAAAGAAATCGGTAAATGGGAAAATACAGAAAAAAACACAATAGTTGCTTACCCTTCTTTATTCGATACCGGATCAAATGCCTTTTCTCTAGCAAGATGGTTAATTAATGAAGAAATTGTGAAAGTATTTGCTTGGACTGGGGAGTATAGCAATGTGGAAGCTCCTATTTTTGTCAACTGGAAATTTCAAAGAAAAGAAGAGCATGTAGTTCCTAAATACGGGAACATGGAACTCGCATTAATGCCTAACATAGAGATACCATCAAAATATTTTCCTATGGATGAATTTATTGAAATTATTGGTAGTCGGGGTTTAATGAAAATTAATCAATGTAGTTCTATTGGCAATAAAATGAAAGATTCCCCAGTTTTCAAACCCCTTGTTATAGTGAGGGATGGAAAGGTTGAAGTGTCGAATAAATTTCAAAAAGATTGGAAATATAACTTTATTAATGCGACAAATTATTTCATAGAAGCCTTTAAGACCAATAAAGAGCCAATTTTGTCTGGGAAAGACGGAAAAAACATCTTAAAATTTTATTTGGCAGCAATTAAATCCGCTCAAACCAAAAAAGATGTCTATCTTGAGGAACTAAATTAGAATTAACCTATAGGAGATTAGATTTCGTACTCATATTTGAATTCTGTGTGTTCTAATCCTTGTTCTATTCCTTTTTTTAAGTCTTTCCTCTTTCTCCTATTATATTTTGACATACCTCTACTTAATTCTGCTGGAGGAGGTTCTACTAAGCACATACCTTCTTTTTCAGACTCGGCACTAAACTCATCCCAGTTCACGATACGCTCTTCTTGTTGCGAAATATAAGGCATTTTTCCAAATATTACTAAATTTTTGCCTTGTTCTCCTGTATAAATGGGTGTTCCCTCGCCTGTTTTAACAATCTCAATAAAATTTTCCGTGGAATTGATAAAGGAATATCTCCAATCCCTCGGTAATTCCTCACCATATGTTTTCACTTCTCCATTAGAATATACGACAACGGGAGGATATTGAGGTGATTCAGATAAAAAGTTTCCTCCTGAAGTACATTGATTTATCCACATAATACCTTTTGTTCCTGAAATTTCTATAAATTCATCAATGGCATAATAATTTGAAGGATAATATAAATTAGATGCATAGGTAAATTCCATGGAGCCGAACTTAGGGGGATCTTGGGGATTCTTTTGGGGATATTTCCATATAATATTTGCCGGAGCATCTATAACTCCTGTGAAATAATTAATCCATCCATGTAATGCCTCAATTCGATCTTGATCCATAAGCCATAATGCTAATGATAATTTATGCTGCCCATCATCAAATACTTCTGGACCACCGCCACATTTCTCAACAGTTGTTCGCCATTGGTAGGCTTTAACCGCTAATGGCATACTAGGACCTGCAGTTAAAATATTTACAATTCTAAAAGTTAATTGCTCGCCAATAATACCTTGGTCTAATAATTCCTTTGCTCTTAGATAAACAGGGTAAAAGCGGAAATTTTCATATATTTTAAGCCTAACATTCTCTTGATCACAGACTTGGATAATCCTATCGCAATCAGCAATGGTATGCGCCATGGGCTTCTGTAAAGAGATATTCGGAACCCCTGCTTTTGCACAATATTCCGTCATGGGAGCATGAAGATGATGAGGGGTTAAAATCTCCACAATATCAAGATCTTCCTTATCTATCATTTCTTTATAATCTTTATAATATTTAAGAGATCGTAATCCCCATTGTTCTAATCTCTTTGCAGCACATTCAACATCCACATCTGAAACAGCTATGAGCTTGGTATCTTGGGAGTGAAGGTAACCCAAAACATTTAATTTAGAGATACTTCCACACCCGATAATTCCTACATTAAGCATTTTCTATCATTACTCCTTATAGAATTTAAAAATTTGAGAATTAATTATTTTTATTATTATTTAACCTTCTCAATATCTTAAAAGAATTTTTATTTATGAAAAAATTATTCTTTTTATGTTTTATTCCATATATACGAGGTTAGATTTAATTGAATAGTATATTCTCGGAAATTGATGATATTTTTCATTCAAATTCTGTGGCAATTTATGGAGTAAGTAGGAGAGGTGGTTTAGGAAATGTTTTATTACAAGGATTTATTGATCAAGACTTTCCTAACATATTTATTGTCAATCCTACTATAACTGAATCGAATGTTGAAATAATGGGAATACCTGTCTACTCAGATTTGGAATCTATTGGAGAACCCGTTGATCTAGCTATATGTTCCACTCATCCTAAATATGTTAAAGATATCATTATTGAATGTGGTCAATACGGAGTAAAAGCGGTAGTGATTTTTTCAGCTGGATTTGGAGAAAAAGATGAAGAGGGTAAAAAAGCTGCAAATGAATTATTAAAAATTGCTCAAAAATATCAAATGAGATTAATTGGACCAAATTGTATGGGCTTTTATTGTCCAAAGACAGGGTTATCATTCTTTCCAGCCTTACCAATAGAATCAGGGCCATTAGGATTCATTAGCCAAAGTGGTTCAATTGCCAATATTTTGGGTTTTAGTGCAATGTTGAAAGGAATTCATTTCTCAAAATCCATAAGTTATGGGAACGCAATTGACCTTGGTTTCAATGACTTTCTAGAATATTTGGGTGATGATCCTGACACAAAACTCATAGCATGTTATATGGAGGGTGTTAAGGATGGCAGAAGATTTATTAATTTAGTAAAAAAAATAAAGAAACCTATAATTATTTGGAAAGTAGGAGTCACACCCGCAGGAGAAAAAGCAGCTCAATCACATACTGGTTCATTATGTGGAGATAATAAACTATGGGAAATAGTATTTGATCAATACGGAGTGATGAGGGTCTATAATTTAGAAGAAATGATGAGTATGATCCAAGCATTCATCAATCCTATACCAGTACAAAATCGTCGAGTTGCGATTATTTCAGGACCCGGAGGACCTGCCGTATCTTCCGCTGACGCTTGCGAAATGAATGATCTAAAATTGGCAGAACTGACCGATGAATCAAAAAAGGAACTCCAAAAATTTATACCTGAATTCGGATCAAGCATGTCAAACCCAATAGATTTAAGTCTTCAATCAACCTTTGACCCAATATTGGAAAAAAACGCGTTTGAAATTGTTGGAAGGGATCCTAATGTAGATATGATGCTCATTTATTTAACGATGTTAACTCCTCGATATAAGGATTTAATAAAGTTACAAGAAGAAATTTCTAAACCAATTGCTATTGCTTGTGCTATAGATTCAACGGTTTCTTCCGATTGTTTTAGTAAATATATTAAACGATCGTTTATACATATAAGAGCAAAAAAAGTTCCTAAAATAATAAATAAAATGAATCAAAATGGTATATCAATGCATCCAAACGAACAACTAGCCGCTAAAGCATTACATAATATTTTTCAGTATTATAACAATTCTAAAAAATCTAATTTTTAAAAATATTCGGAAATTTATTCCAATTCTAACTCACAATTAGCAGAATATAAAAATTTAGATTAATCGTTTTTTATGAAATATTTATACTATATACATAAAAAGTGAGCAATTATTAT
>Ga0209918_1001811_pt1 | contig 10861 bp, 11 predicted proteins | sample SalPonD_shore_MG_FD_185712 | JGI IMG/M metagenome (GOLD analysis project Ga0209918, IMG submission 185712) | Salt pond soil microbial communities from South San Francisco under conditions of wetland restoration - Salt Pond MetaG... | ecosystem: Environmental > Aquatic > Marine > Intertidal zone...
GTCTGGACGATCAGATACCTGCTTATGCCGATAGTAATATGATTCAATCCGTGATCAGAAATATACTTTCCAACAGTATTAAATATACCAACGAAGGCGGGCAGATCAACATCGAAGCAACTTCAAAAGGCAGTTTTGCAGAATTGACAGTATGTGATAATGGAGTGGGAATCCGGAAAAGTAAACTTGAACAACTGTTTTCTGTAAAAAATATCGAATCCACTAAGGGGACGAAAAATGAGAAAGGTACCGGCCTCGGACTTGTATTATGTAAACAAATGATTGTGCAAAATGATGGTGACATCAATATAGATAGTATGGAAAACAAAGGAACAACGGTTAGAATATTACTGCCTGTCTCTAAAGCCTAATAGACTCATATCAATTTTTAGCCACCTATTTAACGTGAGGTTTGATAAGATTCGCAGCGTTGTAATAATTACATTGAGAATACGACCTGTGAAAATATAACATATCTTGACGACGGACGAGTGACCATCGACGACACAGAGCTGTTTTGATGCATAAAGCATGATTCAGATACCGAACTCACGTTGATTATACGGTTTTTCAGAATAAATAATGGTTACTTAATATCAGAGCATTTTTTCTGTCGTCTGTGGTCGATGGTCATAGAATGATATAATTTAACAGCTACTTTTATTAAGTAGATAGCTTATAAGCTTAAACGAACCTCACGTTATTTATATAGAACATGACGGGTTATAAACGGATTAAAGAAAGCGGATGACTGAATAATAACAATCCATTGTTTCATTGCGAGGCACGGTCATGTAATGCACGGTTGGAAACTTTGCATCCATTTATACATATACTATACCCCCTGATATAAGATCATTTTCACTTGACAATAGCCAATATGACTCATTCCTTTGTCGACTTCTAATTATCAACTACTTTTCCCGTTTCTGTAACAAAAAGGCCACATATCACTCTATTAATGTAGAGTGTTAAATAAAAGATGAGCACTTCATAAATGATTTCCTGGTAAGTGTCAGCATTTAGTATCTCTTTTAGTTTCATTGTTACAAATAAAAAATAGATTAATAAGTCGTATGAGAAAAATAGCTTTTGCAAATCAGAAAGGTGGTGTCGGAAAAACGACTTCGGTGATAAATGTAGGCGCCGCCTTATCCCGGCTGGGGAAAAAAGTGTTGATGATCGATCTGGATCCACAGGCCAACCTGACCTATTCTCTTCGAAGTCATTCCCAACGCCTGGATAAATCGGTATATAATTTATTAAAGAGCGATATACCTGTGGATGATGTAATAATAAATCATGATGGATTTGATATTTTGCCTTCCTCCATAGAGCTTTCCGGAGCAGACCTGGAATTGGCCAATGAGCCGGCACGGGAAAATTTACTTAAACGGATTATCAGTAAAATTGACGGTTATGATTATGTACTGATTGATTGTCCCCCTAATCTCGGTTTGTTAACATTGAACGCTTTTACAGCTGTAGATGAAATCTATATTGTTCTTCAGACGGAGTACCTGGCATTACATGGCCTTGCCAAATTAATGGACGTTATCAATGTCGTTAAAGATCGTTTAAATGAAAATATCCAGATTTCAGGTATAATCTGCACGCTTTATGACAAACGGAAAACATTGAACCGGGAAGTGCTAAGCCATATTAAAGATTATTTTGATACAAAAGTTTTTACCACGGTCGTAAGAGATAATGTAGCCCTTGCGGAAGCTCCGAGCTATCATAAAACGATTTTCGAATATGATGAGAGTTGCTACGGCGCTCTTGATTACATGGAATTATCCAAAGAGATAAGAAACGGGTACTAAGGTATGCCAGATAGAAAAGGTTTTAGATATGATCCACTGCAACTCGAAGCAACGCCTGCTGAGTCTTTACGATTTATAGGCGGTGGCCATGATAAACATGTCAGACATGTTACTGATAATTCTTCTTTTTCAGCCAATGGAACCGATGAAAAGAAAGAAAAGAAGATCGTAAGTTATTATATCGAGCTTGATCTGGTACACCGGCTCAAACAATTGGCGGATATTACAAACCAGTGTTATTCCGGGATTGTAAGTAATGCTATAAGAGAATTTGTTGAGCAATACGAGTACTAAAATCATCCCTCCTTCCCGGTTCCATTCATATAAAAGTTAAGATATTTACATTGAATTACCGTATATTTATATAGTATATAATATATAGATGTAGGATACATCTATAATATTGCAGGTAAATATTCGTGTCTATCCTATAATCTATTCTATTAAAAAAAACGGCTGTATCATGCTATTGACTTGTTATCAATATGTGAGGCAATGAATAGCCATGAACGCAATATGTAAGGATAAAAATGATTATCATTACATATGAAATTAATAAGTTACTTTTATAATACGATGCATTTATCATTCAAATCATTGATCAAATTACCGGTTATAGTGGTAGTTTTGATGATCTCGTTCAGCGCATGTAATCATGAAAACCCCAAAAATACGGCGACCGATACGAATAGTAAGGCAAATGAACAGACAGCAGTGACACCCGAAAGAACAGCTTCGGATAATACTCAAAGTACACAGGACACTTCCAAAGGTATAAAAGCTCCGGACTTCACATTGACCAGGGTCAATGGACAAAAATTCCATCTGTCCGATCATTTCGGAAAAGTTATTGTGCTTAATGTTTGGGCTACATGGTGTCCTCCGTGCCGTCGTGAAATTCCTGATTTCGTTGAGCTCCAAAAAGAATTGGGAAGTAAAGGCCTTCTTATTGTTGGTGTTTCAGTAGACAAGAAAGGGGAATCGGTTGTTAAGCCATTTGCCAAAAAACATCATATGAATTATCCGGTAATGGTTGACAATGGAATTGTGAGCAAAGAATATGGCCCCTTCAAATACGTACCTACCACATTTGTCATAGGCAGGGATGGATATGTTAAAGGATATCAACCGGGTATGTTGACAAAAGATATTTTGAAGCCCGTTTTGGAAAAATTACTTAATAAGAAAGTGAATACCTGATACTATAGGATATAAACCAAAAAATGATCCTTCAATAAAATTTAGGGAAGGATTATATCCTTATAGATAGCCGGCTTACATATTCATAAAAAAAATCATATAAAGGGTTTACAAGCAGTATTTATTTATGTACATTTAAGACATGATTGTCTTAAATAGTTTGTCAAGATATGCTATCACAGAGTTGTAAATATGGAATATGGGCAGTTCTCTATATGGCATCTGACCCGGATAGAGACTTTATATCTATTAGGGAGATCAGTAATGAGCTTAAGATTTCTTTTCATTTTCTGACTAAGATCTTACAGTCACTGACACGCGCCAAAATAATCGTATCAATGCGTGGTGCCAATGGAGGAGTATCACTTGCCCGGCCGGCAAAAGATATCAACTTGCATGAAATTATAGTTGCTATCGATGGCGACGATATCTTTACGAGTTGTGTCCTTGGCCTGCCAGGTTGTGGTAATGAAAAACCATGTCCTTTACATAACAAGTGGGTAGAAAATCGCGAAGCTGTTACGGGAATGTGCGAGAATACCAATCTAAAAGATTTAGCCCTTGAGGCAGAATCGACAAGATGGTTGAACTCTGATATATTTCCCGGTTTTCATACCATTTTTAAAAGCTAATTTTTTTATCTTTATTTAAGATAAAATACTCTTAATTCCTATATTATAAAATCAATAAGATATGCAAAAAAACATAATAATCACTCTCTTATTCATGACGCTTCTTGGATGGGGCTGTTCGTCTTCATCCAGTAAATCCGAAGCTGGAAACCAGGAATCACAATCTGAGAATGTACAGAAAGCCAGCGATGGACTGACGTCCTTTCAGTTAAAAAATGGAATAGGACCAATTACACAAGAGGTTAAGGTGGGTCCGCTCGATCAGAAGCTCGTTTCCAAAGGTGAGGATTTATTTGAAAATAAGTGCTCCAGTTGTCATAAGATCGGCCAGCGTTATGTGGGACCGGATCTGAAGGAAGTCACCAGCCGGAGAACCCCAACATACATAATGAATATGATGATGAATCCGGAAGGGATGATCCAAAAACATCCCGTTGCTCATAAATTGCTTGAGAAGTTTGCTACCCCTATGGCAAATATGCACGTAACAAAAGATCAGGCCCGGGCAATTGTCGAATATTTTAGATCAGTTAATCCAAATACCCAAAAATAGAACTCACTAATAACATCAGAGTTTGACTAAAAAATTATCAATGGAGGTAAATTTATGTCATTTCAGCAACAAATAAGGAACATATTTGTCGGGGGGATAGCTATAGCTGTCACTGCATTTATGTTTAGCGGCTGTTCATCGAATAAAAGTAAAATTGGAAATGATAATGCTGCGGAACAGGTATATGTTCCACCCGGAAAGCACGACACTTTCTACAGTTTTCTGTCGGGTGGCTGGACAGGTAATATATCTGTATATGGCTTGCCATCCGGGCGTCATCTTTATACTATCCCGGTGTTTTCGCAGGATCCGACAGATGGTTATGGTTATACCGAGGAAACGAAGGCATTGTTCAATACATCACATGGTTTCATCCCCTGGGGCGACACGCATCACCCTGAATTTTCCAAAACAAATGGAATAGATGACGGTCGTTGGCTGTTTGTCAATGATAATAATACACCACGCATCGCCCGTGTTAATCTAAAAACATTCCGTACCGATGAAATACTGGAACTGCCAAATACGGCCGGTAATCATGCCTCACCGTTTACTTCTTCAAATACGGAGTATCTGACAGCCATAACAAGATTCAGTATCCCGATGTCGAAACCTTTGGGAAATGGCCGGGATGTACCAATAGCGTCCTATAAGAAAAATTTTAAATCCACGGCTTCATTTGTGAAAGTGAATCCTCATAACGGGGAGATGAAACTGGATTTCCAGATCATGGTTCCTCCTTTCGATTACGATTTGGGCCGGTTTGGCCTTGGGCCATCGAAAGATTGGGTGTTTTTTACCGATTATAACAGTGAAGAAGCACACACCATGCTGGAGATCAACGCATCGCAGAAAGATAAAGATTTTGTACTGGCTATTAATTGGAAAAAAGTGGCTGAGATAGCCCATGAGGGTAAGGGCCAGATCGTTAATGCAACTTATGATCACAACCTGGTAGATCCCAAAACGGATGTTGCCAAAACAGAAGTGCTTCATAAAGTTCGTGTTTTGAAACCATCCGACTTGAAGGGCTTAATGTTTTTCATGCCGGCACCTAAATCTCCACATGGTATTAATGTGACTCCAAGCGGGGAATTTATTGCTGAAGGGGGGAAATTATCTACTGTAATACCGGTCCAGTCATTTGCAAAAATGGAAACCGCCATTCAAAAAAATGATACAACCGGAAGTATAAGTGGTATTCCCATTCTTAATTATAAAGATGTAACGGCACATGAAGTCAAAAATGTGGGCCTGGGTCCATTGCACAACGATTTCGATGGCAAAGGATATGCTTATGCAACGGCTTTTATTTCATCTGAGATCGTCAAGTGGAATATCAAAACGGGTAAAGTGGTCGATCGTCATGCCACTTATTACTCACCGGGCCATTTGAGCATTCCCGGCGGTGATTCACGTAAACCATGGGGACATTATTTACTGGCCCTGAATAAAATAACCAAAGATCGTTATCTGCCAACCGGACCGGAAATGTTTGCCGGTGAACAATTATTCGATATCAGTGGTAATAAACTAAAACTGTTACTCGATTTCCCGGTTGAAGGTGAACCGCACTACGCCCAGGAAATACCGGCCAGTATCATTGATACCGGCCAGGTTAAATATTTTAAGCTGGAAGATAATCATAATCCGTATGTCACCCGTAAAGAGAAAGATGCCAAGGTAGTTAGGAATGGTCATCGGGTTGATATATATATGACAGCTATACGCAGCCATTTCATGCCGGATAACATCGAAGGTATTAAAATGGGAGACACAGTATATATCCACGTAACCAATATAGAGCAGGAATGGGATATACCCCATGGCTTTGCACTTATGGGTATGCGTAATGCAGGTATGCTTATTATGCCCGGTGAAACAAGGTCGGTTAAATGGGAACCGCGGCAAGTGGGTGTGTTTCCTTTCTATTGCACCGATTTCTGTTCTGCTCTTCACCAGGAAATGCAGGGGTATATCCGCGTATCACCCGCCAATTCTAATGTGAAAATTGTTTACGGAACCAATAAAGACCTGAAGTAGAAACAAGAAGAGAGGGCTTTGGCGCCCTCTCTTTTAGACAAAAAAGAGGTAAGTAAAATGACAAAAAAGCATAGGATATTAATTACTATTGCTTCCGTAATGTTGCTGGCTGTATTTGTATTTCCATTATGGCAAATACGTTTACAGGCACCACAATATCCCGAAGGGCTTGGCTTAAATATCTGGATCAATAATGTTCAGAGCCTTCATCCTCATAACATTCAAACTATAAATGATTTGAATCATTATATAGGGATGAAAGCCATAACACCTAATGTTATTCCGGAGTTGAAAATAATGCCCTATCTCATCATACTCCTGTTCGTGATGGGAATAACAACGTCCCTGATCGGTAAACGTTCGTTATTGATGGGGTGGTTGATGTTATTTGTTGGTATGGCTGGGGCAGGCCTGGTCGATTTTTATAAATGGGAATATAATTATGGTCATAATTTGAATCCTAATGCCGCTATTAAAGTACCGGGAATGTCGTATCAACCCCCACTTTTGGGGACTAAACAACTCCTGAATATCAGAGCCACATCTATACCGTACATCGGTGCTTTGGCCATAGGCCTGGCTCTTGTAATCGGGGGGTATGTATTTTATAAAGAAAAGTACAACTCTCCAAAATATAGGGTAGTTAGTTGATACGGTTATTTTTACAATGAAAAATACTGACGTTAGTTCAGTAAAAATTTATAAATCTCAAAGACGGAATACCTCATATACGCTTACTCAACGATCCCTCTCAAAGTTATAGGGAGGGATCATTTATCCTGTATACCTTAAGGTTTTTTTGAGCTTAAATGATTCACAAAATGAGATACATTCGTACTATAATGCTATTCACGGTTGCCTGGTTTTTTATGATAAAACCGGTTTTAGCCAAAGATATCATCGTTAGAAAAAACAGTTCCGTTTCAACAATAACACGGGCTCTCGCTGTGGCTCACGACGGGGATCATATTATAGTAACTGAAGGGCTTTATACAGGACCTCAGATTACGGTTGACAAGCAGGTTACAATAACCGGTAAACCCGGTGCCATCATTGATGGAATGGGGAAATATCAGATAATGCTGATAACGGCGGACAGTGTGACGATCGAAAACCTGACATTCCGCAATGCGGGTATCAGTTATGTGCATGACAACGCGGCGATCAAGCTCAATAATGTACGTGATTGTAATATCAGTCATAATAAATTGCGAAATAATTTTTTTGGGATTTACCTGGCTAAGTCGAAGTATTGTATAGTGTCGGATAACTCGGTGATCGGGAATGGAAAAGGAGAAACAGCCTCTGGCGGGGGGATTCATTTATGGAATTGTGATCATATCACCATCACGCATAATTATACAAGGGCCAACAGGGATGGCATATATTTCGAGTTCGTTAAAAACACGATAATCACTCACAATCTCAGTGAAAAAAATATCCGGTACGGTTTGCACCTGATGTTCTCTGACAGCTGTTCTTATTCGTATAATGATTTTAAGTACAATGGGGCCGGTGGAGTGGTGATGTATTCGAAACATATTACTGTAAAACATAATATTTTTGAGCACAATTGGGGGCCAAGCAACGATGGATTGTTACTTAAAGAGTTGAATGACGGAATTGTAGAGGATAACCGATTTTATCAGAACAGCACAGCCGTTTATTCGGAAGGATCAAACAGGATAAGATTGGAACATAACAATTTTATCAGGAATGGATGGGCGGTGAAGATCATGTCTAATTCTTCGAAGAATGATTTCATTTATAATAATTTTATTGAGAATACATTCGATGTTGTAACAAGTGGACAGAATAATGAAAATGAATTCAACCATAACTATTGGACTTCCTATAAAGGTTATGATTTGAATCATGATGGAGAAGGGGATGTGCCCTATCATCCGGTTAGTTTATTTTCGTATATCGTGGATCAACAAGCGCCTGCTATGATGCTCATGCATAGTATCTTTATACAGGTATTGGATGTCGCGGAAAGAGCCCTTCCCGTCCTCACACCTAAAACACTGGTTGATCGATATCCGTTAATGCGTCGGGTTGATATTACTATATAAACTGATCTCCATTTCATGGGTTATGTGATCGATGTTATTGCAATCAATAACTTGTTGATCACCGTGTTTACGGTATCGTTGCATCCCATTTATCGATATGGATTTTCCCTTACAATATCCTGCAAACATCCACTATATTATTATAATATTTGAATAGACGGCATTATATAAGATAAGTGTATATCTTTATAATACGTTGTTATTAATATATTTATGTTTTATATATAAATAAGGATATATGAAGCATCAACAGAGGGAAAGAAAATCATAAATAGTCGAAAAAAGATACGAAACCCTTTCAAAGACAGGCATTTTTCCGAACCGACAGTATGTAAACTTTGCCATGCTGTTTATCAAAAGGGACAATGGTCGTGGGGAGAAATACCTGAAAAAGCCGAAGAAGTTGTTTGTCCGGCATGTCAACGTTATGAAGATGATCAGCCTGCGGGCGTGATTGAAATAAGGGGATCCTATTATAAAAATCACCGGGATGAACTACTTCAATTAATAACGGGAATTGAACACAGGGTAAATAAAGAGCAACCCATGGAACGTATCATGTCTATAGCAGATAAAAGTGATCGGACGGTTATCACAACAACCGGCTTTGAGCTTGCCAGAAAAATCGGGCAGACTCTTCACAAATCTTATGATGGGGAGGTCGAGTTTAATTATTCGAATTCAAAAAATGAACTCGACATAAAATGGAAGATCTAAGAAAATGTTTGGTGATCAATAAAGGTATGACGATCTAATTTTTGAATGAAAAAGTAATGTTATCCATTTTATTTTATTTCCACATGTATTCCCTGGTATAACTTATATCTTTCCGGTGTTATAATGACACGGTCATCGGCTTTCAGTCCCGATTTAATTTGAATGCTGTTCTGTAATGTGTCACCCACTTTAACTTCCCGTTCATAGGCTTGCCCCCGTTTAACCTGCCAAACATAATAATTCTTATCCTTTTGTATAAAAACTGATTTATTGACAGCTAATACAGCCCGGACCTGTTGATTTTTATCTTGTTTCTCATTTGTGATGAATACTTTGGTACTCATCTGCGGGATAAAACGCTGATCGGGCTTTAATACACGGATATTAGCTTGAATAGTATTTTTCGCCTGGTTGGCAGTGGGTAATACCTGATATAGCGTAGCGGCATATTCGGTTTCCGGATAAGAATCGAGTATTACGACAGCCGGCTGATTTTCATTGATCAGGGCGATGTCTTCCTGTCCGATATCAACGGATACCAATGTCATGGAATTATCCGCCAACCGGCATATTCCGCCCGTAGGTATTTCACCCACTTCAACGAGCTTATCTATGATTAGCCCGCCAAACGGAGCTCTGACGATCGTCTGTGCTAACTCTTTTCGGATTAGATTGGTTTCGGCTCGTGCTGATGCCAGTTTTGTCCGTATACTTTGAAGTTCCGCATCTGAAGCGGCACCGGCATTATATAAATTTTGTGTACGGGCCAGAGTTTCCTGCAAATCCCGAAATGAAATCTCCTGTGCCTGTAGTTGAGCTTGTAACCGGGAATCGTCAAAAATAGCCAGGATATCACCCTGTTTAACCTGGTCACCCACTTTAAAATTCAATCGTATAACGGGTGTTCGTGCCGTAGTTCCAATGGTTGATATACGCGGATAGGTAACGTAACCACTTAAACGCATTACGGGATTGGATGTAGGGCCCATGCGCTGATATGATACAAATGCGACTTCAACAGGAGTTGGTTTTAAAATTTGCCATATGACAACTCCTATGATTACTGCCAGCAATAGTGATCCCCATATGATCAGCTTTTTTCTTTTACGTTTACGGCCGGTTTTACCACGATCACGCACCAGTTTATTTGCCAGTTTGTGGAGACGTTTAGAGTTTGGGGTCGTCTCTTTCGTCGTCATTTCCAGTGTGGACTTATTATCCGGTCGATTTGTATCCATGAGTGTTTTATTATTTAATAATGAATAGTATCGTGTAAATCAGTACCCACTGTGCCTTCCAGTAACATCAATGTATGAAGCATCTCAAACTTGCTTTTTTCAAGGTTAGCCAAGGCATTGGCAACTGGAATTTGCGCTTGAATGTAATCTATTTGTGGAATAGCCCCATTTTGATACGAGACCTCAACCACCTTGAGATTGGCTCTTGCTTGTTTTAATACAACCTGATTACTTTTAATCAATAGTTGAAGATTTTCCAGTTCATTGAGCAGCGTTTTTATTTCTGTACCAATTTGAAGGCGCTGTTGATCTGTTCCCTCCTCGTATTGTCGCTGCAGGACAAGTGCCCGCATTTTCTGTGATTTCATACGTGACCCGTCAAATAAGTTAAAGGTAAACCCGATACCGACTCTCCAATTATAATTTTTCAATCCCCTGCTGCTGAGGCTTGAATAATATCCGAATGCGTCCGGGCCAAAATAAGAGAAATCGCTTTGTAACATCAGAGATGGATAGTTTTGGGCTGAATACGCCCTGGCCATTTCCTGTTGTTGTTTAGCAAGAAACGTTGTCTGAC
>Ga0209918_1001813_pt1 | contig 10859 bp, 9 predicted proteins | sample SalPonD_shore_MG_FD_185712 | JGI IMG/M metagenome (GOLD analysis project Ga0209918, IMG submission 185712) | Salt pond soil microbial communities from South San Francisco under conditions of wetland restoration - Salt Pond MetaG... | ecosystem: Environmental > Aquatic > Marine > Intertidal zone >...
GAAAACGCGTGGACAACAGTCTGGCGAACCCTCTGAGCGTTCAATTTCACCCAATTAAATTGGTTTGTCTATTGAGTTAACCATCTGTTCAACCGGCGCTGCCTAACGGTCCCAGTTCACCGGCGCCCTGTTCTGTCCTGGCAACAATCTCCCTAGATATGAAAAAGCGATCAGACTTCCGAAAATGCGTTCAAACCAAAATTTTTCACTCCGAACATTCAGAATTAACTCATAGTAATCGGAGGAGCCAAAACATTCCAAGACCGACACAGCTCTTGGCGTCCGGTGCAACGGAGGTTAGACAGCGCCATTGGGACGCGCGCTGAAGTCTAAGATGAGTGGCGCCACAAAATCTTGCTCCATTGCTTAGAAAATTAAAATCCCACTGAAAACGCGACTGTCTCTTTCAAAGTCTCAGAAATACCGACGACGTTTTTCGTGCAATGAACCCGCTAGAATCTCAGCTGCAGCGTTCGGAAAATAGAGTTTCGCTTCGAGGCGCGCGATGCAGTTCAAAATTCTCGCGTACAAAGGTTCCATATTTGCAAAACGTCTGGAAAGCGTTATTGAGTTTGGAAGGTCATGGCAGACAAAACAACGCGAGTAAAAACGGCACGTACCAACCAACACCTTCACGAAATTCCCTATGATTACTCTCGACACCATCGAAAATACACTAGCCATGCAACTACAGCGTTTCAACGACACGGTGACATTGATAAAGCACGGAAACTGAACAGCAACCGAAGGGAACAAATGCTCACGAACCATTCGAGACATGCAGGGAAATTCGGAAGAGACCAAACACTGGGATTTTTAACAAAATTTTACTGACACTTGCGCCACCACAGCGCTTTGAAAACGCGCCAGAAAAAATTCGACCAGATCACCAAACCATTATTTCTTCTCAATCATATCATTTTTTCATTTTTTGTAGAAAAACCTTTTCTGAACCGGCGCTGCCTAACGGTCCCAGTTCACCGGCGCCCTGCTCAATCCGTCAAGAAATCTCCAGCGCCCTGAAAAAGCGACCAACCTTTGAAAAATGCGTCCAATCCCTATTTTTTCAATTCGAACTTTCAAAATATTCTCATAGCAATCAAAGGAGCCAAAACATTCTGAGAACTGAACAGCTCTTGGCGTCCGGTGCAACGGAGGTTGGACAGCGCCATTCGGGATGCGCTCAGATCGATTGAATTTGTGGCGCCATTGATTTGTGTAAGGTAGTCACGAAAAAGTAAAATCGCCGTGAAAACGCGACCACCATTTCAACCGAAGTGAGTAAAACACTCACTTTCAGAAAACGCTTCAAATTGTTCCGCTCAGACGACACCATAAATTGCCCTCCCAGAAATTCAGGAAATTGACGAGGAATCGGAATAGACCCAACATCGAATGTCGTAGGACGTTTTGACAACCTTCGCGCCACCACAGCATTCAGAAAACGCGTGAACAAACGTTTGACAAACGCTCTGATCGTTCAATTTCACCCAATCAAATTGTTTTGTCTTGTGGTAAAGCAATCGTTCTTCCGGCGCTGCCCAACGGTCCCAGTTCACCGGCGCCCTGCTCCATCCTGCCAACAAACCACAGTGATAAGAAAAAGCGACCGAACTTCTGAAAATGCTCCGAAACCAATTTTTCCGCTCTAAACACTCAAAAACATCTCATAGCATTCGAAGGAGCCCAAACATTCTGAGACTACCACAGCTCTTGGCGTCCGGTGCAACGGAGGTTAGGTGGCAATTTAGCTATTTCCAAGTTCTTCACTTCTCTGTTCAAAGTGTTTTGTTGCAATTTTTGCTACTGTTTTTGTTGAAGTATAATTCCAACCACTACCTATACCAATAGATACAATAGGAATTGTATATTTCACAATTGTACGTTGTAAAATTTTAATCCCTACTTTCGCAGCAATTCGTTTTAAAGCTGCGAGCGTTTCCTTTTTAAAGACATTCTTCGCGGCTCTCCCGGCCATCTTCCCTCCTACTTTCATTCCGAATTTTCCAGCAGCATCTGCCGCAGAACCACCTAGTGCAAATGCCAGTATAGTTAATATATCTTCAGGATCATCAGGATCTAATGGTACGTCATATAATTTTCCTAAATTCGCCACAAGTTGTAATTGAAATCGAATCAATAAAATGGCTTCTCCTCCTATACCTGCGGCAGCAATAGCAAGATTTGCCGGAAGTCCAACTCCACCTTCTGCCCCGGTTGCAATTGCAACAATTTCATCGGTTGAGATAGCGGCACCTGTAACACCGCCAAGAATAGCAGCATTTTTGGCGGTAACAGCAGTCAACTTTTTTGCGATTTTCACCCTATCTTTTGTCCCATACTTTGTTTCAAAATATTTTATGTTTGCTTTTTCCCAGTAATTAGCAAAAGATTTTTGAATTAGTTTCCAAAGCCATTCACCTGATTTTAAGGAAGGCCAACCACCTACTTCTTTATAATCAATTTTCGCCTGGTCTAACTGTTTCTTTATTTCATTCTGATTATCTGCCATTTAGATCTCCTTCGTTTTGAATTCACATAAAATTGCCACCTAACGGTCCCAGTTCACCGGCGCCCTGCTCTGTCCTGGTAAATTTCTGCAATGATTCGAAAAAGCGACCACACTTCTGAAAATGCGTCGAAACTTAATTTTTTCACTCGGGACATTCAAAATCATCTCGTAGTATTTAGAGGAGCCAAAACGTTCTGAGAGCAAGACAGCTCTTGGCGTCCGGTGCAACGGAGGTTAGAGGGCATTTCTTTTAATTAATAGAGTTATCAAAATGAATATTATCAAGATATCTAATGACATTTATTGTATCTTTTGAGATCTGTTCGAGTTCAGATTTTGAAATGAATTCGAATTTCTCAATTTTTTGAGCGTTACCATGAGATTCATAATCTGTAATTCTTTTTATATTTTCTAATTTCTCAACAATATTACCATAATCAACATCCTCGATTTTATCAAAATAACGATAAAAATGGTTAGAATTTAAACAACTAATTAATTTGGATAGACCCGGTAAGTACCACTTATTATTATCCTTTACAACGGATAGTTTAAAACTAAGAAATGACTCTAGAACAACTCTTATATAGTTGGGAATATATTTTTTTGCTTCTTCATAGTTAATATCTCCATCCAAATAAGATTGAATATCTTGGAGTTTTAAAAAATAAGAAGTTATATAATTTTGGAGCTTTTGTGGGAGTTCAATGATTTTAGCTTTATTTTTTTCTTTTTGTAGTAGATAGTCCTTCCTGTCATTACTGCTGGTTAGATCGATTGTGTTGTTCATAAATTTTAAAAATGTAAGATTATGGCTAAATATGAAAAATTGGTTGCTCTCTTTGAACTCTCGCCATATCAACGAAGCGGTTGCAAATAATCTATTCTCATCAAGACTCGAAATAGGATCATCAATAGCAATTATTACATTTTCTATATTTTTATCGATATTGTCTTTCACTTCAAACCTAATTTTACTGAAATAATATGATAGAGCTAACGCTGTTTTTTCGCCTTCGCTGAGTGAGTTCTTAATAGAATTTTTTGTAATATTCTCATCGGTATATATCACACTTAAATTATCATTTTCTTTTTCGCGTATATCTATTTCAAAATGATATACACCCAACTTCTTTAAATATTCATTCACAAAACTGGATTCCTTTTTCAGCTCAGCTACTGCCCGCATTTTCTTCGATGAAAGCTGGGACAGTTCCAGATCAATCTTTTCATCTAATTTTTTCAAATCTTTCGATAGTTCAAAAGGGAAACGGTTTCGTCGTTTTAATTTATTGTGTTCGGCAAGTGCAAGTTTCTTAATTATACTTTTTACGTTTCTAACGATCTCTTCTTCATCATATTCCTTCTCTTTAAAAATTTGGATATTATCGGACAATTTTTCTTTTTCTGTTCTAATTTTTTCGTTATAGAGGTCTATTTCGTCAATTAATGACTGAGGCAATTTTATTTGCTTATCCGGCGATTCTAATTTATTGCTGAGTAATACCAAAATCTGGTCTATTACTGATTTATACTCACTAATATCTATAATCTCAATTCCCTTAATTTTATCATATTCATAATTTTTCAAAACGGTAACAGCATTTAACAACCCAGAATTATTACTGTCCAAAAGATCAAAACTAGTTTTTAAATAAGTAGTATTATTCTCAATGGATTTGGAAAATTCCTTAAACTGTGTACTGAAAAAAGTGGAGTATTCCTCCAATAATAAATCAAACTTATTTGATAAATCACTCTGACATAGAGGACATTCAAGATCATTATGTTCTTTTCGATCCACTAAAATTTGATGCCCTAATTCGTACCATTTTATTATTCCCTGTTCCTCATCAATATTGTCTTTCAGGTTCTTCTTTAAAACATCAATCTTCTCCTCAATAAATGATTCAGACTCTCTTAAAATATTCCTATTAAGCAAAGTTTTTATCTCAGAGAAATTAATTTCTATCTCTTTCAACTTTATTGATTCAAGCGTATCGATATCTTCTTTTAGACGCTCCTGTTCTTGAGACAAGCGATAATCTTCTAATTTTCCTTCAAGTTGGTCTGTGAGTTCAGTTAAAGAGTCGCTTGGTGGAGAATCATAAATTGTTGGCGTATCGGTTAAGTTTCTACCTTTAATATGCTGTCTAAATTTTTCTTTATATTTATCCCAAATTTTGTTAAGCGACGAAGATATTTGACTGATTTCCTCATTAATTATTTCTTTCCGAACAGAAATGCTACTAATTCTATTTTCAATTTTATTAATACGGTCATCAACAAGTTTTACATCACTAGAAAATTTTCTGATATTCGCTGTTTGCCCCGAGTAAACATGATTAGCAACGAAATCTGTGTTAAAAACATAAATATCTTCATCATAATCGCTTAAATTTCGGTTGTTGATTTTTAAGGAACGGCCTCCCATTTGAATTTTAATTAAAGGTACGTTTTTATGGGTGCAAATATTTTTGAACAGCTCCTCCTTATTAGGACAAATTTTCGAATACAGTCTAAATAAATTACTAAGTGTCGTCTTTCCACAACCATTATATCCATAGATTAAATTCACTTTTCCAAATTCGGGAACAGACACGTCCCATTGGAATCCATCAAAAATGCCTACATCATCAATTTGTTCTATTTTAGTTATCATAAGAATCTCCTCTGTTCATTGACTATTGATCTAACTAAAGAAAGAAATGCCCTCTAACGGTCCCAGTTCACCGGCGCCCTGCTCTGTCCTGATAAATTTCTCCAATGATCTGAAAAAGCGACCAGACTTCCGAAAATGTATCCAAACTGAATTTTTTCACTCCAAACATTCAAAACACTCTCATAACCTTCAAAGGAGCCAAAACTTTCTGAGAAATAGACAGCTCTTGGCGTCCGGTGCAACGGAGGTTAGCCCGCAATTCAGGATACATTTCTCGACCCTCTTCATCTCAGATTTGTACTAATTTTAGGCTGTACTCTTATTCAATTAAACGTTGGACAAGAATTCTTAATTCCTCCACTACTCCAGATAAACTTGTACTGTATCGACTGTTGCCGAGCCAAAATACCCATAGCCCTGATCAAGTCCGGCAGTTGGCACTTCAACAAATTGATGGAGGTAAAAATTCCGGTCCACAGCCATAACGATGATTAAGGCCGTCTGGCGTGATTCGAGAATATCGGCATATTCGGATGGTTTGATCGGGTGTATGAGAAAATGCGACAACAAATAGCTCGTGTCTGTGGTTGCAAAAGAGCCATAGAGTATTCTTGAAGTATCTGGTTCTCCCGTAATATAATTTGTGGATGCTATCATTGTCCCATATATATCCAAAACATACCCATGTGCGTAGTCTACTATGCCCCACTTCACACGTACGTCTTGTCCCTCAGGTAATTGAGAGAAAGGTTTAGGACTTGTGATGGCAATTTGTTCAGGAATCGTTGTGGCGCCATGCAATTCCAACTCCGGGGTTTTCACAGTTAAGCGATACCGGTGGCCAGGGCGTAAATCAAGTGAGTCCGTAGATAAGGTATAATAAGGATGTTGAAGGTTTTCCACACCCCTGTAATTGTATTCAGACGTCTGATCGGTCAGGGTGACGACGGCATCTTGTACTAGCAAGCTATCGGACTCAACCGGATGATTTTGTAACGAGGTGGTTTGATAAACATACAATTCCTGCGTTGGCATAAACGGTTGCAGCATTCCTTGCACGCTGAGTGTTGGCGTATATTTACTTTCGACCGGTGTGTCACACGCAATAAGTTGCAGGAAAAGGAATCCTATGATAAAAAGGCCAATGATTTTTCGTGTCAAAACATCTATCCTCATAACGTTAAAATTGATACGAGATCTGCAAATCCGGCAGGATAGAGAAATTACGGGATTCATCCCGTACCGGAATACGCAGTCCATGTTCCGCATTAGTAAATGTCCATTCGTAGTTCAGAATATTAGCAAAATTTAAGAGATTATAGATTTGGAATACCACTGAGAGTTTTGACTTAGAAAAATTCCATGACCGAGCCAGCATGAGATCAATTCGACGGTAGGCGGGAATACGTTTGGAATATGGCGATCCTTCCATGACCCCCCATTTTTTTGACGAGATATTTCCGACCAGCCACCTTCCTTCGGATAGCACTGCTCGTCCAGCGCCAAAATATTGTCCGACGATGGGCGTATAGGGTAACCCAGAATACCACAATCCATAAAGTGTAATATGCCACCGTTGTTTCCAGTGATACCCGGCTGACACTTTCAGATGATGCTTCCGGTCGAACCAGGCTGGATATCGGGTGCTGTGTTCTATGACCTGACTTCGCTCAAAGGCATAACTCAGCGCCCCCTCTACTCCAAACGGCGTCTCATATTCCAGGGCGTTATCGATCCCCCAGGCGTGCATCCGCTGAAGTGTAGGATGACCAACATTCCTCTGGATGCGGGTCAGACGCGGAATATGGGACATCCATTTTGAATACCCTTCAATACGGAACGAAACGCCTGATGAAATTTGGCTTTTCAACCCCAGACTGAGATAATCAGACCGAGGCACCATTTTCGCTGACGTTGGCGGAAAATAGACGGAAAATTGGCGATATTCTCCTTGCCGGATGCCTTGAGTATGTAAAAGAAATCGGGTTTGGATATGATGAGCGTATTGAAGTAATACCGTATTTTTTTCACTGAGTGGTATCTTGCCCACGACCCGGGGTGAGAGCAATAGATTCTGCAGATGCGGCGCATACAGTATTCGAGTTCCGACAAGCAGAGTGCTGTGCTGGAAAAGGTGCTGCTGGACACCTGCAAACAGCGTTAGGTATCGGTCTTCCTGGTTGAATTGATATTGTGGCGGTGCGAAATCATAAAAAATGCGGGTAGGATATCTAAACAGATCATAGAGTGGTGATTCGGGCAGAAACTTCCAGTGATAATCGAACCCTGCCTGTCGAATTTCTCCGCCGAAAATCCATTCGCGTGCGCTTCGCTGCCATTTTAAGATAGATTTTCCTCCCAGCAACCGCATCTGATTGGATGCATAGGTTTTCGAAGAGTTGCCACGCCAGAATCCTTGGGAAAAATACAAGCGACTCGTGGAGGAAAAAGTTGGAGACCATTGCGCTCGCCAGGAAAGAGTAGAAAGAATATTTCCCCAGTGGAATACCGGCATATGCGAGATACCGACAGAACTTTCACTTTCCGGAGATTGATCGACTGAATAGTAACTGACCCACTGAATTGTATGTCTGGTATTTGGCGTATACTCCATCCCCATTTGCAGGTCATAGAAAGTCAAAGGCGTAACACTCTGCAAGATAAAATGACTCACCAGATCAAACCCCGCTGCCCGGCCACTGAGAAACCATTTCACCTTATGAAACTGGTATCCAATGGACCCACTGGCAGAGAGTAGCCCTAATGAGAGTTTGACGTGTGCATCCGGAAGAGCAAAGCGTGGTTGAACGTTGAGCTGTCCGCCTAAGGCATTGCCGTCCTCAAGCCGGGTAATCCCTGGAGTAAAATTTAAAGATTGGATGCCATCCGGATTAAACACACTGAAGAGATTCCCCATATGATACGGATTCAGTACAGGTACGCCTGCAAATGTGATGAGAGATTGTCCGGGTGCACTACCCCTTACAATTAAAACGCTGGAAAAATCCGTCGTATACCCAACACTAGTTAAATACGGCATCGTGCGGAGTGGATCTGCTTCCGGGCCGGATAACCGCTGCCGTAAATCCCCCATCTCAATAGTCGTACTAAAAAGACTTGAGGTGGACGGTTTATTGCCGAGCACATTCACTGGCACAAGTTGGAGTGGTTGTCTGGTTAAAAAGATATTGCGAAATATTGTCGTATCTGAATCGGTTTGAAGCGTAAGAGTTTGCGGGGTATAACCAATCATTTGGAAAGATACTGAGTGATATTGTTGGGGAAACTGCAACCGAAAATACCCCGATTGATCGGTTGTGGTACCAATTTCAGTTCCTATCACCACCACATTGACAGCGGCTAATGGTTGGGTAGTGATTCTCTCATATATAAAACCGGTAAGAATTACATTGTCCGGTGAATCGTTTGGCATTCCCAATAAGATACACTGGAACAACAACAAAAAAGTAAAAACACCTAATTTAATTATTCTCAAACTTTTCCTCTTTCGGACGAATACTCGGTTCAGTTCGTATCAATACCCAAACCTTCTTTGCTTAAGATCAATCAGCTTTCTCTGCGTTGAGTAATGAATCCAAATTTAAATGCCCTGTTGTTTGTAAACTATTCCATCGCAACACCCCAGTAGTGGTATCAATCTTGAAGATACCTTTAAACGGTTTTGGTAAATCAATTGAGTGATGCCACAATTTCTGACCACTGACGTCGAGTACATAACTTCGGTTCACATAATTACGCATTCCAAAACACCAATCATGAACTATAACACTATTGCGATAAAATTGGATATCACAAGGATAATACTGACCAAAACTTGTCTTCCATAGCGTTATGAGAGAATCAGTAAAGCAACGTAAAAAAAAATCGGTGGGTTCTTGAGTGAAGACAAATAAATAAAACCGGGTGCCATTCGAAGAAAAACCCTGGACTGCTCCTTCATAGAAGTCCCAGGAAAAAGGTGTTTCATGTTCTGGGAAGTAAAATACTCCCTTCCGTTGATGGTTTGTGTCATAGATGATAATAGAATCACTCGTGATGGCCACATCACCTTGGTTAGAGACAACGGGCAGAAGTAAGTGGCGACTTGAAACATAATCGTGCCACAGGGTATCAGAGTCATTTCGAGACAAAATAATATGTTGTTTTCCTCGAAAACCTTCATAGTAAGCTCCAGAAATCTGTAACGTATACCGTTGATTTCCAGAAGTAATCTGTTGTGTTTTATATGAAGGGGGTTGACAAAATCCCGTACTGATAAGAATAAGTTGAAGTAGTGTCAGAGTTATAAATTGTCGCATATCCCTCCTTCAAATTTCATTGCGGGCTAACTGACCAAGTTCACTTGCAGCCTGCTCGCTGGCAAGGTTGCCCGGGAAAGACGAGACAATGACACCAAAACTATTGAAGACTGAGACGCCCCTGCTGTCAAGTGCAACGGGGGTTAGGCAGCGCGTAAATAAAAAAGGAGAAGAAAAATGAGTAATCGCTTAGTTGGACAGATAATTAAGAAAATGAAAATTGCCGACAATAAAAAGGCAATTCTGTTTATCACAGACTCAGAAGAAATAATGGCATGGGCTGATGGTGACTGTTGCTCTGACACCTGGATAGAGCATATAGAATTGCCTGCCAATGGATTCCCTGCCAAGGTTTTGGCTGTAGAAGATATTGAGATGCCAGACCTTGGACAGCCTGATGGATATGAATATTTACAATACTATGGAGTAAAAATAACGACCGACAAAGGGCATATGATTATTGATTACAGAAATGAGTCTAATGGTTATTATGGCGGTAAACTCGTTTGGCTAGATGATCGTTACGTGTCTACAGAAAATTGGGTAGAGATAAACGCGTCTGCCTAACTGTGCCGGATCACCTGCGCCGTGCTCGGAGTTGGAGTTGCACGGCGAACAATCGGAAAAGCGGGGACACGCAGGAAAGCGAACCGGAAACACGGAAGATGAGACGAAACCAGCAACATAAATTCAACGGAAAGCCAACGCCTAAGAGCCAGTCAGCTCTGGCGTCAGGTGCATTGGCTGGTTGAGCCGCGCAAGAAATGGCAATGTAAACAGTAGAGGAATAAAACGTTGTGAGTAAATTAGAGACAAAGCAAACCAAAAATACTTTATGGGGTGGGAAAATGTCTTCAACCACAAAAATATTTACAACGATGATGATTACTCTCGTGGTTTTATGGGCAGGCATTTTATTTATAGCCGCAACAAAGCATAATATAAGCGTTGAGAGAACATATCTAATTCAAGATGTTAATGGCGACACGGTTGCTGTTGAGGTTGAAGCAACACCGAAAGAGGTAAGAAGGTTGAAAGAAAAGGGGTGGTGGGAATAAAGTATTTTTGGACAGGCGCGGCCCAACGGTCCCAGTTCACCGGCGCCCTGTGAGAAAGTGCCAACTATCTTCAGTAATTGGAAAAAGCGACCAGAGTTCGGAAAATTCCGTCAAACCATATTTTTTCACTCCGGACATTTAAAACAACTTCATAGCATTTGGAGGAGCCGAAACATTCTGAGAGCAACACAGCTCTTGGCGTCCGGTGCAACGGAGGTTAGACAGCGCCATTGGAAATATGCGCTGAATTTTAAGATCTTTGGCGCCATGAGATTGTGCACTATTTCTTTGAAAAACTTGAAATACTG
>Ga0209918_1001815_pt1 | contig 10852 bp, 8 predicted proteins | sample SalPonD_shore_MG_FD_185712 | JGI IMG/M metagenome (GOLD analysis project Ga0209918, IMG submission 185712) | Salt pond soil microbial communities from South San Francisco under conditions of wetland restoration - Salt Pond MetaG... | ecosystem: Environmental > Aquatic > Marine > Intertidal zone >...
TTCAGCGTCTGCCAGCGCAGCGCGGTGGCCGAGCGCCGGCGGGGATAGAAGGCAGCCGTGGGCACATCGAGCGCCCCGGCGATGTGCAGGGGGCCGGTCGAGCCGCTGACGAACAGGTCCGCGAACTGGATGTGCTGGGCGAAGCGCTTCAGGCCCTCGGTGGACTCGAACACCACATGCGGTGCCTCGGCCAGCAGCCGCGAGACCTCGCGGGCGTTGTCCACTTCGCCGGGCCCGGCGGTCAGGACCAGGGTAGTGTCGCCGTCTGCGGGTGCCAGCGCCCGGCCGAGCACGCCGTACTGGGCGGCCGACAGGTTGTTGGCCGAGCCGCCGCTGCCGGTGTGCAGGAAGACCAGTCGCCGGGCCGGCTCGATGCCGCGTTCGTCGCAGAATGTCTTACGCAGCGCGCCCACGTCCGCCTCGTCGAAGCGCAGGAAGGGCGGAGTCGGAAACTCACTGACCTCGATCTTCTGTGTGTGCAGGAAGTGCGCGGCCAGCTCCAGGTTGTATAGGAACTCGGGCTTCTGGCTCTGCGAGCGGCGCTGCAGCAGGCGGTTGGTGTACAGGAACTGGGCAGCCTTGGTGGCCGGTGCGAGTCGGTAGGGAATACCGGCCAAGAGTCCTGCCAGCGCCGTGCGGCCCGTGGAAAACAGGGCGATCAGGGCATCGAAGCGCTTGCGGCGCAGGCGTCGGGCCAGCGCCCAGGTGCCTTGCCATCCCCGCGCCGGGCCGGGGTCGATGAGCACCCTGTCCACCGAGGCGCAGGCCAGGGCCAGCTCGCGGGTGTATTCCGGCACGAGCACCGTGATTCTGGCCTCCGGCAGGTAGGCGCGCAGCAGGGCCAGCGCCGGGTAGCTCAGCATGAAATCGCCGAGCTTGTCGTTTCGCACCACCAGTATGTTGTCGATACTCATGCCTGCGACCGGTTGGCGATGTGTTTGAGATATTGATCGATGCCCCGTACGCAATAGATCTCGTTGCGCGCCTTCGCCTCGTGCATCAGGCGAAGGTTTTCTTCTGACTGAGCGTGTGGACCGCCGTGATAGAGGTGGTACTGAATGGCGGCGAACTTCAGATTCTTGAAGCGCATGCCGGCGGCGCGAAGGCGCCAGTCGACATCGGAGTCCTCGCCGATACCGGCTCGTAGGAAGGCTTCGTTGAAGCCGTTGACCTTTATCAAATCCCCCCGGTGGCAGGAGAAGTTCGAGCCGAGAATGCCTGGCTGCTTGTTGCGATTGGCCCGGTTCAGCAGGGTCGATGACAGGCCGGTCTCGTAGTTCTTGACCTTGTCCAGGGCCATGGGTAGCGCCAACAGGGGATAGAACCACTGGCGCTGAATGAGCCGGCGCGCCCAGGCGCGGCGGCGCAGGAGGTTTGAGAACCACGGACCGAGCTCGACGCGGCGCCCGACGCAGACACAGCCCGGCTCGGCGCAGGCGAGATGGCGCTGCACGAAACGACGATGCGGCAGGCAGTCGCCGTCGATGAATATCAGGTAGTCGCTGCGCGCGGCGGCCACGGCCCGGTTCAGGGCGCGGTTCTTGCGAAAGCCCTGGTCGTCCTGGGTCAGGTGCGCGATGTCCGGGCGTTGCCGGCGCAGCTCGGCGACGCAGGCGGCCATGCCGGGGTCGCTGCCGTCCTCGGAGACGATGATCTCCAGGGGCGCGTCGGCGCGGGGCGGCAGGCTGGCCAGGATGAGCCGCAGCGCCTCGGTGTCCTTGTACACGGAGATGATAAGGCTGGCGGCGTAGTCCACGGGCGCTGTCTCGGTTACGGGCTCGGTCACAGGTTCAGCTCGGCCAGCACCCGCTCGGGCGTGACGTCGTACATGCACTGGTTCTTCGGGCAGGCGTCGAAGCGCGGCGTATGGTAGCACGGGCTGCAGGGCAGGCCGGCAGTCAGGATGTGCACGTCGTTGTCGGACGTGGCGTACGGGCCGGTGCGCCTGTAGTTGGTCGGGCCGATGACGGCGAACACCGGCGTGCCGACGGCCGCCGCGATGTGCGAGGGGCCGGTGTCGGTGGCGACCACGGCGCGCGCCCCGGTGATGAGTCCGGTCAGGTCGGCCAGGCCGGTGCGCCCTACCAGGGAGACGGCGTTGTCCGGGAGCGGGCCGAGCTGCTCGAAGTACTCGGCCTCGGCGGCGCCCCCGACCAGCACCACGCGCAGCGCCCGGCCGGCGAGGCCGGTGAGCAGGGCGCGCCAGTGTTCGATGGGCCAGGCGCGGTAGTTGCGGCCGGTGGACTTGTTGAAGTGGCTGTTGCTCGGCACCAGGACCACGTAATCGCCGTCCAGGGCGAAGCGCTCGCGAATCAGATCCGGGTCGGTGCCGATGAGGCTCGGATTGGCCAGCCGCAGGGCCTGCTCGTCCATGAAGCTCTCGTAGACCAGGCGCAGGTTCTCGACGGCATGGGTCTCGGCGGGCTCGGCGAAGTGGCGGTAGGGCATGCCGATCTTCTGGCGGGCGCGGGCCAGGCGCACCATGGTATTGAAGATGGGGCCGAGCTCGAGGTTGACCACCAGGTCGTAGGGGGCGCGCCAGGACTCGCGCACCACCGCGAGCTTGGGCGGGCTGAGCGCCAGGGGCGCCCGGCGGCTGTTCAGGGCGAACACGCGCTGCACCCGCGGGTCCGCGTCGAACAGGGTGTGCATGCCCGCCTTGGCGACCCAGTGGATGACCACGTCCTCGCCGTACATCAGGCGCAGCGGCTCGATGATGCTGGAGGCGAAGACGGTGTCGCCGAGCTGGCCGGCGCGGATCACCAGCACCCGTTTCGGGGCGCTCATGCCGGGGCCCGCCCCGCGCGGATAAAATCCCAATCGATCATGGCGCTATTTTACAATAGGCTGGTCGCCAATAGGCCGGCATCGAGCTCCGGCGCCAATAAACCTCCCCATGAGCGATACCGCCAGCCTCCCCAAGAAGGTCCTCGAGCTCTGTACTTCAACCGGCCACGGCGGCCTGGAGCTCTATGCCGACCGGGTCATACGCCACTTCCATGCCCAGGGTCGCTGCCTGGCCGTCGTCGCGCGGGGCACCCGCCTGGCCTCGCGTCTGGACAACGCCGGTATCCCGTACACGCCTCTGCGCGTTAAGGCCCGCCTGTGGCCCTGGCTCGCGGCCCGGCGCCTGGCCCGGCTCATGGAGCGCGAGCAGATCGATGTCCTGCACATGCACTGGGGCAAGGATCTGAACCTGGCCGTGCTGGCCAAGCGCCTGTGCCGCCGGCCGGTGCGGCTGGTCTACAGCCGCCAGATGGCCCTGACCCGCCACAAGCGCGACGCCTATCACCGCTTCCTGTATCGCCACGTCGACCGCTACACGGTCATCTCGCGGCGCCTGTTCGCCGAGGCCGTGCGCTACCTGCCCCTGCCGGAGGCCCATGTCCGGCTGCTGTACTACGGCATCCCGGCGCCGCGGGTACTGGATACGGAGGCCTGCCGCGCCTTTCTCCAGGAGGCCGGTCTGGATACGCCCGCGGCCCTTCGCGTGGCCCTGTTCGGGCGCATCGAGCGCGGCAAGGGCCAGCACCTGCTGGTGAGGGCCATCGAGCAGCTGGCCGGCCAGGGGGTGGACGTGCGCGCGGCCCTGGTCGGCCACGTCATGGACCAGGCCTATTTCGATGCCCTGATGGGGGAACTGGCCGAGGCCGGGCTGGCCGAGCGGGTCCATTACCTGGGTTTCCACGAGGACCCGCCCTCGGTCATGGGCTGTTTCGATGCCGTGGTGCTGGCCAGCGACGCCGAGACCTTCGGCTTGGTGTTGATCGAGGCCATGCGCGCCGGGACCGCCGTCATAGGAACGAACGCCGGTGGCGTGCCCGAAATCATCCGCGACGGGGAGACCGGCCTGCTGTTCGAGCCGGGCGACGCCGAGGGGCTGGCGCAGACCTTGGCTCGTCTGGCGGGCGACCCGGCCCTGCGGGCCCGGCTGGCGGCGGCCGGGCGGGTCGAGGCCGATGAGCGCTTCTCGCAGGAGCGGCATTTCGCGGAGTTGGAGGGGATTTTGCTCGATTGATGCGGTTCGTGCCTCAGCGCATCGGACAGGGTCTGTCGTCAACGCAGAGTACGCGGAGTCGCAGAGAGCGCAGAGTTTCGGGTTATCCGTTAGGAATGCCGTGCAGATCGCCGCGCCGGTTCGGCTTCGTCGGGCGGTGGGTTAACCACGGAGGACACGAAGGCACAGAGACATGAAGTCGATTCGATAATGACTCTTCTCTGTGGCCTCAGCGCCTCTGCGTCCTCTGCGATCCCGATGGCTCGCTCGCTGACGCCGCTTGATGCGGTTCGTTCCTCACCGGATCCTACGGGGGAGACTAACCACAGAGGACACGGAGGCGCAGAGTCGTTACAACAAGGATTCTTCTCTGCGTCCTCCGCGCCTCTGCGTCCTCTGCGATCCCAACGGCTCGCTGTCTACGTCCACCGAAACGGCCGGCTTGCGAGGCGGTTCGTACCTAAGCCAGGCCGCGGCGAATGCGATCCTCGAAGTACGCGATGGTGTCCTTGAGCCCTTCGGCCAGCGGCACCTTGGGTTCCCACTTCAGTACCTCTTTGGCCAGCGAGATGTCGGGCTGGCGCTGTTTGGGGTCGTCGTGGGGCAGGGGGTTGCTGACCAGCTTCGATTTCGAGCCGGTCAGCTCGATGACCTTTTCGGCCAACTCGCGGATGGTGAACTCGCCCGGGTTGCCCAGATTGACCGGACCGGTGAAATCCTCGGGGGTGTCCATCAGGCGCATCAGGGCGTCGACCAGCTCGTCGACGTAGCAGAACGAGCGGCTTTGCGAGCCGTCGCCGTAGATGGTGATGTCCTCGCCCTTGAGGGCCTGGACGATGAAGTTGGAGACCACGCGTCCGTCGTTCGGGTGCATGCGCGGGCCGTAGGTATTGAACAGGCGCGCGACCTTGATCTCCAGGTTGTGCTGGCGGCGGTAGTCGAAGAACAGCGTCTCGGCGCAGCGCTTGCCCTCGTCGTAGCAGGAACGGAAACCGATCGGATTGACGTGGCCCCAGTAGTCCTCGGTCTGCGGGTGAATCTCCGGGTCGCCGTAGACCTCGCTGGTCGAGGCCTGGAGGATCTTGGCGTGGGTCCGTTTGGCCAGGCCCAGCATGTTGATGGCCCCGTGCACACTGGTCTTGGTGGTCTGCACCGGGTCGTGCTGGTAGTGGATGGGCGAGGCCGGGCAGGCCAGGTTGTAGATCTCGTCGACCTCCACGTACAGCGGGAAGGTCACGTCGTGGCGGATGAGGTCGAAGTGATGATTGTCCAGCAGCGTCTCGACGTTGTCCTTGGTACCCGTGAAGAAATTGTCCACGCACAGTACGTCGTGGCCCTGTTCGAGCAGGCGCTCGCACAGGTGGGAGCCGAGAAAGCCGGCGCCGCCGGTGACCAGGATGCGCTTGCGGTGATAGTTTCTCATCGACATGCCTTTTCCCGATGGGCGCTCAGCGCCCGATGCCCGCGTATTGGAAGCCCATTTCGCCCAGCTGCGCCGGGTCGTACAGGTTGCGCCCGTCGAAGATGGCCGCGCCCTTCATCAGTTCCTTCATCCGGGTGAAGTCGGGATTGCGAAACGGCTTCCACTCCGTGACCAGCACCAGGGCATCCACGTCCTGCAGCGCGTCGTACTGGTGCTCGGTCAGGCGCAGATGGCCGTGCTCGAACCAGTCGGCCGGCAGCTCGCGGCGGGCCACGTCCATGGCGACGGGGTCGTAGCCGATGGCCCGCCCGCCAGCGCCGATGATCTGGTGCAGCAGCACCTTGGAGGGCGCCTCGCGCATGTCGTCGGTGCCAGGCTTGAAGGCCAGGCCCCACATGCCGAAGGTCAGGCCGGAGAGATCGTTGCCGTAGCGGTCGACGATCTTCTCGAACAGCCGGTGCTTTTGCATCTCGTTGCGCTCTTCGACGGCGAGCAGCACCTTGGGCTCGTAGTCGTTCTCCATGGCCGTGCGTACCAGGGCCTTGACGTCCTTGGGGAAGCACGAGCCGCCGTAGCCGCAGCCCGGGTAGATGAAGGAGAAGCCGATGCGGCTGTCCGAGCCGATGCCCTGGCGCACGTTCTCCACGTCCACGCCGAGACGGTCGCACAGGTTGGCGATCTCGTTCATGAAGGAGATCTTGGTCGCCAGCATGGCGTTGGCCGTGTACTTGGTCATTTCGGCATCGCGCACGCCCATGACGATGGTGCGTTCGTGATTGCGCGTGAAGGGGCCGTACAGGTCGCGCATCATCTTGATGGCCGGCTCGCTCTCGGCGCCGATGACCACGCGGTCGGGATACATGAAATCGGCGATGGCCGCGCCTTCTTTCAGGAATTCGGGGTTGCTGACCACGTCGAAGTCGATGTTCTCGCCGCGGGCGTCGAGCTCGCCCTGGACGGCGGCGCGTACCTTGTCGGCGGTGCCGACCGGCACGGTGGACTTGTCGACGATGACGCTGTAGCCGCTCATGTGCCGGCCGATGTCGCGGGCCACGCCCAGGACGTACTGCAGGTCGGCCGAGCCGTCCTCGCCGGGCGGGGTGCCCACGGCGATGAAGTACAGGTTGGCGTCGGCCATGGCCTCGGGCAGGGAGGTGGTAAAGCGAAGGCGCCCTTCCTTGAAGTTGTTCCCGACCAGCTCCTCCAGGCCCGGCTCGTAGATGGGCAGGACGCCCTGCTTGAGGTTGTCGATCTTGGCCTTGTCGATATCCACGCAGGTGACGGTGTTGCCCATCTCCGCGAAACAGGCGCCCGTGACCAGGCCCACGTAGCCCGTGCCTACCACCACAATGTTCATCAGTTCGTCCCAGTTGCTGCGAGAGTCAGCCGCGCCCCGCGCGGCACTTCCGCCCGGCCCGCGCGGGCTGGACGCTGGCGCATACTAGCATAATTTCCGTGTCAAAACCGGTGCTTGGCGGGGCCGCCCGAGCCCGGGGTGACTATCGCCCCGCCCGAGCGGTCCGGGCCGGCGAGCCAGGGCCCGGCCGCGCGGCGTTGGCGGTGGCCGTGCCGGTCCCGCCCCGGATGGCGGCGAAGCGGCGGAGATCGCCCTCGAACAGCAGGTCCTGGGCCACGCGGGTGAAGGCCAGGGCCTGGGGGGCGAGCTGGCGGTCGTGCCCGGTGCAGTCCAGGGGGTGGCGCTGGGCCCTGTCCCGGCGGTAGTCGAAGCAGCGCAGCCGGCGCGGGTCGGTGACCGGCACCTCGACCAGGCGCGAGCCCTCGATCCAGCCCAGGACGCCGTTGTTGTAGTAGTCGGCGAAGTAGGGTCCGCGATCACTGTGCAGGACGCTCTTGCCCGTGAACCAGGGCGCCGGCGGCCGGTGCAGCAGCTCGAGCACGCTCGGGGCGACGTCGCGCTGGGAGACCATGCGATCGACATAGCGCGGCTTGACGATGCCAGGCGCGTAGATCAGGAAGGGGATGTCGTAATTGTTGAAATTGTTCTGATTGAAGATCGTGGTGTGATCGGCCAGCACCACGAACAGCGTCGGGCCGATGCTCGAGTCGCTGCGCACCGCCTGGATGAATTTGGCCAGGGCCCGATCGGCGAAGTGCAGCGCGTTGAGGTTGCGGTGCACCAGCGTGTCGGTGCCGAAGGTCGGCTCGACGCCGTCGGGCAACTCCACGTCGTGGGTGGAGTTGGTGTTGATGCCGATGAGAAAGGGCTGGTGCATGGCATCGAGCTTCTTGTGCACGAAGGCGTAGAGGTCCGGGTCGTGCACGCCCCAGTTGTTGGTGCTGTAGCGCCGGTGGTGTATGTCCTCCTTGCCGTAGCTGCCCTCAAAACCGAGCAGCTGGGCGAACGCCCCGGTGCCGCTGGTGTTCCTGTGCGTGCCCTGGAAGAAGGCGGTGGCGTAGCCGTGGCGGCGCAGGAGATCGGGCAGGCAGGTGTAGTTGAAATTCTCCAGCGGCGTTTGCGCCACGGTCGCGCCCAGAGGATTTTGCTCCGAGCAGAAGGTGGCGAACATGCCTTCGGTGGTGCGGTGGCCGCCGGCGAGCATGCCCCGGGTGGTCAGCGAGACCTTGCGCAGGGCGTCGAAGTGCGGCGTGACGTCCTTGTCATAGCCGTAGGACTTCATGTAGGCCGTCGGCCAGCTCTCGAGCAGGACGACGATGACGTTGTAGTCGCGCGGCGCGCCCGCGCCCGCCGCGGCGCCTTGCGGGTACAGCGAGCGCACGATGGCGCGGGTATGGGCGTTGTCCGGAAAATTGATGGGGACCGGGTGCAGCTCCTTGCTGCTCAGCGAGAAGAACAGGGCGTTGTAGGCCCCGTTGAGCGCCAGACTCGCCTCGTGCGAGTCGCCGATCTCCTGGGCGTGCAGCGGCTCCAGCGGTATCGACTGGAAACCGCCGCGGATCATGATCACGGAGGCCAGCAGCACGAGCACCAGTCCAATCTCGGGCTTGAACAGGCGCCAGCCCCGCTCGGCGGTGGGCGCACGCATCTCGGCGCTGCGCATCCAACGGCCGATCAGCCACAGGGCGGCGGCCATCAGGGCCAGCTCGGCCAGCAGCGAGCGCCAGTACAGCGTCACCGCCGTGGCCAAAAGCTCGTGCGCGTCGTTGAAGGCGTCCAGGGTTTCGTGGGCGAGGTGGCGGCTGGTATTGGAAAAGTACATCAGGTCCGCGCCCTGGAGCACCACCAGGAACACGGCCGCGACGTAGGTCAGCCGGCGCAGCACCGTCGCGTACTGCCAGCCGAACAGGCGCGCGCTGAGATAGGCCAGGGCATAGGCCAGCAGCGCCAGGAATGCGGCGATGGACAGGTCGAAGCGCAGGCCCCAGACGAGGGCGTGGGCGATTGCCTCGAGGCTCATCTGATGGGTGATGAAGGGATGGAACAGCGTGAAGACCACGCGCCCGGCGAGGCCCAACAGGACCAGTGCCACCAGGCTGCGCAGATAAGGGGGCAGGCGGTGTATCGGATTCATCGCGTCGCTCGGTCCTCCCCGCATTTTTTGGCCCGGTACCGCGGGATGAGCGCCTTCAGGCCTTGTTCGATTCTTATTGGGACCGGCTGTCGAGCAGGGCGTCGAGCTTGGCGATGACGTCCGCCGCCTCAATGCGGTCCATGGTCCCCGGGTCACGCACCCGCGTCCCCCACGGCAACTCTTCGACGAGCTTACCATACTTGGCCTGTACCGCCTCCGGATAGCGGTCGACCACCCACTCGGCGCTGAGATACGGCCGGGCCCGGTCGGGATTGGTGGCGGCGTACAGCCCGACCACGGGCGTGCCGACCGCCGTGGCCAGATGGGCCGGTCCCGCGTCGGGGGCGACCACGGCATCGGCCCGGCCGAGCACGGCCAGGAGCTGCTTCAGGTCGGTGCGCCCGACCAGGTCGACCAGCGGTGCGCGCGCCGCCGCGGCGATGGCGCGGGCATAGTCGGCCTCGATGGCGCTCGGCCCGCCGCTGAGCACCACGCGCATGCCGTGATGTTCGGCCGCGTGGTCGGCCACGGCGGCATAGCCCGCGGCGTTCCAGTTGCGGTAGGCCATGGACGAGCAGGGACTGATCACCAGCGTGGGCCGATCGCCGGGCAGCGCCTGCGCCGCGAAGGCGCGCGCGGCCTCCGGGACGGGGATGTCCCAGCGCAGCACGTGCTCGGCGATCCCCAACGCCTCGGTGAAGCCGAAGAAGCTGTCGATGACGTGCTGGCGCCCGCCCGGGGCGATGCGCGCGTTGGTGAACAGCCACTGCAGGTCCTTGGCGCGCTCGCGGTCGAAGCCCAGGCGCACATCGGCGGCCACCGCCAGGCTCGCGATGCTCGCGCGCAGCGACATCTGCATGTGCAACAGCACGTCGAAACGCCGCCCGCGCAGCGCGCGGCGGATGCCGGCGTAACTGCGCCATCGTTTTGACTTGTCAAAGGTGATAAATTCGATGCCGGGAATGTCGTAGACCAGCCCGTATTCCGTGCGGCCGATGATCCAGGTCAGGCGCGTGTTTGGCCACGCCGCCTGCAGCGTTCGCACGATGGGCAGGGTGTGACTGATATCCCCGACGGCCGAGAGGCGCAGGATGCACAGGCTGTCGGGAGGGGAATCGAGCGGCAACGCCATTATATATATGAATCCGTCCACGCAATCGCACGGCAAGTCCCACATCCTATACGACGCCGACGGCTACAGCCAAGTCGACGAGCGCTGGTTCGATCCCGAGTATTGGCGCGCCCGGCACGCCGTCACCGGCCGGGCCCACGGGCGCGGCACGACCTGGTTCGTGCGCCACGAGGGCCGCGGTCTGGTCCTGCGCCACTACCTGCGCGGCGGGCTGGCCGCGCGGGTGATGCACGACCGGTATCTGTACCTCGGCCTGCACCTCACCCGCGCCTGGCGCGAGTGGCACCTGCTCGAGCGCATGCAGGCCCTGGAGCTGCCCGTGCCCATGCCCGTCGCGGCGCGCGTGGTGCGCAGCGGCCTGCTGTATCGCGCCGATATCATCGTCGCGCAGATCCCCCACGCCCGCTCGCTGGCCCAGCGCCTGACGCACCGCCCGCTGGTGCCCGCGGTGTGGACCGCCATCGGCGCCACCATCCGGCGCTTTCACGAGGCCGGCATCGACCACGCCGACCTCAACGCCCACAACATCCTGCTCGGCGCCGACAATGCCGTCTACATCATCGACTTCGACCGCGGCCGCCGGCGCATCCCCGGCGAGTGGACCTACGCCAACCTCACCCGCCTGCGCCGCTCGCTGAACAAGCTCCACCACCAGCTGACGGGCTTCGCCTTTCGCGATCGGGACTGGCAGGCCCTGCGTCGGGGCTACGGGGAGGGGGCGCCGCCTTAACAAGTTGGCAGTAGGCAGTATGCAGTTGGCAGAAAGAATAAGCGTTTGTGCTTTCGCGGCCGACTGCCAACTGCCAACT
>Ga0209918_1001816_pt1 | contig 10850 bp, 9 predicted proteins | sample SalPonD_shore_MG_FD_185712 | JGI IMG/M metagenome (GOLD analysis project Ga0209918, IMG submission 185712) | Salt pond soil microbial communities from South San Francisco under conditions of wetland restoration - Salt Pond MetaG... | ecosystem: Environmental > Aquatic > Marine > Intertidal zone >...
TTGAGTATCGGATAAGCATGGCCAGCGTTTTCTAAGGTAACTTCGAATTTAGCACTTTGCCGGCTATCTTTGTTATTGCCCTTGCATGACGCCAATGCCAAAGCAAGAATAAGCATCACTATCGGAATGGGAAATGTCTTGAAAAATCGATCCATGGTACTTAGTAATTTTGTTGGGATTTATTGTTATCCCATAGATAAGTACCACCAGATCGAAATTTGTCACAAAAGTGTAACGATTAGCTAGTAAGTGTATCACGATTTAGGTGATACATGAGAAATATTCAAAACGCTACTGGCCCTCTTCATCATGAGATTCTTCTTCACCTGTGAGCTTGGAAAGTTCCATCTTTCGGATCAGCAAAGAACCTTGCCCTTTGGGACTCAAGCCAACCCCACCTGCCGGTGCCGCTTCTACATGTCCGTGTAGGATCAACTTTCCATCTACATATCCCCGCTGATGTTCCCCGCTATTTACAAATTTGATATGATGAGCACTTTGCCAATTAACCTTGCCTTCTTCGATCGTCTCAGAGGAACCGTTCCGGACCCGTCCAAGAGTAGCCGAGCTATCGGTATGAAGAGCCATATAATCATAGTTTTCGGCATCCTGTACATGATGTAAAAGGAGTAAATCTCCATTTAGCGAATTGACATCAAGATCAACGTCAAATTCAAAATCATTATACTTACTCTTCGTGACAAATATGCTATGTCCAGCCCCAAATCGCAGGTAATGCACACTATCTTTTGTTACCGCCCGGAGATCATTGGTAGTTGTATCCGCCGACAGCCAATTAAAATGCTTGTAGAATGTTTGAATGCCATTGGATCCTATCGTCCAACTCCAATTCCCCTCTTCATCTTTGGCAAATCCTACGGTGCTGGCCGATGGAGAGGATTCCACTTTTTGTTTAGCCAAATTCCCGGTACCCAATCCATAATTGAAAACCAGATTTGCTCCGTGTTCGCCGGTCTCATAAAGGAAGAATAATCCCACAAACGACAGTGCAAAAAAGAGAACGTGCACCCTCGTATTTTCAAACTTGCCGAGTGCAGAAAGTATAATGCGTAGGATTGCATAAATCCCAAAAAACCAAACCGTCCACTCTGCCCAGCCGGCATGAGCACCTACGGCGTGGTAGGCAACCTTGGGAATATCCAGGCTATCTGCCGCCATCCCACCGGTAAAATAAACTACTACGGCTGCGACAGCGCCAATCAGATAAGTGACGGCTGTTTTCTTTTCATCCCACCATTTTTTATCCAAAAAGAAGGTGAGCAAATCCATCAGCGCAGCAAAGAACAAGATGGCCAGTGGAAAGTGAACCAACATCGGGTGTATGTTTGGAGCCCATTCAGGTAATATTGACATAATAATTATTGATTAAATATTTATTCCAGTTTGATGACAATAACAGTATTAATGTAATAATATGAATTGTTATCAAAGTGTAAATTTAATCCAACAGAATCTAACATTTTTTAAAAAAGATGCTTTCCCAACCAATCGTAAATAGACTAAATACTTGTTTTTTCAGATCAAGCTTCAAAAATTGTTGAATAAAGCAGCCAAATATTAAGCAAACTAATGAGTGTAACAATAACCGCAAGTACGTAAGTAGTGGGTTTGCTGTTTTGAAATGTCCCCATAATCGATTTGTCTTTAGTGAAAATCAATAAAGGAATAAGCACAAAGGGCAGCTCAAAACTAAGTGCAACCTGTGAGGCTACCAGCACGCTTGTAGCTTCAAAACCAGCAATTACAATTGCAATACTGGGGACCAAAGTTACCGACCGCCGAAACCATACGTTTAACTTAAGATTTAGGAATCCATCCATTACGGTCTGTCCAGCCATAGTGGCAACAAGAGAAGATGAGAGTCCGGCTGCGATAAGGGCAATGCCAAAAGCCAGGCTTGAATAGCCTCCAAATACTCTGTCTAAGGTAATATAAGCTTCTTTTAATGTACTAATGCCTGTCCCTTGCAAGGCAGCAGCTGCGACGATAAGCATGGCAGCATTCACAAACATAGCAGCAAAGAGAGCCGTTGCGGTATCGAAAGTCTCTAAATGAAAATGATGCCGGTGCGCTTCCTCGGTATCTCCTTCAATATGTATTAGTCGTTCTCTGCGATCCTGAACCAGAATAGAGTGCAAATATACGCTGTGCGGCATCACCGTTGCCCCTAGAATACCGATGGCTACATACAATGCAGATGGGCCCGGGAGTGTGGGGATCATTCCCGTAGTGATAATTTGGACAGTAGGATCAGCTAAGATCATCTCAAAAACAAAAGCCATAGCCACAATTCCTACCAGACTCATAATGATAAACTCTACAAGCCGGTATCCCCGATCGTAGGCGGTTTTGATGCCCAATAATGCGAATGAACTAATACCCGCCAAAACGGCACCGGCCCACAAAGGGAGAGTAAAAATAAGACTAAATCCAATTGCGGCCCCAATGATCTCGGCCATATCTGTGGCAATCATCGCCAATTCTGCCGCAATCCAAAGAATAATAACCACTGGCTTTGACAGCCGCTCACGGCATAGTCTGGCTACTCCCTTTCCTGTGGCAATACCCAGTTTGGCGGCAATCACCTGGATAATAATTGCCAGCAGACTAGCTAAAACAATTACCCACAAAAGGGCTGGTCCAAATCGGGCTCCTCCCGATATATTGGTCGCCCAATTCCCGGGATCCATGTAAGCAACACTAATGAGAAATCCAGGCCCAAGATAGAAAAGCAATTCTCTGAAGGTGGTTCGCCTGATCGTAGCTTTTATGGACTCGACCATTATAAAGGGTGCAATAAATAGTTACTGTTTTATTATTTAGGTCAAAATAACAATTAATTTATTGTGAATAAAACATTATTTAGTCTTAACTAACTTATGATTTTGTATAGAGAAATGGCTCTTCCAAACTTATTCTATTTTAGCAGAAACTACGACCCTGTGGCTAATTGCAGCTTTACCCTAACTATTTCGGCGAATATACTGCAGATAGAAGGTTGGAAAAGCGGGCTAATAGCTTTTTAGCTGTACAAATAGAACTCCAATACTAAATTTTAGCAACAAAAATATTTTGAGCTACATCGTTACCAATAACTTGCTCTTTGTTTTCAATCAGTAACGTTATGGGGCCTTTGAAAGGAGCTTTTTCTTTAATTTTTATTTTTAAACCGGGTAGCAGGCCCAATTTTTCGAGGTAGCGTAAAAGATCAGGATCCTGATCTTTTACGCGGCTAACAATATATTCCTGATTAACTTCGGCTTCAATTAATGGATTAGAATCCATATCTGGCATCAAGCCTTCTTTGGTAGGGATAGGATCGCCGTGCGGATCATGGGTTGGATCATCCAACAACTTGGCAATTTTATCTTCGAACTGCTCAGAAATGTGGTGTTCCAGCTTCTCTGCTTCATCATGCACCTCATCCCAGGAGTAGCCCATAACCTCCAGCAGATACAGCTCCAACAAACGATGGTGACGAATAATCTCAAGCGCAATTTTCTCCCCAGCCTCAGTAAGAGTCGCTCCTTTATAGGACTCATAATTTACCAATCCCATCTTCGACAGGCGCTTGGCCATATTGGTTGCCGATGCTGAAGAAACTTCCAGAGCGTTGGCAATTTTTGTTGTTGAGGCCCCTTCACCTTCTGCTTCAAGCGTATAAATAGTTTTTAAATAGTCTTCAACAGCTTGACTTAGAACCATATATAGAAATTAGTGTAGCAGAATTCAGATCAGTATAAATATATTAATAACTATCTATTTAAGTTAACAACCCAAAACCCCTTTCAATGTATATCAATACCAAGTTCGTCTAAATATTCTTTGAATGACTGTTTCCTAAACTGTTCTGCGCCTACATAAGCTAATAGTTTATCAAATACATCCGAACGCAAAAAACCGGGCTGCGTACCAATAATATTACCATTTGAATTCAAAAATATCGTTGTTGGCGTAGCGCTAACTCCAAACTTTCTTGACAAAGATTGCTGCGTGAAAGTTTGTCCATTAAAAGTAACTTTTTCATCAGACTCAATATCCAAGCTGACGGCATAAAAATATTTTTTCAGACTATCTTGCACACTTTTTTTGGGAAAAACCTCTTTATGCATACGTTTGCAATATGGACACCAATCGGCTTCTGCAAACACCATCACCTTTTTATTTTGTTGGGAAGCCAATTGCTGTGCTTTACTTAACGAAATCCATTTTATCGGCTGGGCTACAGCCCCTGAGAAAAGCACTATAAAAAATACCGTAAATAGAAATTTAGCTTTAATCATTCAATAACTTTTTTAGACCAATAATTATAGTTCTACTTCAACTTCATGACCATCATCGTCATATCGTCATGCTGTTTCGCTTCTCCAATAAAAGTTCGGATATCCTTGGATACGTTATCTAACAAATCAGCAGCTGTACGATCTTTATTTCTATTCAGTAAATTATTAAGTCGATGCGTGCCATAAAACTTATGATTTTCGTTCAAGGCCTCAACAATTCCATCAGTATAAAGAACAAGCACATCATTCGGGGCCAATTCAAGCCGAACTTCTTCAATATTCTGGTCAAAAATTTCACTTTTTGTCAGACCAATACCGATTCCTTCAGGCTGGAGTTCTTCTACCTTTTTGTTTTGGGTATTCATCCTAATAATAGGATTATGTCCTGCACGGGCAAAATGGAATACTTTATCTTCTAAATCAATAATACCATATACCAACGAGATAAAAATCCCGCGAGGTGCATTATCACAAAATAAGCGATTTGTCTTTTTCAAAATTTCGGCTGGAGAATCACTTTCTCGACACAAGCTGTGTAATATTCCTTTGATAAAGGTCATATAAAAAGCGGCCTGTATTCCCTTCCCACTAACATCTCCGATAGTCACTGCCACTCGATTTTCGTCCAGTGGGATAAAATCATAATAATCACCACCCGTCTCGTAGGCCGGTTTACATATTGCCGCTAATTCCAGACGATCGAATTGGGGAGTTCGTACTGGCAAGAAAGATTGTTGTACTTCCCGGGCAATCTGCAGCTCCTGTTTGATACGTTCTTCCTGAGCTAATTCCTCTACATACTGCGGCACATACCGGGATAACACCTGTTCTTCTTTTCCCCGACTGATGGCTAAAAAGCCAACGATCAGCAAAAATGCCATAAATCCCAAGAAGATGAGAAAGATATATCCATCCATTGAGTGGCTCACTGTCCAGCCGGAAGCCGTAAGCACCAATCCCAGGAACAAAAAGTGCGACAGCCAGAGCGTTAGAAAATCCCATCGTAGGTAAATAAGGGTCAAAACTATACCCACAACTCCAGCAATGATACTTTCAACCCAAAACGGCCCATAATGTCCGGTTATGGGAACGACAATCATACAGGCCAGAACAAGGATAATGGAAGTTGTTATTTTGTTCCTGCTCATGGCATACACTTGCCCGCCTAGAACTAAAAAGATGCCTAGTATATAGATTAGGGAAACGAGTCCGCTTATCAGAAAAACATAAGCCGAAGGCCAAGCTGCTTTGCCTTGCTGAAAAACGTCTCTGATTTCGATATAAAAATTTGGAAAAAGCCATAACATTAAGGTCCATAATCCCGCCAAAATAAACCCGAGAAATATAGATCGTATCAGCATAGCCCCGATAGGCTTGTTATATAGCATCCCTTGGCGGAGATAATCATACATATCCAATTTTTGGCTCCAATGCTGGCGGGTAATAGAGTCTCCTATAGCAAAAAATACGAACATAGCCAGCGAAGTACCGGCCCCACCAATTCCGGCCCCGATCATAATAGCGATGGTGAGCGTCCAGTTCGTGGATGCTGAAAATAAATTGAGTTGCGGGAGGGCATTAAGCAGTACAATTACCGAAACAGCAATGCCCGATAGAATAGCTACAACCAAAGCAGGCTTGGAATCAATTGCCCGAGCCCGAATCCTAAAGAAGAAAATGATAACTCCTGCAAGGCAAAAAAGGAAAATAAGCGCATTACGCAGTAACGGAACCAACTCTTGAAAAGTACTGGAGGACTGGGTTCGTGGATTATAAGCCGAAGAAATATTAAGGAGGCCGCCCGTTGCGGTGATTTTCACGTTTAAATACAGTTGCTGATCTAACTTTGGCTTAGCCATCTGGAACCGCGCCGTAGTTGTATTAAGTCCATTGATACGTCCTAATTGCACAGAATCACGTACGAGCTCGGATTGCTTCCAGCCTGTCTTTGACAAATAGAAGGAAGCCATCTGGAACATATCTTTTTCAGATAATAGAAATGGACCGCGACCGCCCAACCGATGCGATAATTGCCGAAGTTCTCGCTCTGGACTCTCGGTCTCGGGATGAAAGTTGTGCCCCAAATCCACTATCAACTTTTGAGTCAATGCCGAATCGTTATACTGTGCCAATAGCGAAGTAACACTGTCCTTATTTGCCGAAAAAGCCGATGCTATAGCCGATCGGTTCACTACTTTTAGTGGCATTATATCCTTGTTATTCACAAACTCAAGAAAATGGCCTTCAGGGTCAAAACGAACTTTTATAGCATCTTCGTTGGGCTGATTAGAATTGTTTTGCTCATCATTGTCTCCCGAGCTCAAACTAAAACTCTGATCTTCTTTTGCGACCTTCTGGAACCTGACTTCCCAATAATATGGCTCGATATTGGCCACTTCATTATTTTTAAAATATTCGATCATTTGATCACGGCCAAGCGAAGCTTGCAGGCTATCCAGTAGTTTTTGATTAGCTTCGAAACTTGTTCGTACCCTATATTTGCTGGACTCGTAGCCCAGCGACTCAAACCGGGATATGGCTTTTTTTTCTATAGAGGCCTTGTTGGTTTCCAGCTTGATGATATAGCGCGGATCCTGCGAAGGGTAGCCAACAAAAAACCATACAGCTGCCAGAAGTCCCACTGCAAAAAAAAGATATTCCCGACTTGAAAGGTTCACCAGATGCCTAAAAGTTATTTATCAGTTTTATTATAACACCTAGAATATGTGAAAATGTTTTGAGAATTAATATTACTCTCTCATTGTTTATATAAACGATATATTTCCATGTATAAAATAGATTAATGATGTGCTTGATTGTTTTCTCATACAAACAGCATCCAAAATATGATTTGGTTTTTGCAGCTAACCGCGATGAAAATCATAGTCGTCCCACACGAGCAGCACAATTTTGGGATGATCATCCAAATGTTTTAGCCGGCAAAGATTTAAAAGCCAGCGGCACTTGGATGGGGGTTACCAAAGATGGTGCTTTTTCTGCCCTTACCAACTATCGGGATCCCTCTATCCAAAAAGAAAATCCTCCCAGTCGGGGCCAGTTGGTTCTCGATTTTCTCCTAAGTGAAGAATCCCCTCATACCTATCTGCGAAAAGTAGATCAAGAGGCTCATCGTTATATGGGATTTAACTTGTTAACCGGCAAGGGGGATGAGTTGGGATATTATTCGAATCAAGAACAAAAAATTCGACTGCTGGATGCCGGGCTTTATGGACTCAGCAATCACTTGCTGGATACTACCTGGCCCAAAGTGGAAAGAGCAAAAAAGAAGTTGAATAATATTTTGCAAGATGAGAAAATATCTGAAGAAGCCCTATTCAAACTGCTTTCCGATGAGAAAAAAGCCTCCGAAGATCAATTGCCCGACACCGGCATCCCCAAAGATATAGAAAAGAAAATTTCATCCATCTTCATCAAGAGTGAAGGATACGGAACACGCTGCTCTACGCTCTTACTTATTGGGAAGGACGGCACAATCACTTTTAACGAACGTCGGTTTAAAGCCGGTACTCAAAAGGTTGAGGAAGAGAATCGATTTGAATTTGCCCTTGCCGAGGCGGCTAAATAAAATCTGGCATGATAACACATGCCAAGTTTCAAAAACCTGGCATGTGTTAAAGTGATTTTAAAAAATATTGGGTAAAACAATCACCCAAGCTTATCAATCGCTTTTTTAATACGACGAATGGTGGTTTCTTTACCCAGTAATTCGATGGTGGGCGTCAAATCCGGACCATATCCCATGCCCGAAACGGCTAACCGCAATGGCATCATCAATTTTCCAAAACCTACGTCATGAGCATTGATAACTTCTTTTACCTTGTCTTTGACCATTTTTGCATTGAACTCATCCGGGTTCAATTCTTCAAGCTCATCTATATAATCACTCAGCAATTCGGCGCTGCCATCTTTCCATTTCTTCAGTGCCTGTTCATCATATTCCTCGGGATCCTCAAAGAAAAAACGCCCCATCGTGATGAAATCCTCAATCTTGCTGACCCGATCTTTCATTAGTGGGATAATCTCTTTCAAGTATTCTTCGTCAGGATCAATACCATGCTCTTCGGCAATCTCTTTAACCCGGGGATACAGTTCATCAGCCGATTTTTCGCGCAGATAATGCTCGTTATACCAGATCAGCTTTTTATAATCGAAAACTGCTCCACCCTTGCTCACGCGGTCCAGGGAGAACAGGTCAATCAATTCATCCATAGAGTGGATTTCGGAATCGTCGCCCGGACTCCATCCCAGATAGGCTAAAAAGTTAACAACCGCCTCCGGCTCGAATTTCTGTTCGATATAATCTCTGGTATTAATGGGGATTCCTTCCGTTTCGGCTTTACGCTTGGAAAGTTTGCCTCCGCTTGGCGACATAATTAATGGCAAATGGGCCATCTTGGGAGGCTCCCAACCGAAGTACTCATACATCAGGATGTGCTTTGGCGTACTGCTGAGCCATTCCTCACCCCGGATTACGTGCGAAATTTGCATCAGGTGGTCATCGACCACATTAGCTAAATGATAAGTAGGCATTCCATCAGATTTTATCAGCACCTGATCGTCCAATCCTTTGCTTTCAAAAGAAACGAAGCCGCGAATTTCATCCTCGAAGCGGACCGTCTCACGACGCGGAACTTTTAACCGAATTACATATTCCTCACCTGCTTCCAACTTTCGTTTGACCTCTTCTTCGGGTAGAGTGAGGCTGTTTTTCATCGACATTCGCGTGATGGCATCATACTTGGGCGATGGATTACCAGACTTCTTCAATCGTTCACGCATGTCGTTGAGCTCCTCCGGCGTATCGAAGGCATAATACGCTCGTTCATCTTCAACGAGCTGTTCAGCATATTCATGATAAATATCTTTACGTTCACTCTGGCGATAAGGTCCGACATCTCCAGGGTTTTCAGGTCCTTCATCAATCTTCATTCCAGCCCATTCCAAAGATCGCTTTATATCCTCTTCGGCTCCTTCTACATAGCGAGTCTGATCGGTGTCTTCAATGCGCAATACAAAAACACCATCGGTCCCTTTTGCGAATAAATAATTATATAACGCCGTCCGAAGCCCACCGATGTGTAGCATGCCGGTAGGAGAAGGTGCAAAACGCACGCGTACGGTACTTTCCATAAATCTGGTTTACTTGGTTTGAATAATTTTCATTTCAATGGCCTCAAAAATAAGGTTTATCGCACAGTAGTGCTAATTGGGAAAGTGTTATTCCGTGATGTATATCATTTAAAAATTCTGTAAGGAATTCCTCTTCCAAAGGTCTTACTATATTATTAACCACTAAGGCACTTAGCCCGCTAAGAAAAATCTATGAATATTACGCAGAAGCAGGTTAATCAAATTGCTTATGATATAGTTGGTTGTGCAATTGAAGTCCATAAGGAGCTGGGACCCGGACTACTTGAATCGGTCTATGAAAAGTGTTTGATAGAAGAAATAAAAAGCTGTGGTTACAAAGTATTTTCTCAAGTTCCAGTTCCAATTCACTATAAAGGCAGGCTCCTTGATCAGAAATTGAAGCTAGATTTGTTGGTAAATGACCTGGTAATAGTAGAATTAAAAGCTGTGGAGTCAGTACTTCCTGTGTTTGAAGCTCAATTATTAACTTACCTGAAATTGGCAAAGAAACCCAAAGGATTATTAATCAATTTCCATTGTAAAAATATTGTTAGACAAATGGTACCTTTGGTAACTGAACAATTTTCTAACTTGGATGAAAACTAAATTTTTAGCCACTTAGATACTAATTGAGCTTAGTGAGCTAAGTGCCTTAGTGGTATTCACAAAATGAAACTAGCGCTTCTTTTCCCACAATTCGCCCCCAATTTATACGATCTGGCGACAATGCTTCGCGCCGACCGGATTATCTTGCAGGATGTTGAACGGTGGTCGCGCAAGAGCCGGGTACATCGTGCACAAATACGAACGCCAGAAGGTACACAATGGATCAACATCCCTGTCCGCACAAAAGACCGCAAAAAAGCTATTAAAGATGTACGCATGGATCACGGCGAGGACTGGGTCACACCGCTGCTGCGAACGCTGGAATACAATTATCGCAATAGTATTTATTATGATTTCTATGAGCCTGAAATCAAAGCCGATTTTCAGTCCGCTTATGGTTATACATATTTGATGGATTTTGTTTTGTTCACTCAGCGGCGACTGTTTCAGTTTATGGATATTTCAATCGATTACGAGTTGGCAAGTAATGTATCGGAATATACTTCAGATCCCGATCTATTAGCCCGGCGACTCGATGCCGACGTCTTGCTTCAGGAATATGATAGCCGCCACTATCAACGTCAGGCCGAGCAAAAAATGAATCTCGAGTTAAATCATCCCCATTATCATCAACATTTTGACGGATTTGAAACCGAATGCTCCCTCCTGGACGTGCTTTTCCAGTTAGGGCCTGAAAGCTTTCGCATCACCGATCAACTGATGACTTGAACGTTTTATCAGAAATATTACTTTTAAAGATGAAATTGTAATTCTAAAATATCATTTCTT
>Ga0209918_1001817_pt1 | contig 10847 bp, 10 predicted proteins | sample SalPonD_shore_MG_FD_185712 | JGI IMG/M metagenome (GOLD analysis project Ga0209918, IMG submission 185712) | Salt pond soil microbial communities from South San Francisco under conditions of wetland restoration - Salt Pond MetaG... | ecosystem: Environmental > Aquatic > Marine > Intertidal zone...
TCGGGACACCATCAAATTTCGCAGCTCTTAAATCTATACCAAAATTTGAGCTATATATAAATTTATACAACTAAAAAAATATCAATCACATAACTGATGATTTGGTATCCACTCGTGAATAATACGGGTTAAGAGAACTTTGCAAAACCGTTCTTTTGATCAATATCTGCGTTATCGAAATTTTATAATCCTCCTCCCGACCTGTCGGGACTGCGGTTTTAAAATTTCTCTTCCTGAAAGCGTTCGGGATGACCAAAAGCCCTGATTATTCAAAGCCCTCTGTTAGCAGAAAAATTTTGATAGTCCACGTTTTATTTAAAAAAAACGTCATTTCGTATTAATCACAATAACCCCATTCGCACCGCGGGACCCATAAATAGCGGCAGCCGGACCTTTTAACACATCAACGGATTTGACATTATAGGGGTCAATTTGTTGCAGAGTTCTGTTTAAAGGCTGGATTATTCCATTAACGACGATCAGCGGATTATTACTGCCTGTAAAAGTATGCAACCCTCTAATAAGTACCGTATAGCCATTTCCGGTATCCGTGACCGACAATCCGGATACTCTGCCTTGTAAATATTCAGCAAGATTAACGTATCCACCCGCCTGGCGGTTATCCATTAAAACGGAAGCAACCGAGCCCATCGTGGAGTTATTATGATTTTGGAAACCATATCCTACATACTGAATACGCGAATTATTGACTGCCAGAGCTGCTTCAGCGGGAGCGGCATTGGTCTTTAGCATTTTGGTGTCAATAGAAATCTTTGCCGTGGGAATAAATTGGTTCTTATTGGGAATAAGATTGTTGCTAGCAAGTTTTTGCGCGGAAAGGTTATCCGCAAAGAATAACATGCAAATAAGAATTGCGGCTAAATAACGCATGGGAAGCCTCCTGTATAAGTGAGGATCTATATTTTACGTCTTTGAATACTATCAAATGAACCCGGCATATTTCGGATTAACGTGTTGTTAAATCCGAGGGGCAATTTGGCATTATCCAAAGGCCTTTAATTTTATTAAATATAGTACATTATAATTAATAATTATGTCAATTGTAGAAATTTTACATAATATTTTAATTCTTTAATATAGTTTTATTAAAAATAATAAATTGACATCAATCAAAAGGAAAGATGTTTTTTCATCCGGGCTAGGGGGCTGTCGGACTTAAATAAATCTACCACAAATTCGTCAGATTTAGCTACAATCCATGCTCTTTTTCGTTAAATAGAACCACGAGTCGCCTCAAAAAACCCCGAAATCTGTCTTAAAGGGATAAATTTGTTATGATTTCCTAAGTCCGCCAGCCTCCCAGGGTCCAAAGAACCACCTATAAAAGTAAAACCTGGTTTACTTCGTCGTAATTACAATCACACCATTGGCGCCGCGGGAACCATAAATGGCAGCGGCCGGACCTTTTAAGACATCTACAGATTTTACATCACTGGGATCCACCTGATTGATGGCATTTGAAAGGGGACGGGTAATGCCGTTAACCACAATGAGTGGCTGATTGCTTCCTGAAAACGTATGCAGTCCGCGAATAAAAATCTTGTACCCTCCACTGGATGACTGAACGGTAATTCCCGAAACTCTTCCCTGTAAATATTCTGCAAGATTGGAATATCCCCCGGTATCTTTCTTATTGACACGGGCTGATGAAACTGCTCCCATCGTAGCATCTTCTTTATTTCGGATGCCGTACCCCACATATTGAAGATCTGATTCATTTGCTTTAATTGCGGTTTGAATAGATAGGATGTCGCTGCTGGTTAAAGCCGGTAATTCAGACAATTTTGATTGAGAAATAGTGGGTTGATCTTGTGCATTATCATTGGCTTGAGATTGTCCGATGGCGTTTCCCACAGAAACGATACTAAATATAAGAGCGGAGACTATGAAACGCACAGTATACCTCCTTAAAAAGGGGAGAATTATTTTAATAGTTGTATTGCATCTATCATTATACACATAAATAGGTATATAAACCTGTTTTATAAGTGATTATGTTAATTATTTACAATAACAATTTTCTAAATATCCTGAAGAATTTGAACCACATCGTTGTGACCGTTATCCCGGGCGAAATTTAAGGCGGTATCTCCATCCACGTCTTTTTTGCTTGCATCAGCGCCATGCTTAAGAAGTGTTTGAACGACTTTGGTGTTTCCTTCTGCGGCCGCGAACATCAGAGCAGTCCAGTGTTCTTTGGTGTCCACCAGGTTGGGATCGGCTCCTGCCTCAAGCAATGAGGTAACGGTTTCTGGAAAAGGTCCACTTGCTGCAAACATGAGGGCCGTCCGTCCCTCAGAATTTCGCATATCCAACTTTGCATCTTGATTCAATAGCAATTTAACGATTTCGTTATGTCCATTAAAAGACGCCAGCATCAGGGCCGTACGGTTCTGATCGTCTCTGTCATTAACATCAATTCCCTGTTTGATTGCTTCCTGTACTTTAGCCATTTGATTGTTAAAAGCTGCCTCCCTGAGATCTTCGGCTGTAAGGTCGGAGGGCGTGGAATCACTATTGTCCACGGACTGCGTTTCTCCCCGGGGAGGATCCGGTTGCGTTTTTTTGTTCCCACATGCTGAGATTTGGAAAAGTCCCCCAAGCAGCACAAAAATAAAAAAACGTTTTGAATGGATGGTTATGTAATGAATGATATTTATCTTATTAATCATAAGTAAATAGTTCGAAAAATGGTTTAATTAAGATTAATTGATTTCAAGTATCAAATATACCTATCATTAAAACGGCCTGGAAATCCAGTTTGTTTAATTCATATAAGGTTATACTTTAGCTCCCCTTAATAAAAATCTGAAGCCTGCGAATATCAATAACCTCACAAGGCCATATTCAGATTCTTGCAATTAAAATGATACCCTGAGTAAAATAGTAATGACGTTCATTCTATAAAACGCCTGAATGCAGAAATGAAACTTACCTGATTAAAGCTGATAAAACAAGGATTAAGCGAAAAATTACGCATTAATTTAGCTTTAACTTATTTCTTCAACCCGAATTACACCAGACGGACAATTCCGCTCCGCTACCAGGTTATCTTCCAACTCATCATCTGTGGTTACAAGGGAAATTACCGGACCTTTACGTTCTCCATCGACTAAATCCGAAAGGCCGTCGTCTTCATTCATCTCCCATCGATAAGGCGCAACCTCATTGCAATAATAGCAACCTATACAATTATGACGAAAAAAGGTGATACGTATCATGAACGTTTTTTGTTTGTGGCATTCACCATTTTATAAAGTCGGTCGGCCCCGCGTATGGTGTCATCGATCGGGAAGGTAATCAAATCTCCTTTTTGGGCTTTATCGGCCGGTTGACCGTCAACGCGAAGTTCTTTAATGGTGCTTCCTACAACCCCTGTGGTGGGACCTGTTATGATGATTTCATCTCCAACCGATAATTTGCCAGCGTCCATTCGAAATTCAGCAACTTTGGGATGAGCAAAATAGTTGACATTTTTGCCAATATATACTTTTCGTTTGGTCGCTTCGGATCCGTATGAATCGCTCCATTCCCCGAGACGTCTTCCCAAATAATAACCATCCCAAAACCCACGATTATAAACAGTCTCCAGTTGTTTTTTCCATTCTTCCACTCGTTCGGCAGTATAATTTCCTTGTTTCCAGGAATCGACGGCTTCACGGTAACAGCGAGTGACGGTTTTAACATATTCCGGACTCCGTGCCCGGCCTTCGAGTTTTAAAACCCTCACGCCGGTATCCAAAATCTGGTCGAGGAAATCAATGGTGCAGAGATCTTTGGGCGACATGATATACTCATTATCAATTTCCAGTTGATGACCACTCTCTTTTTCGGTAACCGTGTAAGCTTTTCGGCAGGGTTGAGTGCAGGCTCCACGGTTGGCTGAAGCGTTTTGATCATGCAAACTCAGGTAACATTTGCCGGATATAGCCATGCATAACGCTCCATGGGCAAAAATTTCAATTTGAACAAGTTCACCCGATGGCCCTCTGACGTCATCTCGTTCAATGGTGTTTACAATTTTTTTTACCTGCCGCAAACTCAGTTCCCGGGCCAGGACAATGACATCGGCAAAATTCGCATAGAATTTCACAGTTTCGATATTACTGATATTCAATTGGGTAGACAGGTGAATTTCCAGACCCTTTTGATGTGCATAGTGAATGGCCGCCTGATCGGAAATAATTAAGGCTGAAACTCCGCAATCCCCGGCCTGATCAACAATGCGCTTCATCAACTTCATATCGTGATCATATAGCACCGTATTAAGGGTAAGGTAGGTACGGACCTGATTCTCTTTACAAATAGACAAGATTTCAGGTAAATCGGGAACCACAAAATTATTGGCGGAACGCGCCCGCATATTTAACTGACCGATTCCAAAATAAACCGAATTTGCACCGCCCTGAATGGCAGCACGTAGTGATTCAAAAGACCCGGCTGGGGCCATGATTTCAACCGTAGATGAACTATTGACCATTTTCAACCTGATTAATATTTAAGAGTTATGGATCTTAAAATAAGAAGGGCAGATGAGAAAGTGAATAGCAGATTTATTTGAAAGTACTCCGGAAAATATTCACCAATTCATTATGGTCAGCAATAACTTTAAAAAGATGGGAGAAGAGAATGAATTTAAAAAGGTGGAATTCTCAAATGGAATTCCACCTTTTTAAAATTTTAAATGGAGGCTTAATGTAGTGTATTTGGGAAAGTAACTTTCGTTCAATTTACAGAACTAAAGCAATGGTATAGGACTTTGAAAAACCAAGGTTTTTGTTCAAGATCAAGGCTAACGCAGATATTGAGCAAAAGAACGGTTTTGCAAAGTTCTCTGCTACTTATTTAATGTTCGAAAGCGTACGGAAATCGCACAGTACAATCGAATTCAAGCTTTACCACCAAATATTAATCTTAAGATTTAGCAATCAATCTTGGATATAAAATTCCAATTAAATTGTAATAGTAGCTGAAGCCTATTTTGTATTGATGATAATTACGCCGTTTGCTCCACGAGAACCATAAATTGCCGCAGCAGGTCCCTTCAAAACGTCAATGGATTTAACATTGTAAGGGCTGATATCACCCATTGCACTGGAGGATGACATAGCAACACCGTTAACTACAACCAGAGGTTCATTGCTGAGCATCAGGCTGTTGACGCCACGAATGAGAATACGGTATCCATATGAGCTGGAAGGATCGCGGGTAACCAATACACCAGGAACACGTCCCTGCATATATTCAGCAAGATTGGAATAACCGCTTACGGCCATATCATTAAACAATAATGTTGAAATAGAACCGGTTGCTGAGTTATTCTTATCGATGTATCCGTAACCGATGGTTTGAAGTACGGTGCTGTTTGCCTGCAGGGCAGATGAAGCTGAAGCTTCCGTTAACGTTTTTGGAGTTTCCGGCAGCTTGGCTTTCTCAATAGTCTGCTGGAAATTAATTTGTTGATTATTACTGGCTAGTGTTTTTGATTGTGCGGCTGCGTTCCCTACCAGAAGCAAGCTGAACAAGACAAGAGTGACTACATAACGCATAATTTGCCTCCTAAAATAAATGTAGAATTTAATACAATATAAGAATCGTTTGTTAAATTTATAACGAAAAAAGGTACTATTGCTTATGTATTTTAGGGAAATAAATAGACTAAGTGAAATATTACGGGATGAAACGCCTGTTATTGATGCTGAGCCGGATGAGTCTATTACGGAGACATTTGAGAATTCTCTTGTTAGGCAAATACTTAGCTTCAACCTATTTTGATACTTCCAAAATTTTATAAATCGGCGTGCGAAATTTGGGATATAACATTTTTACATTTTTTAATAAATTTAACCCGGATTATTCACCAAGAAATTTGTTGGTGGGCAATCCCGAAAGCGTTCGGGACAGCAGCAAATTTCGCAGCGCATTTACCCATATCTAAATTCAGGTTATAATTGTTTTTACACAAATATAATGTTTACAATAATTTAACACGCTAATTATCTTCTACTCGTGAATAATTCGGGTTAAGATGTCAATATCCCCTAGGAGGCTGTCGGACTTAGGAAATTATAACGAAAATTTGTCAGTTTGAGACAGATTTCGGGGTCTTTTGAGGCGAATAGTGGTTCTATTTAACGAAAAAGAGCGCGGAATCTGGCCAAATCTGACGAATTTGCAGTAGATTTAGCTAAGTCCGACAGACTCCTAGTCCTATAATTCAACCACAAAATGCATTTAACGAAATGAAAATTTATGGGTTGTGAGAAATGTTTAGTTTTCTGTTTTCCATATTCTATTTGCAAAGCTATGAGTGAGCTCCGCTCCCGCTCGTCCTGAAAAGATGATTTTCTGTGAAAAGAGCTTAAAAAACTTGTTGAATGAAAATTAGGGATTGTGGATATTTACTTTTTTAAGAGAACTTATCCCCTTTTCATTCATTATATTATAAGAGAGCTTTGCAAAACCAGGGATTTTGGTCAAAGTCAAAGCCTGAGTGATTTCAAAACCTCCCGAAAACTTTCGGGAAGAATTTGGGCAAAAGCGCGTTTTTGCAAAGTCCTCTAAAAGAAAAAGCTTATCATCATGAACAAAAAAGGCATACCCCTTTTCACCTTTCGGCAGATCGAAGTTAAACTGGATTACAGCTGGTTTATCATCTTCTTCCTGATTGTGATTACGTTGGGAATGTACTATTTCCCCCATTATTATGCATCCATGACTCCGGCAGTTCGGTGGAGCATCAGTATCATTTCTGCCCTTTTGCTTTTTATCTCGGTGTTATTGCATGAATTTTCGCATTCCCTGGTGGCTCAAAAACTCGGAATCGAAATCAACAGTATTGTGTTGTTCGTATTCGGTGGCGTTGCACAGATGAAAAGTGAGCCGGAAGACCCAAAGAGTGAATTTTATATTTCTGTTGCAGGACCGCTGTGCAGCCTTGTTTTGGGTATCCTTTTTATGGGCATCTACTACCTATTACCCAACCAGATGCATGAAGCCATTGGGGCTGTTTTCTGGTACATCGGGTATTTGAACCTTGCGCTGGTGGCCTTCAATATATTGCCGGGCTTCCCGCTGGATGGCGGACGTATTGCCCGAGCTGCCATCTGGTATTATACGGATAACCTGAGAAAAGCCACCCGCATTGTCAGTAATATTGGCAAATTCCTGGCTTTTTTGATTATCGGTTTTGGTTTGCTCAATATGTTGGTGGGCGCTTTTATTCAGGGACTTTTCTTTGTTTTCCTGGGAATGTTCCTGCAGCAAGCTTCCGTTCGCGGTTATCAGATGGTGGCCTTACGCGAAGGGTTGGCAAAAATCAGCGTTTCCAGAATTATGACGCCGGATCCCCACACGGTTCCGGATGACATCACCCTGCAGACCCTGATCGACGATTATTTCTACAAATATAAAGTGCACTCCTTCCCGGTGATCAAAAACGAAAAGCCGGTTGGCCTGGTTACGGTTAAAAGTGTTAAATCGGTACCCCGTGAAAAATGGGATTCAACTCTGGTTGTCGATATTATGGATCCGCTCAATACAACAAATACGCTATCACCTGATGATGACGCCTATGAAGTGCTCATTCGAATGATCGAAAATAACGTGGGGCGAATGCCGGTGATTTCCGATAACAAGGTACGGGGTATTATAACCCGCAAAGATATCATGGAATTTGTGTTGATGCGGGAGGAAATTGAAGCTTAACCTGAATTATTCACAAATAGAAGATAGTTTGCTGGTTAAATTAATGTAAATATTTTATTTGTGAGAAAACATTAATAGCCCAAATTTGGATATGGGTAAATGCGCTGCGAAATTTTTCCGAAAGTGTTCGGAATTGCGTTAAAATTGAAATAGTGTATTCAACGTATTTCAATACTTTTCATTTACTATTTCAACTTTGCCTTGCCCACCAACAAATTTCTTGGTGAATAATCCGGGTTAATTCCTGATTTAAAAGAACCTTTCCAAGGTTTGAAATCTTGGAAAGGTTGTAATGGGTCATAATATCAAAGACTTAAATGATGATCTGCCTGCAAATCTTTCCCAGACCAGATCTGATCTTCAATAGATTGTTCTTTCGATCCCGACCAGAATTCGTGTTCCGGTTTGAGTCCGAGGGGTAAAAATGCTCCCGAGCACAAGTACAAACTACCCGTGGAGATATACGACTCCGCCAGGTGCGGCTGTTGACCATAAACTCCCAGGGTAAGCCAGCCATTTTCATCAAACATACCCGGGACTTCGGTTACTTTCCGGATCACCTTTGTTAAACTGCCTCGAACTTGTGGAGGCGTTAACGGGTCTGCAAGTTGATCCATCCACGCCATCTGGGCCAACAGTTGAAAAGCCCCATAACGATAGGTCACCGAACGGCCGATAATCGGGAACGAACCATCAGGCATAATCAGACGTTCCAGTATCCCGGCATAACGCTGACTGATCTTAAGAGCCCGCTCGTAATGATGCTGGTACCCTCTGTCATGATTTCTCAAAACATCAAGAATAGTGAGCATGAAGGGTTGAATTACATAACTATTATAATAATCCCAGTGAAAATGGGGTCCGTCGCCATAAATTCCATCACCAAGATACCAATCTTCTACCGCCCGAATAGCCAGGTCCATTCGAACTTTGTCTCCCCCGGCGTCAAACTTCATTAAAGCCGCTTCCACCATGGCGCTGAATAGAATCCAGTTGCTGTAATAGGGCACAATTTCCCGGCTGGATTTCAATGCTTTCACAATATTATCCCGGGTTTTGACTGAAGATTTGTTCCAGAGTTCTTCCGGGGCTTTGATCAAGGCGTGAGCCAGGAATGCCGCATCCACCAAAGGCTGCTTGCCATGATTAAAATTCATAAAATCGGGCGAATCTGGATTCACGGCTGCCGAAAGTGATGCCCGTGCCAGATCAATATATTCGGCTCGGATTTTCCCCTCCGTAGTTTGATCTTTGCCCAGCTCCAGCCACGGGGCAATCCCCGTCATCAGCCGGCCAAATGCCTCGAGATGTGTAAATTGCCGACGATTACTGTTCGAATCAGGGCGAGTTTCCACCGGCATTAATTTCTTTAATTTCTCTTGGGATAATGCATCCAAAACCGGGTGAGCAATTTTTTCAACCACACTTACCCAATATTCACGGTCAGATTCTGATACTGTCTCAATTTTCTCGGTTTGAGTATAAGTCCCCGCTTTTCCTAAAAATGTGCTGCTTACACCCATCAATCCGGCTTTCTTAATAAAATTTTTCCGATCCATAATTAAAAATTGTTATTTCGAATTAAATCGATTCTAAAATTGTAATGAAAATGAACTTCAAAAAGCCCTTTCAATATAATGAAATGTATAATTTACACTTAATAAATATTCGATATTTTTTGTATTCGAACGCTCCATACCAAATTAGAGTAAAAAACCTTACCTTCATTGTTTATAATGTCTGGATAAACATATTAATAACTATTTATATAACGCCTTTTGCGGTTACATGGACTATTATAGCTCTCAGCATTCAGCCCTCAGCATTCAGCCCTCAGCTATCAGCTTATCGGTAGTGAAAAGTGAAAGGTCAAAAGTGAAAGGTAAACATTATGCAGCTGTTTACCTTTCGCCACTTCATTAATTTCATTAAAAGCCGACAGTTGAGCGCATAAAGCTAAGGATAATAATCACTATAAATACACTATCCCTTATTTAAACCGGTTAATTTAACCGCACAAACCGTTATATATCATTGTTTTATGCCATTATTAAAATAATTTCATAACGATTACAGAGAATGTTACACTTCTTATGAATAAAAAAGAAAACATCCATCAGGAACAATATACCATCCGTTCTTACGAAGTACACCCTGACGGTTCCGCACGTATTCAAAGTATATGCAATCTCTTACAGGAAACCGCCGGCAACCATGCCCTTGAGTTAAATTTTGATATATCCCAACTTAAGGACCGCGACTTAACCTGGGTGCTTTACCGACTCCAGGTCGAGATTAGTCGTTTCCCGGAATGGCGGGACAAAATTATTATTGAAACCTGGCCCTCTCGCGGGGATCAATTAAGAGCCTATCGCGATTTCAGATTACTGGATATGAATGGAGATGAACTGACCCATGCCTTAAGCTATTGGATGATGATTGATATGAATACCCGTCGCCCGGTTCGTATGCCGGAGGAAGTGCTCAGGATGGGCGACAATACCAAACCGCACACCATGCCGGTTTCCCGGAATCGACTTAAAGGACCCAAGGAAACACCGATAGAAAAAGTATTCAGCGTACGGCGAAGTGATCTGGATGTCAACAATCACGTCAATAATGTAAAATATATAGAATGGGCCCTGGAGGCGGTTCCGGACATAATTTATGATCATTATCGAACCACCGGACTCGACATCCAATTCCAGGCAGAAGGGCATTATGGAGAAGATGTGATCTCCGGTTGTTTGAAATCAGAGGAAGATGGAAATAAGGAGCGCCCGGTATATCAACATGTGCTCAAACAGGAAAGTGATCAAAAGACCCTGGCAATAGCCCGTTCGACGTGGAATCAATATTAAAATATTTCATTTAACCCGGATATTTCAGCAAGAAATTTTTTTCTCAGCAACCCCGAAGGCATTCGGGACAAGGGCTAAAATGGGGACGGAATCGTATACATATACGTTGAGTAAGCCATTTTAACTTCAACGCAGCGGAGGGGAAAATTTCGCAGCGTTTAACACCCTGTTATTATTTTTAAACCCTTAAAATAAATGGTTCTCAATAAATACTACAAAGTTATGATAATTTTATTTTAATTAGAGTGAAATATCCCG
>Ga0209918_1001818_pt1 | contig 10845 bp, 10 predicted proteins | sample SalPonD_shore_MG_FD_185712 | JGI IMG/M metagenome (GOLD analysis project Ga0209918, IMG submission 185712) | Salt pond soil microbial communities from South San Francisco under conditions of wetland restoration - Salt Pond MetaG... | ecosystem: Environmental > Aquatic > Marine > Intertidal zone...
GACCGAAAAAGAACAGGCGATAGTTGCGGTGCCTGAACGCGCGCATCAGGGCCTGCAGGCGCGTGATGGGCTCTTCGGGGTCGTGGGATGGCTGGGGCGTGGGTGAAGCGCTGTTCATGACTGTCAACGCCGATTGTAACGCCGGGCCGGGTTATGCGACAGCACACCGTGTCGCAACATCTGCGACCCGTCGTGACGTGCGGGGGGGCGGCTTGTCCGTTTGACCGTTACTCGGCGGGCGAGCCGACGATATCCATGCGAAGCTGTGCCGCAGGCAGTCCGGCCTCGAGTAGACGCCGGCAGCTGGCATCCACCAGGGCCTGGGGTCCGGCAATGTAGACGTCGAGTTCGTTCAGGTCGGTATGTTCGGCGGCGATTCGGTCCAGGTGGTCGTCAACGGTCCGCTGCCGGGTGACGCCGTCGCGGGCGGGCAGTTCCAGGCGGCTGTATTGCAAGTTCTCTATGGCGTCCGACCATGAGCGGCAGAGATTGTTCAAGTAATGCCCGTCGGGCGGGGCGGCGGCCCAATACAGGTCAACGCGCTCGGCAGTGTCGGCCGACATGGCGTGCTCGACCAGACTCTTGATCGGCGCAAAGCCCGCATCCCAGGCGATGAAGAGCAGCGAGCGGGGCGAGTCCTCCTCCAGGACAAAGCTGCCAATCGGCCCGGTGAGTGTGACGGGCTCGTTGGCGCGCAGGCGATTGAAGGCGTAGTCGCAGAACGGATCGCCCGGCCGGCGGGGGATATGAAATTGCAGGTTCATGTCGTCGCAAGGGCAGCTCGCGATGGGCAGACGCGCCTTGAGCGCATCGTCGAGCGCGATCGTGGCGTGTTGGCCGGCGAGAAAACGCAGTCGCTGACTGCGCGGCGTGCGCACATGCAGCAGCAGGACGTCCGGACCGAGTGCCTCGAGTTTGCGTGTCCGCGCCGCGATGGTCTGCAGCGGCATGTCCGCCGCACCTGCGGCCTCGTCAGTCTCGACCACCAGGTCCGTCACGGCGGTGTGGCAGCACAGCAGGGTATAGCCCCGCGCCTTTTCCGCCTCCGTGAAGACGTAGTCGTGGTGGCGGACCTTTTGCACCTCGCCGCTCAACACGCGTGCCTTGCACTGGCCGCAGGCGCCGTTGCTGCAGCCGTAGGGCAGGGCGAGACCGGCGCGCAGTCCGGCGTCGAGCAGTGTGTCGCTGCCTTCCACGAAATAATCGTGTCCGCTGGGTTGAACGTCTACATGGGCGGCCATGATGCGCAAGAAGGTATCCTCCACGAAAAAGCGTTCGGCGGGTGCCCCGCCCGGGTTCTGCGTCTGCAGGGTGCGGTAAAACCAGTTTCGGAATTCGGCCAGCGCCGGATCGGTATCGGCCCGAGGGCTGTGTTCGATCTCGACTAGCTTTTGCTGGATGCTCCGGGCCAACGATCGATAGCGGTCCAATTCCGTTTCGGCCGCGGCCAGGCGTCGGCTGACCGCGGCCAGGCGCGCCGCCAGCGTCTCGTTGTCGGGCAGTACGGCAGGACGCGAGCGGGCGCGGTTGGAGGCGCGCTCGATGATGGATTCCATGCGCTCGACCATGGTGTTGTCTTCGACCTGCGCGTAGGGGAAGCAGCGCAGCAGCTCGTTGAGGTCGATCATGCCCTCGAAGGTGGATAGCTCGCCGTCGCGGACCTTGCGCTGCAGCGTGCCGCGCTTGACGCCTACCAGCCGCGCCGCCCGTGAGATGGGGATCAGCTGTGCCATCGGCGGTGCTGCACGGGGCGATACGACGGATTGGCAGGGCAAGGTGTCACGGCGACTCCCAGCGGCGAGGGGATGCCTGAAAGTATAGCAAGCGGGCGGCTCGGCCCGGCTCGCCGGCCTGCCAAATGTCGCGAACCACGCAAATGGGCCTTCAGATGACGCGATGACGGCCGATGATCCGGGTTAGGGAAGCGGCCGCGGGGGACACGGTGCAGTCTTTCGGCCTGAGCGGAGCCGCTGCTTCGCGGATGGGCGGCGAGCCGGCGCCCGGTCGGCACGGGCCCGCGAAGGCGTTTTCCTGGGGGGAGGGGCATATGACCGCGAAACCCGAGCGCAGCAGCGACGTCGACTGCGATGCGGGGCGCCGCCGGGGCTGCGGCACCTTCTGCTGTCGGTTGCTGGTTCGTCTCAAGGAACATGAACTGGAGCCGTCTCCCGATGGCACACCGGCCAAACGCTTCGTGGATAAGGACGAAGAGGGATACTGCGTACATTTCGACCGCGAATCGTGCCTGTGCTCCATCTGGGAGCGCCGGCCCCAGACCTGTCGGGAATACAGCTGCAACGAGGATTTTCTTCTGCAGGTCGCCGTCCGGGAGGGCTTTTCGAATATAGCGGACCTGGCCCGCAAGGCGGCGACGACCTACGTCCCGGTCGAGCAGTACGTTAGCATCCCTTATCGAAGGTCGTGACTCGTCGGGTCGGTCGGCGCAAGGTTTGCAGCGGTGCCGCCCGGTCTAATTGGGCGTCTTGGTGGGCGTGGAAACGGTATCGCTGTTTTTGCGCTGGCGCAGGCGCATCGGCAGATTGCTGGTGCGGGCGATTTTATCCCAGGTCACGACACCCAATACCTTGTCGGCGCTTTCCAGCGCGCCGGACTCCGTAACGACTGCGACATTCTGCTTGGCGTCGCGCATCCGCATAAATGCGTCGAGCAGGCTCTCCGCGGCGCGCACGAGAATGAAGTCATTGGTCCCGTGGCGTTCGAAGACCTCGTTGATGGGCAGGTCGGGGTCTATCTGGCGCAGCTTGGCAGCGGTGACGACGCTGGCGACCCGACCATCCTGCACGGCGATGATATGTGGAGGCTGGCGGGAATTCTTGATGACCCGGCGCAGTGGCGCGGTGTCGTCCAGCGGGCGGCGCAGCAGAGGGGTGTCCAGGATATCGCGCACGCTGTGCATCAAGTACAGGTTGGTCTGCAATGCCTCGGGAATAATATGGCCGCGGCGCGAGAGCTTCAACGTGTAGATGTTGTCGCGCATCAGCCCGCGGCGCACGCCGTAGGCGACCGAGGCGGAGATCATCAGCGGAATGATGATGTGATAGTCGCGCGTCATTTCGAAGATCATGACGATCGCCGTTACCACCGCGCCCGTGGCCCCGGCCACGACTCCGGCCATGCCGATAACCGCCGCGGTAGGCGCGCTGAGTTCGACACCGGGGAGCACATTGCCGATGACGGCGGCGTAGGCGGCGCCGAGGGTCGCGCCGAGAAAAAGTGAGGGCGAGAAGATTCCGCCGGAGCCGCCCGAGCCGAGCGTCAGGGACGTGGCGAGAAGCTTGGCGAAGAACAGCAGCAACAGGAAGGCCGGATTCAACAGCGTGTGGCTCAGGATGTCCTGAACAGTCGCGTATCCGACGCCCTGGATGTAGTAATGCCCGCTGTGCGTGAGGAATAGGTACATCATAATGCCCACGACCAGCATACCGAGGGAGTGACGCGTGTAGTAATTGCCCGGCAGTCGGTCGAAGAAATCTTCGAACGCGTAGATCGAGCGTGTGAAGATCATCGACACGAGACCGAGGACGATCCCGAAGGCAATGTAGGCCCCGACGGTCGTAATCGTCACGTGTTGCGTGGCCTGCATCGCCAGATTGGGAATCGTAAATGCCGGATAGTCGCCGAAGGCCATGCGACCGACATAGGTGGCCGCGCCGGTGGCGAGCGCCACGGGGATCAGGGTGCGCGAGCTGATCTCGGGGAGGATCAGCTCCACCGCGAACAGCAGCCCGCCGATGGGGGTGTTGAACGTCGCGGCGATACCGCCGCCGGCGCCGGCGGCGATTAGAGTAACGAGTTGCCAGTGCGGCACGCGCAGCAACTGGCCGACCGAGGAGCCGAAGGCCGCGCCGATCTGGATAATCGGCCCTTCGCGGCCGATTGCCGCGCCGGTGCCGATGGACAGGGCCGAGGCCAGCGCCTTGATCAGCGCGACGATGGGACGAATGATGCCGCGGCCGTAGTAGATCGCGTCTATTACCTCGGGAACACCGTGTCCCTTGGCTTCCGGCGCGAACTTGCTGACCAGGAAGGCGACGATAAGGGCACCGACCACCGGCACCAGGATGATCCAAATACCCCAGGGTCCGGCGACGGTGTGCACACTGGTGTCGTAGACGGTATCCAGAGTGCCGAGGAAGGCGACATTGTGAAAAAGGGCGATCAGGGCCCGGAAGACCACCGCGCCAGCGCCCGCGACCAGACCGGTGAGGATGGCCAGCAGCGTAAAGCGCAGCATTGGGGCGGATGGCATACGGTTCCTTATGAGGATCCTCTGGCAAATGAGAGTCTGGGGCCGTTCGCCAAACGTCTATGTGTATCGCGGGAGGAGGCCCCGGTGGCGCGTTGCGAAAACTCAACGTGTCATGATATCCACCATTCTGCATGGTTGGGCCTACCGGGGCAAGCGTGGCCGGGCACCGTGCGTGGCTCGCGAGGCGAAACGTCCAGGCAAATCAACGCCGTTGGAGTCGACCTGCGCCAGCCGTGTGTTTGAGGCGGCTCTGATTGGGGATCGCGGGCGCATGGCCGGTGTGGCAGCCGCCGCTGGAGCGGACAACACGCTGATAATAAAAGAAAAGTGAACGCGGTTTCTGACAGGGCCGCGCCCGCGGGCGCCGCGGTCGTCGGCGGCGTGATCTGGGCGTGAATATTTTGCCCTCTCCATCCGTCATACTGCACGCAGACCTCTCGCGTGGGCGGTTTGCCGCCTGGCGGCGGTTGAACCTTTGCCTCGGCGCGGAGGTCGAAGGCCTACACCTTATTGAAAGACAAGAAAGAGGTACCATGGGACGTATCGTGAACGGGCTGGCCGTGGCCCTGACCATCTTCGCGGCTGCATTCGTTTGGAGCGCCGATGCCAGCGCCGCGGGCAAGGGCCCGTCGGGCGTGCATGCCGGCTCACAGCTGGCCGCATCAATGCTCGCCGACATTACCCAGGCGAGCTGGATTGCCGAGGGCAAGGGTCCGCACGTCGTTTATGTCTTTTTCGATCCCAATTGCCCGTATTGCCACAAGCTTTATGAAGAGACGCGCTCGTGGGTATCGCAGGGCAAGCTGGAGCTGCGCTGGATCCCGGTCGGCGTGTTGACGACGACCAGCGAAGGCAAGGCCGCCGCCATGCTGGGAGCGAAGGACCCCCTCAAGGCTTTCTATCAAAACGAAAACCACTACAGCCGCAGTGGCGGTGGCGGCGGACTCGAGGAAGGGCTGGCGGGGCCGGCGATCGAAAAGAAGCTCAAGGCCAACGAGAGCCTGCTTGCGCGTACGGGCTTCGGTGCGGTTCCGACGATGCTGTTCCGAGCCAAAGACGGTCAGGCGGTGTTGGTCCAGGGCTCGCCGCCGAACGACAAGCTCAAGCCTATCCTGGACAGCGTTAAGTAGGGCCGGGCATAGAGCCCGACGGGTCGCGGCTAACGCACTGCATACCGGGCAGTGCGTTAGCCGTCTCTCAAGTTACATACATTTCCTTCTTTTCGCTCAAACGCAGCCAGCCTTTGATGATGCGATAGAGCAGCCAGATTGCGTTGGCGAGCAGGATGTAATAGCCGACGACGATCAACGCGGTGATCGAACCGAGCACCGTCCACAGCAGTCCCCACCAGAACGTGCGCATCTGCCAGCGAAAGTGCGATTCCAGCCAGGTACCGCGCAGGTCGTCGATCTTGATGTAATCGATAATGACCGCCGCGACATAGGTGAGCGGCAGAACGAACCCGAAGGCCTGAAGGCCGTATATGAAATGGGTCAGATTGACCATCCCTTCGCTGGGCACCGGGATGGCTTCGTGTTCGCGGCGTGGAATTTCGTAGTCGGCCATGGTTGTACGTTCGTCGATAGCGGCAACGCCCGGCGTCAGGTAGTGGGGGCCGCCGGGCCCAGCCAAGCCTCCCGCCGGGCAGCCGTCGACTCGTCGGCGTTCGTCTTCAAAGTATAGACACAGGTATCGAGCGGTGGTGGCTGCAATGTGACCTCGACGCTCATGAGCTCGTCGCGGCGAAAGGCGTGCACGGTGACGTTCGTGCCCGGCGGATAGCTTGAGATGAGCTTTTCCAGATTGTCTTTTGCCGCGCGGATGCCGTTGACGGCGATCACCAGATCGCCGGCCGACAGCCCGGCGGCCTGCGCGGCGCCGCCGTCGAACACGTTGAGCAAGCGGGCCCCGCCGTTGTCGGCGCCGCTGCGCACGCCGAGGGTGCCGCGCCGGGCGATTTCGTCGGCCGTCGCCTTGCCCGGTTTGCCGCCAAGGTCGGCGGCGTTGTCCGCCGCGCGCACGGTGAAGTCGATACCGACGTCGGCGAGCAGATCGGCCAGCGGCGGGTCCTCCGTGCCGTAGAGATAGTGCTCGAAGAATTCCGACAGATCGCTGCCCGCCACCTCGGCGGCCACGCGCTCGACGCCGCCCTCGGGCACACCCTGGCCCGCGCGCCCGTAGCGCTGCCACAGTGTGCGCACCACATCGTCCAGCGAGCGCTCGCCTCCGGTGGCGCGGCGGATGGTCATGTCCAGTGCCAAAGCGATGACCGAGCCCTTGGTGTAATAGCTGACGATGTTGTTCGGGGCGCTCTCGTCCTGACGGTAGAATTTGGTCCAGGCATCGAAGCTGGAGTCGGCCACGCTCTGTTTGAAGCGACCGGCCCCGCGCCACACGCGCGTGGCGGTCTGGCCGAGCAGCTCGAGATAGTTCTCGGCATCGATGAGCCCGCTGCGCGCCAGGCCCAGGTCGTCGTAATAGGAGGTGATGCCCTCGAAGGCCCAGAGCTGGCGGGTGTAGGCTTCGCGGCTGAGGTCATAGGGCAGGAAGGCCTCGGGCTTGATGCGTTTGACATTCCACGTATGGAAATACTCGTGGCTGCACAGGCCGAGGAAGGTGCGGTATTCGTCAGTGATCGTCCCGAGGCCCGCCTGCGGCAGGTCGGCGCGCCTGCACATCAGGCTGCACGAGGCGCGATGCTCCAGCCCGCCGTAGCCCTCGCCGACGGCCATGACCAGAAAGACGTAGCGTTCCATCGGCGGCAGCTCGCCGAACAATTGAATATGGGTCTCGCAGATGCGCTTCAGGTCGCGCGCCAGGCGCTCCAGGTCGGCGTTCTGGCGCCCGTAGACCACGATATCGTGCGGGATGCCGCCCGCCTCGAAGCTCGCGTGGGCGAAGTCGGCGATCTCGACGGGATGGTCGACCAGCTCGTCGTAGTCGGCGGCGCGGTAGGTGCCGAAGCCCCAGGGCTCGGCGCCCGCGCGGGGCAGGGCGGTGCCGACGCGCCAGTCGGTATAGGCCGGACCGGCGGGGCGTTGGATGTCCACGGTGCACGGCGAATCGTCCTGGCCGTGGGCTCGAAGGAAGACGCTGGTGCCGTTGAAATAGGCGTGGGTGTCGTCGAGGTGCGCGGCACGAACCGACAGGTCCCAGGCGTAGACCTCGTAGCGCAGGGTCAGCGGACCGCGCACCGGCGCGCAGCGCCAGGTGGCCTTGTCCAGTTTTTCCACGCTCACCGCCCGGGCCGTGGACTCGCCGGGGACGTCGCCGCCGGCGTGGGCCTCGATGCGCACGATATTGCGGGCGAACTCGCGGATCATGTAGCTGCCCGGTATCCACGTCGGCAGCGAGAACAGCTGGCCCGCCGGGTCGGGCTCGGCGACGGTGCAGGTCACCTCGAACAGGTGGGCGGCGGGTTGGCTGGGAATAATACGGTAATGTACAGGTGTTTCCGACGTCATGGAGGGGTATTCGGCTCTCGCGGTTGGCTTCGGGGGCAGGCAGACTTTATCATATGCCAAACCCGCCGGCAGTAGCCCCATCCATCGGCGCCAGCATGCCCAGGAGCGTTCCGTGACCAGTTTCCATATCGCCTTTGCTGAAAACTTCGAGCAGGACAATACCGTCGCCATAGTCCAGGAGGGAGAACTGCCCGAATTCCTCCAGATATGGATCTGGGACCTGTACTACGCCAGCACGCTGCACGCGCTGGGCGATGCCCCCGCGGCAGGGCACCTGCGCGAGACGCTGGAAGGCTGGGCCGGGACGGTCATCGGCAACATCCTCGACCCGGAGCAGAAATTCCGCGAAAAGGGCCTGCTCACGGTCGATGTCGACCTCAAGCTGGTCGATGGGTTGGGCGACGCGCTGGAGGAAGTCTACAGCGTCGAGACCGAGGAAAATCCCGACAGCGGGTGGCCCGATATCCGGGTGAGCTCCTCGCGCAATCGCCACCCCAACCGCCTGGCCTACTCGCCGATCGCCCTGGCCCAGCACTTCCTCGACCAGAATATCCTGTTCGCCAAAGAGCTGCCGCTGCACATCCTGTCAATGCGCAAGTACTACGACGAACAGCGCCCGCCCACCGAAGACGTCAGCCGCATGGAAGCCCCGCTGTTCGCGATCAACAAGGCCATGAAATTCTTCCAGGATCTGAAAGACAGCGACAACGTCACGATCAATTAGAAATTAGGACGGCTCTGGAAACAACCACAGAGGACACAGAGACACGGAGAAGAAAACGCAAGGAATGGTTTGAGCAAGAGTTCAGATTATTGCCGGGTGCGGTGCCTCTCGCCGCACTGCACACACAATCATTGTCGCAACACAATAGTCTTGTTTTTCTCTGTGCCTCCGTGTCCTCTGTGGTTAACGACTGCGCCGAGTAGGTTTACTGGGCGAGGTCGACTTTGACGGAGATGGTGCTGCTCTGGGCGCTGCTGGTGCTGCGGCGCGAGGCGATGCCGCTGGTGCTGCTCGATGTCGACTGGGACACGCCGCCGATTTCGATCCATTGGCCGAGGTTACCCGAGACGGTCGTTTCGGCCTGCTGGGTGTTGACGACACCGCCTCCCTGGCGCGAAAGCGACGACCGGGTCGGGCGGATGTGCAGTGTAACGCGATTGCCGCTGACCCGCGGCAGGACCTGAAAGCCGCTGGTGATTTCCTTGTATTGCACGGTGGCGGTGATGCTGCCGTCGGGGTTGCGCTGGCGCAATATAACGGGCATGGCCATGCCCGTCGTGATGTTCGCCCATTGACCTTCGAGTACGCGGATATGCTGCTCGGCGGGCGCCTCGGTTTGCGATTGCGTGTCGGAGATGTGTCCGGAGATTTGCGCGTTCCTGCCGTGCACCTCGGCACTCGCTCCGCCATCCCCCGCATAGGGCCCAATCCCATCGCCGCCGGCGGTGACGGTACTGTCCGAGCCGACATGGACCTCGCCGCGGGCCGCGGCGCGCTGGCGGCGCGACTGCGCGGCGCTGCCCTGGCGTACGCTGATCACCATCTCGCGCAGCCCGGCATCGATGTCCTGGAGCATCTTCTTGATGTCGGCCAGATTCTCGGGGGTGGTTTTGACGATGAGCTTGTAGCCCGTGCCGCTCATGGCGCCGCCCGGTACCAGAAAAGGGCGCAGCAGGGGGATCGCCTCCTCGGCGGTTCGGTTGTGGAGCTGGATGATCTCCACGTGCATCGGGGCGGCGTCTGCCGGAGGCGCAGGCAAGACGAGCAGACCCAGGCCCAACAGGCAAGTCAGGACCAGGGCGCTGCGGCGGTTCATAGGTGCAGGCGCCGCAGCTCGGTTGGCACGATGCTCTTTTGCCACACTTCGTCGAAGAGCTGCAGCAGCATGCGCGCCTGGTTGGGTGCGTGAAAGTTGGCCATGGCTTCGTAGCGGGCCGCGTTTTTGCGATGGAGGATGCCGTCCACGTCGGCGACGAGAAAGGCCTCCATGATATCGCTGAAGTCCTTGTGGACCTGGCGAATCTCGATCGAGCTGGTCAGGCGGCGGGTCAGTTCTATGATACGGTGGCCGTGCTTGACCGGCTTTTCGGTGTCCTGCGTGAGGATACGCACCTGGCTGTGACGGCTGTCGGTGGCCAGCGTCTTGATCGCGTCGAGAAACTGTTCGTTGTCGTACAGCGTGGCATCGAGGTCGTGGCTGAATATCTCGAGACTGCGTGCGGCCTGGCGCGCAAGGGCCAGCGACACCTCACGGCATTCGCCGCTGCCGGACAGGACCAAATCTTCGGCCGTTTGGCCCAGGCGAAAGCTTTCCAAATCTTGAATCATTGAATCTCTCTGCTGCCGATGACGATCGCTTGAATCAGCTTACCGAATCGATGTCGACGTGGCCAGAGCGGCAGCGGCCCCCCGGACTGCAAGGTGGATTTCAAGGGGATTTCAACCGCATTGGGCCCTGTGCGAGGGGCATTCAAACCTGCAGGCGGCGGAACTCCCGAAACTGCTGACTGCGTTGCCAGGCTTCTTCGAAGAAGCGCACCAGCTCGCGAGCGCGCATCGGATCGTTGAAGGCCGCAATGCCGTCATAACGCCCCGCGTGTTTGCGATAGAGCAGTCCGCGGCCATCGGCGATGAGATAGGCCTCATTGTAATGGGCGTAGTCCTCGGTGAGTTTTCGAATCTCGATGTGCGAGGTCACGCGGCGCGCGAGCTCGATGAGACGATGGCCGCGTTTGATCACGCTGTCGGCATCGTGCACCAGCACTTTTATTTGATTGCTCGGATGGGCGATGGCGACGTCGCGCACCGCCTGGTTGAACTCGCTGGAGTCATACACGGCTGGGTCGAGCTCCTGGCCGAAGATGTGCAGCGAACGGTGCGCCTGACGCGCCAGGGCGAGGGCGACTTCGCGACAGTCCTCGCTGCTTTCCAGAATGATATCTCCCTCGGTCTCGCCGAGGCGATAGCTGTCCAGGTTTTCGATCATCGGGCTTCGCGCGTTGGATGGATAACTCAAGCTTAGCGCATGGGCGCGCGGGGTGACAGCTCGCGGGCCATGTGCCGATGGGGGATGCCCGCGTCCATGAAGGGCTCGCCGTAGACGACGA
>Ga0209918_1001821_pt1 | contig 10841 bp, 8 predicted proteins | sample SalPonD_shore_MG_FD_185712 | JGI IMG/M metagenome (GOLD analysis project Ga0209918, IMG submission 185712) | Salt pond soil microbial communities from South San Francisco under conditions of wetland restoration - Salt Pond MetaG... | ecosystem: Environmental > Aquatic > Marine > Intertidal zone >...
CTGGCCCGACTCGCCGATGGCCAGTACGCGCCAGCGGTAGACATAACCCGACTTCAGGTGCGTATCACTCAGTGCCGAGAGCCTCGCGCGGGTGCGATCGCCGGGCAGCAGCACGCCCGCCGTGGGCGGACCGCTCGGGCGCCAGTGCGCGGGCGTGCCGCGCCCGCCCGGCCCGTCGGTACCCCCGTCGCTACCCCCGTCGCTACCCAGGTTCGGCAGGGTATCGCCCACCGAGGCGGGCCCCTTGGCGTAGAGCTCGAGCTGGTAGGCCCGCGCGCCGTCGATCGCCTGCCAGGCGAAATCCGTACCCTTGGCCAGCAGCGCGCCGGGGGCCGGCACGTCGACGCGGAGCGTCTCGGGCGGGCGGGTCCGGGCCGAGGCGCGCGCGACGACGTAGCGTATGAACGGCAGCTCGTCGACCGAAACCGGCAGCTGGGGGTCGGTCACGCGCAGGCGCAGCAGATAGAAGCCCGGCGTGTCGGTCGGCAGCGCCGGCGCCGGGATGCGCACCCGGTCGCTGCCGGCCAGTGCCCGGCGCACCAGCTGCACGGTCCGGTACACGGGCCGACCCTGCGTCGAGGGCGGCTCGGCGATCTCCCAGGCCGCCTGCAGCTGGCCCGTGCCGGTGTAGCTCACCTCGGCGTAGGCCCCGAGCTTGCTGCCCTGGTCCACCACCCGCAGCGCGGTGTCGTCGTCGAAGCGCAGCGACAGGCGCGTGATCGAAAATCCCGCGGCCGAGGAGCCGGTGATATCGATCACGGCGGCCGCACCGAAGGAACTCCCGGCCGGGGGATCGTTGAACACCCGATAGTAGTAGATTCGCCGATAGCCCAGCTTGTAGGCGCGATAGACGACGTCGACCGGCACGCGCAGCGACTCGCGAAAAACGAACGTCGTCGGCGGGGGCGCGGCGGCCCCGCCCGTTGGCACGGCCTTGGTCTGGGACAACACGGTCGGGACCGTCCCGAAGGTCACGGTCCCGTCGACATTCTGGAACACGCCCTGGCTGGAGGTAACGGTCGGCCCCGGATTGCTGGTGTTGTCGCGCACGACGGTCCACGTCAGCGTATAGGCGCTCGGCGTGCCGAGGGGGACACTGTGTGGTGACGGGCTGGCCGAGACGCTCGCGATCGACGCCTGCGCGGTGTTCGACACCAGCCAGGCCGCGAACACCAGCAGAACGGCAAATTTTGCGGTCAGGTTTCGCAACTGAAAATCCTCACAAACATGTGGTCCCTCTGCCATGGCCGCGCGTCAATAACTGGGCTGCCAGTGCACGCTCAATCCGACGAAGACCTGGTAGCTGGCGTTACTGGCCGAGGGCGTCACGCGGTCCTCGGTGTCCATATAGCTGGCATCGACATACACGTCTTCGCCGGGCCGGTTGCCGCGCGCGTGCTGCAGCGACCAGGTCAGCCTGGCCGACGTGGTCGCCTGACGGGTATCGATTGAGTCGTCCGTGGCATAGTTGCGGTTCAGGTTATAGCTCAGGCTGCTGGTGAGGCGGCCCGGCAGCAGCGTGACCTGCAGGGCGAGATTGCCGATCAGGTTCTTGTTGTCTATCTGGTAATCGCGATTGTGGTCCACGTCCCAGTCCAGGGAGGCCGAGCCGGTCACGCGCTCGCCGAGCGCGATGCTCGAATAGAAGCTCGTCAGGTTGTCGCGGTGATTGGACTGCAGCCCGGAGCGGTCATCGACCTGGGTATAGCTGTGGCCGATCGACCAGTTCCAACGCCCCGGCGTGAAATCGGCCCTCACCGAGGCGCTGTTCGTCGTGTTGTCGACGATGTCGCCCGAGAAGCCGCTCGGTGTGCGCACGAACTTGGCGCGGTTGTGCCCGAGGGTGACGGTATAGGCCGGCCGGGCGAAGACACTGGCCCAGCCCGTGGCCGGCTTGGCATTGGGCTCGGGCAGCGGCCGATAGGTCGTGCTCAGGTTGAACAGTTCGGTGCGCGTGGTCGGGAGCGTCGGGTCGTCCTCGACGTTGTCGAACTGACGGCCGAACGAGGCGCTGGCCGTCCAGGCCGCCCAACTGAACGTGGTAAACGCGCTCGTGCTCTCCTGGCCCGTCGGCACGCCCGGGTTGGCGATGCTGTGGAAGAACTGGCCGACGACCGTGCGGTTGACGCCGACGTTCCACTGCAGCGGCTGGTTGTCGACCACCTTGTCCAGCCAGGGCGTGTATTGGACGAGGTAGGACTGCGCATGGTCGGACTCCTTGCCAAAGCCCGTATTCAAGCCATCGAAATCGTAGCGGGTTGCCGCGTATTCGGCGCGAACGCGCATGCGCCGATCCAGCCAGTTGCTGTCGGCGGCCAGGCTCCAGGCATCACCCCCGGTGCTCAGCGGGCTGCCGTAGGTGGCGCCGTCCGTATCCAGGCCCCGGCCCTGCAGGTAGACGCCCTGCAGATACAACCGGTCCGGCGCCGACTTGAACGGATAGGCCTTGAGCGCCACCCCGGAGGTGCGGTTGGCGGGGTCGCCCACGCCCAGCCCGTCGCGAAAGCCCTGCAGCTGGTTGGTGTGCATGCTGAAGGCCGTCGCCGCATAGCGCTGGTCGCGGCTGGCATAGGTGCCGGATACACCGCGCCGGTTGTAGCCGTCCATCATGACCAGCGAGCTCGCATCGACGCTGTGATGACCGACGTTCAGCGTGGCCTGCTTCATCTGCCCGGTCACCAGGAAGCTCGCCATGTCGACGGACTCCTGGTTCGGGGTCTGCTGCTTGAGGTTGTCGACGATGAGCTGCAGATTGGCGCTGGCCCGCCAGTCGCCGTTGGCGACCTGGGTGTCGAGCGTGGCCGAGCCGTTGATGGAACCGCGCCGGCCCAGGCCGTCCAGGCCGTGGTCGGAGACCCGGTGGACAGCGGCCAGGTCGACATTGGTCTGCGCGTTGGCCTCGCGAAACAGCGCGCTCTTGCGTACCCGGAAGGTCCAGAGCCCCAGCTCGTTGATGCTGCCGTCGCTGGCGTTCAACACCAGGCGCAGCTGGTGCTTACCGAAGCCCAGGGCCTGGGGCGGCTTGAACACGGCATAGTTGCCCTCGCGGCTGACCATGGCCGTGACGTCGATGCCGTCGAGCTCGAGGGTGAGTTGCTGGAGTTGTTCGACGGGGACGTCGGGTGGAACGAAGATTCGGTAGGCGTCGGCGGGCTCGCGGTAGTCGCGCCCGGTCGGCGGCATCAGTGTCCAGGTGCCCGGATCGGCCCCCCGCGCCGCCCGCCATGGCAGGGCGCCCGGCAACGCCGCCAACACCATGGAAAAGGCGAGAAGTCCCTCCCTCACGCGCATCTTCTTTTTCCCCCACCCATCTCGGGACGGGTTGTCATTATTGCCAGTGCGGCCCCGCCGCCGACGGGCCTGTGGTACCGCCTGAGTCGTGCCGCCGCGTCGCACGGTTCAATGCGCGCCGGGCCGACTCCTCGACCAGCTTATTATTGTCTTCCCGGAGCGGGCCGTGTCGTTTTGGAATCGGGCCCGGCCGGGCAAACCGGCGCGCGACTGCCCGCGCCGATCGCCCCCGGTCGTCTTTAAAGATAGCTTAGCAGCTTGCAGCGCGATCGTGACCGGCGTCGCACGGGGGTGCGCCGCTGCGCGGCCCGCGGGGAGTGGGCGATTCGGAAAACGGAACAGGCGGATGTCCGGCCGCGGCGGCCGGGCAGACGGGGGGCGTTCGGGCCGGCTCAGTCCGAGCCGCCCTGGCGCGTGCGTTCGATGATGACGCCGACATCGCCGGCGTAGCGCACCGCCCCGCACTTGTTCAGGCGCAGGCGCACCCACGGCACGTCGAACTCGTCGACGACGATCGCGGCGATGCGCTCGGCCAGGGTCTCCACCAGCTGGAATTCGCTGGCGCCGACGACTTCGATCAGGCGCTTGGCCACGGCCTTGTAGTTCAGGGTATCCTCGATGCGGTCCGAGGCCGCGGCGCGGCGGATATCCGCGCCCATCTCCAGGTTCACACTGACGGTCTGCTTGATGCGCCGTTCCCAGTCGAAGATGCCGATGACGGTATCGATCTTGAGGTCGTTTAAGTAGATGATATCCATAATCTTTCCCGGCGGGCGTCGGTCCGCGCGCGGCGTGGGCCGGCCGCGCGCCGCGCCACTATAGCACGCCCGCCGGCCCCGGGGCGGCTGCTTTGGCCGGCCCGAGGGCCTATAATGCGGGCCCGAATCGCGCGGCGGCGACAGCCGACTGCAACAAGCCCGGCGCCGTCACCGGCCACCACCGAACCGAAGTTGATTGCCATGTCGCCACTTGCCATCGGCCTCGTCATCGCCGCCTACCTGCTGGGTTCGGTCTCCAGCGCCATCGTGGTCTGCCGCCTGCTGGGCCTGCCCGACCCCCGCACCCAGGGCTCGGGCAATCCCGGCGCCACCAACGTGCTGCGCGTGGGCGGCAAGAAGGCCGCCGCGGTCACGCTCGCGGGCGACCTGCTCAAGGGGCTGGTCCCGGTCCTCGCCGCGGCGGCGCTCGGCCAGGACCCGCGCGTGCTCGCGCTGGTGGGGCTGGCCGCCTTCTTCGGCCACCTCTATCCGGTCTTCTTCGGCTTCAAGGGCGGCAAGGGGGTGGCCACCGCGCTGGGCGTGCTGCTCGGCTTTTCCTGGCTGGCGGGCCTGGCCACGGCGGCGACCTGGCTGGCGATGGCGGTGCTGGTGCGCATCTCCTCGCTGTCGGCGCTGACCGCCATGGCCCTGGCGCCCGCCTATCTCTGGTGGCTCGCCGGGGACTGGCGCTGGCTGGTCGGCGCCAGCGTGGCGATGACGGCCGTGATGTTCTGGCGCCATCGGCGCAACATCGCCAATCTGCTGCAGGGCAAGGAAGGGCGGATCGGCCACAAGGGCTGAGGACCTGCCATTGATTCGCCGTGCCGCTCACGCCCCCGGGCGGGCCAGGGACTCCAGGGACCAGCGCGGCAGCGCGGTGAACGACAGCGGCTCGCGCTCGCCCGCGGCCAGGCGCTGACTGCCGGCAAAGGCGATCATGGCACCATTGTCGGTGCAGAAGACCGGGCGCGGATAGAAGACCTCGGCCCCCATTGTCGCGGCGGCCGCGGCCAGGCGCTCGCGCAGGCGCGCATTCGCCCCCACGCCCCCCGCCACCACCAGGGCCCTCAGCCCGGTCTGCTCCAGGGCGCGGCGGCACTTGATGACCAGGGTGTCCACGACCGCCTCCTCGAAGGCGCGGGCGATGTCGGCCCGGCTCGCTTCGTCGGCCCCGGCCCCGCCGTGCGCGGCCAGGGTGTTCAGGGTAAAGGTCTTGAGGCCGCTGAAGCTGAAATCCAGGCCCGGCCGGTCGGTCATCGGCCGCGGGAAACGAAACCGCGCGGGGTCGCCCCGCTCGGCCAGCGCGGCCAGCGCGGGCCCGCCCGGATAGCCCAGGTCCAACAGCTTGGCGGTCTTGTCGAAGGCCTCGCCGGCGGCATCGTCCAGCGACTCACCCAGCAGGCGGTAGCGCCCGACCCCCTCGACCCGGACCAGCATGGTGTGCCCGCCCGAGACCAGCAGGGCGACGAAGGGGAACGCCGGCGCCGGCTCCTCCAGCATGGGGGCCAGCAAATGGCCCTCCATATGGTGCACGCCCACGGCCGGCACGTCCCAGGCATAGGCCAGGGAGCGGCCGATGGCCGCCCCGACCAGCAGGGCCCCCACCAGTCCCGGCCCCGCCGTATAGGCCACCCCGTCGATCGCCGCCGGGGCCAGGCCCGCCTCGGCCAGGACCTGGCGGGTCAGCGGCAGGGTCTTTTGCACATGGTCGCGCGAGGCCAGCTCCGGGACCACGCCGCCGAAACCGGCATGCAGCTCGACCTGGCTGTAGACGGCATGGGCGAGCAGACCCGCGCCCGTGTCGTAGAGGGCCAGGCCGGTCTCGTCGCAGGAGGTTTCGATGCCGAGTACGCGCATGGTGGCGCTATTGTCGGCGGCCCGCCGTGGCCATACAAGCGCTTTGCATTTCGCCGGCGTGGATCGTAAAATTCCCCTCTTTACTCCGGTTCGCGCGCTTCGCTGGCGCTGGCCGGCGGACACACAACCCCGAGGTGATTGCATGCCAACTGTCCGTGTACGTGACAACGAGCCCTTCGACGTCGCCCTTCGGCGCTTCAAGCGCGCCTGCGAGAAGGCGGGCGTCCTGTCCGAGGTGCGCCGTCGCGAGTTCTACGAAAAGCCCACCACCGAGCGCAAGCGCAAGAAGGCCGCGGCCGTCAAGCGCCATCAGAAGAAGCTCTCGCGTGAGCTGGCGCGGCGGGTCCGCCTGTACTGAGCCGCCGCCGCCCCGCCCCCTTTCCCGGGGCGGGGCTTGAATCGGCCGCGTCCCCGGGACCGGCCGGCGCCGTCCCCCCGGCGGCGCAGCGTTCAGGACCGGGACCCACCGAGTCCACCACCCTTGCAGGAATCCACGCGCGCGTGAGTCAGTCCGAGCTGAAGAACCGCATCACCGATGACGTCAAGGCCGCCATGCGCAGCCAGGACAAGGCGCGCCTGGCGGTGCTGCGCCTGATCACGGCCGCCATCAAGCAGCGTGAGGTGGACGAGCGCACCGAACTCGACGACACCCAGGTGCTGGCCGTGCTCGACAAGATGGTCAAGCAGCGCCGCGACTCCATCGAGCAGTACACCAAGGCCTCGCGCCAGGAGCTCGCCGACAAGGAGGCCGCGGAGATCGAGGTCATCCAGGCCTACATGCCGGCCCAGCTCGACGAGGCCGAGCTCGACGCCCTCATCGACGAGGCGATCGCCGCCACCGGCGCGGCCTCCATGAAGGACATGGGCAAGGTCATGGGCCAGCTCAAGGCCAAGGTCCAGGGCCGGGCCGACATGGGCGCGGTCAGCGCCCGCATCAAGGCCCGTCTGCAGGGCTGAGCCCGCCCGGCCCGCCGGCCGTCTCCCTCCATCACCGGCAAACGGCCCTAGATCCAACCCGCTCGATGCCGACGGCTGGCAGTTTCGGACTGAAGGCATACAATTCTCCCCCATGGCCGGCCGCATCCCCCAGCAGTTCATCGACGACCTCGTCTCGCGCGTCGACATCGTCGAGGTCATCGACGGCCGCGTGCCCCTGAAGAAAAAGGGCCGCGAATACATGGCCTGCTGCCCCTTCCACAACGAGAAGACCCCATCGTTCAGCGTCAGCCCGGCCAAGCAGTTCTATCACTGCTTCGGCTGCGGGGCGCACGGCACGGCGATCGGCTTTCTCATGGAATACGAGCACATGGAGTTCGTCGAGGCGGTCGAGGAGCTGGCCTCCATGGCGGGGCTGGAGGTGCCGCGCGAGACCGCTCCCGGCGAGACCGGCCCCCGCCCGGCGCCGCGACCCGGTCCCGATCTCTACGAGGTCCTGGAGACCTGCGATACCTGGTACCGGCGCCAACTGCGCCAGCACCCCCAGGCCCAGCGCGCCGTGGACTACCTCAAGCAGCGCGGCCTGTCCGGTGAGATCGCCGCCGAATTCGGCATCGGCTACGCCCCGCCGGGCTGGGACAACCTGCTCAAGACCTTCGGCGACACGCCCGAGCGCCGCGCCCGGCTGACCGAGGCCGGCATGCTCATCGAAAAGGACGACGGGCGCCACTACGACCGTTTCCGCGACCGGGTCATGTTCCCGATCCGCGACCGGCGCGGGCGCACCATCGCCTTCGGCGGGCGGGTCCTCGGCGACGACACGCCCAAGTACCTGAATTCACCGGAAACCCCGGTCTTCCACAAGGGCCGCGAGCTGTACGGCCTGTACGAGGCCCGCAAGGCCCTGCGCGACATTCCGCGCCTGCTGGTCGTCGAGGGCTACATGGACGTGGTCTCCCTGGCCCAGTTCGACATCCGCTACGCCGTGGCCACCCTGGGCACCTCGACCACCCACGAGCACCTGGAGCGCCTGTTTCGCATCGCCCCGGAGGTGGTGTTCTGCTTCGACGGCGACCGCGCCGGGCGCGAGGCCGCCTGGCGGGCCCTGGAGAACGCCCTGCCGGCCATGCACGAGGGCCGCCAGCTGGGATTCATGTTCCTGCCCGAGGGCCAGGACCCGGACACCTACGTGCGCAGCGAAGGCCGCGAGGGCTTCGAGGCGGCAATCGCCAAGGCCGTCCCGTTTTCGAACTTTTTTATTGAGGGTCTGTCGAATCGGACCGATATATCCACCCGTGACGGGCGCGCGCGCCTGGTGGCCCTGGCCCGCCCGCTGCTCTCGCGCCTGGCGCCCGGGGTCTTTCGCCACATGATGATCGCGCGCCTGGCCGAGATAGCCCTGGTGCCTCCGGCCGAGGTCGAGCGCCTGCTCACCGGGGCGGCGCCGGCCGCCGGGGCGGGCGCGCGGTCCGGGCCCCGCCGGCGCCCGGGCGGGGGGCGCACCGCGCCCTCGCTGGTGCGCACCGCGGTGGCGGCCCTGCTGCAGCGCCCCGCGCTGGCGGGCCTGGCGGGCGAGCCGGCCTGGCTGGCCGGCCTGGAGATGCCGGGCGTGGATTTATTGAAGGAAATGATTGAACTGCTCCATGACCACCCCCATCTAGGCAGTGGGGCCCTGCTGGAACACTGGCGCGACACCGACCACGGGCGCGCCCTGCAAAAGCTGGCCGCCAGTCCCCTCCTGGACGACACCGCCGACCTGGAACGGGAGTTTCTGGACGCCCTGGCGCGGCTGCGCACGCGCCTGCACGAGCAGCGCTACGACGCCCTGCTGGCCAAGCTGGCCCTGGGCCAGGCGCTGAGCCCGGCCGAGCGGGAAGAATTCCACCGCCTGCCGCGTCTAATACAGGGGGGCGATGAGGAACCGCCCCAGGCGGAGCCGTCCCCCGCCGAGCACTAGGCGCCGCCGCTGGCGCGCCCGAGCGGGCCGAATCGGCCCCGCCAAGTGGGCAAAAAGCGGAAAATAGTATAAAATTTTTAGGTTTTAGCCGTACCAACGGGAAATATTGAGCGATGAGCCGTCCTAGCAAGCTAATGAACGAACAGCAGCAGCAATCGCGACTCAAGTCGTTGATTGCCAAGGGAAAGGAGCAGGGCTTCCTGACCTACTCCGAGGTCAACGACCACCTGCCCGACGATATCGTCGATCCTGAGCAGATCGAGGATATTATCGGCATGATCAATGACATGGGCATCTCGGTGCACGAGTCCGCGCCCGATATCGACAGCCTGTTGATGTCGGACAGCGCCGTCACCGCGGCCGATGAAGAGGACACCGACGAGGCCATGGCCTCGCTGGCCGCCTCCGACAGCGACTTCGGGCGCACCACCGACCCCGTGCGCATGTACATGCGCGAGATGGGCGCCGTGGAGCTGCTGACCCGCGAGGGCGAGATCGAGATCGCCAAGCGCATCGAAGACGGCATGAACCAGATGCTCACGGCACTGGCCAGCCACACCGAAACGGTGGCCGAGCTGCTGCGCGAGTACGCCAAGGTCGAGGCCGGCGAGCAGCGCCTCAACGAGGTCATCGCCGGCTTTATCGATCCCGATGCCCCCGAGGACGTCCTGCCCGGCGGCACGCCCAACACCTCCGCCGCCGCGGCGACCGGCAAGGCCGGCACGGACGACGACGATGACGACGAGGAGACCGCCGACACCGGGCCGGACCCGGAAGAGGCCCGTGCGCGCTTCACCCACATGGGCAAGCTGCTGGACAAGACCCTCGCCGCGGTCAAGAAGCACGGCAAGGACAGCCCGCGCACCGAGAAGCTGCGCGGTGAGCTGACCGCCTCCTTCATGGAGTTCAAGCTGGCGCCCAAGCTGGTCGACCGCCTGGTCGAGAACCTGCGCCGCCTGGTCGAGCGCATCCGTCAGCACGAGAAGGTGATCATGGACATCTGCGTCAACAAGGCGCACATGCCCCGCAAGGAGTTCGTGACCAGCTTCCCGGACAACGAGACCGACCCGAAGTGGCTGGCCAAGCACATCAAGGCCGACAAGGAACACTCGGCCGTGCTGGAGCACTACCGCGAGGAGATCGAGCGCGCCCAGGGCCGCCTGATCCAGCTCGAGCAGGAGTGCGGCATGACCATCTCCGAGATCAAGGACATCAACCGCAAGATGTCCATCGGCGAGGCCAAGGCCCGCCGCGCCAAGAAGGAAATGGTCGAGGCCAACCTGCGCCTGGTGATCTCGATTGCCAAGAAGTACACCAATCGCGGCCTGCAGTTCCTGGACCTCATCCAGGAGGGCAACATCGGCCTGATGAAGGCGGTCGACAAGTTCGAATACCGCCGCGGCTACAAGTTCTCGACCTACGCCACCTGGTGGATCCGTCAGGCCATCACCCGCTCCATCGCGGACCAGGCCCGCACCATCCGCATCCCGGTGCACATGATCGAGACCATCAACAAGCTCAACCGCATCTCGCGCCAGATGCTCCAGGAGATGGGCCGCGAGGCCACCCCCGAGGAGCTGGCCGAACGCATGGAGATGCCCGAGGACAAGGTGCGCAAGGTGCTCAAGATCGCCAAGGAGCCGATCTCCATGGAGACGCCCATCGGCGACGACGAGGACTCGCACCTGGGCGACTTCATCGAGGACCTCAACGTGCTCTCGCCGAGCGACTCGGCCACCGCCGAGGGCCTGCGCGAGGCCACCCAGGGCGTGCTCGAGGGCCTGACCGCGCGCGAGGCCAAGGTGCTGCGCATGCGCTTCGGCATCGACATGAACACCGACCACACCCTCGAGGAGGTCGGCAAGCAGTTCGACGTCACCCGCGAGCGCATCCGCCAGATAGAGGCCAAGGCCCTGCGCAAGCTGCGCCACCCCAGCCGCTCCGAGCGTCTGCGCAGCTTCCTGGATCTGGAATAAGTCGGCAGTTGGCAGACGTCAGTCGACAGCAAAGCGAAGAAGGCGCCCTCGGGCGCCTTTTTCTTT
>Ga0209918_1001822_pt1 | contig 10836 bp, 9 predicted proteins | sample SalPonD_shore_MG_FD_185712 | JGI IMG/M metagenome (GOLD analysis project Ga0209918, IMG submission 185712) | Salt pond soil microbial communities from South San Francisco under conditions of wetland restoration - Salt Pond MetaG... | ecosystem: Environmental > Aquatic > Marine > Intertidal zone >...
ACGATACCAGCTTGCCGCTCTTCATGGTCCGCTCCTCGCTCTCCATTCGCCGGGAGCCGGGCGCCCGGTCCGCTCCCCTCGCATCGTGAGGGAAGGCTCCAGAGGATCACGTCCCGTGCCAGATGCAGGAGAATCTGTAAGTTGTGTATGTAAAGTTGTTTAGGCTGTCTTCGTCCGGAGGATCGCTCCGGGCGGGAACCGAAATTCTGTCAGGGAGGCTGCACTTTTTTCGGTGAGGGTGGAGCCCGGGGTCCGCCCCGCAGCGGGGGGCGGACCCCGGGTCCTCGGGGCCGGGGAGGGGGCCGGCGGCCCGGGTCCGGGCCGGCCCGGCCGGAGGCTCGCGTCCGTCAGGCCGCGCGGTCCGGCCCCTCGCTCTCCAGGCCACTCCCGCGGCGCCGCCCGATCCACCCCTTGAGGAGCTTCGATCCGAACTGCGAGCGCTCCTCCCAGTCGAACGTGCCGACCAGGAGGTCCCACAGGGGCGAGCTCACCCCGAAGTCCTTGTGGTTGTCGGAGAAGTGGTGGCGCATGTGGCCCTTGCCCATGCGGTACATCATCTCCTCCGGCCGGCCGCCCGGCCGGATGAAGTGGATGGCGTAGTGCGACGTGTCGTAGACCAGGTAGCCCGCCACGAAGCCCGCGAAGAAGGCGGGCGTGAGGTGCGGCCCCAGCGTGAGGATGTACAGGCCGTAGAACAGGAGCGCGAGCGGGATGCTCACCGACGGCGGCATTACGAGGCGTCGGGGATCGCTCGGGAACTCGTGGTGGACGCCGTGGGCCACGAAGTAGAACCTCTCGCGCCAGCCATCGAGGCGCGGGAGGATCGGCTCGTCCTTCGAGAGCCGGTGGACCTTGAGCTTGACGCTGCGCTCGACCTCCTCGGTGGCGATCTCGTGGAAGACGTAGCGGTGGAGGAGGAACTCGGTCCCCGTCCACGCCAGCAGGCCCAGCACCGCCAGGCCTGCCGTCGCGGCCCCGCCCACGCCCAGCCACACGCTCCTCGCGAGCATGAAGAGGACGACCGGGATGTACAGCACGTGGGGAAGCCAGGGCGGCACGCGTGAGAGGCGCTCCATCCAGTCCTTCTCGAACATGCGGACCGTCGGGTCCTGCGGGGGGAGGCGCGCGGCGCGCTCCCACATCTCGCGCTCGGGTTCCCGCACGGTCTGTGTCGCCCGGCTCATGTCGCTCCCTCCGCTGACTCCTCGGGCACGCCCACCCAGATCCGGTCGTCGCTCACCCGGACAGGGAACGTCCCCACGTCGTGACGGGAGATCGAGTCGAGCGACTCTCCCGTCTCGAGGTCGAACGTGGCGTAGTGCCACGAGCAGATGATCCGCGTGCCGTCCAGCGTCCCCTCCACCAGGGGACCGCCCGAGTGGGGGCACAGGTTCTCGATGGCGAAGTAGCGCCCCCGGACGTTGAAGAGGGCGATCTCCGTGCCATCGACGCTCACCAGCCTGGACTCCCCCGGTCCCATTGCGTCCGACCCGCACACCGGCACGAAGCGGCTGTCAGCGTCGAGATTGGTATGTTCGGCGGCGGCCACGGGTTCCACTCCGTCAGAGGAGGTCGGAGAGGCGATCGGCCCGCTCCAGCGCCCGCTCCTCGTCGAGCGCCCGAACCGTGACGTGGCCGAGCTTGCGACCGGGCCGGGGGGCCTTGGCGTAGAGGTGGACGTGCGCGCCCTCCACGGCGAGCATCTCCTCGATCGGCGGGACGCGGCCGATGAGGTTCAGCATGATCGAGGTCCCCACGAGCTCGGTCGTGCCGAGCGGGAGCCCGGCCACGGCCCGGACGTGGTTCTCGAACTGGCTCGTCTCGGCGCCCTCGATGCTCCAGTGCCCGGAGTTGTGGACGCGCGGGGCCATCTCGTTGGCCAGGAGCCGGCCCTCGTGCTCGAACAGCTCGATCGCGAGCACGCCGACGTAGCCGAGCGCCTCCGTTACGCGTTGTGCGTAACTCCGCGCGGTGGCCGCGAGCTCCTCGTCCACGTCGGGCGCCGGCGCCCGCGACCTCACGAGGATCCCCTCCCGGTGCCCGTTCTCGATGAGCGGGTAGGTGACCAGGTTCCCCGAGGTGTCCCGCACCGAGAGGATCGACATCTCCCGGCGGAAGGGCACGAAGCCCTCCAGGATGAGCGGCCGGCCGCCGAGCTCCTCCCAGGCCGCGTCCGCGTCGGAGGGCGCCTCGATGACGACCTGCCCCTTCCCGTCGTAGCCGAAGCGCCGGGTCTTGAGCACGGCGGGCGTGCCGAGCTTCCCCAGGGCCGCCTCCAGCCCCTCGCGGTCGTCGACCCGCTCGAACGGGGCGGTCGGGATGCCGTGGTCCCGGAAGAAGGTCTTCTCGTCGAGCCGGTCCTGGGCCACGTCCAGGGCGGGGGGCGGCGGGTAGACCGGGAGCCTGGCCGCCAGCCGGTCGGCCGAGGCGCGCGGGACGTTCTCGAACTCGTAGGTCACGACGTCGAGGCCCTCGGCGAAGGCGTCGAGCGCCTCGGGGTCGTCGTAGCCCCCCTGGACGTGCTCGGCCACATCCCCCGCGCTCGCGGCGGGCTTGGGCTCCAGGACGCGGAACTCGAGGCCGAGGGGATACCCCGCCAGGGCCAGCATCCGGCCCAGCTGTCCCCCTCCGACGATCCCGATCTTCACGATTCCTCCGGCAGCTCGGAATCCTCGAGGACCGAGCGCGTCTGCTCGGCCCGGTAGTCCCGCAGGCGCTCGCGGATCTTCGGGTGCGAGCTCCCCAGGATCGAGGCCGCCAGGAGCGCGGCGTTCACCGCGCCGGAGCGGCCGATCGCCAGCGTGCCGACCGGGCAGCCGCGGGGCATCTGCACGATGGAGAGGAGCGAGTCCACGCCGTTCAGGACGCGCGACCTGACCGGGACCCCGAGCACCGGGAGCACGGTCTTGGACGCGGTCATCCCCGGGAGGTGGGCCGCTCCGCCGGCCCCCGCGATGATGACCTCCAGGCCGCGCTCCTCGGCCGAGGAGGCGTACTCGAACAGGAGGTCCGGCGTCCGGTGGGCCGAGACGACCTTCGTCTCGAAGGGCACCTCCAGCTCCTCCAGGACCCGGACCGCGTGCTCCATCGTCTCCCAGTCGGACGTGGAGCCCATGATGATCCCCACCAGCGCGTTCGCCATCGGCCTCCCCGCTTCCGTGCTCGTCTCGAGTGGTCTCTCGGCGCGGCGGCATGGTACGCCCCCGGCACCCCCCGCTTCAAGAGCGGTGCCGGCGTCCCGCCCCTCGCCGCCGACCCGGCTCCGCACCTATGGTGGGGGCCGCGACACGTCCACCCTGGAGAGGAGCCGTACAATGGGTTCGAGGAGCGGAGTCCGCCGGAGCTCGCTGCTGGCGCTGGGAATGGCGGCCGTCTCGGTCGCCCTCGCTTCGGCGTGCGGCCGGCCCCCGCGCGCCGCCGGGTCCGCGGCCGGGCCGCCGCTCACTTTCCGGGTCTCCTTCTCCGACTCCATCCACGAGGGGCCGATCACGGGCCGGGCGTTCGTGATCGTCAGCCGCGACTCGACGCCCCCGCCGCGGCTGCAGGCGGGCTCCTTCGTCCAGACCGTCCCGATGTTCGCGGTGGACGTCGACTCGCTGGCGCCGGGGGCGACCGCCACGATCGACGGCTCTACGCTCGGCTACCCGGTCCGGAGCCTCGGGGAGCTGCCGCCGGGGGACTATTTCGTCCAGGCCCTCATGAACGTCTATACGCGCTTCGAGCGCTCGGACGGCCACACGATCTGGGCCCACATGGACCGGTGGGAGGGCCAGCAGTTCAACCGCTCGCCCGGGAACCTGGTGAGCGACGTCCGCAAGGTGCACCTGGACCCGTCCGCCGGCCGGGACGTCCCGCTCGAGCTCCGGCACGTGCTCCCGCCGGTCCGGGTCCCGCCGGACACGAAGTGGGTGAAGCGGGTCAGGATCCGGAGCGACCTCCTCACGAAGTTCTGGGGCCACCCCATGCACATCGGCGCCACCGTGCTCCTGCCGGAGGGCTACGACGAGCACCCGGACGCCCGCTATCCGGTCGTGTTCGAACAGGGACACTTCGGGCTCGGCGCGCCGTTCGGCTTCAGCCCCGACAGCCAGCCCGTCCCGCCCGGGATGCGGAGCATGCTCGCGGGCCTGAACCGGGAGACCGGCCACCAGCTCTATCGCGAGTGGACGTCGCCCGGCTTCCCGCGCATGATCGCGGTCACCTTCCAGCACCCGACGCCCTACTTCGACGACTCCTACGCAGTGAACTCGGCCAACAACGGCCCGTACGGCGATGCGATCATGCAGGAGCTCATCCCGTACCTGGAGAGCCACTTCCGGATGCTCCGGAAGCCCTGGGCGCGGGTCCTCACGGGCGGCTCGACGGGCGGGTGGGAGTCCATCGCCCTCCAGGTCTACCACCCCGACTTCTTCGGCGGGACGTGGACGCTGTATCCCGATCCGGTGGACTTCCGCTCTTACGACATGGTGGACATCTACTCGGACACGAGCGCCTTCGTCTACCAGCACGGGGAGCCGGGCGGGCTCCCCTTCGCCCCGATCACGACCTGGACCCACCCCGCGCGCTACATCATGCGGCTGGCGGACGGCCAGCCCCTCGTCTCGGTCCGGGAGTTCAGCCGGCTGGAGGCGGTCCTGGGGAGCCACGGCCGCTCCGGCCAGCAGCTGAACGCGTGGGAGGCGGTGTTCGGGCCGGTGGGGAAGGACGGCTATCCGAAGCCGCTGTGGGACAAGCGGACGGGCCACATCGACCACTCCGTATCCGAGTACATGAAGGAGCACGGCTACGACCTGAGGGCCTACCTGGCCGCCCACTGGAAGGAGGTGGGACCGAAGCTGAAGGGAAAGATCCACGTGGACGTGGGGGACGCCGACAACTTCTACCTCAACCTGGCGGTCTACCGGCTGGAGGCGTTCATGGACTCGACCACCGACCCGCACGTGCCCGGCGTCTTCCACTACGGCCGGCCGCAGAAGAGCCACGGCTGGCAGCACACGACCACCGCGGGGATCCTTCGGGAGATGGCGCGGCAGATCGAGGCGAACGCGCCGGAGGATGCGCCGGGGGGCTGGCGCTACCGCTGAAGGGACGGGCGGGCGCGGAGCGCGCCCCTAGCGCGCCTCGCGGCGCGCGGCCCACCAGGTGCCGGCGCTGCGGGCGCCGGTCCGATCGTCGACCGTCTGGAACGTCCCCTGGATCGAGTCGCCCCGGGCCTCTCCCCGGAACGTCGTGAGCAGGGGATGGCCCGTGACGGGGTCCCCGTACGGCTCCAGGCAGCCGCGCAGATCGCCCTCGCCGACCGTCACGAACCGGATCCGCAGGAAGGTGGCGGGATTCCCCACCGGCTCGCGGGCTCCGTCGGTCTCCCGATCGAAGGCGCGGAGGGGGCGGTCCGCCCCGGCCGGGACCATCTGCACGTCGCCGCGGGCGGTGTCGCTGCCGGTCTCCAGCCGAAAGGTGATCGATCCGTAGCGGCCCGTCTGCGGGCTCTCGTAGCGGCCCACCCAGCTCCCGGCCAGCGCCTCGATCGCGGCGGCCTCGCCGCTCACGGGCACGTTCGGGGCGGCCGAGGCGCAGCCCCAACCGGCGGCCGTGGCCAGCGTCAGCGCGATCGACAGCGTCTCTCTCATGTCCGCCTCCCGGCTCGGCCGGCCCGCCGGCGGCCGGGAAGCTCCCCCGCCGTCGTGCCGGGTCCCACGAATTCCAAAAGTAGCCCGGGAGCCGGCCCGCGGCTGTCGGGAGAAGGTGCACGGCGCCGTGGGGAGCATGGCGGCCCGTTCCTTGTAACGCGTCCCCGGCGAGCGGCGAGGCGGCCGCCACGACCACGCGCAGGAGGAGACCGGCCCATGGCGACGACCGTGCACGGCATCCACCACGTCACCGCGATCGCGGCGGACCCGCAGGAGAACCTGGATTTCTACGTGGGCGTCCTGGGCCAGCGCCTGGTGAAGCGCTCGGTGAACCAGGACGTGCCCGACACCTACCACCTGTTCTACGCCGACGAGGCGGGCACGCCCGGCACCGACCTCACCTTCTTCCCGTGGCCGTCGTCGGCTCCGGCGCGGGAGGGGGCGGGGCACGCCCGCGAGGTCCCGCTCGCCGTGCCGCCGGGGAGCCTGGACTGGTGGGAGGAGCGGCTGGCCGGGCTAGGGGCCTCCCCCGGCTCGCGGGAGACCCGGTTCGGCGAGGTCACCCTCCCGTTCCGGGATCCGCACGGGCTGGCGCTGGCCCTCGTGGAGACGGCGGACGAGCGGCCCTTCGAGGCCTGGCCCGGGTCGGGCGTGCCGGCCGGGCGGCAGATGCGCGGGATGCACGCCGTCCGCATCGTGGTGCGGGACCTGGCCCCCACGCGGTCGCTCCTCGAGGAGGTGATGGGCTTCGAGGAGCACGGTCGCGAGGGCGGCTGGATCCGGTTCGGGGTGGACGGCGGCGGGTCGGGGCGGTGGCTCGAGGTGGCCGAGCGTCCGGGCGCCTCCCCGGGCGCGTGGGGCACCGGCGGCGTCCACCACGTGGCGTGGAGGGTCGAGGACGAGGAGGAGCAGGCCGCCCTCCGGGATCGGCTCGCGGCGGGAGGCTACCGGCCCACCCCGCCCATCGACCGCTTCTGGTTCCGCTCCGTCTACTTCCGGGAGCCGGGGGGCGTGCTGTTCGAGCTGGCGACCGCCGGCCCCGGGTTCGAGCGTGACGAGCCGCGCGGGTCCCTGGGCGAGCGCCTCATCCTCCCGCCGTGGCTGGAGGCGAGCCGGGAGAGGATCGAGGCGGCGCTGCCCGAGCTCGCCGTCCCCGCGGCCTCGTAGGGCACCCCCGCCGCCCCGTCCCGAGGCCGACCGTCCGGCGGGCCGCGAGCCGGGCGGCCGGGCGGGTCCGGCGCCGACCGGACGGCCCTCAGCCTGTCCGCAGGGCCTCCCTGATGCGGGCCTCGAGCGCGCGGCTCCGCGGATCCCCCGGGAGCCCGAGGAGCGCGCCGTCCTCCGGGAGGCAGCGCTCGGGCGCGAGCCCCACGATCTCGCCCTGGACCGCCCGCGTCCCGAGGCGACCGGCCTCCTCGCGCACCGCGCTCCACACCGCGGAGGGGGGCGTCACGTCCACGTCCAGGAGGTTGGTCGACACCTGCGCGCGGCCCCGGACCAGGAAGCCCAGCGCCTGCACCCGTGGCAGCCCGCCCGAGGACTCGCGGATCGTGCGGGCGATGGTGCTCGCGACCTCGACGTCGTCGGTGTCGAGGAAGACGTTGTAGGCGACGAGGAGGGGGCGCGCGCCGACGGCGGTCGCGCCGGCGGAGGGGTGGACCCGGCCGGGCCCGAAGTCGGGACGCCGCGAGGGGTCCCGGCCGATGGACTCCCGCAGCGCCTCGAAGCCTCCCTTCCGGAAGGGGGCGGGCACCGCGCGCTCGGACCGGCGCGCGGCCTCCCCGTACAGGAACACCGGGATCCCCAGCTCCCCGGCGATCCGCTGCCCGACCCGGCCCGCGAGGGCCTTGCACGCCTGGACGCTGCCGGCGGTGAGCCCGCCCAGGTCGAGGCCGGCGAGCGGCACGAACGGGACCACGTCGGCGGCCCCGATCCGCGGGTGCTGGCCGCGGTGGCGCCGGAGGTCGATGCGCGCGGCGGCCTCCCTCACGAGCCGGAACGCCGCCTCACCCACGTCCCCGGCCGGGCCCGCGAACGTGTAGACGGTCCGGTTGTGCCATTCGTCGGAGTCGACGTCCAGCAGCGCCACGTCCCCCACGGAGGCGACGGCGTCCCGGATCGCGCCGATGACCTCCGGGTCGCGGCCCTCGCTCACGTTGGGCACGCACTCGACGATCGGGCGGGAAGCCTTCGTGTCGTCCATCTGGTCAGTCCTCGCTTCCGACGTGGTCCCCGGAGGAGGCCCGCGCCGCCCGGCTGAGCTCGTCGGAGAGGATCTCGCGGAGCCGGCGGGCCCGGGGGCGTGGGATCTCGTGGCGGACCACGTCCCCGCGGATGACGCCCCGCCCGGCCACCTCGGCGTCCACGGCCAGGGCGACGTTTCCGTTCCCGCCCTCGACCGGGCTCCGGACGAGGCCTCCCTCCAGGAGCCGCAGGCAGCCGCGGTGGTCGAGGGGCACCCTGCGGCGGCGCACGTCGCGGTCCAGCCAGCGGAGGCCGTCGTTCGTGGGACGGAGCCCGTAGCGCCGGTCCTCCCGCATGACCCTCACGCCGAGCGAGATGAAGCGCCAGTCCGTCGACGCCTCCCATGCCTCGAGCGGCCACTCCGACAGGCGGTGGCCCCAGATGCTGTCGCCCCGGGCCATCCACCCCTCCGCCTCGAAGCGCTCCGCCGGGACGCCGAAGCTGGCCGACAGGCGGGAGCGTGCGTCCTCGATCCGCTCGCACGCCTCCCCGGCCCCCAGCCCCTCGCCCGGGAACGCGGCGGGCACGGGCGTCCAGCCGGTGGAGGCGCCGGCGCGGCCCCCGGCGCCTCCGGGCCCGGAGCCGCCGGCGCGGCCCGAGGCGTCCGCCGCGTCCGGGGCCCCGGCGCCGGCCCCATCCACGCCCTCCTTCCGGAGGCGCGCCAGGAAGAGGCCCCCCGAGTCCAGGTGATGGGGGTAGATGCGCCAGGCGGCCTCCAGGTCCGGGTGGAAGCGGCGCGACCCGTGGCGGACCAGGCCGGGCGCGTGGGGAACGTCCAGCTCGATCGGCTCCACCGAGACCGGCCGGTCGCGGAGGACGCCGTCGACCACCGCCTCGTTCTCCTCGGGCGCGAACGTGCAGGTGGAGTAGAGCACCACGCCCCCGGGCCGCGCCAGGTCGACCGCCCGGCGGAGGAGAGCGCCCTGGAGCGAGGTCACGTAGTCGCGGAAGTCCGCGTCGCCCCGGTCCGTCTCGCCGCCCTGGCGCCGCACGTTCCCCTCGGAGGAGCAGGGCGCGTCGACCAGGATGCGGTCGAACTGCGCCCCGCCCGGGAAGCTGCGGCCGTCGGCGGCCACGACGAGGATGCCGGCGTGCAGGAGCCGGTAGACGTTGCCCAGCAGGGCCCGCAGCCTCTTCTCGGACGGGTCGGCGGCCACCAGGCAGCCCCTCTCCTCGAGGAGGTCCGAGAGGTGCGTGGTCTTCCCGCCCGGTGCGGCGCACAGGTCGAGGACGCGCTCGCCGGGGCGGACCCCGAGGGCGGGGGCGGCCGCGGCCGTCGAGGCCTGCTGGATGTAGATGTGTCCCAGCCAGTGCTCGAGCGTCTTGCTGATGGGGAAGGGCTCGGAGCGCACGTGGAAGACCTCGCCGACGCCCGGGACCGCCTCCAGCCCGAAGCCCTGGCCCTCCAGCCGCTCGACGACCCGCGCCGGAGCCCGCCTCGCACGGACGCGCACGCTCGTCGGCTCGGGCCGCTCGAGGGCGGCCCGGAAGCCCTCCGGGTCGGGGACGATCCCCAGGTATCGCTCCAGCGCCATGGGCGCAGGGCTAGCCCCGAGCCGGGGCGAGGGCAAGTCGCGCGCGCCGCCGGGTAGGGAGGAGCATGGGTGTGAAGGAGACGGTCCGGCCGCGCCTGGTCGCCGCGCTGGCCGCCGCGCTCGCCGCGGCGGGCCCGGCGGCCGCCTGCGCGTCCGCGGGAGGCGCGGCCGGCGGGCCGGGAGCCCGGCCCGGCGCGGCCGGCGTCGTCGGTTCGGCGGCCGCCGGGGGGACGGCGGCGGCCGAGTGTCCGCCGGAGCCCGGCCCGCGCCCGGCGCCCGCGACGCTCCGGGTGGCGGCGCCGGGGAGCGTGGACCCGGCCGACGTCCCCTCGCCGCGCTCGCCGGCCGAGCGCCTGGCCTTCCGGCACATGTACCGGACCCTCCTGGCCGTCGGCTGCGACGGCCGGGTCCGGGGCGAGCTGGCCGATGCGTGGAGCGCCGGGGACGGCGGCCGGCGGTGGCGCTTCCACCTCCGGGGCGAGGCCCGCTTCTGGGACGGGACCCAGGTGACGGCGGGGGACGTGGCCTGGAGCTGGCGGCGCCTGGCGGAGGCCCGGGGCGGACCGGGGGAGGACCGCGCGGCCCGGCCGGGCCGCGGGCGCAGGGCCCGCGCGGGGCGCACGGGCGGGATCCGGACGGGACTCCCGGTCGTGCCGCCCGCCCTCCCCGACAGCATCGAGGTCGTGGACGCCGCCACGCTGGAGGTCTTGTACGACGGACCGCCGCCCCCGTCCGAGGCCTTCGCGGACCCGCGGCTGGCGGTCCTCCGGGCGGGGCCGGGTCCCTGGCCCCTCGGGAGCGGGCCGCTCCGCCCGGCTGCCGGCGCGGCCGCCGACTCCGGCGCGCTCGTCCTCTCGCCCATCGGCGGTCGGGGAACGACGATGGTCCTCTCGCCCCAGCCCGGGGGCGGGGACGCCGATGCGCGCGACCTCCTGGACGCCGGCTTCGACGTGGTCGTGACCTCCGATCCCCGGACGCGCCGTTACGCCGAGACGCTTCCGGACTACGGCCTCCTGCCGGTACCCTGGACGCGGAGCTACGTCCTGCTCGTGCCCGGCGGGGTCCGGTGGGAGGCCGCCGACCGGGACACGGCTGCGGCCCTCCGCGCGCTCCGGACCTCGCTGGCCCGGGAGGCCGTCCGGACGGAGGCGGTCCCCTCCGGGATGCCGGCGTGGCTGGAGGGACCGGCGTGCGGGACCGGGCCGGCGCCCCTCCCGGCCGACCGGTCCGGCCCGTCGCCGGCCGGGGAGCGGCCGTCCCGCGTCCCGCGGCTGGCCTACTCCGGGGGGGACGGCACGGCGCGGGACCTCGCGGACCGGCTGGTGGCGCTGGCCTCGTCGCCGGGCGACGGGGGCGCCGACCGGGCCGGGGGCGCCGCCGCCTCCGCCCTCCTCGGCGGCTCCCGCGAGCCCGGCTGGCGGACCCTC
>Ga0209918_1001827_pt1 | contig 10818 bp, 7 predicted proteins | sample SalPonD_shore_MG_FD_185712 | JGI IMG/M metagenome (GOLD analysis project Ga0209918, IMG submission 185712) | Salt pond soil microbial communities from South San Francisco under conditions of wetland restoration - Salt Pond MetaG... | ecosystem: Environmental > Aquatic > Marine > Intertidal zone >...
TTCTGAATCTTTTCTCTGCATTCGCATGAAATCATAATGTCTTGTTTTATTGGATAAAATAAAATTCAAAACTTCAAGATATCCTGCGCCAATCATAATTTTTCTTACTTTATTTGCTAGAATTTCTTGAGGATGAAATTCGCCAATCGCCCCTTGAGGGATTGTTTTTTCTAAATTATAATATCCATATCCAATCGCACATTCCTCCGTAAAATCCACAGGGTGCATGATATCACCTCGATATGCGGGCACCAAAATATCTAATTGGTCTTTTTTACTTGATTTTTTGGCATTCATTCTCACTTTTTCAAAGCATTTTATCATTTCATCAATAGATAAATTCAATCCAATATAGTTATTAATATAATCAATTGAAACATTCCATTTTTTCGGCTCCAAGTTTGGGGTTATTAGATTTTTTCTGTCTTGATAATCTACATGAACATTTTCGATTTTCGCTCCCATATCTGCTAATGTGGTCGATAATATATTTAAAGTTAAGTTAATTGCTTCAAACTCTGTTCCAGTAATATCTATAAAGAGATTTTCTGTTTTATCAGTAACAGTAGTGATAACACCATTAATAATTGGAGGAAATGAAAGGACTTGATCCTTCTTATCAAAAATTATTGGATAAACTTCTTTGTCTTCCAATATATGAGCATATTCAATTCCTTTCTCGTGATATTGTAGAATTTCCTTTAAGTTCATGGGGTCTCCGTCTCCATGTAATGGGACAAAACTAACAGATTCAGGTTTTACTGCGGTATATCTGAATGGAGGTTCAATCTTATCTAAATCATGGACTCCAATCGCTACTTTTCTTCTATCTCGTCCTATTGCCCAATGTAGTTGTTCCTGAATATTCATTAAAGTGGCTACTTCATCTTCGTCTAAGAATACGTCTCTTATAATTCCACATACTATGTATGGTCTAACTCTCTTTACGCTGGGATCAACATTTACAATAATATCACCTGATTTTATCTCATAATTCGGGATTCCCATTTCAAGCTCATAATAACCTTTAAGTGCTCTCGCTATTCCTTCGGGACTAGCAAAATCAGGGCGATTTGGATTATATTCTACTTTTAAAGTCTGCTCTTCTTTATTAATATCTTCCATATCCAATGAAATCCATTGGAGATCGTACTCCAAATCTTCTAAATTTAAATCTTTCTTTAACAGTTTTTCTAGTCTTTCAATTTTTAATTCTATTGTAGGCAATTTTTTTCACACTCCATATATTAATAAGATTCCTCTCTCAACCATTTAATTGGATTAATATATAAATCTCTAATGTCCTCTCTCTCAAACATTAACATCGCTAATCGCTCTAGTCCTAACCCCCACGCTAATACTCTTGTTGGATTTTTTATACCCCATGGATAGGTTACTTCAGGTCTAAAAATACCAGATCCGCCCATCTCTAACCATTCCCCTAATCTCTCGTAATAGACTGCTACCTCCATACTGGGTTCAGTATAAGGAAAGAAACCGGGACGAGTGATAATTTTTTCGAACCCTATTTTTTTATAAAATTCTGAAATAACTCCTATTAAATCACATAAGGTCACATTTTCATCTATAATAATACCTTCTATTTGAGTAAATTCTGCTAGATGAGATTTATCCACTTTTTCATTTCTAAAGACCCGATCAATTGAAAACACCTTAATAGGCGGGTTATCATTCTCTCTATAATATTGTGCCAATCTCCTAATCGTTGTGGCTGTGGTATGCGTTCTTAAAACGGTTTGTCTCGCAATATCTTCATCCCATTTATAACGCCATCCTAATGAGCCAGAATCTCCTCCGTTTTCATGAGTCATTTTGACAGCTTCTACGCGATCTTTTTCTGGCAATTTTGCGACTTTTGGATTTTTAAGATAAAACGTATCTTGCAACTCTCTTGCGGGATGATCTTGAGGTTGAAATAACGCGTCAAAATTGAAAAAAGCGCTTTCTATTATAGGGCCTCTAATCTCTGTAAATCCCAGAGAGAGAAAAATCTCACGGATTTTATTAATCAGGTTAATCATTGGATGCATTTTCCCTCCTTTTAACAGCGGCCCCGGCTTATTGACATCAAATGGTTTTAATTCATATTGTTCCCATGTTTGATTAGTGATCATTTCTGAGGTCAATTTACTAACCTGATCCAACTCTTCAATTTCAGATAATTTAGTTTCTTTTCCTTTTTCCGTTAAATATATTATTCTCTGAGTCTTTCTTTTTTTTTTAATTAATTGTCTCTTATTTAATATATCAATAGATTCTTTTTCTTTTTCGGATAATTCTGAATAATCTAAATTAGGCTTGTCTTTAAAATTTTTTAAGTATTCCTCAAGTTCGGTCTCGGGAAATTCCTCTGCAATAAGAAAGATTTTATTCTCACCAGTTGCTTTACTCTGAGCTATCCATCGATTTTTCTTCATATAAGATATTCCAATAAAAAAAAGCTTTTTGTTCATTTCTGAAAGCTTTAAGAACTTATCTAAGGAAATTTCTTTAATATTATTCTCTAATAATATGTTAAGTAATTGTCTTTCAGGAAGCCCTTTTTTCAAATATAATAACCCTTCATCATTTAACGACACTTGATCGATTTCTTTCTCTTTAAATCCTCCAAGACTTTTATCTTTTAATTCATTTACTGCTGACATTAAAATAATATAATCAATATCCAAATTTTCTGCAAGGTTTGAGGCAATATAAGTGTCTTTATTTGTTTTTCTAAGGTTTTTTAGGACTTCAATCGTTCTTTTTTGTAATTTAATAGTCATAATGAAAAAATCTTAATTGTTCTAAATTTTGCTATATTCTTTCTAAATTATTGTTTTATTTAAGTTTTTTGATTTAAACATGCTTTTCTTTAATTAGATTGAATTTGGACTAATCTATCTTTAATTTAATATCTTTTTTAATTATTGACATAAATTTATATATTTCGGTAATTATATATAATCCGCAGCCAAGAGAATATCATGATAACCTATTTAAAATTATTCTCTTGGCGGAATAAAGAATTTAAAAAAAGCAAAGTATGGAATTGAATTTTCTATGATAAATGTTCTCTTTAATTTTATAATCATGTTAAACTCATTCCATTTCATACTTAAGAAATAAAATATTTTATTTCTAAAAAATATTTATAGTTTTTATTCAGATTTATCTTTCTTAAGTTTAAACAATATCCTTTTTTCCTACTATCTGAAAAAAAACCCAATTATTTTAGGTTTTTTCTAATGTCAGTAGAACTAATTTTTTTATTCTTTTCTTTAAGAACAGGTATTAAAACTATAATTAATGGACTTAATCCTTTCTCTTTTCTAAGATTATTTATTTCAATAGCGTTTGTATATGTTTCATGACTTGCTACTAAGATTTCGTACTTTTTCTCATGTGCTGGCGGTCCATAGGGGTCATTTAGCTCCACAATTGAGACTCTATCCAAATTTGAGATTTTTTTTAAGTATTTTATGAGGTGCTTTTTTCTTGTTTCATAATCTTCTAATTTTGATGCGTATTTTTTATTTTTCAATAATTCATCGGTCGTCAATCCAATTACAACTTGTTCTGCGACATTTAATGCAGTAGTTATAAGTAATTTATGACCTTCATGGAGATGGTCAAAAGTCCCCCCTAAACCTGCTAACTTGAACATATTTTCACTCTATTTAAAAAATCAATAAGAATTAAGGTTTTTTAGTTGCAATCTTTTCATATTGAGCGGGTATCGTGTCCTTTTTTAGCTTAACGGAATATATTTTAGTAATGTACATCTTTCCTCCACATTCCTTACATTCATCTGATTGCTTATATACATAATCTCCATCTCTATAATGTCGAACCTCCGTAATATCACATTTATTACATTTTAAAATCGAAAGTGTCTGTCTTAAGGGCTCTTCTGGTTCTTTTTTATATTGTAAAATAAATGAGGCAAAACATACGAGTGTTATTCCGATAAAAAAATTAGTATACGAAGAATCTAATCCTAAATCTAATCCTCCATACATTATAAGAATCCCTAAGATTAAAAGCGCAATCACTATTATATTCTTAACAATTTTTTTCCATGAAGTCCCCTTCTTTAGTTCTTCTTCTTCGTCTTCTTCTTCTATCATTCAATAAATCCTTTTTAATTATATTACTAATAGATAACTTATAATTATAAATAAATTATTTCCATTTATTTTATTTGATGACATTTTCAATTAAAAATATCTATTCAAGGTAATTAATAAAAAGAAAAATTAATTATAACAACAAAATTTTTAATTTTAATTAATTTTTATACATAGATAAATAATTAAAATAACTCTATTGTATGTAAAAAGAGACCAAAAAAATAATTATGATTCTACAATTAGCCCAACTTTTTGGACAAGAAGGAACAGATCCTTTTAGTATAATTTTTAATATTCTGTTCTTTGTTCTGATTTTTATTTCCATGTTTTATGGGCAGAAGATTCAGGCTTGGAAAGCCAGTAAGGATATTGAGGCTGCTTTAGAGAAACTTAAGTCTTGGCGAGATGAAAGCAAACAAATACTTTTAAATAAATTTAAAAAATTCGCCAGTAAGGAAGAAACTGATAAAGATTTAATGCTTAAGATTGAAGATTTTATAAATTTTATCACAATTGGTCCTGTGGATCTTGATCCTACGGGTATCATTCCCAAATTTGACCATATTGTAAATGTGAGAGATAATCGTTATGAAGAAGAAGTTGAAAAGTTAGCTCCCAAAGCCGATAATGTTCAGAGACAAAATTTAGAAAATCTATTAGAAGCGACTATGGCTGTCGATTATGTATATCGTTTAATAAAACATTATTTGATTTTAGGTAAAAAATCGAAATCGATGCTCTTATTAATGCAAATTGCGATGCAATTAACTTTAATTATGGCAATGGCAAAATCTTATTACTATGCGACAAAAGCTTTTTCAGAGGGTAGTCCCATTGGAGATGGTTTAGGAGCAATGGTAGCAGGAAGTTTTGTCAGAAATATTATAGGAGATAGTAAGGCAGAACCTATAGAGATTGAAAAAGATACTATTTATCAGGAGTTAACCTTTGAAGACCGTACTATCTTTGTAGTGAGAGCAAAAGGTCCAGGTGGATGCGTAGGTAAACCTGGGAAAGCAATTAAAGAATTGGTTGAAAAATACGGAGATGCTGTTTCCAGAATTATTATGATTGATGCTGGATTAAAATTAGAAGGAGAAAAAACAGGTTCAATTGCTCCTGGAGTAGGCGCAGCAATAGGAGGCATTGGAATTGAAAAATATTTTATTGAAGAGTCCTCAACAGGAAAAAAAATTCCTATTGATGCATTCGTATGTAAGGAATCTCTAGAAAATGCTATTACAACAATGTCAAGATCAATTACGTCGTCTGTCCCTCATATTGTAGATAGAATCAAAGATACAATAAAAAGCCGAACTGAAAAGGGTTCAAAAGTAATCATAGCAGGCATAGGAAATACGATTGGTATCGGAATTTAAAAGAATCTAAATTTTCTTTATTAGTATTCGAAGCTAGCACTTTTTCTAATTTAGTATTCTTATTCTTTCTTTAATTAACTAAATATAGTATCAATTTTAATTATTCTGATAAAAACCTTATATATTTTTATCGAACTTTTCACTAAATTCATATAGTATCTTTAATTATAATACCAACACGTTAATTAGCAATTAAAATGAAAAAATAAATTAAATTTAATTTAATTTGATTTTTTCTTTTTTAAAAATAATGATTTCTAGTAAGTCAGAATTAATGAGAGTTAAAGAGAAAAATATTTTTTTCTTTGATCTAGATGGCACTGTATATCTCGGAGATAAACTATTTGATGGAGTGCTCGATTTAATTCAACTATTAAAAGAAAAAACTGATAAAGAATTCTTTTTTCTTTCAAATAATTCAAGTAAAAGCACTTCAGATTACTTAAAAAAATTAAATCGATTAAGATTGGATATAGATGAACATCATATCATTTTATCTCAACATCCTACAATTTATTATTTAAAAAAGGAAGGATATACATCTATTTTTTTAATGGGAACTACCTCCTTAAAAAAAGAATTTAGAAAAGAAGGATTTAATCTTACAGAAGAGGATCCAGAAATCTTAGTTTTAGCGTTTGATCAAGAATTAACTTATGAAAGACTTGTAAAAGCTTCCTATTTACTTCAAGATGATATTCCTTATATCGCAACACATTTAGATAACCGATGTCCTACGGAGGAGGGGTATATTCCTGATGCGGGGGGAATCGCTGCTCTTTTAAAAAAAGCAACAGGACGTATGCCGAGAGTATTCGGAAAACCAAATAAGGAAATGCTATTATTTAAGCTACAAGAAATAGATTCATCTCCAGAAAATGCTATATTATTTGGAGATAGATTATATACTGATATTAAGATGGGATTAAATTCTGGGATTACTACGTGTTGCGTACTCTCTGGTGAAACAACATTAGAGATGATTAAGGAAAGCAAAAATAAGCCAGATTTAATTATAAATGGAATTTGGGAAATATTAGATGTTTTAAAATAAAAGCTATATATAAATAATCTATAAAAATCTACTTTAAGAATCTTTTTAGCTTAAAAATATATAAAGCTATATAGGATAATTTTTTTTAAAACCTATAATTTATAAATACAAAATATGAAATCAAACTTTGACGAATTATAATATATATATTATAGGGTCATTAATTCAATTTAATCGATATAATGAAGAGGTTTAACTGAATGTCAGGTATAGAAAATAAGAAATATGTTTATGATTTTACAGAGGGAAAAAAAGAGCTAAAAAGTCTTCTTGGCGGAAAAGGAGCAAATCTAGGGGAAATGACTAATCTAGGGCTCAATATTCCTCCTGGTTTTACGATAACCACTGAAGTATGCTTAAATTATTTTAAATCTCCTGAGATTGTGATGGAGGAGTTAAAACCAAAAGTTTTAGAGCATCTAAAAAATCTGGAACAAAAAACCGGAAAGAAATTTGGAGATACTAAGAGTCCTTTATTGGTGAGCGTAAGGAGTGGTGCTCCAATGAGTATGCCGGGTATGATGGATACAGTTCTTAATTTAGGTTTGAACGACCAAAGTGTATTGGGATTAGCGGAACAAACTAATACAACGCGTTTTGCATATGATTCTTATAGAAGATTTATCCAGATGTTTGGAGATGTTGTAATGCAAATTAGTGCTGAAAAATTCGAGAGAATTTTAGATAAATATAAAAGAGAAAAGGGGAGAAATGCCAAAGATACTGATTTAGATGTTAAAGATCTACAAAAGGTTATCGCAGATTATAAAGCATTATATGAAAAGGAAATGGGTTCTCCATTCCCTCAAGATCCTCTTGAACAATTATTTCTCTCCATCGAAGCAGTATTTAAATCCTGGAATAATAAAAGAGCAATCACCTATCGAAAAATTAACGATATTCCCAATTTTGGAACTGCAGTTAATATTCAGACAATGGTGTTTGGAAATAAAGGGTGGGGATCTGCTACGGGTGTTGCTTTCTCAAGGGATCCCTCAACAGGAGAAAAAATTCGTTTTGGAGAGTATCTAAAGAATGCCCAAGGAGAGGATGTGGTAGCAGGCATAAGAACTCCAAAAAAAATTGAAGATATGAAAGATGACTTCCCAGAAATCTATAATGAATTAATCAATACTTTAGAGAAACTAGAGCTACATTATAAGGATATGCAAGATATTGAATTTACTATTGAGGATGAAGAACTTTTTATTTTACAAACTAGAGACGGCAAACGGACACCTTCAGCAGCCGTTAAGATTGCTGTAGATATGGTAAAAGAAGGATTGATTTCCAAGGAAACGGCAATAATGAGTCTAAATGCTAATAAGATTTCCAAATTATTATTTAAAAGTATTGATGAATCTGGAATTGTGCATGTATTGGCACATGGTATTAACGCATCTCCTGGGGCGGTCTCTGGTATCGCTATCTTTGATGCAGATAAAGCAGAAAAAAAGGCAAATGAAGGAGAAAGTGATATAATTTTAGTTAGACCTCAAACAAAACCAGAAGACGTTCATGGATTATATGCTTCCTCTGGTGTGTTAACTCGATTTGGAGGGAAAACATCTCATGCTGCAGTAGTAGCAAGAGGTATGGGAAAACCAGCCGTTGTTGGAGTTCAAGATATAGAAATCGATTTAGAGAATAGGCAGTTTACAGTTGCAGAAACAGTAGTTAAAGAAGGAGACTATGTCACAATTGATGGAACAACGGGCAGAGTAATTGAAGGAAAAGTTCCCTTAATAGAACCCGAAATTAAAGGAGAATTTCTTGAACTGTTAGAAATGGCCGATGAAATAAGAAAAATCGGAGTAAGAGCAAATGCAGATACACCTGTCGATGCTCAAAAAGCATTAGATTTTGGAGCAGAAGGAATTGGTTTATGCCGTACAGAACATATGTTTATGGCACAAGAGCGTTTACCTGTAGTTCGTAAGATGATTATGGCACGAACAAAAAGAGAAAGAAAAGATGCCTTAGATGAAATATTACCTTGGCAACAAAATGACTTCTATGAAATTTTTAAAATTATGGAAGGAAAGGCTGTTACTATCAGATTACTTGATCCTCCTCTTCATGAATTTTTACCAGATCTTTCAGAGGTCTTATTAGAAAGGCAACAATTGATGATGACCAATGAATTATCTAAATCCCTACTAAAAGCAAGTCCTTTAGATGAAGATTTAATTCAAAAGAAAGACTATATAACTCTTATCAGATCATTATCCGAAGAAAATCCAATGATGGGGTTAAGAGGATGTCGATTAGGTGTAACTTGGCCCGAAATTAATGAAATGCAAGTAAGAGCAATTTTCCAAGCGGCATGCGAATTAAAAAAGGAAGGAGTTGAGGTTATTCCTGAAATTATGATCCCATTGATTGGAATGGTTTCAGAACTTAAATTAGTTAAAAATCAATTGGTCGAAGTTGCTGAAGAAGTGATTGAAAAATGTGGGGTTGATGTGGAATATAAATTTGGAACAATGATTGAAATACCCCGAGCAGCTCTTACTGCTGATGAAATTGCCGAAGAAGCAGAATTTTTCAGTTTTGGAACTAATGATTTAACTCAAATGACATATGGGTTCTCTCGAGATGATGCTGAGAGCAAATTCCTCCCAATTTATTTAAATAAACAAATTTTAGAACAAAATCCATTTGAAACAATAGATCAAATTGGAGTCGGCGAATTAGTTAAGATAGCTATAAAAAAAGGGAGAATTGCTAACCAAGATCTTAAATTGGGTGTATGCGGAGAGCATGGTGGAGAGCCAGATTCGATACATTTCTTCCACAAGATAGGATTAGATTATGTTTCTTGTTCTCCTTACCGAATACCTATTGCGAGAGTTGCTGCAGCACAAGCAGCCATTGAAAACAAGAAATAAACTCTAATTTTTATACTTAATATTAGAATCTATTATTGATCATTCATAATCTATTTTTATAATTTTTTTGACTCTAATACGCAAAAATTTTATCATTTTTAATATTTATATTATATAATATGAACGGAGAATGAATATTATGAATCTAAGTTTAGATGAGAAAATAGAATTACTTAAAGAAGTAGGAGAAGAAATAGTTGAATTAGATGAATTGCGAGAAATGATTCAATGGAAAATGGAACATGGAAAGGAGATAATCGCTTATGATGGGTTTGAGCCCTCTGGAAATATTCATATTGCCCAAGGATTATTAAGGGCTATTAATGTGAATAAAATAACGAAATGCGGAATTAAATTTGTATTTTTAATTGCGGACTGGCATGCGGCAGCAAATCAGAAATTTGGCGGCGATTTAGAAGTTATTAGAAGAGTTGGAGACTTCTTTAAGGAACTTTGGGAAGTCTGCGGAATGGATTTAGATAATGTAGAATTTAAATATGCATCTGATATTGTGAAGGATCCTAAATACTGGGAAATGGTTCTCAAAATCGGTATTAATAACACTCTTAATAGAATCATTCGATGTACCCAGATAATGGGAAGAAAAGAGACCGATACCCTTTCCGCATCTCAAATTCTTTATCCACTAATGCAAGCAGCAGATATTTTTTATATGAACGTGGATATCTGTCAATTAGGATTAGATCAGAGAAAAGTTAATATGCTCGCTCGAGAGGTCTCAGACCTCTTTAATAGACCAAAACCTATAGCTATCCATCATCATATGTTAATGGGATTATTGCCTCCCGTGGAAACCACTGATAAAGGAGTTGATAGGGAAATTGAATTAAAGATGTCAAAATCGAATCCCGATTCAGCAATTTTCATGCTTGATTCTCCAAAAGGCGTTAAAAGAAAAATAAATAAAGCCTATTGTCCACCAGAACAAATTTCAGATAATCCTATTTTAGAATATTGTAAATATATCATATTTGAATTAGCTGAAAGCTTTCAAATTGAGAGACCTGAAAAATATGGTGGTGATGTGGAATATACTTCATATAAGGATTTAGAAAAAGATTATAAGGAAGGGAAATTAAATCCTCCTGATCTCAAACCCGCTGTAGCTAACTACATTAATAATTTTCTTGAGCCAGTAAGAAAACATTTTGAAACCAATAAAAAAGCCAAAGAATTATATAATTTTGTGCAAAAAGAATACAACAAAGCACATACTTAAAATAATTTCAGAAGTTTTGAATTGCTCATGACAAAATATCGTATGTTATTACTTGGTGATTCTCATATTCCCAGAAGGGCTAATGAAATTCCCCAACCTATATTAGATGAAATCACCTGTT
>Ga0209918_1001828_pt1 | contig 10817 bp, 13 predicted proteins | sample SalPonD_shore_MG_FD_185712 | JGI IMG/M metagenome (GOLD analysis project Ga0209918, IMG submission 185712) | Salt pond soil microbial communities from South San Francisco under conditions of wetland restoration - Salt Pond MetaG... | ecosystem: Environmental > Aquatic > Marine > Intertidal zone...
TGCTGGTGGCGAGTCCCGCGTGGATCGTGCCCATCGTGCGTGCCTCCCCCTCGAGACCGTCACCGAGCAGGACCGCCTCCAGACCCCAGTCGCGCACCTGCGCTGCCGCCGCTTCCAGGCTCTGCATGCCCGAGCAGACGATGGTGTGATTGCAGCGTTCGGCCAACGTTTCGGGTCGTGGTGGCGCGGATCGGCGAATGGCTTCGATCACGGTGCCATCGGTTTCGATGTTGTAGCGTTCGAGCACCGCTTCGGCGTCCGCCGGCGAGAATGGTGAGGCCACGGTGGGCCCCGAGGCGATCAGCGCGGGGTCGTCGCCCGGCACGTCGGAGACGATGAGCGTTGCAACACGGGCCGGGGCGGCGGCCGCGGCGAGTCGCCCGCCCTTGATGCGGGACAGGCACTGGCGCACGCAATTGATCTCGCGGATGCCGGCGCCACAGCGCAGCAGGGCGTTCGTCAGCGCCTGCTTGCGGTCCAGCGACACCCCTTCGGCCGGCTCGCAGAGCAGGGCGGAGCCGCCGCCCGAGATCAGGGCGATGACGAGGTCGTCCGGGGACAACCCCGTGACGAGATGGCGCATGCGGCGGGCGGCTTCCACGCTGCGCTCGTCCGGCACCGGATGGGCAGCCTCGAGCAGCTGGATCCGCCGACACACCGGCGGCGATCCCGGCGGCACCGCCACGCAGCCGGCGAGATCGGCATCAGGCCAGGCCGCCTCGAGCGCGGCCGCCATCGCGGCGGAGGCCTTGCCGGCACCGACGACGACGACGCGCCCGACGGGACGCGGCGGCAGGTGGCCGGCGACATGCCGGCCCGGCTCCGCGGCGGCGATTGCCGTGGAGAACAACTCATGCAGCAGGTTTCTGGGGGCTGGCCGGATCATCGTGCTCCCGTGCCGGGGGGTGCCGACAGTATCGAATCCCAGTCTACGCCGTTCGAAGGCCACCATGGGCGTGAATGGTGCCCGTGCCGGAGAGAGGCCGCACGGGTCCGGGGCCCAGTCGGCAGCCGGGTCTTTCCTCGCCGAATGGCGGAAGTGCGGCTGCCGCCGTCCGCTGCCGGCGCCGACGGCAGCCGAGCCCCTGTGCGTTGCAGCGGCGGAAAGTGGCTTGCCCCGCAAGTTGCTGAAAACACCGGGGTCGCCGAATTCCTGACTCGCAGAGTGGGAAAGGTCGCCGACATGAGCTCTGCTGTTCACCGAGATGCATTTTTCTTGACGCATGGAGAAACTACTAGTAGGAAAGAAAAATGCACTTCAGTGAAAGGAGTGCCGCACGCATCCGCCCGGCGGATTCATCGGCGCGTGCTGGAGTGCAGACTGCGTTGGACGCGGCCCGGTTTCCCGCGGGGAAGCCGCAGCGTTCGACAAACGTACCTGCGGGATCTGTCGCTGACCTCGCGCGCCGAGGTGCAGCAGCGATCAAGGGGGGTCGCATATGGCCGTTTCGGATACGAACTCCAGGCAGGCGGCGCCGGAGCCAGGGAATCTAGAACAACGAATGGACACCATGTACGCGCGTGACCGCGTATGGGGCATCGGCTTCGTCATCGTCCTCTGGATCGTCTACCTCTTCACCTTCTTCACCATCACTTCAGTCGTCGGATCGGGACCGGCCACGGCGCTGTTCATCGCCGGCGCCCTGGTCCTCCTCTACAACACCGGATCGATCGCCGCGATGCTGAAGCAGTACCTCGACCACAAGCGTCGGGTATACGAGCCGGACATCCGGCATCTGGACGAAAAGCGCGCAAGAGACAGGAAGAGCGCCTGAGCCTCGAAGGCAGCGCTCTAGCCACAACACCCTTGCAAAGGGGGGGAACCATGGCCTCGAAGTACGTACCACCGAAACAGAGCGGCTGGGGACAGGCATTCGACTGCATCTTCGTCCTGGCTCTGGTCTACGTATGCCTGTTGCTCCCGCTGCTCCTGGGCGGCGGGGCGAGCACGTACAAGGTGCCGGACGCGAAGGAGAATCCGACCTGGGCGTCGCTTGAGCAGAACCCGACCATGGTCGAGCAGTGGAAGAAGCTGGACATGGACGCGAAGGAAGCGGGCGAACTGATCAACACTCGCTTCGACTACAGCTTCAGCTGGATCTCCCTGATCGTGACGGCGGCCGTGATCATCGGCTACTTCGTCATGCTCGTCGTGATGTCCAGCAAGGAATACAAGGATGTCATCAACGAAGCGTTCGGTGACCGCCGCTAGTCCCGTCTTCGCGACAAGCAAGTACGACTAGCAAGCGCACGCAAGACGAATGGGGGACAAGCGATGGACTTCTGGGACATCCTGAGTTACGGCGCCTGGATCGTGTCGGCGATCCTGCTGATATGGATGGTGGTCGACACGTTCAAGGTCGGCGCCGAGTATTCCGAGGACTACCTGCTGAGCTCGCAGGAGGGCGAGGACATCATTCCGGAGGAGGACAACAATGGCTAACGGTGAAGCAGCGGCCGCTGCGGGCGGCGGCGGGCAGCGCCTTCAGCTGCTGAAGGTCCTCGGACCGGTGCACGTATGGGCGCTCGGCGTCGGCATCGTGCTCGTCGGCGAGTTCATGGGCTGGAACTTCACGGTGGGCAAGGGCGGTCCAGCGGCGTCGCTGATCGCCTGCTGGTTCATCGGCCTGCTCTATACCTGCGTGGCGATGGTGGACTCCGAGGTCACGTCCACGGTGGCGGCCGCCGGCGGCCAGTATGCCCAGGCCAAGCACATCATCGGTCCGCTGATGGCATTCAACGTTGCACTGTATCTCGTGCTGGCGTACACGATGCTGGAGGCGGCGGATGCGCTCGTCGTGGGCGACCTGATGGCCCAGACGGCCGCGGAACTGGGGCATCCCGGGCTCGATCCGAAACCGTTCGTGGTGCTCACGATCGCGGCCCTGGCCTGGCTCAACTATCGCGGTGTGGCCATCACGCTGAACGTCAACTTCGTCATCACGTTCATCGCCTTCCTGTCGATCGTGGTCCTGTTCTTCGCGGCTCAGCCGTGGGATCTGGGCGAGGTGCTGCACCACGACGAACTGATGGTCGGCCTGCCGTACGGCTGGATCGGCGTGGTCGCGGCACTGCAGTTCGGCATGTGGTACTACCTTGGCATCGAAGGCACGACGCAGGCCGCCGAGGAGACCCGCTCGACGCGGCGGTCGCTGCCGCTCGGGACCATGACCGGCATGATCACGCTGTTGATTGCCGCCACGCTGACCTGGTACGTCGCCAACGGCCTCCTGCCCTGGCAGTACCTGGGCCAGTCCGGCGTGCCGTTGTTCGACACGGCGCGCGTGCTGGGCATCCCGTGGCTGACGGGCTTCCTGTTCATCGGCACGGCGTTCTCTGCGCTGGCTTCGGCAAACGGCACGATCAACGACGCCTCGCGGGCGTGGTTCTCGCTCGGGCGTGACCGCTATCTGCCGCGACTGTTCGGTGCGGTTCACCCGCGCTATCGGACGCCGTTCCGCTCGATCCTGTTCCTGATCCCGGTCGCCATCTCGTTCGGCTTCACCGGCCTGCTGGACCAGGTGATCACCTTCTCGATCCTGTCCGGCCTGCTCGGCTACACGTTCATGACCTTCAACATGGTCAAGTTCCGTCGCCAGTGGCCGCTGGGGTCGATCGACCGCGGTTACGTGCACCCGTTCCACCCACTGCCGGTCATCACGCTGTTCATCCTCTGCGTGGCAACGTACTTCGCGACGTTCCTCGGGTACGGCAGCACGCTGCTGGCGACCATGGCGTTCTACATCGTGATCTCGGTCTGGTTCCATTTGCGCCGCTACAAGTTCGTGGAACGTGGTTCCCAGTTCACGATGCCGTGGCCGCGGCCGCGCGGATTCTAGGGAGACGCCATCATGGTTTCGAAGATACTTTGCGCAGTGGACGGGTCGCATGCGTCGGACAGTGCCGTGGCGTTCGCCGCGGATCTGGCCAGGCAGCTCGACGTGCCGCTTTGCTTTCTGTCGGTCGAGCCGGTCAGCGAGGAGCGAGCAACCAAGGCCCGGTTCTGGGATTCGCGGATGCTTACCGCTGCCGATGAACAGGGGCGGCAGGAACTCGCGGACGCTCGCCGGAAGGCGGAAAAGGCCGGCGTGAAGGACGTGACCTGCACGTTGGTGCACGGGCGGGATGTAGACGCCGCGATCGTCGACTATGCCGGCGAGCACGGGTTCGACCAGATCGTTGCGGGTCACACCGGCCGGACCGCCGTATCGCGTATCGGCTCGGTGGCCTACGGGGTGGCCGAGAAGGCGCAGTGCCCCGTCACGATCGTCCATTGACGCGGGAAAGGCGCCCCGTACCGGCCATCGCGCCGGGGCGGGGCGCCGGACCCGGGCAGGTTCCGTTGCAGGGCAGGATTCCATGCGTGTCGCAATCGTAATCGTCGCGGGCATCGTCGCCGCGGTCATGATGTGGCGCTTCCAGCGCGATCACGTGCGCCGTGTACGCCGCGAACGGGGCGCGATGTTCGATGCCGTGGTGCCGCTGCTCGACGAGCCGCAGCTGGAGCAACAGGGTATCGACTACCCCTCGCTCGAGGGGCGCTACCGCGGCTACGACGTGCGCCTGCGGCCACTGGACGATCACCTGGGCTACCGCAAGCTGCCGTCGCTGTGGCTGGTGGTGACCGTCAAGCGCAACCTCCCCGTGGAAGGGGTGTTCGATTTCATCGTGCGGCCGGAGAACCTCGAGTTCTACTCGCCATCGGGTCGCCTGGCCCATTCGCTGCCGGTGCCGCCGGGCTGGCCGCAGCACGCCTGGCTGCGCAGCGACCACCCGGCCGGCATGCCGCCGGTGGAACGCATGGCGCCGTACATCGCGGACTTCGAGGACCGCCGCCTGAAGGAGCTGGTGGTGAGTTCTCGCGGGGTGCGTTTCGTCTACCAGGCCCACCAGGCGGACCGCCGGCGTTACCGTATCGTGCGTTCGGTCATGTTCGAGGACGTGCGCGTCGATCCGGCGCTGGCGCGGCGCCTGCTGGATCGTGCCATCCAGATCGGGGACGACCTGGAAGGAGAACTCCACGATGCAAGAATGCTTGCCTGACAAAGGGGATGGCGACGCAATGCCCGACGATTCCGCGCCCAGGCATCCGTACCTGATACTGGCCGCCGCGATCGTCCTGCCGGGAGCGGGCCACGTGCTCAACGGCGACCCCACGCGCGGCCTGATCATGCTGTTCTACATCATCCTGCTCGGCATCGTGACGGCACAGTTCGCTGCAGCGGACGCTAGCATGCTCGGCCGCTACGCCGGCGGCTGGTTCATCTACGCCGTGTCGGTGATCGACGCCTACAGGACGGCACGCTACCGCTGGGAGTATTATCGGCGCTACGGGCGGCTGGAGACCCCCGATGGCGGCTGAGGCAGCGCTCGCGCGAGCGAGCCGCGCCGAGCCTTCCGTGGAGCAGAGCCCGGTGAACGGATATGCTGGTGCGCCGCATGTCCCAGCGCCCGCCATTCTCCAGGGAGACCTCCACCATGACGAAAAGGAAGTCACAGGACGCCGAATCGCTCGGGCTGATTCCCGACACGACGGCGGGTACCGCGACCAACGACCTCGAGAAGTACATCGGCCAGGAGATCCGCAAGCACCGGCGCCGCGGAAACATGACGCTGCTGGCGCTCGCGCAGCGAGCGGGTCTCTCCCAGGGGATGATGTCCAAGATCGAGAATGGCCAGACATCGCCCTCGCTGACGACGCTGGCGGCGCTGGCGGATGCGCTGAGCATCCCGCTGTCGGCACTGTTCACACCGCTGGAGGCCAGTCGCGATGTGTCGTACGTGCCGGCGGACGAAGGCCTGGAGATCGATCGGCGCGGCACTCGTGCCGGGCACATGTACGAGCTGCTCGGCCACGGCGTGCGCGGCGTGGTGGGTGTCGAGCCCTACATGATCACGTTGCGGGAGGACTCGGAGCCGTTCGGCGATTTCCAGCACGAGGGCGTGGAGTTCATCCACATGCTCGAGGGGGAGTTGGTGTACCGCCACGGGAGTCAGACTTTTCCGATGCGTCCGGGAGACTCGCTGTTCTTCGACGCGATCGCGCCTCATGGCCCGATCGAACTGCTCGAACTGCCCTGTCGCTATTTGACGGTTATTACCTACCCGCGTTCGGACGGCAGCGAGTAGCGCTTTGGCGCCGGTCCCTCGACTGTGCCCCGCTGGAGGGGCGCCGAGGGGCGGGCCGGTTGTGTCTGGCCCGCATGCGCGGGCATGCGGATCAACCTCTAGGAAACAAATATTCCTTGAGATAAACTCCGGCCGTGGCAATCGCGGCGGCCGCGGCGCCGTCGTGCTCATCGGAGGGTGCCGAACATGTGTGGAATCGTCGGGCTGTACCTGAAGAACCCGGACCTCCAGGGGAAACTGGGGGAGCTGTTCTGCCCCATGCTGGTCGAGATGACCGAACGCGGTCCGGACAGCGCGGGCATCGCCACCTATCACGAGACCGCCGGCACGGGCAGCAAGGTGACGCTGTACCATGCGGACCGGCACTTCGACTGGGAAGACCTGGTCGAGGAAGCGGAACGCGACCTCGGGGTGTCGCTCGAGCTGCGCCGCATTTCGACGCACGCGATCCTCGGTGCGAAAGACGCGGCGACCGATCTGCGCGGCTGGGCCGAGCGCAACCGACCGGACGTGCGCATCATGAGCTCGGGGCATTCGCTCGAGATATTCAAGGAGGTGGGTCTGCCGGCACGCGTGCTCGAGCAGTTCGGCATCAAGGGAATGCACGGCACGCACGCCATCGGGCACACGCGCATGGCAACCGAGAGCGCCGTGACCACGGAGGGTGCCCACCCGTTCAACACCGGCGACGATCTCTGCCTCGTCCACAATGGCTCGCTGTCGAACCACCACCTGTGGCGTGACTGGCTGGAGAAGAACGCCGGCATCACCTTCCAGACGGAAAACGACAGCGAGGTGGCCGCGGCCTATCTCACGTGGCGGCTGCGCGAGGGCGCGTCGCTGTCCGAGGCGCTCGAAGCCGCGCTCAAGGACCTCGACGGTTTCTACACGTTCGCGGTCGGCACGAGCGACGGCTTCTCCGTCGTGCGCGACCCAATCTCCTGCAAGCACGCGATCATGGCCGAGACCGACGACTGGGTCGCGATGGCGACCGAGTACCGTGCGCTGGCCCGGCTCCCCGGCGTGAAGGAGGCGCGGGTCTGGGAACCGAAGCCCGCGACCGTCTACAGCTGGGGGAGGGCATGAACATGCAGACGCTCGACCTGGACCGCATCGACGTACGCACTGCGAACCAGCAGCTGCATGACGGCGCCGGCGGCGACAACGAATACGAGATCCTCAATCCCATGGGGCGTCACGCAATCGCGGTCGGGCTGGATGGACCGTTCGAGGTCGCCGTCCGCGGGCATGCCGGGTACTACTGCGGCTCGATGAACAAGCAGGCCAACGTGACGATAGAAGGCAATGCCGGCGTCGGCGTCGCCGAGAACATCATGTCCGGCCGCGTTCACGTGAAGGGCTACGCGAGCCAGTCCGCCGCGGCGACCGGTCACGGCGGTCTGGTCGTCATCGACGGCGACGCCAGTGCCCGCTGCGGCATCTCGATGAAGGGCGTGGATATCGTCGTCGGCGGTTCCGTCGGCCACATGTCGGCCTTCATGGCGCAGTTCGGCCACCTCGTCGTGTGCGGCGACGCCGGTGCCGACCTCGGGGATTCGATCTACGAGGCCAAGCTGTTCGTCCGCGGCAGCGTCGAGAGCCTCGGGGCCGACTGCATCGAGAAGGAGATGAAGCCGGAGCATCTCGAGACGCTGCGGGGCCTGCTCGAGCAGGCCGGCATCGACGCCGATCCGAAGGAGTTCCGGCGCTATGGCTCGGCGCGCCAGCTGTACAACTTCAAGATCGGCAACATCGGATACTACTGAGGGGGATCCCGCAATGGATGAACGAAAGGTACGCGAATCCGCCACGTTTCCCCCGCACGTCATCGCCGAGATCCAGCGCGCGGCGTCGGAGGGGATGTATTACATCCGCGGTTCCGGCGCCAAGCGCGCGGTGCCGACTTTCGACGATCTCGTCTTCCTGGGCGCTTCGATCTCGCGCTATCCGCTTGAGGGCTACCGCGAGAAGTGCGACACCAACGTCACGATCGGCACGCGCTTCGCGAAGAAGCCGATCGAGCTGAAGATCCCGATCACCATCGCGGGCATGAGCTTCGGCGCGCTCGGGGCGCACGCCAAGCAGGCGCTGGGACAGGCGGCCACGGCGATGGGGACGAGCACGACGACGGGCGATGGCGGCATGACGCCCGAGGAGCGCGAGTCCTCGCAGACGCTCGTCTACCAGTACCTGCCGTCACGCTACGGCATGGAGCCGGACCAGCTGCGCAAGGCGGACGCGATCGAGGTCGTGGCCGGCCAGGGCGCCAAGCCGGGCGGAGGAGGCATGCTGCTGGGCATGAAGATCACGCGCCGCGTCGCCGAGATGCGCACGCTGCCGCAGGGCATCGACCAGCGCAGCGCCTGCCGCCACCCCGACTGGACCGGACCGGACGATCTCGAGATCAAGATCCACGAACTGCGCGAGATCACCGACTGGGAAAAGCCGATCTACGTCAAGGTCGGTGCGACGCGCACCAAGTACGACACGATGCTCGCGGTGAAGGCGGGTGCGGATGCGATCGTGGTCGACGGCATGCAGGGCGGCACCGCGGCCACGCAGACCTGCTTCATCGAGGACGTGGGGATCCCGACACTGCCGGCGGTGCGCCAGGCCGTGGATGCGCTCAAGGAGCTCGGCATGCATCGCAAGGTGCAGTTGATCGTTTCCGGCGGCATCCGCACGGGCTCGGACGTGGCGAAGGCGCTGGCGCTCGGCGCCGACGCGGTGTCGATCGGCATGGCCTCGCTGATGGCGCTCAATTGCAACGCGCCGATCTACGAGGAGGACTACGAGGCGCTGGGCACGCGGCCCGGTGCCTGCCATCACTGCCACACGGGCAAGTGCCCGGTCGGCATCACGACCCAGGATCCGGAACTAGAGAAGCGCCTGGATCCCGATCTCGCGGCCCAGCGGCTGCGCAACTACCTGGCCACGCTGACGCTCGAGTGTCAGACGCTGGCGCGCGCGTGCGGCAAGTCCCACGTGCACAACCTCGAACCGGAAGACATGGTGGCACTGACCATGGAGGCGGCTGCGATGGCCCGCGTCCCGCTGGCCGGTACCGACTGGATTCCCGGCTGGACCTGATCCGGCCCGTCCGAGGCGACACAGCGAAAAACGCCACCCGGGAGGGGAAGATGACGAGCAAGCTCGAGGCCTTCGCCAAAGAGCGAAGCATCAAGTATTTCCTGTTCAATTTTACCGATCTGCGCGGCGTGCAGCGCTCCAAGCTGGTGCCGGCGTCGGCGGCCGGCGGGATGGAAGAAGACGGCGCGGGCTTTGCCGGTTTCGCCACCTATCTCGATCTGAGTCCGGCCCATCCGGACATGTTTGCGGTGCCGGATCCGGCTACCGTCATCCAGTTGCCATGGAAGCGCGAGGTGGCGTGGGTCGCGGGAGATCTGTGGATGGATGGCGCGCCGATCGAGCAGGCGCCACGGCGCGTGCTCAAGCGCATGATCGAAGCCGCGCAGGCCGAGGGCTTTCATCCCAAGTCGGGTGTCGAGGCCGAATTCCATCTGATCAGCCAGGATGGCATGGAAGTGGCCGACCCGCTGGATACGGCCGAGAAGCCGTGCTACGACCAGTCGGCCGTGATGCGCCAGTACGACGTGATCTCCGAGATCTGCGACGCCATGCAGGAACTCGGGTGGGAGCCCTACCAAAACGACCACGAGGACGCCAACGGCCAGTTCGAGATGAACTGGGGCTTCGACGACTGCCTCGTGACCGCCGACCGGCACGCCTTCTTCAAGTTCATGGTGCGCTCGATCGCCGAGAAGCACGGCCTGCGCGCGACCTTCATGCCCAAGCCGTTCATGCATCTGACCGGCAACGGCTGTCACGTCCATCTGTCGCTGTGGGACAAGGGGGGGCAGACCAACCGGCTCCACGACGACGCCGACGATCTCGGGCTTTCGGAGAAGGCCTATCACTTCATGGGCGGGATCCTGCACCACGCCTCGGCGATGTGCGCGATCACCAATCCGACGGTGAACAGCTACAAGCGCATCAACGCGCCGGTCACCGCCTCCGGGGCGACCTGGTCGCCGAACTCGATTACCTGGGCGGGCAATAACCGCACGCACATGGTACGGGTACCCGACGCCGGCCGCTTCGAGTTCCGCCAGGCCGACGGCGCCGCCAACCCGTACCTGCTGCAGGCGGTCAAGCTGGCCGCCGGCCTCGAGGGGATGGAGAGTCAGCGCGATCCCGGCAAGCGCCTCGACATCGACATGTATTCGGAGGGCCACAAGGCGCGCGGTGCGAAGAAGCTGCCGCTGTATCTCATCGATGCCATCCGCGCCTTCGAGCGCAACAAGGCGCTGCGTTCGGCCATGGGCGAGGAGTTCAGCAAGGCATACGTCAAGCTCAAGACCCAGGAGTGGGACGACTACTCGCGCCAGCTCACCGACTGGGAACGCCAGCACACGCTGGACTGCTGAACCGGCGGGGCCCCCGCCGGGCTACCATGATCGTCACTTGCCCCGCGCGCCCGCGCGGGGCTTTTTTTCGTCCGCCAGGCATGGCGCGCAGCGCCATGACCTGGCGCTGTCCCGATGGCTGTGGTGGTCGTCGGGATGACTTGGGGGTGCAAGTCCCCTACGGACCCTGATAGCGGGAACCGTTAGCCGAACAGCAAGGGCTGCCGCCGCGAGGCGGGGTCTGAAGGAAGCTGCAGGCAA
>Ga0209918_1001829_pt1 | contig 10814 bp, 8 predicted proteins | sample SalPonD_shore_MG_FD_185712 | JGI IMG/M metagenome (GOLD analysis project Ga0209918, IMG submission 185712) | Salt pond soil microbial communities from South San Francisco under conditions of wetland restoration - Salt Pond MetaG... | ecosystem: Environmental > Aquatic > Marine > Intertidal zone >...
CTATTGGTTTTATCTTTTTGCAATGATTGAGTCATTTCTCATTCATCACTTCCATTTTAATTGCTTCAACAGGGCATTCTTCCATACATATTCCACATCCCTTACAATATTTTAAATTTATCTCAGGTGGTATTGTTCTGGAAATAACTGCTTCCGGACAAAATAACCAGCATCTAAAGCAGGTATATTTTCCAGACTTAGCAGGAATACATTTATTTAAATTAATAACAGGTTTAAGATTACTCCAAGTACCCGTTTCTCCTGCCTCTCCTTCTACTGGTGTTTGAACGGAAGCTAAAATCTTTTGATAATCCTTTTTTGAATCGGTCATTTATAAAACCTTTCTATATTTCTCTTATGAATTGATTAATTTATTAGTATTGGCTTATTATAATCTAATTTTCTTTAAAGTTAAATTTTTTACTTTAGAATAATAAGTATTGAACTTAATGTAATATTTTTGCTAAATCATAACCTTCTTTTATAAGTTTGATATTCAATTCACTTAATTCCCTATTCATCCGTTTTTTTATTATTGTTTCTAAATTCTGAAGAGTTAGTTCAGGCAATGCTTTAGCTAATAAACCTAAAATGGGGGTATTGACAATAGGATTTCCATCAATTACTAAATCATTATCCAATGCTAACTTAGTGATGTTTGCTACTATTATTTCAATATTATTGCTTAAATTGAATTTATTAACAAAATAATCAGGCTCTTTATCGGAATTTATTATAAGAATCCCATTTTCTTTTAAAGAAGAAGCTATTTCTTGGTTTAGAACAGTTTCATCAAAAATTAAAATTATAGCGGGATGCTCAATGAAGGATCGATCCCAAATCTTTTCCTTAGTTGACAATTTGGCATAGGCTTGAATTGGAGCACCTCTTCTTTCAGCTCCAAATGATGGATATGCATGGGCATCAATGATATTACCGCCTAAGTAAGCAGCCTCTACTATTATTTGTGAAGCCGTCACAGCCCCTTGTCCCCCCCTAGCATGAATCACAATTGTTTTCAGGTCGTTATCATTAGCTGGCATAAAGAATTAAGAACACTCTTTTTGATTTGCGTAGAATTGTTTCGGTAACTTTCCGATCATTTTTATAACAAATTTACTAAAAAATAAAAATTTTACATTAATTTTTTTTTAAAAAATGATTAATTTTCTAAATATTATTACTTAGTTTTGAAATATTTCTCTAAGGAGGGGATATTCATTGATTTTAAATCATTTTGTAATAAAATTTTCTCTGATGCTAGTTTTCAGCGAATATAATTATCTAAATCTTATTTTATATAATGCTTTTTAGCGGCTTTTAGCTTTAATATCGATGTATTAAGGATATTCATCATAAAGATTTTTAATTATTTCATTTAATTCTTCTTGTGTATTTTTTTGATATGCTAACTCCCCGCATTTATCCTCTAAATCATACCAGCGCTTTATAAATTTATTATTCATAATAGTTAAAGAAGATTTTATTAAAAACATGAAGGAATCCATCCTTTTACGAAATGTTCTAATAAATTTTTTCGTTTCGACCTCTAATTTTTCTGGAGGAAATATTCTTGTTGGGAAATTTAATTTTTTTAATTCCTCTAATCCAAATCTATCAGATGTTAACAAAAGATTCTTAGCATAGCTTAATCCAAATGCCAATAATGGTAGAATGGTTGCGCCTGTTTGTGGATAAATCCCAATTGCTATTTCAGGCATTCTAAAAAACATCTTATCGATCGGTTTATCTGCAAATATTCGTAAATCACTGGCCATAATTAATTCCATACCAAATCCAATCGCCGTTCCTTGTACTTGAACTATTATTGGCTTTTTCATCACTAGCATTGTCTCAGTCACTTTACGTCCATATTCTCGCATCTTTGCTAAGTATTCTGTATCATCAGCGGATGCCGCTCTTATATCTATTCCCGAGCTGAAGGCTTTATCACCAGAGCTTTTTAATAAAATGCATTTGACATTCTCATCTTTATGAGCTTTAATAAGATGATCATATAATCCTTTCATTAAATCCCAATTAAATGCATGAGCCATTTGAAGGCGATTTAAAGTTATAGTTGCGACATTTCTATTTACATCATATAAAATTATACTATTATTACTCATAATAATTTTCTCATTACTTTTTTATTCTTATTCTTTTAAATTGTTTATAAATAGTAAATTCTTGTATTAATTGAAAACTAAGAAATTTAATTAAACTCTGATGTTAAAAACGTAAGATAATTTAAAAAATAAGAGAGAATTTATGGATATTTATGATATATGTGCTTTATAAATTCATCCAACTCTTTCACGGATTTTCCTTTGGTATATGCCATTCTACCGCATTCATCTTCCAAATCCATACAAGCTGATATATAATTTTTATTCATGATATTAAGCATTGCTTTAGGAAAGAATAGAAAGGGAAGCTGGTATTTAGCGATTTGTTTGGCAAAGCTTAGAGTAGCCTCATCAAGTTCTTCTAGCAAAAAAATTCTATTTGGAAAATTAATGTTTTTAAGCTCTTCCAGTCCTATTCTGTCAGCAGTATATAGAAGATTTTTTGCATAAGTTAATCCAAACGCTAATAATGGTAGTAATGTTGCTCCTGTCTGCGGAAATGCTGAGATAGCGAGCTCAGGTAAATGAATATATAAATCTTCTTTAGGTCTATCGGCAAATACTCTTAAGTCTGAAGCGAGTATCATTAAAGTACCGAATCCTATTGCCTTTCCTTGGACTTGAGTTATGATTATCTTTTTCATAGTTAAAATTTTAAAATTAACTTTTCTTCCCCATTCTGTTATTAATTTAACATTCTCAGGTGAGCCTTGAATCTCTTTGAGATCATATCCTGCTGAGAAAAATCGATTTCCATTACTCTTGATAATCACGCATTTAATTTTATCGGCATTATCGGCTTCCTCTAATTTTTTATAGAGCGTTTTCAACATCTGAACATTAAATGCATGCGCTTTATCACCCCGATTAATTGTGATTAATCCAATTCTTCCTTCCGTCTCATATAAAATATTGTTTTCATTCATAAGATCTTTAAACATTTGAAAATTAAAGATTTTTTTAAAATAAAGCCCTTCATTGTGTTGTAGAAATGAAATTAAAATTTACTTCAGTCTTTTTATTTATAAGGACTAAATTGTTATAGACTTACTAGAGAATTTTAAATAGCTATAGCAATTATTAATCTATTGAATAATGACTTTAGAGCAGATAAAAGTAAAAGATCTAACTCCAATGATGCGCCATTGGTATAGTGTAAAAAAGAAATACACAGAACATCTTGTTGCATATAGAATGGGAGATTTTTACGAGTTCTTTTATGATGATGCGAAAAAAGTATCAAAGGTTTTAGGTATTACATTGACCAAAAGAAAAATTGGAGATGATGAATATCCTTTAGCGGGAATACCGCATCATTCTGGAAACTATTTGAAGAATTTGGTAAAAAAAGGAGAAACAGTAGTAGTGGTCGAACAATTAGAAGATCCTTCAGATGTAAAAGGTAGAATAGTTAAGAGGGGAGTAGTTAGAATCTTATCTCCTGGAACAATAACAGAATCAGATATGTTAAAATCAAATGAAAACAACTATATTGCTTCCTTAATAAAGGAGAGCAAGGGATATGGATGTGCCTTTGCCGATATTTCTACTGGAGAATTTGTTGCGGCGGAATATTATGAAAAACAAAAAGATCCAATGGATAAATTATTAAGCCTTTTTGCGAGATATAGCCCTGTTGAATTAATTATTCCCTCAGAATTAAAACAGAATGAGAAATTATTTATTTTTCTTACAGATATTACCCAGGCATTAATTAAGACCTATGAGGATTATTGTTTTGACTATGAAGAGGCCTATACTTTAATTAAAAGACATTTTAATATCCAAAACTTAAAAGGATTTGGATTGGAAGGCTCGGAAATGGCTATTCAAGCAGCGGGAGGATTACTTGCCTTTTTAAAGGAGACTCAGCGAGATGTAATTCCTAATATATTTAAGATTAATCTCCTCAAAGAAGAAGGTGTCCTACATTTAGATTTTACTACACAGAGAAATTTAGAATTAATTACATCACTATGGGAAAAAGGAAAAGATGCCACATTGTATTCTGTATTTAATCATACTGAAACTCCAATGGGAGCACGTCTATTAAAAAAAATAATTCTGCAACCTCTTACTGATATTGAAAAAATCAATCATAGGTTAAATATCGTTCAGAAATTTAAGGATGATATTTTTCTACGGTCTGATTTAAGAGATGAATTAGGGATAATTGGGGATTTAGAAAGATATATTAATCGAATTACCTATGTAAATCGAACAAACGCTAGAGATTTGATTAATATCAGAAATTCGCTTGAAAAAATTCCTAAAATTAGAGAAATATTAGAACAAACAGATATTCCCGAAATCTCCAAATATTTAGATCAAATCAATGATTTTAGCTCTATAAGATCGCTCATCTCCAATTCTATAAAGGAAGATCCCCCAACTACTATTAAAGAAGGGAATATAATTAAGGATGGATATAACCCCAAAATAGATGATCTAAGAGATCTTCTTAGAAACGGAAAAAAGTATATCTTAGAATATGAAGAAGCTCAAAAATCAAAATTGAATTTGACCTCTGGATTGAAAGTAGGACATAATAATATTTTAGGATATTATATTCAAATAACCAAAAATACTTTAAAATCGATAAAGGAGCTCCCCACTACTTATATAGAACGTCAAACCCTTAAGAATTCAAAGCGGTATACTACCAAAAAATTAAAAGAATTAGAGCAAAAAATAGTTACTGCTGAAGAAAAAATTTATGATTTAGAATATGACCTATTTCGCGAAATTAGAGCAAAAGTAGAAGAACAAGTTCAAAATATTTTAGAAACAGCAAAAAATATTGCATATATTGATGTATATGCTTGTTTTGCAGAGATAGCAGAACAATATAATTATTGCAGACCTCAGATTACAGAAGATGATAAAATTATAATAAAAGAGGGACGACACCCCGTAATTGAACAAATATTTATAACTGAGCGTTTTATCCCAAATGATTGTTATATGAATACAGAATCTGAACAGATTCTCATAATTACTGGACCAAATATGTCTGGAAAATCAACTTTTTTGCGACAAGTTGCATTGATTTGTATAATTGCTCAGATGGGATGTTTTGTGCCCGCTAAATCCGCAAACTTGGGAATTATTGATCAAATTTTCACAAGAATAGGTGCGTCTGATGATTTAGCAAGAAAGTTATCTACCTTTATGATTGAGATGACAGAAACAGCTAAAATTTTAAATTATGCCACACCTAAAAGTCTCGTCATAATTGATGAATTAGGAAGGGGTACGAGCACCAGTGATGGACAAAGCATAGCAATCGCTACCCTAGAAAAACTTCATGAAATTAGGGTAAAGACTTTATTCAGTACTCATTATCACCAGCTTACCGAAATAGAGTTACCACGAGTGAAAAATTATCATCTTGACATCATCGAAAATGAAGATGGTTCTATTAATTTCGTTCGTACATTGAAACCTGGAAGCACAGATAAGTCATATGGAATTCATGTAGCACGGTTAGCGGGTATACCCGATGATATCATTATTAAGGCATTTCAAATCTTAGAACAGATTGAAAAAGAAGATCCTCTGAAAGCAACGATTAAAAGAAATAATCATAAAAATCATAGTGGGTCAGGCAAATTTCATGAAAAAATAATTAATACTAAAAAGAAACAATTAGAAAGCATAAATAATGAGTTGGAAGCCAAACAAAAGGAATTGAGAAAGTATATGAACACATTGGAGGAGAAACAAAAAAATTTAAAAGTAAAACAAAATCAAGTTCAAGAATTAGAGGATAAAATTAATGAATTAAAAGCTCAAAAATCATCTACATTTCCTTCAAAAACGAGAGAAAAGGAAACAAAAACAGTGCAAACAACTTTTTTTAAACCAATTGTGAAAAAAGAAGGTATTATTGACGATAAAATAAAAGAACTTCTAAATATTATTAAAGAAATAGATATAAATTCTATCACTCCAGTAGAGGCAATGAAAAAATTAATTATACTTAAAGAAACACTTAATAATTAATTCTAATTTCTAAATAAATATTATTGATACATATTATCTGCTCTCTTATCATTTTCTTTAAGCTCTTCTGTCTTTTTCATAAAATCATTTAATAATTTTGAGCCCACCTGATCTCTTTTTAGCACTAGTTGTGTCAATAAGTTTTGTTTTCTTTGCAAATCTAAAAGACTATTGGCAATATGATTTATTAATTCAAATTGCAATTGACACATATTTCTTTTTTCTTCCTCTCCACATTCATCGCAATGATCAGCACAGTCCCTCCAATCCTCAAAGAATAAATCAATATTGATATCTTCGGCAGTCAAAAAGGTCTTTTCGCATTCTTCACAATTTTTATCGGCTCTAATTTTTAAATCTTGAACGATTTTTTTGATTGTGAGCAATAATTCCCATTTATCTTTTTCAGAGAGTGATTTGAATTCTTCCTCGGTTAAATCAATTATATCTTCTGCCATTTTTACTCATTTATTTTAATACTTAAAATAATTTTTCTTGAATTTATAAATGAAAGTTATGATAAAATGTAAACCATTTATAAGATAAGAAAGAAATTATCTAATTTTTAAAATTGAAAAAAATCTTATATCTCTAATTCCATTCAGATCACTAGAAACAAAATCAAATTGATTTAATATGGAATTAAAATTTTGTTGCGCTTGGCTGTATGCTATATCAAAGTTTCAAAAATATGGAGAGAGTTTCAATATTGAAAACATCTTAGAAGCTTTAAAACAGATTAAAAAGCTTGGATTTGATACTACCGAGATGGAAGCAATGAGAAAAAAAAATTTAATGGAGGAGCTGAAAAATAAACAACTAATTAAAGAAACATTAAATTCCCTCGATCTTAAAGTGAATAATTTATGTGCGGTATTTCCTGGGCTGATGAGTAGAGATTGGAAGAAATATTTAGATCTATTCGAAAAATCAGCGGATTTAGCAAACTATTTGGGATGTGAAACCATTCAATTAGACTCTCATATGCCGCCCTTAGGCTATATTTCAGAAAAGCCCTATGAGGAAACTATTAAATTTAATTTGCCTATAAAAATTAGGATTGATGAAAAATTTGATTGGCACCGCCATTGGATGATAATGGTTGAGAGTTTTAAAGAATGCGATGAAATCGCATATAATAGAGGATTAAAACTATGCTTAGAGCCAAGAGTTCATGAATCAATCCCTAATACTGATGCTATATTAAGATTATTTGATTGGGTAAATTCAGAAAATTTTGGGGCGGTGCTAGATTGCGGGCACCTTCATGCTCAGAAAGAGTTAATACCTTTATCAGTCGAAAAATTGGGAGATAAAATCTTTTTTGTCCATGCATCCGACAATGATGGAAGTAATAATCAACATTTAGGAGTTGGAAGAGGTACTATTGATTGGAAGGGAACTTTAAAAGCATTAAGAAAACATAAATTTAGGGGGTATATAGCAATAGATATCGGAAATTTACCCCCTCAATTTGATTTAGATGAAGAAATTGTAAAATCAATTCAATACTTAAAGGCAGTGAATCAAAAACTTTATTAAAACTTAATAGTTTAATTTCTATTAAGTTAATGATTTAATATTTAATTCTCACTACTCTAATATTTTAAAAGAATTTAATAATACTGGTTTTTTTTATGAAAAATATAAATAGAATTAATCTAATTAAGAATATATTCAAAAAAATTATTTTTCAGATATATAATAATTAGATATAAGAAAGAAAGGGATTATGCTTCAAAAAAAAAATAATGGTGCCTTACCTAAAATTTTGTTGAGTCTTTTATTAGGTCTTCTAAGCATGTTTTATGCCGAAGTTTTTTCGGGCGCTTCTCAATTATGGTTTCTCGAATTATGGGGTTTATTATTAACGTTTCCTCTTTATATGTTCCATAGCCTTTTTTATCTTAATTGTGCATTCAAATGGAAACGAATATCCTTATTACATTTATATTTATGGGGCTGTTTATTTGCCTTGTATGAAGGTCCTATTACAAAAGTTTTATGGTATGGTTATCTTGACTCTGAAGGGGCTATGTTTGGGATTAATGGAATACTTGCTATATATGAATTTCTAACACTAGTATTTTTCTGGCATCCGATTTTTTCTTTTATGTTACCGGTCCTAATAACCGAAATATTTATTTTTTCATTTACTGGATCGATGGAATCTATAGAAATTTCCCATCTCCCAATGTTAAGAAATTCAAAAGGACCTAAAATTATTCTAATTTTTCTAACAATTTGGGGCTCTTTAAATATTTCAGCATCAACTGAATTTAATCCATTAATTGCTCCTCTCTGCATAGGAGGCTCTGTAGCTCTAATATTACTAGTGTTATTAATATTGAATCTTATTAAGCAAAAAGATGCTCTCAATATTAGACTACTTAATTTCAACTATATTGGGTTTTTTATAATAATTTTCTATCTAATAGTCCTTTATGTTAAAACTTCTTTGTTTATTTTCCCTGATAGGTTCGGGAATTGGTTGGGAATGATTATTTATTTCCTTTTCATTTTATTCTTTCTATTCATCTTGTATATCACGAATTCAGCGGAAAAATACAAAAAAAACGATACTGAAATTAATAAGCAAATTGAAAAAGATTTCTCTGATCAATTAATAAACCCAAAATTTATTTATCTAACGTGGGGATTGGCAATTATACTTTCTATGATCTGGTTTTTAATATATTTTGTTGGTTCTTTAATCTATATAGGTTTATTTTTAAGTATGCCAGTCATAGGAATTGTTTTATTTATCTTTTTTCTGATTAAATTCAGAAATTAACTTAAAATCAAAAATTTTTTTTTTTAAATAAACATTTGATTTACTATAAAATTTAATCTTTATACTTTACTCCTATGATAGTATAGAAGTAAGATATTCTTGTACAAATAATTAAATTTTAAAGGTGTATCTATTTTAATTGTAATGGAATTTAATCAATCTAAGAATGATTTAAATTTTTCTCTATCATAATGAAACGAAAAAAGATTAAAAAAATTTTAAGTCCCGATAAGATCGCCGCTGGCGAGGTAATTGAACGCCCTGCAAATATTGTAAAGGAATTAGTTGAAAATAGCATTGATGCCAGCGCTAAAGAGATAAAGATTATTGTGAAAAAAGCCGGGAAGGTTTATATTCAAGTTATTGATAATGGAGTTGGGATTCCTTCTGAAGAATTGGAACTTGCTTTTCAGAGACATACCAGTAGTAAAATCCGGAGCATTAAAGATTTAGAGCAGCTCCATACACTTGGATTTCGCGGGGAAGCATTAGCTAGCCTAGCTGCAATCAGCAAAGTAAATATTGTTTCTAGGGCAAAAGAAGAAGCTCTTGGAACACAGTTAATTATTGAGGGTGGACAAATTCTTGAAAAAAAGGAAGTTTCTGCTCCTATAGGAACCAATATTGTGGTAAAAAATCTTTTTTATAATATTCCTGCTCGTAAAAAATTCCTTAAATCAGATCCAACTGAACTTGGACATATTTCCGACATTATACAGAGGTATGCATTGTGCTACCCCGAATTACATTTTATTTATAGACATAATGATCTAACATTACTTAATTGTCCTGCAAATAATGATTTAAAAACGACTACTTTCCATATTTATGGAAAAAATAAAGCTAAAAATATGGCTGAAATTTCTTACCAAGAACAAGATTATTTATTTAATGTATACGGATTATTAGGACATCCCAAGATTGCAAGAAAAGGGAGATCTAATTCAAGTATTTTTTTGAATAATCGATATATTAAAAGTAGTCTGCTCTCTGATGCAATTTTTGAAGCATACAAGGGAATATTGATGATTAGCAGAGTGCCCTTTTTTATAATTCATCTTGAACTAGATCCTTCTGTTATTGATTTTAATATTCATCCTAAAAAGTTGGAGATACGGTTTGAAGATGAAGATTTCGTGTATAATAAGATTTATCATATCATCAGGAATTTTTTAGAAGATTCTTTCATTAAAGATGAAACAAAATATCTTGAAACAGATTTGCAAAATTATGCTTCAAATCAAATAAGCAATATGGAAGCAAGCGATAACGATATAAATAAAGAGTATATTTCTTCAGAAAATCTTCAACATAAATTAAACCAAGATCTAAAAAATGCGACACGAAAATTAGATAAAGAAGCTCAAATAGATATTGATTCCGTTCAATTAAATCTAGAAGAAAATATTATTAAAAACCAAAGAGCAAAAGTTTCTGATACCTTTTTAAGAAAAAAATTTTTAATTGCTGAAAATTTTCCGAAAATACGCTTAATTTCCTATACGGGACAATTAAGTAATAATATTTACATAGTACTTGAAGGGATTAATGCTGATAATGAGCAAGGATTATTTATTTTGGATCAACATGCAGCATCTGAGAGAATTAATAAAGAAATTTTATATAATATTTATCGATCTTCTAAAAAAATGAAACAAAAACTAATTTCTCCATTAAAAATTGAAGTATCTCCGAGTGAAAAATCATATTTAGAGGGGAATTTAGACAAGATTAAAGAATTAGGATTTACTTTTGAGTCGTTTGGAGGAAATACATTTGTATTAAGAGAAGTTCCAACTATATTCAATAAAACAATAAATATTGAGTCAATTAAAGATATCATATCAGATATTACGGAAATTGGAAGGGATAATAGTTTCTCCGAA
>Ga0209918_1001831_pt1 | contig 10808 bp, 10 predicted proteins | sample SalPonD_shore_MG_FD_185712 | JGI IMG/M metagenome (GOLD analysis project Ga0209918, IMG submission 185712) | Salt pond soil microbial communities from South San Francisco under conditions of wetland restoration - Salt Pond MetaG... | ecosystem: Environmental > Aquatic > Marine > Intertidal zone...
TGATTATTCGGACAGCTGAAGATATGTTCCCGAGAAGAATCATCGAAGTTTTTCTGTAATCCCGTCGCCTGTGTAGCTCTCTTTTCCATGCGGTCTGTTCCGGTGAATTGTCTGGAGAGCAGCACAATACAGCGTGAGGCGGCGCCGGAAAACCGGGGCAGGTGATTTCGGCGAGGAAGGGTGATCCCTCTGTGGAACTTCGACCGAATTGGTGAATAGGAAAACCATACTCGTATGACTACTGAATCCAAGTCCAAGGAAATAACCCAGTTACGCACCGCGGTCCAGGAACTGGCCATTTTAAACGATATCGCCACCGCCATCAGTTCGGTGTACGAACTGAACCAGGTGGTGGAATTGATCGTGATGAAGTGCGTGAAACACCTGAAGGTGGAGCAGGGCGCCGTAATGCTGTTAAATAAGGAGCAAACCAGTAACCCGTTTCAGACCATGGTGCGACAGACGGACTCCCAGTCGGAGATCATCCCGTATCATCTGGGAGTGCAGTTGTCGGGCTGGATGCTGCAGAATGAGAAACCGTTGATGGTGAACGATTTTCAGCATGATGAACGGTTCAACGTGGGCAATAACCCGGAATTCCCTATCCGGACGTTGCTCAGCGCACCGCTGCGACTCAAAGGGGAGATGATCGGGCTGTTGAATGTGTTCAATAAGCGGGAGGAAGGCGGATTCACCGACGAGGACCAAAAACTCCTCTCCATCATCGCCGCCCAGTCCGCCCAGGTGATCGAGAACGCCCGGCTCTACGAAGAAGAGCAGGCGCTCATGCGCATGGAAGAGGACCTCCGGGTGGCGTATGAAATTCAGGTGAACCTGCTGCCCAGAGAAAACCCACAACTGGAAGGTTATGATATTGCCGGCAAGAGTATCCCGGCGAAAAAGGTGGGCGGCGATTATTATGATTTTATTATGATCACCGATCACCGGTGGGCGTTTTGTTTGGGGGATATTTCCGGGAAAGGGATTCCGGCGTCCCTGTTGATGGCGAATTTACAGGCGACCTTGCGGAGTCAGACCCTCTTCGGTAATTCCAGCAAGGTGTGTCTGGAACGCTCCAACAAGCTCCTGTACCGGAGCACCGATATTCAGAAATTTGCTACGTTGTTCTACGGGATCCTGGATACGGACAGCCATACCGTGGAATATTCCAAAGCCGGCCACGAGCCACCCTTTTTGCTGGATCCGGATTTGAATATCCAACGGCTCAGTACCGGCGGAACCATCCTGGGTTTCATGGAGAATTCGGAATACAAGGAAGAAACCATTCCTTTCAATCCCGGGGAAACACTGGTAATTTATTCCGATGGGATTACGGAAGCGATGAATGACGCGGACGAAGAATTCGGGGAGGAACGGCTGGAATCGGTGTTGCGGAACCATGTCCACCTCCCTTCGCAGGAGTTGATCGGCCGGATTATCCAGGAAGCCCGCACCTTTGCCGGGAACCGACCCCAAATGGATGACATGACGGTAATGGTTATCAAGCGGAAAGAAGCATGATCGGACAGGTTGTCTCACACTATAAAATTTTGGAAGAACTCGGTGGCGGGGGTATGGGTATTGTGTACAAGGCACAGGATACCCGGCTCAACCGGAACGTCGCCCTCAAATTTCTTCCCCCGCAATTCACCAAAGATCCGGAGGCAAAGGAGCGGTTCATTCACGAAGCCCAGGCGGCCTCGTCACTGGATCATCCCAATATCTGTACTATCCATGAAATTAATGAGAGTGCTGACGGGCAGCTGTTCATTTGTATGACCCATTATGAAGGCGAAACCCTGAAGGACATTCTGGAGCGACAGCAACTACGGGTGGATGAGGCGGTGGATATCGCCATGCAGATTGGCCAGGGGTTGGCCAAGGCGCACGAACAGGGGATTGTCCACCGGGACATTAAGCCGGCGAACGTGATCGTGACCAACGAAAGCGTGGCCAAAATCCTCGATTTCGGGCTGGCCAAAATCGCCGATATCCCGCTGACCCAAATGGCCGGGGTCGTAGGCACCGCGGCCTATATGTCGCCCGAACAGGCCGGTGGCGGCCGGGTGGACCACCGCACGGATATCTGGGCGCTGGGCGTCACACTGTACGAGATGCTCACCGGGCGCATTCCCTTTCAGGGCGCCTACGAACAGGCCATCATCTACGCGATCCTGAACGTCAATCCGGAACCGGTGACCGCCCTCCGTCCGGAGGTTCCGGCCGAGCTGTCGCACATCATTACCAGAGCGCTTCAGAAGAATCCGGCCGATCGCTACCAGCAAATGCAGGCGATGGTGAACGATCTCTGGAATGTCAGCGAACAGTTCGGGTACACCGCGGCGCGTAAAAAGATGCAGGGCGTCGCCGCGCCTATTTCCCTGGCGGTGTTACCGTTTATGAACCTGAGCGCCGAAAAGAATCAGGACTATTTCTGCGACGGCCTCACCCAGGATCTCCGGGACCAGCTGGTCCGGATTTGCGGGTTGCGGGTGATTCCGCACAGTATCGTGGTCGATATTGAGAACCGGTATGAAGATATCCGGGACATCGGGCGGGAGCTCAAGGCGGAAGCCTTGTTGGAAGGAGCGGTCCGCAAATCCAATGACCGGTTACGGGTCACGCTGCAGCTGATTAACGTGGTGGACGGCCGGCATCTGTGGGCGGGGCGGTACGACCGGCCTCTGCCGGAAGTGTTTGATGTAAAGAATGAGATCACTCTTGCCATCCCGGAGAAACTGGGAGTGCATCTCTCCGAGGAGGAGAAGACGGACCTGGCCAAGCATCAGACGGACTCCTTGCCGGCTTACGATGCCTATCTCAACGGCCGGCATCAGAGTGATCAGTTCAGCAAAGAACATCTGTTCGAGAGCATCTACCATTATCAGCATGCCCTTCAGCAGGACCCGCAATACGCTGCGGCGTATGCCTTTCTGGGGAAGGCGAATTTTCTGCTGGCCGCCGGCTATTTTGATGTGCCACCCGCCGAAGTCTACCCGGACGCTTTGGACGCCGCCAGCCAGGCGATGGCCCTCGATCAAAACATGGCGGAAGCCTTTGCCGTGGCGGGAGCCGTGAAATACCGGCACGAATACGAGTGGCAAACCGCCGAGCAAAAGTTGCGGCAGGCTGTGGATATCGAGCCGGATAATATCTTCGCGCATGAACATTACGGGTTACTGCTCTCGGCACTGGGACGTCATGAGGAAGCGACCGAGGAAGCGGCGACGGTGTGTGACCTGGATCCCCGCGGCTATTTTTCGCATCTGCATGCGGGATTAATTAACTACCATGCCGGGAATTCCTCCGCAGCCATCGTCCGGCTGAAACGGGCCGTGGATTTAATCCCGGCCCAGTCCATCGGGTACATTCTGCTGGGATGGGCCTACCTCCAGTCGGAGGAGTACGATCTGGCCCGGCAGAGCCTGAAGCAGGGACGGAAATCTGCCGGCGATACGGTGTTTAGCCTGCTAGGCACTGCTTATGGTTTTGCCGTGATGAACGCCCGGAAAAAAGCGGCCGATCTCCTCGGCCAGCTGGAGGACCAGGCCGAACGTGAATTCGTCTCCCCCACGCTGGTGGCGCAGGTGCATGCTTCTCTGGGAAATGAGAGCCGGGCCTTGGAATATCTGGAGCGTGGCCGGGAAAGCCATGATAGCTGGTATGCGTTCGTCGGGGTGAATCCCGGGCTCGCTCCCCTCCGCAAAGATCAGCGGTTCAGAGATCAGCTGGCTGCGGTGGGACTGAACCAGCAGCAGGCCGGGGTAACCGAAGTGGGACATTCTTCCGGGTAATCGGAGCGGATGGCTCACCAGCGGAAATGGGCATCGAATCCAGGGGGTGGCGGTCTCTCCGCCGTCTCCCATCATTTGACACCGTGGAATCAGGACCAAATTTCCATAGGAATTAAATAAGATTTTTAATATTTTTTTCTTTTAATACCATGAGAAAACGCCATCACTCAAGAAACAATTCGGGCATTCTTAGCGAGTGAAGACAATGAATCGTGGAGAAGCATATGAACTGCAGCGCAGCAGACGGCCGGGTTCTTGAGTACTGATTCCGTTTACAGGGTGTCTGTCACCGGGTTTCCGGACCACTTCCACCACATTCGCCGGTTAGTGCATTTTTTTGCCCGGCAGCATGGAGCAAGTGATGTGGATGCGGATATCATCGAGCGGGCGGTTGCGGAAGCTTGTCATAATGCGCTTTTCCATTGTAATGACGCACAGCGCGGGATCACGTCGGTGGAAGTGGAGATGACCGCCCGGGGGAACGCCATTCGGATGGAGGTGCGGAACCGGGGACCGGCGTTCGAATTCGACGGAGTGAAACCGTTTAATCCGGATCAGGATTTTCTGGCCTATAAGGAAGGCGGGTTGGGCATCCCCATCATGAAGGCACTCATGGATGAAGTGCGCTATGAACGACAGGGAAACGACCTGAACGTGGTGACTCTGATAAAACACATTAACGTCAAACATAAAACAGGAGAAGTGGAACGCGATGAGGATTCATGAAACGCAAGAAGGAGATGTGACCGTCCTGACTCTGAGCGGGAAGATGATGAATGGAAACGAGAGTATCGATCTGCATCCCCATGTGAAGAAGATGATTGAGGAAGGCAACGTCAATGTCGTGGTCGATATGGGGAAGGTGAAATGGTTCAGCAGTACCGGCCTGGGGGCGTTACTGGCCTCGGCCACTTCCTTGCGGAATGCCGGGGGTGATTTGAAGGTCGCCCGGCCGACCCGGAAGATTTCCAGTGTCTTCTACATGATGGAGTTGACCAGCGTGTTCGAATCCTTTGATTCGGTGGAAGAGGCGGTCGCCAGTTACGGCGAAAAATGATCCGGCGGCAGGAAGCCGGTTGCTGCGCCCGATCGCCGGATTGTACCGAAGAGAGGAGGTCGGGTATTACGCGTATTTGCCGAAGAACCCAGCCATTGATTCGTCTGCCTGGTCCGGGAGCGAACGTAGCTTGCATCCTTGCGGATTGCTCCTGAAATTACACGGATTGTAGAGGGTAGAGAACGGGAAACGGATAACGGCGCACATGCATTCGGAATTCACTATCAGGCGGTTCGAAGCAATTCAGGAACAGCTTTCGGCCTTAGATACCATCAGTCATCTCCTGACGAAATCCAGTTTTCATCTGGATTCGCTCCTGGACGAGATCGTCAAAATTGCCGCTCAGACGCTCCAGGTCAAAGCCTGCTACCTCCGGTTGTACGACGAAGCCAAGGGGGAGATGGTCCTCAAGTCGGTATACGGGCTGAGTGAGGAGTACAAGGAAAAGGGCCCGGTGATTGCCTCCGAAAGCGTCTATCAGGAGATGATTGAAAGCCGGGATAACGGCGGGAAACTGGTGGAGATCTACGACGTCAGCCAGGATCCCAGAGTGCAATATACCCAGGAAGCGATCAGCGAGGGGATTCATTCCATGCTGGCGATTCCGTTGTTAAGGAACGAACAGGTTATCGGGGCCATTTCGGTCCTCACGGAAACTCCCCACCACTTCAGCCAGGAAGAAATCCGCACCTTCAAAACCATCGCCAATCAGGCGGCCGCGGCTATCGTTATCGCCCGGCTTCACCAGGATCTGATGGGGTTGGAGCGAATTGAACAGGAACTGAAAATAGCGGCGGATATCCAAACCCGGTTAATGCCCTCCGAAACCCCGAAAATCAAAGGAATTGACCTGGCCGGATGGAACAAAGCCTGCCGGGAGGTCGGGGGGGATTTTTACGACTATATCGAGCTGCCGGAAGGGAATGTGGGACTCGCGCTGGGGGACGTCTCCGGGAAGGGGATGCCCGCGGCGCTGCTGATGGCCACCGTGCGCACCTCGCTGCGGGTGCAGGCGGAAAACATCTACGCCATGAGCGAGGTGATCAACCGGGTGAATAAAGCGTTGATCAAAGATACCAACCAGGAGGAGTTCGTTACCCTGTTCTACGGCGTGCTGGACACGGCCAGCCGGGTGCTGACCTATATCAACGCCGGCCATAACCACCCGCTGATTTTCCGGGACGGAGAGATCCTCCGGCTGCGGACCGGGGGGATTCCGGTAGGACTCTTCACCAGTGCGGTCTACAAGCAGGAAACTGTGCGTATTTTACCGGGTGATCTCCTGGTAATCTATTCGGATGGGTTTACGGAAGCCCCTGATGCCGACTGGGAGCAATTCGGTGAAGAACGGCTTATCGGGGTCGTCCGGGAAAACCGGCAGCGTTCACCGAAGGAGATCATCGATGCTTTGGAAACAGCCGTGACACGGTTCATTGCTCCCAACGTGCAGTATAGCGACGATCGCACCATCGTCGTGCTGAAAGCCCGGAAGTAGCGACCGGAGCGACATGCCGGCCGGAAGGGTTCAGGCGATACCAGCCATCCGGCAGGATAAGAGCCAGAAGAGATCTCACCAGGGTGTGCCGGAAGCAGATCACGGGACCGGATAAACAACAGACTCCGACTTCACACGGGGCGAGGCCTCGGTCCTGCTTTCGGGACCTCGTATTCGGCCGGAGGGGTTTGCAGAGCCGACAGGAAGGGCGGAGATTCTGCTTCCGCCACGTTTTTCTTCAATCGTTCAGCTCCAGAATGGCCCGTTTTCCACCCGCTTTGGCAGAGATGTTCGTCAATAAGGTGCGGAGAGCGCTGACGGTTTGTCCCTTTTTCCCGATTATCTGGCCTTCATCACCTTTGGCGACGGTCAGTTCGAGAGTCATGGTCCTATCGTTTTCGGTTTCGGTCACCTGGACGGCATCCGGATGATCCACGAGGTTTTTGGCGATATATTCAATAAATTCCTTCATGTAGTGTGGTCTCCATGGTTTGCTGTCGTTATGCTGTAATCAGGAATCTGATTTTAATATAAACAAGAAAAATCTTTGAAGTCAATCTATGTCTTTCAACTTTTATTCAAAACATGATATATTTACTCCACTTTAGAAAACACCGGCTCCGATGCCGGCCTGCAAATAATAATGATATTGAACTAACCTTCACGCTTTCCCGCCGAACCGGAGGGAGTTCCGGTTCCGGGGGAACGGAATAACGGCAAGATCAGGGAGGCGATATGCAGAGACGATGGAATCGACGACGTTTCATGAAAACAATGACCGGGCTGGGGGCGGTGTTCCTGAGTTGGCCCCGAATTCTGCCGGGAAAAAGCAGGAAGAAGTCCGCCGGCGGCCGGCAGAACAGCCCCCCTGTGATTCTCAGTACCTGGAACCATGGGATCCCTGCCAATGCCCAGGCTATGCAGGCCTTGCAGGATGGGGGGACGGTCCTGGATGCCGTGGAAGCGGGTGTGATGGTGACGGAAAACGATCCGGAGGTTCGGAGTGTGGGGTACGGCGGGTTGCCGGATGAGGATGGGAAAGTCACCCTGGACGCCTGCATCATGGATTGGAACTGGCGATGCGGTTCGGTGGCGGCGCTGGAGGACATTAAAAATCCGGTTGCCGTGGCCCGGAAGGTCATGGAAATCACCGATCACGTCATGCTGGTAGGCGGCGGCGCGAAAACGTTTGCTTTGCGCACCGGGTTTCAGGAAGATAACCTGTTAACGGAGGATGCCCGGGCCTGGTGGCTGGACTGGAAACGCAACCTGAGTACCAGCGATGATTGGCTGGCGCCGGAGGACAGCCATGACACCATCGGCATGCTGGCATTGGATGTGGACGGAAAAATCGCCGGGGCCTGTACCACCAGCGGCATGGCCGGCAAAATTCACGGTCGGGTGGGCGATTCGCCCATCATTGGCGCCGGCCTGTACGTGGACGGCGAAGTGGGTGGCGCCGCGGCCACCGGGGTGGGGGAAGAGGTGATCCGGACAGCCGGCAGCCATCTGGTGGTGGAAAACATGCGCCGGGGGATGTCCCCGCAGGCGGCCTGCGAAGAGGCGCTCCGGCGAATTCTGCATATTCACAACGGCCGGACCGGGGTCCAGGTGGGCTATATTGCGATGAACGTGCAGGGGGCGGTCGGCGCGGCATCCCTGAAGCCGGGATTTCAGTATGCGCTGCATGCGGGCGGAACGAATCGATTGCATGATGTCCGGCCCATGGCCACCGGGTAGCGCGCTTTCGGTTCCCGCCGGAGTTTTATTTCACCGCGGAAAAAAGAGACTTGACAAGCGAGAGGGGGTTGTGTAAATATACCATAGACCGACGGTCGGTCGGTGAAACGAAGGAGACACCGTGGCTCGCGAAGTCAAAGAGTATCAGGAGCGCCGGGAAGAAATCATCATCACCGCCCGGCAACTGTTTTTTCTGCAAGGATACGAAGATACCCCGATCTCCGATATTATCCATCACATCGGTATCGCCAAGGGGACCTTCTATCACTATTTTGATTCCAAAGAAGACCTCATGATCGCGCTGGCCGATGAAATCACCGACGAGGCGATTGCCATTATCGCCAAAATCACCACCGATTCCGAATTGGATGCCCGGACCAAGTTCCAGATGGCGTTTAATCGCACCGGCAACTGGAAGGTGGAAAACCGGCAGATGATGCTGGAATTACTGCGGGTGATGTACAGTCCGAATAATCTCCGGTTGCATGAAACCCTGAATAAGATGTCCCTGGAAAAAGCCGCGCCGTATTTTGCGGAGATTATCCGGCAGGGTCTTGACGAAGGGGTCTGGAATACGGATTACCCGGACGAAATCGCCCGGATTATTTTTCATATGGGACTGGGGATCGCTGAACAGTTCAGTGAAAGTTTTCTCCGGCTGGCGGAGGCTTCCTCTGATGAACGCGCAGGGATTATAAACCGGGTGAAACGGGAATACCAGGTCTATGAATACGCAATTAGCCGTCTGCTCGGTACCGACGATGTGACGTTGACTCTGATTGACATCGGTTTAGTTGATGCCATGTTTGGGGAGTAAAGTGATATGCGACGGGCAATATTTATTCTCCACCACGCTGTTTTCCTGCTGGCCCTTTCCCTGGTTGTTATTGTTCCCAAGGGATACGCTCAGCGGTTGCAGGGGCAATTCTCGGGGTGGAGTACTGTCACATCGTCCGGCGGAGGAGAGACCGTCTGGGATACCGGCATGCGGTATCTCCCTGAGATCTACTGGGATTTTTACAACAATCAGAAGTTGACACTCGATGTGGATCTTTCCGGCAACATGTATGGAAGCGCCCGCAGTGAATCGACCGGGAATGTGCAACCCTACCGGGCCTGGCTCAGGCTGGCTACCCATCGCTTCGAGACCCGTATCGGTCTGCAGCGGATTGACTTCGGTCCGGCCAAACTGCTACGGGCGCTCATGTGGTTTGATCGCCGGGATCCCCGGGATCCGCTGCAGTTAACGGACGGGGTGTGGGGCGTCCGGATGCGCTACGATTTCGCTAATCTCGCCAGCCTCTGGACCTGGGGGCTCTACGGGCAGGATCACACCAAGGGGCTGGAGTTCGCTCCTTCCAGAGATCGGTCCCTGGAATACGGCGGGCGTTTGCAATATCCGGCCGGGCCCGGGGAAATCGGGATCACCTTCCATCAACGATCGGTGGATGCATTCGCAGTAGAACCGGCTCTGGCGCCCGGTGGCAAGCCGGTCACCGAGAACCGGCTCGCCCTGGACGGCATCTGGGACGTGGGGGTGGGCGTCTGGTTCGAATCGGCCCTCGTTCATGCCAATTATGCCGTGAATTCCTTCGACTGGCAATCGTTTTTGACGCTCGGTTCCGATTATACCTTCGCGCTCGGAAACGGGCTGCATCTCCTGGGAGAACACATGGTCTACATCATGAGCGACGTGCCCTTCGATTTCGGGCAGAAAGTGCAGATTTCCGGGCTGATGCTCTCCTATCCCCTGAACATGCTGGACCAGATAGCCGTGTACAGTATCTTTACCTGGAACCATCCCCGGGTGGCTTACCATTACCTCAGCTGGCGGCGGACCTACGATCGCTGGGTTATCTTTGCGAGTGTGTTCGGACGCACCGGTGACTCTTCCGTTTCGTTGCTCAATCAACCCCTGGCGACCCTGGGCGATGTCGGGTTGCAGCTGATGGTGATTTTTAACCACTGAAATTGGCTTCACCGCCGAGGCGCAGAGGCCGCCGAAAAAACAAAAAGCACCCACGAATTACACTCATTGACACAGCCTGCCCCGACAAGTCGGGGAATGAAAAAAAAGAGAAAAGAGTTGAAGAGAAAAGAGCGTAAGAGGAAAGGGGACGGGCAGGATGTAGAGCGAGATGGTATCTCGCTGGGGGGAGTGGGGAAAAAGAATGAAATACCGAAGAACACCGAAAACAAATGAAACTACGCATCCACACGAATGAGTAAAAACTGACGGAACGAGATCTCGGGAACGTGCAGAATTTACAAAACATAGAGGATCTTCTTCCCCTTACGAAGGGGGAGAAGAAAAGAGGGGGTTTTTCCGGCTTGGATGCTTTAGAGCGGAATGAATACCTCGGGTAAAAAGAAAGAAAAGAGTTGAAGAGGCAAGAGTAACAAACCCGTGAAATGGGAAAAAAGAGACCCATGGCAAAATGCCCCGAAAGGGAATGCTTTGGAGTGAGAGACAGACGCATTTGCTGGGAGATCTCAGAATCATCAGCATGTTCGATGAAACTTTTAACCGGCGAAGGGTGGATAAAGAATTGTGGAAAGATAATTTTTTGTGTTTTTTGTGGCAAGCCGGTTTTTAGGGGGGTGTGATGGAGCATCTGTGTTTATCTGTGCAAATCGGTGGCCAATTGTTTGTTTTTTTGTTCTTCCGCGACAGCGTCTCCGTTGTTCTCCGCGGTCTTTGCGTACGGCATTTATCAGGGAA
>Ga0209918_1001833_pt1 | contig 10792 bp, 9 predicted proteins | sample SalPonD_shore_MG_FD_185712 | JGI IMG/M metagenome (GOLD analysis project Ga0209918, IMG submission 185712) | Salt pond soil microbial communities from South San Francisco under conditions of wetland restoration - Salt Pond MetaG... | ecosystem: Environmental > Aquatic > Marine > Intertidal zone >...
CCGGACAGGCCATGGAGGGCCGCTGATCCGGGATCGCGACAGGATGTCCTTATCCCGGACAGGCCATGGAGGGCCGCTGATCCGGGATCGCGACAGGATGTCGTCATCCTCGCGAAAGCGGGGATCTCGAAATGCCTCCACAGCGTGTCGAGGTTCCCGCCTGCGCGGGAACGACGGGCAGGGGTCATCCCCCGAACGGTGACGCCCCGTGGTCCGGGTTGTCGCTGGAGAACACCAGGAAGGAGATGACCTCGGCCTCCACCACTTTCTCGCCGCCGTCACGGCCGCCCGACCAGACCTCCGCCTGGAGGGTGTACTTGCGCTCATCCTTGATGTCCACGACCCGTGCCCAGACTTCCACGGGCCGGTCGGCGGGCGTGGGCTTGAGATAGCGGATCTTCATCTGCCCGGTGGCAAACCGGCAATACGGCGAGGAGTCCATGCTGCGGTCCTCCCGGCGCACGGCGTGGGCCATGGACGTGCACATGCAGTGGCAGTCCACCAGCGTGGCCAGGATCCCGCCATTCACCAGCCCGCGCCAGCCCTGGTACTTCTCCTCGGGTTCCCAGACGCACACGGCCTCGCCGTCGTTCCACTGGCTGGAGATGCGCAGCCCCTGGTGGTTGTCGCGCCCGCATCCGAAACAGATGTTGCCGGGCATGTGGTCCTGGAAGTACTTGCTTTCGGGCATGGCTAACTCTCTGGATTGTCGAACAAATTCAGCGCCGATGGCGTCCGCGCCCCGGCCGCGGCGGTTTATGCGGGCACGCCGTTCAGCCTATAATAGCCAGCTTCCCGCCAAGGCACGCGGACGTGATTCTGGCAGAATCGCCCGGGTGTCTCCCAGGTCCGTTTCCCTTCGAGCCGCGCGTGGCGGTCACCGGCGGACCCGGACCATCGGGACGCGGCGACGAGCGTCGAAGGCGATCCAGACAGCGCAAGGTTGATGAGCGAACAAGAACGGGAACGCATGGAATACGACGTGGTGATCGTGGGCGCCGGTCCGGCCGGACTGTCGTGCGCGATTCGCCTCAAGCAGCTCGACGCCGACATCAACGTCTGCGTCATCGAGAAGGGTTCACAGGTGGGCGCCCACATCCTGTCGGGCGCCGTGATCGAGCCCGGACCCCTGGACGAGCTGCTCCCCGGCTGGCGCGACGAGCCGCCGCCGATCTGCGTGCCCGCGGGCCGCGACGAGTTTCTCTACCTGACCCGCGACAGGGCGCGGCGCCTGCCCACGCCGCCGCAGATGCACAACAGGGGCAACTTCATCGTGTCCCTGGGCGCCATGTGCGCCTGGCTGGAGCCGAAAGCCGAGGCCCTGGGCGTGGAGATCTTCCCCGGCTTCGCCGCCGCCGAGCCGCTGTTCGAGGACGAGCGCGTGGCCGGCGTGCGCATCGGCGACATGGGCGTGGACAAGAACGGCGAGCCCAAGGATTCCTATACCCAGGGCATCGACATCGCGGCAAAAGTCACGGTGCTCGCGGAAGGCTGCCGGGGGCATCTCACCAAGCAGCTCATCGAGCGTTTCGAGCTGGACCGGGACAGCGATCCGCAGACCTACGGCATCGGGCTCAAGGAACTCTGGCAGTGCCAGCCGGGCAAGGTGGAGCCGGGCCTGATCCAGCACACCGTGGGCTGGCCGCTGGACTCCTCCATCTACGGCGGCAGTTTCATCTACCACCTGGAGGACGACCGGCTCGCCATCGGTTTCGTGGCCGGGCTGGACTACGAGGACCCGGATTTCCGGCCCTTCGAGGCTTTCCAGCAGCTCAAGAACCACCCGGCCATCAAGCCCCTGATGGGGGGCGGCGAGATCCTGTCCAGCGGCGCCCGCGCCCTGGCCGAAGGCGGCTGGCAGTCGCTGCCGAAGACGGAGATGCCCGGCGCGGTGCTGATCGGCGACGCCGCGGGACTTCTTAACGTGCCCAAGATCAAGGGCACCCACCAGGCGATCCGATCCGGCATGCTCGCCGCCGAGCACATCCGCGAAAAGCAGGCCAGCGACGGTTTCGACGCGCGCCTGCGCGGCTCCGCCGCGGCCCGCGAGCTGAAGAAGGTGCGAAACATCCGCCCGGGCTTCCGGTACGGCCTGTGGGCCGGCATCGCCAACGCCGGCTGGGAAACAATCACCTTCGGCCTTTCGCCCTGGACCCTCAGGAACCACCCGGACTGGTCCAGCCTGGAAAAGCGTGCCGACTACCACGCCCCCGACCGCCACTGGGTTGAGCGCGAGCTGCCGCCCAAGGACCGGCTCGCCTCGGTCTATTACGCCGCCACCGAGCACGACGAGGACCAGCCGGTGCATCTCAAGGTGCGCGACACCAACATCTGCGTGGACCGCTGTACCGAGGAATACGGCAATCCCTGCACGCGCTTTTGCCCGGCCGCGGTGTACGAGATGGTGGACGACGAACACGGCCGCCGGCTGCAGATCAATGGCGCCAACTGTGTGCACTGCAAGACCTGCGACATCAAGGACCCCTACGAGATCATCGACTGGGTGACGCCGGAGGGCGGTTCCGGACCCAATTACCAGAACATGTGAACGCAACGGCCGACGACAGCATGTCGTCGTCCCCGACAACACATGGACGTGCGGTGATCGGGGAACGCGATCCGGAGACAAACCGATTCCCGCCTGCGCGGGAATGACACAGCAAGAAGGGAGCATTAATGAAGATTCTGGTCTGCCTGAAGCGCGTCGTGGACTACAACGTCCGCGTCAAGGTGAAGCCCGACGGTTCGGGCGTGATCACCGACGGCGTGAAGATGAGCATCAACCCGTTCGACGAGATCGCGCTGGAAGAGGCGCTGCGCATCAAGGAGCGCGGCGACGCCGAGGAAGTCGTGGTGGTCACGGCGGGACCGGGTGACGCCCGGCAGCAGCTGCGCACCGGGCTGGCCATGGGCGCCGACCGGGCGGTGCTGGTGAAAGTGGACGAGGCGCCGTTGCCCCTGGACGCGGCCCGCGTGCTCAAGGCCTTGGTGGACAGGGAAGAGCCCGGCATGGTGCTTATGGGCAAGCAGGCCATCGACGACGACGCCAACCAGACCGGCCAGATGCTAGCCGCCCTGCTCGATTGGCCCCAGGCCACCTTCGTCTCGAAGCTCGAGCTCGCCGACGGCAAGGCCCAGTGCACCCGGGAGGTGGACGCCGGGCTGGAGACCATCGAGGTGGACCTGCCCGCGGTGGTAACCACGGACCTGCGCCTCAACGAGCCGCGCTACGTGAAGCTGCCGGAAATCATGAAGGCCAAGAAGAAGCCGCTGGACGAGCTCACCCTGGACGATCTGGGCGTGGAATTCAGCGGCGGCCTGGAGGCCGTGAAATACGAACCGCCACCGAAGCGCGAGGCCGGCGTCAAGGTGGAAAGCGTCGCCGAGCTGGTGGACAAGCTCAAGGAAAAGGGGCTGCTGTAATGACCAGGATCCTGATCATCGCCGAGCATGACGGCAACGAACTCAATCCCAGCACCGGCAAATGCGTCACCTGCGCGCGCGCCATGGAGCCCGACTCCGTGGACGTGGCGGTGTTCGCCGCCGACCCGAAGGCGCTGGCGGAAGCGGCCTCGAAGCTGGACGGCGTGGACCACGTGCTCGCCGTGGACGGCGAGCACAACGAGCACATCCTCGCCGCCACGCTGGCGCCGCAGATCGCCGCGCTGGCCGACGGCTACAGCCACGTGCTGGCGCCCTCCACCACCTTCGGCAAGGACGTGATGCCCCGCGCCGCCGCGCTTTTGGGCGTGCCCCAGATCACCGACATCATGGCCGTGGAGGACGCGCACACCTTCAAGCGCCCCATCTACGCCGGCAACGCCATCGTCACGGTGAAGGCGCCGGAGGACCGGCTGCTCGTGGGCACGGTGCGCACCGCGTCCTGGTCGGCGGCCGGCGACGGCGGCAGCGCGGAAGTGAGCGAGCGATCCGTCGATGCCGACATCCCCTCGCACACCCGCTTCGTGAAACTGGACCAGCACGAGAGCGACCGCCCGGACCTGCAGACGGCAAGCCGCGTGGTCTCCGGCGGCCGGGCGCTGGGCAGCGAGGAGAACTTCGAGATCATCTACGAGCTGGCGGACGCCATGGGCGCGGCCGTGGGCGCGTCGCGTGCCGCGGTGGACGCCGGCTACGTGCCCAACGACATGCAGGTGGGTCAGACCGGCAAGATCATCGCGCCCGAGCTCTACGTCGCCATCGGCATTTCCGGGGCCATCCAGCACCTCACCGGCATCAAGGACGCCGGCACCATCGTGGCCATCAACAAGGACGAGGACGCACCGATTTTCGAGGTGGCGGACTTCGGACTGGTGGCGGACCTGTTCAAGGCGGTACCCGAGCTGAAGGAAGCGCTCAAATAATGCGCCCGGGATCGCGCCTTCCCAGGCGCTCCTGCACGTGCCCGGCGGGAATGGAAATGACGTAATGAACGAACCGATCTGGAAACCGAGCGAGCGGCGCGTGGAACGCGCCAACATCAGCCGTTTCATCCGCTTCGTCCACCGCGAGCACGGCGCGGCGGTGAACGACTACCCGACCCTCTACGATTTCTCCATCCACAAGCCCGAGGTGTTCTGGCCGGCGGTCTGGGAGTTCTGCGGCATCCGCGCCTCGAAGACCTGGGACGAGCCCGTCCGGGAACTGGACCAGATGCCCGGCGCGAAGTGGTTTCCCGGGGCCCGCCTGAATTTCGCCCAGAACCTGCTGCGCTACCGGGACCATCAGCCGGCCCTGATCTTTCGCGGTGAAACCGGCAAAACCTGGCAATACACCTACGTGGAACTCAACGCGGAAGTGGCCCGGCAGGCAGCGGCACTGCGCGCGGCGGGCGTGGTTGCCGGGGACCGGGTCGCGGGTTTCATGCCCAACCTGCCCGAGACCATTATCGCCATGCTGGCGGCCACCAGCCTGGGGGCCATCTGGTCGTCCTGTTCCCCGGACTTCGGCGTCAACGGCGTGGTGGACCGTTTCGGCCAGATCGAGCCCAAGGTGCTCTTTACCGCCGACGGATATTTTTTCAAGGGGAAAATCTTCGACTCCCTGGAACGGGTGGGCAAGATCCTGGAGAAGATCCCGTCCGTCGAGAAAGTCGTGGTGGTGCCCTTCACCGCCGACGAACCGGACGTATCCGGGCTGAAGAACGCCGTGTTGCTAAAGGAGTTCGCCGGCGACGGAGAGCCCCCGGCGCTGCGCTTCGAGCATCTGCCCTTCGATCACCCGCTCTACATCATGTACTCCTCGGGCACCACGGGGAAACCTAAGTGCATCGTGCACGGCGCCGGCGGCACGCTGATCCAGCACCTGAAGGAGCTGGTGCTGCACACGGACCTGCGCCGCGAGGACCGCATCACCTACTTCACCACCTGCGGCTGGATGATGTGGAACTGGCTGGTGAGCTCGCTGGCCGTGGGCGCCACCGTGGTGCTCTACGACGGCAACCCGTTTTACCCGGGGCCCGAGGCCCTCTGGGATCTCACCGACGAGTTGGGCATTACCATTTTCGGCACCAGCGCCAAGTACCTGGCGGCCGTCGAGAAGGCCGACGTTCACCCGGCGGAAAGCCATGACCTGGATTCATTGAGAACCATCCTGTCCACCGGCTCGCCGCTGGCGCCCGAGCAGTTCGACTTCGTCTACGACCACGTCAAGGACGACGTCTGCCTGTCGTCCATCTCCGGCGGCACCGACATCATCTCCTGCTTCGCACTGGGATGCCCGATCCTGCCGGTCTGGCGCGGCGAGCTGCAGTGCCGCGGCCTGGGCATGAAGGTGGAGATCCTGAACGAGGACGGCGAGCCGGTGCGTGGTGAAGCCGGCGAGCTGGCCTGCTCCCTGCCCTTCCCGTCCATGCCGGTGAGCTTCTGGAACGACCCGGAGGGCGAGCGCTACCACGCCGCCTACTTCGATCGGTTCGAGGGCTACTGGTGCCACGGAGATTACGCCGAGCTCACCGAGCACGACGGCGTGATCATCTATGGGCGTTCCGACGCCACCCTCAATCCGGGCGGGGTGCGCATCGGCACCGCGGAGATCTACCGTCAGGTGGAAAAGCACGAGGAAGTGCTGGAGAGCCTGGCGGTGGGCCAGCGCTGGCAGGATGAAGAACGGATCATCCTGTTCGTTCGGCTGCGCGAGGACGTGGAGCTTGACCAGGACCTGGCGGACCGGATCCGGCGCACCATCCGCGAGAACGCCACGCCGCGGCACGTGCCGGCCAAGGTGATCCAGGTCCCCGACATCCCGCGCACCATCAGCGGCAAGATCACCGAGCTGGCCGTGCGCAACATCATCCACGGCAAACCGGTGAAGAACCGGGAAGCACTCGCCAACCCGAAATCGCTGGACTTCTACCGGGACCTGCCCGAGCTGAAGAGCTGAGCGAAGGCAGCCCACGCGTCATCCCGGAAAGCCCGGAGGGCTTATCCGGGATCGCTGTCATGTAACGAGGGCGATTCCCACTCGCCTCGCTGCGCTCGGCGTCGGGAATGACGGAACCCCCGAGGTGCAAAGGCCCCAGCTTATTCCGGCCCGCGGCACTTGGTGTTACCCATACCATTCCCCGGTATCTCCGAATCCAGTACCATCCGATTCGTGTGCAAAAGGACGTGAACAGGCAATGAAGCTGCCCATTTACCAGATTGACGCTTTCGCCGGTGAGCTATTCGCCGGCAACCCCGCGGCCGTGGTGCCGCTGGAACAATGGATCGACGACGCGCTGCTGCAAAGCATCGCCATGGAGAACAACCTGTCCGAGACGGCGTTTTTCCTGCCGGCGGGCCCGCATTACGAACTGCGCTGGTTCACGCCCAACGCCGAGGTTCGCCTGTGCGGCCACGCCACGCTGGCCACCGCCCACGTGATCTTCGACGAGCTGGGTGACAAGAGCGAACAGCTCCAGTTCGAGACCCTGAGCGGACCCTTGAGCGTTGAGCACGACGGCGAAAGGCTGCTGATGGACTTTCCCTCCCGCGTCCCGGAGCTGGCGCCCTCCCCGGACGGCCTGGCGGAGGCGCTGGGCGCCGAGCCCACCGAGACCCACATGGCTGGCGACGACTACCTGGCGGTGTTCGAGAAGGAGTCCGACATCCCGGCGATCAACCCCGACTTCAGGGAGCTGTCCCGACTGGAGTGCCGCGGCGTGATCGTCACCGCCCCGGGCGAGTCGGCGGACTTCGTTTCGCGGTTTTTCGCCCCTTCCGTTGGCGTGCCCGAGGACCCGGTCACCGGCTCGGCGCACTGCGCCCTGGCGCCCTACTGGGCGGAACGACTGGGCAAGAACCGGCTCAAGGGCTACCAGCTCTCGCTCCGCGGCGGCGAGGTGATCTGCGAGGTGAAGGACGACCGCGTGGGCCTGGCCGGCCGCACGGTGAAATACCTGGCGGGCGAGATTTTCGTCTGAAGCCGCCGGGCTCTGCCCCGGCCGTCGGGCTGTCGGCCGACGCGGATGAATCCCTCATGCCCTCCCTTTGGAAAAGGGAGGAAAGCTGCCTTAACCCCCTTTCTCATAGGGGGTCGGCCCAAAGGGCCGGCGGGATTGCCTCTTTCTGTGCTGTGACGGTATTCACCTGACAGTTGGCCGCCGCAGGTAGGTGGGTGGCCATGCCGCTCCCGACGGGTTATAGAGACGGTTGGACGACCACTCTAGATCCGGAGGAGACGACATGACCACCGATGAGAAAGTAGCACGACGCAAGCTCAGCCTCCTAGAGCTCTCGACGGAGCTGGGCAACGTATCCAAGGCCTGCCGGGTGATGGGCTATTCCCGCCAGCAGTTCTACGAGATCCGGCGCAACTTCCAGACCTACGGGGCCCAGGGGCTGCTGGACCGTCTGCCGGGCTGCAAGGGGCCCCACCCCAACCGGGTAGCCAAGGAAGTCGAGGAAGCTATCCTCGCCTACAGCCTCAAGCACCCCACCGCCGGCTGCCTGCGGGAAGCCCAGGAGCTGGCCCTGGAGGGCATTACCGTGAGCTCAACCGGGGTGCGAGGCGTGTGGAGCCGCTATGGACTACTGACCCGCCACGAGCGGCTGCTGCGCCTGGAGAAGAGCGTCCAGGAGCAGGCCATCGAGCTCACCGAGGACCAGATCCGGGCGCTCGAGCGCTTCAGCCCGGAGTTTCGGGAGCGCCACATCGAGACCCGGCACACCGGGGACCTGGTGGCCGTGGATACCTTCCTGGTGGGCACGCTGAAGGGCGTGGGCCGGGTGTATCTCCAAAGCGTGATCGACTGCCACAGCCGCTACGCCTGGGGGCGCCTGTACACCACCAAGCTGCCGGTGACCGCCGTCCACGTCCTCAACAACGACGTCCTGCCCTTCTTCGAGCAGCACCGGGCTGGGATCGACACCATCTGTCAAGCGACACCCAGTCTTGCGCATTAAGGCGACACCCAGTGTTGCGCACCCTGTCTTGGAGTTTTGGTCGGAGATTCAGTGGGTTAGAAGTCATTTTTTGGTGTTTCGCGACAGCAGCCTTGGTGGTTTGGCCTAGGCACTGGCCGCCAGCGCCGCTTCCAGGTCCCGGAGCCGGTACGAGCGGCCCTTGATGTTGATCACGTGGCTGTGGTGGAGGAGGCGGTCCAGGATGGCGGTGGCCAGCACTTCGTCGCCGGCCAGGATCTCCGGCCAGGCGTCTACCCCCTTGTTGGTGGTGATCAGCATGGCGCCGCGCTCGTAGCGGTGGGAGACCAGCCGGAAGAAGAGCGAGGCGTCACTCCGGGACATGGGCTCGAAGCCCACCTCGTCCAGGATCACGAGGCTCGTGTTGATGTATTTCTTGCGTCGGAGCTGGGCCGGGGCGAGCTCGGCGTCGCGGCGCATCATCGGCAACAGCTCGTCGAGGCGGTAGAAGACCACGCCGAAGCCATGCTCGATGGCCTTCACCCCCAGGGCGACGGCCAAGTGCGTTTTCCCCACGCCGGGCGGTCCCTGGATGAGCACGGTGCGGTTGTCGCGCACCCACTGGCAGGTGGCCAGGGTCTCGATGCGTGAGCGCTCCACCGAAGGCTGGAAGGTGAAGTCGAAGTTGCCCAGCGTCTGGCCGGTGGGCAGCCCCGACAGGCGCAGGGACGTGGCCAGGCGCCGCTCCTCGCGGCGCTCGAGCTCGGCGTCCAGGAGCTGATCGATCACCGGGTGGGCGGCGCTGTCGTGCTTGATGGCCTCGCTGATGAGACCCTCCAGCTGCTCGGCGGCGTGGACCAGCCCTAGGCGCTCCAGGCGCTGGCGGGTGGCGTCCAGGTCGACCTTGGGTGTGGTGCGCTTGGTGCTCATCGGGCCACCTCCGCCAAGGCGGCGTAGAGATCCAGGGGCCGGCGCTCCGGCGGCAAGGCCGCCAGCTCGGCGAGCTTTTTGCCCATGCGCCCCAGCGGCATGGGGGCGGCGACGGTCTCGGTGGAGGGCCCCTCGTAGTGGGCCGGATCGATCAAGAGGCGCTCCGGAGTGTGGCGCGGGTGCACGGCAATCACCTGGTGGTCGGCCAGGACCTGCACCCGATGAGCGGCGCCGCGTACCTCCACGCGAGCGCCTACCCAGGCGAAGGGCACCGAGTAGCGCCGGCCCTCGAAGCCCACCGTGGCGTCGTCGGCCACCGCCCGGGTGACCGCCACATCGAAGGGCTCAGGGAGCAGGGGCAGCGGTGCCAGGCGCTCGCGCTCTCGCGCCAGGCTCAGTGCCACGGTCTGGCCCGTGGCCGGGCACAACCGCTGCTCGATGCGCCGTGCCACATGGGCATCGGTGGCCGCCTGCAGTGCTTCAACGCTGTCCCAGTGCTGACGGTAGGGCGAGAAGCTCTGGCGCAGGTCCTTGATGACGCGCTCCACTTTGCCCTTGGCCCGCGGCTCGCGGGGCAGGCAGGGGTCGATGTGGAAGCCCACCGTGCGGGCGTAGGCCCGGTAATGGCGGTTGATCTCGCCCCAGGGCCCGGCCCCGCGGGCCATCCCGGTCTTGAGGTTGTCGATGCGCACCACCGCCGGGATGCCCTGGAAACGCTGGAAGGCCTCGTTGTGCACCCAGTGCCAGGCGAGCTGGTCGGCGCGCGGCGACCAGACGAAGGCCGGGAAACGGGAAAACGACAGCTTCAGCGCGAAGGCATAGAGCTTGACCCGCCGGTCCCCCACCGGCACCCGGGGAAACTCACCCCAGTCCGCCTGGGCCTGGGCGCCGGGCGGCGCCTCCACTCGGCGCCGGGCGCGGCGCTTCGGTCGCGGGTAATGCGCCCGGTAATAGCGCTGCACCGAGCGCCGGCTGCCCGGATACTGGTGCTCGGCCACCAGCCAGTCGTGGAGCGCGGCCAGGTTGACCGGATCCTCCTCGTCCCGTTGTTCCAGCCAGTGCGTGATGGCGGCCTCAAAACCGGCGGCCAGGTGAACCTGGTTGGCGCGCCCGTCGGTGAGGCCGGCCGCCTGCCGGCGGCGATGGTAGCGCACGGCGTTCTCGTGCACATCAAGGAGCCGGGCGATACTTCGATTGCTGTGGCCGCGTGCGGCCAGGGTCTTGATCGTCATGCGGGAACCCTCATCGAGCTTGCTTGCCATCGCGCCGCCTCCCCGGACAGGAAGGCCAGCGTCTCAGATGGCGGTCACGGTGTCAGCGACACCTGCGCAAGACTGGGTGTCGCCTTAGCCCGAGGATGGGCCGTCCCGCTACACCATCCTCTCGGACAACGGCCGGGAGTTCTGCGGGCGGCCCGACAAACACCCCTATGAGCTCTTCCTGCAGCTGGAAGGGATCGAGCACCGCACCACCCGGGTACGCCGGCCGCAGTCCAATGGCTTCGGGTAGTGCTACGATTG